>OJRF01000648.1_pt1 | contig 15481 bp, 14 predicted proteins | sample 1599141 | NCBI WGS metagenome assembly OJRF01 (sample SAMN03922529, study PRJEB24848) | human gut metagenome | isolation source: stool sample | host: Homo sapiens | place: Germany | collected 2010-05 | reverse complement strand
CGACGAAAAAGATCAGGTCGCCGGGTCTTGCGTTGGCAGAGGATACCGGGGTGGAAATGTTGTAGAGCCCCTGGGCTCCCAGCCTGCCCGTATTGCAGACACCGCTTTGTGTCAGCACCCAGGATACGAAGCCGGAGCAATCAAAAGAAGTGTTCGGATTGCTGCCGCCCCAGACATAGGGATATCCGATGTACTTCTCCGCCTCGGTAATGAGCGCTGCAAAGGTTTCATCTTCCAGTGCGGAAGGCGGAATATCATAGGTGGTGGGCGGTTTGGTGTACTTGTCTACATAGCCGGAGCCTGGGAACAAATCTTCCCGGTTCCCCAGCGTTGCCATATAGACCGCATACAGGGAAAGCGTTTCTTCGTCCATGATGTAGACCGGCACATGGGAAAGGTCGAAGTTTTCCAGCTTCACATTGCAAATATAGTAGTTGTATGGTACTTCCACGTCATAGTCGTTTCCTTCGCTGTCTGTCCGTGTCTCCGTCCGATAGCGCACCTCCACTTCCACGGTCTGCGTCAGAATGTACTGCTTTTCAAAAAGCATTTGCAGCTCCGCCTGAACCTCGTCGATGGTGAACACCCCTTCATGGAACGCTGTGAGAATGGAGATCAGCACATAAGGGTCATGCTCGATCTCGTCCAGATCAAAATGGTATTCGTCATATCCGGGGTGCAGAGCCTCATAGTGGTCCAGCTTATATTGAAGCTCCTGCTCCAGTTCGCAGTAGGCCGCCTCCGCAGCCAGCATATCCGCATCCTCGGAGAGATAAGAGGAAGTAAATACGCTACCTATGCCGGAGCCCGCCATCATGGAACAGGAAGATACCCCGCCAAACAGCAGAGCAACACAGGCGCCAATGCCGATCACCAACAGCACCGCCCGGCTATGGTGTTTGATGTAGAGGAATGTTTCCTTGAAGGCGTCCTTTGCTTTCTGCGCCGCACTTTTCGCCGTGGCCGCTGTGTTCTTTGCGGTTTTCTCTGCCTGTCGCAGCTCCTTTGCATAGTTCCGCTTGATTCGCTGTTTCTGCAGAAAGCGGGATACCGGGTTAGAAGCCGCCAATGCAGGATCATCATGCAGTGCCTTTTGGTAAAGGTAGTCGGCGTTTGCCTTAAAAGAAGCCTGCTCTGCCTTCGCCGCGTCACGCCAGGGCTTTGTGCGGTGATGGTGGACGGCAGCACGGACTTTACCTTTTCCGTAGGCAAACCCGCGTTCCGTCAACACCTCGCCTTTGTGTCCAGCCTCAACACCCACATTTTCCTGTTCCACCTCATGTACCTTCGCATGGGCGGCGTGGACGATCTCATGGACCGGTCGGGAAAGCGGATTGTGCCGTAAGCGTCCATTGGGACGTTTCTCCACTTCTTCAAAGTGAAGCTGCGTTTTGCCTTTTCCGGCTGTCTCGTCAAAAACACGCTCGGTACGGAGAACTTTCTTTGTGGGGATAGCGGCCTTTGCCGCGTCCAGCCTGTCCGCCGCACGGTCGGAACGGTCGATGTACTTTCCAAGTGCGGGATCGGCACGTTCTTCCTCGGTAAATTGCAGGCGGGAGGACGGGCGCTGCCTTGCGGCAGAACCATCCCGCACCGCCTGTGTGTCAGCCTTTTCCGCCTTTCGTGCGCTTTTCTTCTCATGGTGTTCCGCCGCACGCAGGGCAAGGTCAGCCGCAGCGCCAGCGGATTCTTCCGAAGAAGCGGACAGCTCCGTTTCCGGCTCCCGGCTGCTGATATGTTTCACCTCGCCCGTGGCAAGGTTTTCCGATACCGCACCGTCACGGGTCATTTTTTGCGTGATCTTATCGGTCGCTTTCAGTTCCCTCATAGGCAGTCACCTTCCTTTCCATAGGGGCAAAAGTCGCCGCAGGTGCCATTCTCAATCATGGCGATATAGCGAAAAATGGGATATGCCTGCGGCGGGCAGACCGCATTTCCCAAAGTTTTCAGCCGCAGCGCCCGGTCATCCATGCGCTCGGTCATGCGGGGGATTCCTTCCGGTTCGGCGGCCCAGAGGATACATCCGTCCATCCTTTCGGGAAGCCCATGAGCCATTCCACCCAATCCGGGTTCAGTGCTGCCGTTTCGGACACCGGCTGTTCCTGAAAGATGATTTGCGCCGACAGGTTCCCGTCCTTCTTCGCTGGATCGAAGGCCGACGGCTTCAAGGTCGAGCGGAAACCGTCCGACGCCACCGGGGTCAGATAGAATACCGCCGCCGACAGGCTCAGGCTCCAGATCGCCCCATTTCGGTTCCTCTTGCGGAATATCCCATTGTCCGACAGGAACACATCCAGGCTTGCCGCGTCCCTGGCGGTGTTGTTGTCGGAGGCAAGGGGTGTGGGAAACATCAGCCGCGACGATAAAAGTTCGCTGGCGCTCATGCCATGCGCCGACGCCGCAAGCCGGAAATACGAATGGGAGAACAGCGTATCCCGCTTTTGCCAGGTCAAAGATCGTTTTGTCGAGCCCCATATTGATGAAGCCAGCAACATTTTCCCCAAGCACCCAACGGGGCCGCAGCTCGGTAATAACGCGGCACATTTCCGGCCACAGGTAGCGTTCATCCGCAAAGCCCTTCCGTTTTCCGGCGGTGGAGAAGGGCTGACAGGGAAAGCCGCCTGAGATAACGGTAACTGTTTCAAGTCCTGTTTTTTCAAAAAACGCCTCCTTCGTAAAAGTAGTAATATCCCGGAACCTGGGAACATCCGGCCATCGTGCGGAGAGGACGGAGTGCGGAAAATCCGCCCACTCACACTGGCAGACGGTTTCAAACCCGGCAGCCTCTGCCGCCAGGTCCAGACCGCCAATGCCGGAAAACAGGCTCACATGGGTCAGTTTATTCATGGTCCTTCGGCGCACGGAACGGTTCGATCTCACTTTCCAGCTCCGCAAGGACCGCCTCCATATCCGCTGTGACCGCCTTGCTTCTGGCAATCAGCCGGTTCATCACATCAAAGAAGGTTTCGCCCTCCTGTTTTTCTTCCGTATGCAAATAGCGGGGATCATTCATGTTCGTTTTCTCCTTTCCCGGTTTCACCAAGTTTTGTCGTCATAATGCTGTAAAGTTCATTGTCCTTCGGGAAGTCATCCACAAAAGGCAGAATCACATTGCCGAAGAAGATCAGCCCCTCGCCGGGGCCTGCGTTGCTGATATGTGCCGCCTGCTGGTTGGAGATATTCAGGCGCTCGCAGAGGATTTTCCTGTCTCCGCTGGCCTGGTTCAGAAGGTACACAAAATCGCTGTTTTCAAAGATGTTCTCGATCTCCGGGGAGGAAAGCAGGTCCTTGATGTTCTGCGTAATTCCCGTGGGGATACCGCCCCATTTGCGAAAGCGTTTCCAAATCTCCACGCTCCAGGAACCAACCTCACCGCGCAGCAGAAGGTGGAACTCGTCCACGAAATACCAGGTAGATTTGCCCTGATCCCGGTTCTGGGAAACACGGTTCCACACCTGATCCTGGATCACCAGCATACCCAGGCTTTTGAGCTGCTTTCCCAGCTCCTTGATATCAAAGCAGACAATACGGTTGTTGATATCCACATTGGTACGGTGGTTAAAAACATTCAGGCTGCCATGCACATACAGTTCCAGTGCCGCCGCGATCCGCTGCGCCTCCGGCTCCGGCTGCCGTTTGATCTCGTCATACAAATCTTCCAGCAGCGGCATATTCTCTGGGCGGGGGTCTGCAATATAGGGGCGGTACACGATCCGCACGGCACGGTCAATGACCGTCTTTTCCACTGGCTCCAGACCGTTCCGGCCGCCTGCCGCCAGTTCACAGAACGACAGGATAAAATCGGATTTCAGCGCCAGCGGATTATCATCCTCGCTGTAATTGAGGTTGATATCCATAGGGTTCACATACTGCGTGCTGGTAGGCGAGATTTTGATGACCTGGCCTTCCAGACGGTTCACCAGCGGAAAATATTCCGCCTCCGGGTCGCAGATCAGGATATCGTCCTTTGTGTTCAGGAACACACCCACGATGGAACGCTTTGCGGAAAAACTCTTGCCGCTGCCGGGTGTGCCTAAGATCATGCCGTTGGGTGTTTTCAGCTTTTTGCGGTCAGCAAGGATCATATTGCCGGAAGTGGCATTGAGCCCGTAGTAGAGAGCTTCGCCGCCGTGGAAAATCTCCTGTGTGGTGAAGGGAACGAACACCGCCACCGCCGAAGTGGTAAGTCCGCGCTGTATCTTAATGCGGTTGACACCCAGGGGCAGAGCCGACACGAAGCCGTCCTCTTGCTGAAAGTCCAGCCGCACAAGGGAACAGTTATATTTCTGTGCCACGCTTGCCGCACGGAGAAGGTCATTCTCCAGCTTTTGCTTGCTGTCCGCAAAATTCACCACCAGAAAGGTCATCAAAAACATTCGCTCATTTCTGCTTTGCAGATCACGGAGGATATTCTTTGCCTCGCCTGCGTAGGTGGCAAGGTCGGTGGGGATGATATCCATATCGAAACCTTCCCGCACCGCCTTTTTCTGCGCGTCGATCTTCATACTGTCAATGTCAGTGATCTTCCGCTTGACCGTTTTGATTGCTTCGTTCTGATCCATGCTGCGGATATGGAGGCTGACAAGCAGCCCGCTGTCCGTATCCAGCAGCTCGGTGAGCATACGGTCATCCATTTCCGGTGCGCTGATCTGCAGAAAGGATACGGCACAGAATTTATCCGCCATCGTGAACTTCCGTGCTTCACCGAAGCGGAAAGAAGAAGGTGCGATAAAATCTTGGACCGACAGGCCGGAAGGGGCAAGCCAGCTCCATTCAAAGGCAAACCGTTCCCCGTCCGGGTGCAGGATGCCGTGGAGCATTTCCAGCCACTCCTTGCCGCCAAGCTCCTTTGCCAGAGCACCCATGACCTTGAAATGGTTGAGGGCGTCCATGACGATCCGGGAAAATCGTGCCCGTGCGGTTTTGCTGTCCCGTGCCTCGATGGTGAGGGTCAGGTACTTTGTTTTGATAAGACCGTTGTTGCCCCGTTCAAGCTGCTTGCGGAGCATTTGCGTGTAAAGCTCACGGATATGGTCGAAGTGATCTCCCTGCGCCGCGATCTCGATACGCTTCACAAAATCCTCCCGGTTCATGCGGCGGCTCACAAGAGATAGCTGCATCCCGATAGAAGCGTCATGGGCGTTATACATATCGCAGAGGGCTTCAAAGATCGCCGTCTGGTCGTCAGGCTTTGCAAGCTGATAATTCACATCCTCGAACTCGATACACTTCGACCAGGTGTGGTCATCCAGCTTGCACAGACCGTCCGGGTACATCTGGCGGAACGGTAAGGTGTCCTGTGCGGAATGTACCTTGCCGTCGCCTCTGGCGGTTTCCAGGATACGGCTGATCTCACGCTTTTCTGCGACGGTCAGCTTTACCGCGGCTTTTGCCGCCTGTCGTGCCTGCGGCTCTGGCTTTCGCTTTCTGAACAATGGCTTTCACCTCCTTTTCCGCCTGGGCCTGCCGCTCCAGGGCTGCGTAGAAATTGTTTGTCTGGTAAGGTCGTTCCTTCGTCCGCAGGAACATACAGCGGATGACCTGTCCGGCCACCACCTCCAGGGGTTGACCATGCCGCTCATACATGGCAAGTAGAAAGAACGGGAGCATGACGATAATCATGCAGAACGCGGCGGCACTGTTGCTGGCCGTGCGTCTGAGCAAAAAGAAAAGCGGTACTCCGATGAGTGCCGCCGCTCCGAAACATATAAGCTGCCGTTTGGTAAGCCCAAACAGCACTTTGGATTTTACTTTCGTCAAATCCTTTGGAATGGTTACATACGCCAATTTATCAAGCCTCCTTAATGCGCTCCGAACAGGCTCTTAGAGAGGCTGCCGGTCTTGAACAGGGCGAAGCACAGCAGGACCGTGTAGCCCATGCAGACCCATATCGCACCTGAGATATTTCCGTCCGTGGCGATACTCTGTACCAAAACAGAGTAGATTCCCACGCACACCATGATTAGAAATGCCTGGAACGCCAATGCAAACAGGGATTTCAAGTAGTTCTGTCCTGTATGGCTCCAATCCCGGTTTGTCATAGTGGCAAGCGGAATCGGTCCAACGGAAGTTGTCAAATACACCTCGATCATGCGGCCGTAGATGACAAGCATGATACAGATGGAAAGGGCGTTCATGGTAAGTCCCACAAAAAGGGACTGGAACCACAGCCCGAACAGTTCTCCCGTGCCCAGGGCTTCAAGCTGCGCCTCCATATCCGTGATGACGCTGCTGATATCAATGGAGGTATTCCCGATGATGACGCCTGCGCTGCTGTTCACAACGCTTTGCCCGACATCGAAGATACCCATGACGATATTCCATGTGTTCGTCACAATGAGAACGGCACAGAAGGTCTTGAAAATCCACTTGAAGAACATCCAGGTGTCTACATCGTGCAGATTATTTTTCTCTGTCACAAGCTGGATCAGCTCATAACACATTACGAATGTCAGGATAACCCCGGCGATTGGAACGATCACCGTTTCAGAGAGGTTTCGGATCATAGAAAAGACGCCGCTGTTCCATGCCAGCGGCGTCTGTCCCACTTCACCGGCGATCTCGCCTACTTTGGTATTGACCGTATCGAACATGCCCGACAGGTTTCCCGTGATTCCCTCGATGAGCAGCCCTCGGAGCCATTCATCGAGTTTGTCGAGTATGCCGCCCATAAGCGATCACCGCCGGACGATCAACCGAACAGGCCGGAGAGCAGAGGTACAAGGGTGATGCCGATGAGGGCGACACCGCCGCCGGCCATCAACTGTTTCATACCCTGGCTTTTGGAAGCAGGGTTGTCCTGACCGTAACCTTCCAGAAGGTTGATAACGCCCCAGATACCAAGACCTGCGCCCAGGGCCACCACGAGAGTCTGCAAAACACCAACTGCGCTGTTGAAAAATTCCATAAAATAATCCTCCTAAAAAATGTTTTTGATTTTGGGTTAAGTTGTTGCGTCAATCTCGTACACATCGAAGGTGTCCGTGGATTTTACCACGGCACGCTGCTTCTTCATGTACCGTTCCATGTCAAAGACATTTTTAGGGTCGGCGTCGGCCGTGTATCTGTAATTCGGGTGCCGGGTGAGGTCGTACTTGTCCGAAAGGAACGGGCGCACGCCCCGCAGCATGAAGATACACTTGCCGCCGTCCATCACTGCCAATTCGTCCTGGGTCATCAACTCCTTTCCTAATTTCTGATAACTGAGGCCGTGGGAAACCTGGCTGCCCCGGTTTTCGGACTGGTTATAGAGATCAATGGTCTCTTTCCCCAGCAGCTCCGAAATTTCCTTGAGGGTGGATTTCTCTTTGCCTCCCAAAAACAAGGTGCTGTCACAGTTACCGACGATGGTATCCGCCGCGTCCTTGTAGATGGTCTTTAGCTGACTCTGCGACTGCAAAATAATAGAAGCCGATATCTCACGGCTTCGGATGGTGGCAATCAGCTTATCGAAGTTCGGTATCTGGCCGATGTTGGCAAACTCGTCCAGGATCAGACGAACATGGACGGGCAACCGCCCACCGTAGAAGTCATCCGCCTTGTCGCAGAGCAGATTGAAAAGCTGACTATACATGAGGGCGGCCACGAAATTGAAAGTGCTGTCCGTATCCGAAAGGATCACAAACAGCGCCGTCTTTTGGTCGCCCAGGGTATCCAGTTCCAGATCGTCATATTCCATCAGGTCCCGCAGCTCCTTGATATCGAAGGGAGCAAGCCGGGCACCGCAGGAAATGAGGATGGATTTTAAGGTCTTGCCCGCCGCCATCTTGAATTTGCGGTACTGCTTGACGGCAAAGTGGTCCGGCTCCCGTTCCTCCAACTGAGAAAAGAGCAGGTCCACCGGGCTTTGATAAGTTTCGTCATCCTCTCTGGCTTCACTGGCATTGATAAGGTCCAGAAGTGTGATGAAGTTCTTTTCTTCCTCCGTGGCCTCATACCAGATGTAGCCGATCAGTGCGGAATAATAGAGGCGTTCTGCTTTGACCCAGAAATCTTCCGAAGATTTTTCGCCTTCGCCCTTCGTGTTCATAATCAGGGCGTTCACCAGCTTTAAGATATCTTTCTCTGATCGGATATAAGCCAGCGGATTGTATTTCATGGATTTTCGGAAGTTTATCAGGTTGAGGCACTTGATACGGTATTTCTTCCGTTCCAGGAAAGCGCCGATCTCCGGCAGCAAGGTTCCTTTCGGATCAGTGCAGACATAGGACGAATGAGCTTGCAGCAGCGACGGCTTACAGAAGAACCGCGTCTTGCCGCTGCCGGAACCGCCGATCACCAGAATGTTTTTATTTCTGGCATACTTCGGCTGCTTTGGACGGCTCGCCATCGTAATCCGTTCCGTCTGCGTCATGGGGATGTTCTGGAAAAAGTCCTTGTCCATGTAGGGAGCGATATCTGCCGCCGTACCCCAGCGGGCAGAACCATACTCGATCCCGTGGCGATACTTCTTAGCGTTCTTGCCTTTCAGGTAGACCGCCATGCGAAGGATCACCGCACCCGCTATGCCGATCAGCAGGTCCGTGGGATGGAAACTGAGCCACGGGGAGGAAAGGGCTGCCGTGAAACCGTCCCCAATGGAGAGCAGCTTGCCGGAAAGGTCAGCACCGGGCGCAAGCCGGAAAGCCTGTGCCAGCTTATCGAAGGGATACACGAACAGAAGATACGGGAGATTCAGCAAAAACAGTTTTTTCATGTTCATCTCTGCACGCTCCGATCTTTGACCTTTACTTTCTCCCGGTCAATGGTGCGGTGTTCCACTTTCTCCGCCGCCTGTTCCTTCGCCTGGGTCAGCCGTTCCCGGATGGAGGGCTTTTCCTCACGGCTCATTTTCCGGCTGGCAAACTCCTGAAATGCCGCTGTGATGGCATCCGCGTCCCGGCTTTTGAAAAAGACCAGGTAACGAGGCTGCTCTGCAGTGGTGTCCTTCTTCAAGGCAAAATCCACATGGTATTTCTTCGCCACACGGGAGAAAGCCTTGATATTCTTGTCACTGATCTCGATATTGGCAAGACCGGCGTTCTGGCTGGCAAGCTGTTTAAGGCTCTGCCTGCCGCGGTAGATTTTGGGCTTCTGGCTTTTCTGGATTTCCTCCAGGAACTTTTTGACGGCTTTTTCAAAGACTTGCTCGCTTAGCTTGGCTCCGTCAACAATGAGCGTTACGGCGCCCCGCGTTACTTCCTCTTGCATTTAGCCTCGCCCCCTTTGACCGTCCCCGTACATATCGTGCTGCACCAGGGAAGAATAGTAGCTGTTGATGGTGGTCGGGGCGTTATACAGCGCCGCCAGAAGGTATTTCTTGATATTGCGGACATAGGTGGTGTTGTCCTTCATACAGTCCATGACATACTGAACATGGGAGCTGTCCAGCTTCATAAACCGGGACTTTACCACCTCTGCCGGATAATCATCTCCGGCAATGCGGATGACTTTGCGGGCAGAACATACGGTATCCACGATCAGGTCAACGATTTCGTCAAGCTGCTCACGGTCGATATGGCTGTCCTGCACCAGATAGCTGTACTCGATGTTGTCCAAAATCACTTCACGATAACATTCTCTGGCTCCCATCCGATCCATTCCCATCCTTGCCCCTGCGGGGGTAGGGGGATTTGATGGGATAGGATTTGATATCTCCGTACTTGATAAATCAGTCTTTGTTTGATTAGTATTTAATTGTGCGGGGTTTTCCGTACACGGTTCCGCCGTATCCGGGATACCCATATCCGGGTTTTCCGTATATGGCTTTGCCGTACCCGGTAAAGGCGTACCTGGGCTTGACGGCGGCTCGCACTGAGGCATTTCGTAAATGACATACTCGGTATCCGTGATCTTGCCTTTTTCATCCCGAAGCTGGGTGCGCCGGATATACCCGTGGTTTTCCAGCTCCTTCAATGCCGCACCGATGCTGTCCACACCTTCCCGGCAGATCGCCGCAAGACCTCTGGTGGTGTAATTCCACTCGTCAGGGAGTGACAGCATCATGGACAGCAGCCCTTTGGATTTCAGGGTCAGCGTCCGATCTTTCAAGTGATGGTTCGACATGACCGTATAATCACGGGTCTTTTCAATACGAAAAACAGCCATCTTCGCACCTCCTTCCTGTGAAAATAAAAAGTGTTGATTTTGAGCGGTTTACCCGTCTGTATGCCTCCATAGCCTCCCGCATGGGAAAACATCCACGCTCTGTTCAGAACGCAAGCCACGGAGGAAGAAACAGAAGATTTTCCGCTGATTTTGATACATTTTGGGGCGGCTACCTCTCACGGTCTTTATGGTCATAGTGGAGATCGCCGGAAAGCACCTTCGCATGGTTACGGATTTTGATATGTCCCTTTTCCTGATTTTCCAAAGCCTTGCTGTATCCGGTGTCGGTCAGGAACAGGCGCATTTTCTCACCCTTCCAGCCAACAGGCGAGTCATGGGTAAGAACATCAAAGACGATCATGTGTCTGGTCGCCGGGTCGAAACGCTCCAATGCCATAATGTCATGGCCGGATAACTTCTGCGCCCCGGATCGTTGTCTGGCTTCTGCCAGCATTTCCCCGATGGTGCGGGCCTTCTCCGGCAGACGGTATTCGGTCTGCACCTTGCGGATCAAATCCATACACTCCTGATCCGACAGGGGACGGAGCTTGTCCAGAAGGCTTTCCGCCGTTTCTTTCGTTGCCGGGTTCGGCGCATAGCGCCATGTCATGTAAATCTCATTCAGGGCGGCGTTCTGATTGGTGCTTTCAATCTGAAACACCATCCTCATTTCTGATTCTGTTAGTTTCATTGCCAGCCTCCTTCAAAAATGGGTATAAAAAAACGCCATAGGTTTTTTGAGCCTACGGCGTTTCTTGCGATATTCACAATTCCAAACTTTCCAGCCACTCGTCAAAAGATTTCTTAGAAACGCGGATCGCATTGCCTATGCGGACGATCCTGAACTCCTCCTGCTTGACGAGCTGATATGCGGTTGTGCGACCGATGTTGAGCATGGCCGCAATCTGTTCCACGGTATATGTGCGCGGTTCCGGCAGTGACTTTTTCTCTTTCTTGTCCATAGTAACCTCCATGTATTTGCCTTGTCATTTTGACTAAGGGAGTGGAGAATGGCAGTAGCAATCGGCTTTGGCTGGGTGTCCTCTTGCTAAGAATTTGCTAATAGGACCACCCAACGGACACATAAAACTGCGTCAGAATAGGTGTTTTGCACCATAAAGTTCGTTTACTACAAGTCATTCTGCGTAAGGGATGATATTGGAAGTTACATCCGAACCGTGTATCACATGGTAAGCCATACTCCTAAGCGTGGGGTCGGAGGTTCAAATCCTCTTATGGACGCCAGTGAACAACGCCGAAAGCCTTTGTTTTCAAGGGTTTTCGGCTTTTCTTATATAAAAAGCTACGAAAAAGCTCTTTCACTGTATGAGATAAAATTCTACTCCAAAATTTGATTTTTGACAACCCCTCCAGAATCGAACGGTTGTTATAAGACAAAATCGCCAGCTAATTTTTAGCAGAAAACGGGCTGTTCTTGCTAATGAAAATGCCCTTCCTGCTAATCAGCCCCAAAATCGTGCCAAAAATCCAGCTAATCAAAAAAGGCGGATGTTTTGAATACCATGCAGTTATAGCAGATAAAATTAAATATCGTTATGTACATAGAGCGTCTATTTGCCCCGCATTGGGGATGGATAGGCGCTCTTTTTTTATGCCCAAACCCATGGGCAAATACAAGAGATTGGAGGTGTTTTATTTGAGCAAGCCTGTTTATACCGCAGACAAGCCGAGCGACTGTCATTACTGCTACTTCTGGACGAATGGCAGAAAGGGCTGCCGTCTGGGTAGAAATAATTGCTACTACTTAATCTCTTTGCCGCCGAAACCCAAGTCGGAATGTGATGGCTGTCCCTATGGGCGAGATCACCCGTGCATTGGTTGGTGTACGAAGAAGGTTATGCGTGAAGTGGGGCTTCGTTGATATGGATGTGTATGAACAGGAATACCGCTTCTACTATTTTGCCCGATGTCCTTACGAAAAGACGGATACGACTTTCCGCAGCATTCCGCTGACAACAGAAAGTTTTCCGCAGAAAGAAGGTGGTGAAGCCGTGTGAGTTTTGATTATTTTTACGGTCAGCAATCCGATCTATTCACATTCTATCGAGTTCCGAAGGTGTTGTTCACGAACGAGAGGTTCTGGAATATTTCTGCCGATGCCAAGATGCTGTATGGCATTTTGCTTGACCGCATGAGCCTGTCTGCCAAGAATGGTTGGATAGATAAAAACGGTAGAGTGTATATCATTTTTACAATCGACGAAGCGAAGATGGCTCTGAACTGTGCTGAACAAAAGGCTATCAAGCTGCTCAGTGAACTTGAGAAGAAAGCAGGATTGATTGAACGTAAGCGCCAGGGTTTGGGAAAGCCCAACCTGATCTATGTGAAGAACTTTATCTCTGCTGTGGATTCACAACTCTTGAATTGTGAAAATCACAATTCTGGAACAATGGAAATCACAACTCAAGAACTTCCGAAATCACAATGTAATAATACTGATATTAAAAATACTGAATTTAGTGATACTGATTCTATCTTTCCTTCCGGAAATGGTGGAATGATGGACGAGAATGACCGGTATCAAGAATACTTTGATTATTTCTCGGATCAGCTCAGTATGGATTTGTTGAAGAAGGATTACCCTTACGATTCCGAAATGCTGGATAACATTCTGGAGTTGATCGTTGAAACAGTTTGCACGAAGCGACCGTTGATTCGCATTGGTGCAGAGGAGCGTCCGGCAGAAATTGTCCGCAGTCGGTTTATGAAACTGAATGCCGAACACATTCGATATGTTATGGACTGCTTCAAGGAGAACACCACAAAGATTAGAAATATCCGTCAGTATATGCTGACTACGATATACAATGCGCCGACGACAATAGACACCTACTACGATGCTCTTGTTCGGCACGATATGTCACACGGATATTTGGAAGGAGGATTTAAGAAATTGAAAATGAAGCGAGAGGAAGGAGAGTGACGATAAATGTCGAAAAAAGCAACCATCATTGCGGTGGTCAATCAGAAAGGAGGCACTGGAAAGACCACCACCACCGAGAATCTGGGCGTTGGCTTGGCTCTTGAAGGAAAAAAGGTGCTTCTGGTAGACACCGATCCCCAGGCTTCCCTGACGGTCAGTTTGGGCAATCCCTGCCCGGATGATCTGTCTCCGACACTTTCCGATCTGATGGGAAAGATTATGATGGAAAACCCTATTACTCCCGATGAAGGGATTCTTCATCATCCGGAGGGCGTTGATTTGGTGCCGTCCAACATCGAACTCTCAGGTATGGAGGTAGCACTGGTCAATGCCATGAGCCGGGAAACCATTCTCCGGCAATACCTGGATACAGTCAAACAGAATTATGATTACATTCTTCTTGACTGTATGCCGTCTTTGGGTATGCTGACCGTCAATGCGTTGGCAGCTGCCGACAATGTGCTGATACCGGTTCAGGCAGCATACCTTCCTGCAAAGGGTCTGGAACAGCTGCTTGGAACCATCAACAAGGTCAAGAGGCAAATCAACCCGAAACTGAGGATTGAAGGGATTCTTCTGACGATGGTGGACAGCCGCACCAACTACTCCAAAGACATCAGCAATCTGATTCGGGAGAGCTACGGCGGAAAGCTGAAGGTTTACAAGACCGACATTCCCCGCTCTGTCCGTGCAGAGGAAATCAGCGCAGAGGGAACCAGTATCTTCAAGCATGATCCCAAAGGCAAAGTTGCCGAAGCCTATAAAATTCTGACGAAGGAGGTGTTAAACAATGCAGAAAAAAGGCGCAAACATCAGCTTGAAGGGGTACGATGATATTTTCTCCACCGATCAATCCAGAGCTGAAGCCCAGCAGGAGCGTGTGCAGGAAATTCCGCTTTCTGAGCTACACCCCTTTGAGGGACACCCCTTCCGTGTGGTTGATGATGAAGAAATGATGAAAACGGCAGAGAGCGTCCGAGATTTCGGAGTTCTCACTCCTGCGATTGTCCGTCCTGACCCCGACGGTGGTTATGAAATCGTTTCTGGTCACAGGCGGCACCGGGCATCGGAGCTTGCGGGTAAGGAAACCATGCCTGCGATTGTTCGTGACCTGGACGATGATGCAGCCATTATTTTGATGGTTGATGCGAATTTGCAGAGGGAGAGTATCCTGCCGAGTGAAAGAGCATTTGCTTATAAGATGAAGCTGGATGCGATTAAACATCAAGGTCAACGCACCGATTTAACTTCATCCCAAGTTGGGATGAAGTTGCAGGCAATGGATATAGTCGGTCAGGAGGCAGGAGAAAGCAGAAATCAGGTACACCGTTATATCCGTCTGACCGAACTGATTCCGGAACTGCTGGATATGGTAGATACGGGTCAGATCAAATTCAATCCTGCGGTGGAGCTTTCCTATCTGGCAAGTGAAGAACAGAAGGATTTTCTTTCTGCAATGGATTATGCTCAAGCAGCTCCTTCCCTTTCGCAAGCACAGCGAATTAAAAAGCTCGCACAGGAGGGCGAGTGTACGCTGGATGCGATGTGCGAGATTATGAATGAAATCAAGAAGGGAGAGCTGGACAGAGTAACCTTCAAAACGGATTCGTTGCGAAAATACTTCCCGAAGTCCTATACCAACAAGCAGATGGAGGATAAAATCATTCAGCTTTTGGAGCAATGGCAGAAAAAAAGAGAAAAATCAATGGAAAGGTAAGGTAAAAAATGTTTACACCCAAAAACATTCAGGGCGCTTTGGAAGAACTCTACGACCTTTGCGATCCTGATTATATGGTAGATATGCTCGTAAACTACAGTGAGGAGTTCGATGATATTTCTCCTGCGCTTCTGGCAAAGTCGTTTCAGAAAAATGCCGAGATGATTAGCGAGTATCGAGTATTGTCCTCTGCTGGTGAGGGTATCGACTATCAGGGAAAGGTACTTCTGAACAGCAGAGCCGTGCGGCTTCTGTCCTATGTAGAAGATATGAGCGGCGATGAAAAAGTTCGCACGATTCAGAGCAAGGAGCTGTGGTTAGCAGAAGATATGACATTCTATGTGGTGTCCTGTATGTCTACGATCACGATGGACAAGGAAGAAGCCATTTGTCTTAACGAACACCGCAGCGTGGTTACTACGGTGGAATGCGAGGACGATATTTTCTTCGACATGGGTTCCCTGATTTGCGAACTGGACGATATTTGCTTGTTCGAGCTTTTAGCCGATGTGGATGCGACTATTTATGAACTGTAACAGGTTCATGGATGGTCGCTTTTCTTATTTCCAAAGAAACGGAGGTATCGAAACTTGAAAGAATACGATGTGAAGATCACCGAAACCTTGGAGAAAACGGTTACGGTGCAAGCAGAATCTCACGATGCGGCAGAGGAACAGGTTAGAGCCTGTCTCTTATACACATCTGACGCTGCCGACGAATAGAGAGGTGTAGAT
>OJRF01000594.1_pt1 | contig 16447 bp, 8 predicted proteins | sample 1599141 | NCBI WGS metagenome assembly OJRF01 (sample SAMN03922529, study PRJEB24848) | human gut metagenome | isolation source: stool sample | host: Homo sapiens | place: Germany | collected 2010-05 | reverse complement strand
AGCAAAGCTGACGACTGCTTCTCGCAAAGACGGGAATCATGTACCTGCTCCATCCAGCAGACGGTCTCTCCCCAAACATCTACCGAAAGATGTGACAAGACTTCTGTCGGGGCTCCCCCCTTCTCCACCTTACGGAAGATTTCGACCAAAGCACACAACAAGCTGGACATTATCTGTTTACAACGGGAATGGGAACGGGATTCCCGGTTTCTGAAACGTAGCAGGAAATAGTACCCCAGCCATAAATAAACGGTGGTGACTTCTGCATGGATTTTCTCTATCCTCTTCCAATGCGCAACCAAGGCAGCATCAATTTCTTCCAGAATCGCATCCGTATCATCTTCTATGTAGTATTTCTGCGCAAGACACTCTATCACGCACCCCCATTTCGCCATATCCACACACTCTTGCGTACGCCCCATCCATACATGGGCTTCCTCCAATATCCGGAATGCCTTTTCTCCACATTCTGGAGCATCATAAAACCGATACTGACGAAACAACAGAAGAGACTGACATAATAACTCATCCAAAGAGTACTCCGCACTTTCCATATTTAAAATTCAAGTATCCATTCAGGTAACAAAATCGAGCAAAAGTAATCATTTCCTAAGAAAATCACGCTGTTTCAGCACAAAAACCGGCAGGAAAAAGAAGATACCGATGACGGACATCACCAGTCCGCCAATGGTACCCGCCGCCAATGGAAACCAGAAAGCCTCCTTGTCCTCACCTATCATGAAAGGGATAAATCCCAGAATGGTAGAAACTACCGTGAGGAAAATAGGAACGACCTTCGCATTCCACGCCTTGACGTAGGCACGAAGAGCGGAAAGACGGGGGAAACGACGTCGGATGCTGTTGTACTCGTTCAGGACATAGATGCTGGCATTCACCGTGATGCCGCACAGCAGGACGAACGAGGCAAAACCGCCCTGGTCGAAGTTCAGCCGGAACCAATAGAAAGTAAGAAATACCCCGATATAAGAAACCGGAATCACAAAGATGATGGCAAGCGGCTGCTTCAGGGAGTTGAACAGAACGCTGGTCGTAAAGAAGATGATGGCTATCACCACCAGCAGAAGCAGGTATTGGCGGTTGTCCTTCTCGCCCCATGACCAACTGTTGCTGTCCGACTCGGCTGTATAACCCATCGGCAACAGTTTGTTGAACTCCTCCAGGTCACGTTTCTGTATCTTGTTGCCCATCTCATTGGAGCCGATATATTCGTATTGCAGGCAGAGGCGGTACTGCTGGTTTTCTTTGGCAATCTCCTGCGGCATCTGTCCCTTTTCCACAGTAGTCAGTTCGGAAAGCTTGTAATGCTTGCCGTTTCCTACTCCATAGGGGAAGAACTGCATCGCCCAGATGTCATATTCGGCAGACTGGCGGGAAGAGAGCTTGATTTTCTCCATCCCCTGCTCGGCCGCTACCGAACCAATCTCCAGATTCTTGCCAAAGATGGGGCGCACCGCAGAGAAAAGCACTTGCGCGTCGATGCCCTCTTGCGCCATGCGCTCCTTGTTCAGGTTGAAGTAGAATTCCTGATAGTCATCCTTCCACCAGGAGAACTCCGAATTGATGAGCACTTCCTTGATACGCCGGTGCGTCAGCAGCTTGGCCTTCAGCTTCTCCGCCCACTCATAGAGTTCGTCGTAGTTGTAGCCGTACATCCTGATGCGGTAGGAGCCGGCACTCTCGCGGACGTCATTACTGAACCCCTGGTCCTGCAATCCGTAGATGCCCCAGCTGCCGCCTCCCAGTTCCAGTGCCTTGCTTATCATATTGGCTTTCAGTGTATAGGGAAAACCGCTGTTCCGGGCTTCCTTCTTGAAATAAATCTGCATACTGGCACGCCGGGGGCTGTAGATGGAAGTATGAAACTGCCTGATTTCCTTGAACCGGCTGAGGTAGGTCTCCATACGTTTCATCAAAGTGTTCATCTGCTCGAGGGTGCTGCCATTGGGAAGGTTGGCGTTGGCATAGAGCACCACCTCCTCATTACGGGTGAAGTAACTGCCTTCGTACACCTTCTGTATGAAAAGCCGCAAGCTGCCGCCCAGCGCCTTGTCCACAATGGGTTTCACCGACTCCTTATAGGTATCCGAACCGAATACCTTATTGTAAGCAGCTTCCCATTTTCCCCCTCCTTCCAGTTTGTCGGGCAACAGAAAAACGGGCAGACCGAAACCCAACAGTAACAGCAGGCATACAGCCCAGCGCCAACGGCACAGAAAACGGATGAGAGCAGAATAGCAGCAGGAGAAATAAACGGGGAAACGTCTGAAAATCCGTCCCAACCTTGTTTTGAATGTTTGCGTCAGCCCCGGCAAGACAAGACGCCTCTTCTTCCCCGTAATCCGCCTCACCAGTCCTATCTTCTCAATCATCGACGGAACAAAGAACAACGCCACCATCAAGGAAACAGCCAGATTGATGATCACTACCGCTGCAAAGTCCTGCAGGTTGAGCCGTATCTTCTCGTCAAGGAAGAAAATGATAACAAGCGCACCCATCGTAGTGAGGGTTGCCGCCAACACCGACAGGAAGGCCTTGAGATTACACCGATGCAGAATGTGGTCGGTCATGACAATGGTGCTGTCTATCACCAGATTCAGCGAGACAGTGATACCCGCCAGCGAATAAAGCTGCATCTCAAGTCCGAAGAGGTAGTAGAAGATAAGTGCCACCGCTATATTTACAGCCAGGCTGGTAACTATCAGAAAAAGATATTTCAACTTACGAGTAATGAGCCATACAAATACAAGCAGGATGAGTACCGTCAAACCGGTACGGAAGTAAATCTTGTCCAGTTCTTCCCGTATGTACTCGGTCGCATCATAGCTGGTATGCACTTCATATCCGACAGGAAGTACCTGCCGAACAGCTTCCATCTCGTCCATCACGGCACGGTTCAGTTGCAACTGGTTGGCAGTTTCTTCCGCAGTAATGGATAGATAGACGGAATTCAGCCCATTGATGCGGTAATAGCTTTGCGGCTCCTCCTCCATACGGACAGCCGACACCAGTTCGTCCAAGCGGAGCAGTTTCCCGTCGGTAGCCGTCACGGTGATGGCAGCAGGATTAAAACCAAGGGAGTTGCTCTCCGGCACCAGTGCCAGGCGTATCCATTCCCGGCTACCGTTACCTGTATCCACATTGTGCGTACCCAGAAATTCCTTCCGGTAATGCCGCTGTACTGCCTCGCTGATGTCCGATAGGGTCACACCCAGCAAGCGCAACTGTTCACTGTCATATTCCAGTCTCCACTCCATGGGCGTGGCACCGCTGAGTTCCACCTTATAGATACCCGGAATATTTGCCAGCCGCGGCTTGATATGCTCCTCGGCATACTGCTGAATCAATATCGGAGTGGAAGGGGCATTCAGTGTGAAGGACATGAAAGGGCGTGAGGCGTTCTCGTCGGGCACTTTCATGTGAATGGTGGGATAGCTGACACCTTCGGGCAATTGGGGCCACGTCTGCCGGATGATGGTGGAAGCTTCGAAGCGGACTGCCTCGACATCGGCATGCTTGTCCAGCTCCACAGTAATGTTGCCGTAGCCGTTGCCCGAAGTGGAGTTCAGCCGCTTCACTCCGCGGATACGCGCCAGCATGGATTCCAGCTTGCTGGTCACTTCCATCTCCACCACCCGCGACGAAGTGCCAGGCATGCTGAAACCCACCGTGAAGCCGGGCAGGCTGCGTGACGGATTCAGCTTGACGGGGAGCAGCGGTATCAACGCCACCCCTACCAAAGCAAGGCAGACAAACGCCACTATGACGGTGAAGGAAGAAACTCGTTTCATCAGTTATTATAATCAAATTTTTCCGACAGCGAAAATCCGCTGGCAAAGTCGTGCAACGTCAGTTTCCGTATCTTGTAATAATTCAGCCAGTAGTCCTGCAAGGCGGAGATGTAATTGCGTTGCGCTTCCTGCTGGCGGTTCAGCGAGAGGGTCAGGCTGTTGATGTCTGCCTTGCCGATAATGAAGCGCTGGCGGGTTTCGTTATACGCCAGGATGGCAAGGTCGAGGGCCTCTTCGGCACTGGCGACGAGGGCTTGCTGGACGTTGAAGTCGCTGACGGTCATGATAACCTCCTCCTCAATGCTGATTTCACTTTGCCTGGCAGAAGTCTTCACCACGTTCAGATTGTTCCTCGCCATGTTGTATTTGCCTTTCCTCACGCCCCAGTCCACCAGTGGAATGGAGACACTGACCGACACCATCTCCTGCTGCATGGGATGCCTGTATGCTTCACCGAATTTCTCCGCCACCTGGTTGAAGCCGACGCTGGCGTTGATGCTGGCGTTGAAGCGCGATTCCTTCTTCGTCTTGTCTACTGTCTGCTCGGCTTCCAGCACTTCCTGACGAAGCCCCAGAAATTCCGGATTGTTGGCTTGAGCGGCCAGCAAAGCCTCATCAACCGGTATGGTCAGCGCCCTCGGACGTCCCGGAAGCGACACCCTGATATCCGTGTTCTTCTCCATATTCAGGAAAGATGCCAACGAAAACATGGCGCGCTTCAAGGCACTGGCGGCATTCTGCAAAGTATTGCGGGCGTTCACCACGTCGAGTTTCAGCGTCAGCAGGTCGGCACGGCTGATGGCGGCTATCTTCAGGCGCTGCATACCGATGCGGTAGAGGGTATCGGTGGAGACGGCATTGTCCTTGGCCAAGTCATATTCCGCCTGTGCCATGGCAAGCGCAAAGAAATAGGTAGTGGCCTGCTCGGATACTCGCTCTGCATTGTAAATATACTCCTTCTTCACCTTTTCGTACTTCAGCGGCTCAATCCTGCGTTCCCAACGGAAAGGATTGTAACCGACCAGACTCTGCGAGTAGCCCAAACGAACCGGAACACTGGTGAACTGGGTATACTTGTTTCCACCGAAGCTCTGCATATAGCCCAGCTCCGTATCCAGATAGAACGTACCGCCCGTCAAGTCGAAATTCTGTCTGACGGCAAGATTGCCGTATGCATAGAAGGATTGCTGGCTGCGATAGATGTCAAGGTCCTGTTCGGAGTCGTAACGCTTGGTGATATCGCGGTTGTACTGTGCCGGAGTCATGTTCAGCGTCAGGCTGGGAAGGCGGTTTGCCTTATAGGTGCGGTATTCCCAATAACCGGCCAGATACATGTTCTTGGTGCGGAAGGCTTCCAGCGAACTGTCATTCGCCAGGGCAATGGTCTGCTGCAAATCGAGCGTTATCCGCTGCTGGGCAAAAGCGGAAAGGGCTCCCAGACTGAACAAAAGTATAAGACTTAATTTCTTCATGCTCTTTCTTTTCTATAAATAAACCAATATATCAACGGGATGATGAACAGACTGACCAGTGTCCCCACGAACATCGCCCCAATCATTGCTATGGAAAGCGGCTTCTGCAGCTCCGAGCCCATGTCGAACGAGAACAGCAGCGGAACCATAGCGAAAATGGTGGTGAGCGATGTCATGATGATGGGCCGGAGCCTTCTGCGCCCCGCCTCGTGGATGGCCTCGAGCAACGGCATACCAGCCCTCCGTAATTCATTAATGGCATCCAGCTTCAAGATGGAGTCGTTGATGATGATACCGCACGTCACAATCAGTCCGATGGCAGACATCAGGTTCAGGGTATGCCCGCATATCCACAACAGAAGCAGGGCAAACGCCACATCTATCGGAATTTCCAGCAGCACGATGAGCGGCTGCACGAAGCTTTCGAACTGGGCGGCAAGAATGAAATACATCAGCAGGATAGAGATGAAAAGAATCACCACCAACTCGTCCAGCATCTGGCGGTTGGAGAAGAAACTGCCGGAGAAGGCCGTATCCCAGTCACCCGTGGCATCTGCCTCCCGCTTCACCTTTTCCATCAACTCCGGAGCATCGTCCACTTCATAGAAACGGAACGGTATATATTCACCGTTGCGTCCTGCCGTAATCGTTTTCAAATCCTCGGCCGGACGCACCTTTACCAGCTCCCGAAGCGGAATATACTCCACTTCGCCCTTACTGTCCGGACGGGTCTGTATCAATGTCTGCAGCAGCACCTCGTTCACTGTCCGCTCCTCGCCCACAATGCTGATAGGCAGGTATTGCTGGTAGGAATGGAGCATAGCTACGCTGTTCTCCTTGAATGCCGTCCGCAGCGTACGGTAAAGCTCGTCATACGAAACGTCATAGAGCAACAGCTTTTCCTGCAGGATGCTTATGTCAAGCTGGTTCTCGAAAGCGATACCTACGGGCGCTGTCCCCGTAAGCTCCGCAAACTGTTGTTCCAGTCCGCGCAATTCTTCCGCCGCCGGCGCCTTCTCCTTATTGCGGGCATAAAGTTCCGCCACCACATCGGCCTCCCCGGTCACGAAAAGCTTCTCGAACACGGTTTCGGGTGGAGAAAAGGAGACTGTCGCCAACGGATATTCCCGTGTCAGCCACTCGCCCGCCTGCTTCTGCAAGGGAGCAATCCCGTCAGGCGAGGAAGTCTTGAAATACAATTCTGCCTCCGAAGAAGAGAGAGCCTGCTCACGGTTCAGCAGATAGTCCTGCTGGCCTATGGCAGCCGTCTGTTCCACAGTCTCGTCCAGCAACTGTCCGAACAGCACATTCACACGATGCCGGTTCTCGTCCACATGTATGTTTTCGTTCCATTCCACGTGGACTATCAGTTCATTCTGGTCTATCTGCGGCATACGCTCCTTGCCGACGGAATAGAACAGAAAGACACAAAGAGGTATAGAAACCACACAGAATACGCTACTTACCGTCTTGTGGGAAAATACCCAGTCGATGCCCGCATCATAAAAACGGTCCAGCGTATGTTCCTTCAACGGATTGTTGATGCGGATGCGGGAGAACCACGACCTGCCGCGCAACCCTGTCCGGTAGACCAGCATATAGAGGACCGGCAGCAGCATGATACCCGTGAAGTAGGAAACCAGCAACCCTACCGTAACAGAGAATGCCTGGTCATAGAACAACGCCCCTGCAATGCCGCTCATAAATATCAGCGGCACAAATACGGCAATAGTGGTCAGCGACGAACTCAGCATGGGCGTAATCACCTCACTCGTTCCCGTCACGCAAGCCCGCCGCAACGAATAGCCCCGTTCGCGATACTGCGAAATGTTCTCCGTCACAATGATGCTGCTGTCAATCATCATACCCAACGCCAGGATTAATCCCGACAAAGAAATGATATTGAGTGACATCTTGAACAAGTAGAAGAACAGGAAGCAGATGACAATAGATACCACCATACTCAACCCGATGATGAACGGTGATTTGATGTCACCCAAGAAGAGTACCGCCACAATGCAGATGAACAGGAAACCCAACGACAAATTTTGCTGAAGATTGGAGATGGTATAGTCCAGCAACTCCGTCTGGTTACGGCTGATGCTAAAATCAATGTCGGGATATACTTTCTTGAAGTAGTCCATCGTGCTGTTGATGGCAAGCTTCATGTCTTCCATATTCTCGTCCGCCTGCTTGATGACGGCAAGGGTAACGGCACGCTTGCCATTGCTCATGGAGACACCTTTCTCCTTGGCAGGAACAATCTCTACCCGGCAGAAGTCTCCCAAGCGGATGATACGTCCTTCCTTTCGCAGCAGGATGCCCTTCACGTCCTCCTCTGTCCGCAGCAGGGTGGAGAACTTAATGTTGTATTCGTAGTAGCCGTCGCGCACGGTCATGCTGCCCGGCTCCACGTTGTTTTGCGCCAGCACGTTTTCTATGTCTTCAATGGAGAGCCCCAACACAGCAAGCTTACCCGGGTCGGGCACAATCTGTAACTGGCGTTCGACCAAACCCGTGACATCCACCATTGCCACTTCTGCCAACTGCTCGATGCGACGCTTTATGACATTTTCGGCAAACTCGCACAAATCAAGAAACGCGCGTTCGTCCACCTTGCCGTATGCACTGTCGTTTTTTAGGGTCAGATTGAGGTAGAAGACAGGAATGTCCGTCGCACTTGCCTTTATCACCTTCGGGCGTTCGGCATCCTTGGGCAGATAGTTCATGGCGGCGTCAATCTTCTCGTTCACTTCTATGAAGGCAAGGTCGGTATTCGTACCGAAGTCGAAGCCCAGGCGGATGATGCCTGCACCATCGCGCGTCTCGCTGTCCATGTCCTTCAGTTTCGCCACCTGGATGAGCTGCTGCCGCAGAGGTTTCACCACCGTATTCTCTAATTCACGCGCCGAGGTATTCTGCGCCGACACCTGCACTGTAATTTCCGGGATGGCAATATCGGGCAGCAAGGATACCGGCAAGGTGAAGTAAGTCACCAGCCCGACAATGAAGCATGCTGTAAATGCCATCAGTACGGCAATAGGCCGCTGTATCAAAAACTTTATCAATTGAACTATGAATTTTGAATTACCACTTATCACTCATTATCTATCAACCACCTTCACCGATGCTTCATGTGCCAGATTCACATTTCCCGTCACAATGACCGTATCGCCTTCTTTCAGGGCATCGTCGGCCATACTATAGCTTTCCGCATTCTCCAGACCGGTCTGCACATAGTTCCACTGCGCCTTTCCGTCTTTCAGGGTAAACACCACCTGCTTGCCCGAACGCAACACCACGGCACTCTTCGGGATTACAAGCTGTCCGCCCAGAGAGCGGTGCACGTTCACCCTCACGTTCATCCCACTGAACAGCCGTCCCTTGCCATTGACGGCAGCCTTCACCTTAACCATCCCCTTGTCATCCACCAGAGGATTGATTTGGGTGATGCGGCCCTCTTGTTTGGAAGAGGCATCCGAGTAAGGGGTGACAATCACCTTGTCGCCACTCTTTATCAGGGGGAGTTCACTTTCCAGTACCGTAAAGTCCACTTCCATGCCCTGAGTGCCAATGATGGAGCAGAAAGATTCCGAAGTGCTTGCCTCGTTGAAGGGCTTGGAAAAGAGGTTCGCCACCACGCCGTCGAAGGGGGCAACCAGCGTAGCATGCTCTTCTTCATAGGCGGCGAGTTCGTACTGGGAAAGGCTTTGGTCGTAACCGCTCTTTACTCGTGCCAGCTTCATGATGTCGGCAGGAATTTTGGAAGTATCACCCACCGGATAGCCTTGCCCTATCAATACGTCCTGCAGCTCAAGTTCCGCTTTGTCCAGAGCATCCTTGGCTTGCGCGGTCTTGTTCTTCAGACGGAACTTATCCAGTTCGGCAAGCTTCTGCCCTTTGCGCACCGGGTCACCGTTCTTCACGTAGATGTGTGCCACTACACCGGTGGTCTCAAAACGCAAATCCGCCATGGCACCGGCGGTTACTTTTCCGTTGCTCACCAGTTCATGCTCAAAGGTCGCCCGCTTCAGGACTTTCACGGTCACTTCATTGCTTTCACTTGGCAGGACGGTTGCCACCCCTTCCTCGGACTCTTTTCCCTTTCCGGCATCGGAGCAGGCGGCAAGCAGGGCAACGGCCATGCATAGCAGGTATCGATAGTTCTGTGTCTTCATATTCATACTCAATTATAAATTGATAAAATTAATCGTTTCAAAAAAACGAACCGATATTTGCATGTGGACACTTTTTTCATAGCACTTTAGCAATTAGTTCGCTCATTATTAACACCTTCCGTTTTTATTCATCTTTTTTTAATATGGACAAAAATAAGCTGAATCTTTTTTATTTCCTCCCTCATCTGTCGTATTGCCGTAGAATGCACTTTCGGCTCTTTCGTCAATACCATCCGCTTCATTTTTTCAAACTTGTCCGGTTGTCTGAATCCTGGTTCCGCATAAAGCTTCGCAAGCAGATAATAGGGGTAAATACGCCCCGGCAAACGATGGGTGGAACGGATAAACCAGTCTTCCGCTGATAAGCAGTCACCCATCTGCTGATAGTTCTTGCCTATCACATTCAGTATCATGGGGTCACAACTACGCAGTAAAGCTTCTTTCAAAATACGGTTGGATTTACCGAACTGCTGCTGCTTGTGCAATCCATGACCATATTCGAACAAGAAAGATGCCCGGTCTCTCAACAGAGGATAAAGGCGCCCGTACTCTTTCTCTGCCGATTGATACGCACCTGCACTATACAACACACGCGCATTCATCCACTCCCGGCAAGCCTGCTCCACTTGCAAGTCATTCTTCAAGCGAAAACCGCCAATGATGCCTACTGATACAGCCAGCCCCAACCATTGCCAACGGTCGGCACCGGACAAGCACGCCACAAGCAATCCTCCAAATGTAACGATAAATACCGGAAGTTGTAGCGGATAGGAGGAAAAAGAAAATATCATCAAGGAAAGAATGGCCCCACAGATACCATAACGTCCTTTACGGACTCCCCTATACAAACACAGCACGACCACAACCAATAGACATACAGCCAAAGGAATACCCAGTTCGACCGCAACCTGCAGATATTCATTGAATGCATATTCCGGACTTCCCGCCACACGTTCCTCCCACGGTTCATAATCACCTGCTGCAAAATAAGTTTCCTGCGCATTTCCGTAGGCTGCTGCGAAATTATGAATCCCATATCCGGTCAACGGCTTTTCTGCAATGGCACGACAAGTTATCTTCCACATGAAAAGACGGCCACGTGCAGAATCGGGTTTCAAGACAAACAGTAAATAGCCCGCCAATAGCAAGACACAGAATCCACCGACCACTACCATCACCACACGCTGCCTTTGCTGCTGCCATAATAATCTGAACTTATCCGTCCAATCCATATGCCAAGCATATACACACAGACAGGAAACTCCTGCCGCCAACCATGCCGAACGGCTCATTCCTGCCGGAAGCACACAAAGGATAAGCAGCATCACACCACCAGCGACCATAGCTCCAACTTTATCCATCACCTTTTTCCATCCTTTCCCGTCATTCCGGTCAGAGCAGAGAATCTCCCCCCTCTTGGTCAGCCATTGATGCAGACAGACCGGAAGTATCATGGCCAAATAGCCGGAATAAGGCCCCGGATTGAAGAAAGAACCTGTCAATACATACAAGGAATGGTTGGACACAGCATAACCATAAAGCTGCCTCAATCCCCAAACAGCCTCAATGCCCCCCAGCATTACCAATACCCACGAAACCGGTATAAAAAGAAAATACCTTTTTTCCATCATCAATCCAGCCATCAACAGACATCCTGCAACTACCAATGCACTTTTATCGAAATAGAGCCATTGCCCTATAACATCAGCTACAGGAAGTCCGGAAGAAACGTTACATGCCAAAGACAATAAAACTATACAAGCAATGTAGACCAAACTTCCAGTCAATAGATTACGTACATTATTCATTCTATCTATCAAATATTCAATAGTATTCTATAATTCACCAAAAGATTTGTTTCCCGTCTTTATATTCAAAAATCCGTTCATCTTTACCGGCTGTGTGATTCTTCAGATAAAATAAAGCACCTTGAAACCCTGAATAGACAATAGAATCTGACACAGCCATTTGCCGCCCGACAGAATTCCATTTTCCTCCACCCCAATAAAACAATTCATACAAATTACCTTTATAAATAAAATTCACCTCATTACGAGGAGTATACACCACCTTCTCCACACGATGGGGACTTCCAAAGTCCATCCCGGTCCATCCTCCATCCGGATGTATATAATCAAATGAAGTATCCGGATTACCGTCAAATGCGTTCAAATATTCATGTGTATTGTCTTCAAAACTTCCCGGAGTACCTATGATTTCCCCATATAGAGGTATGGTATCTTCCGTATTCTCATAAAAAGCCAGTTCCGAGATATTACAGAAACATCCGTCAGCACCCTTATAGCGCATATACCGATACGGTTTATCAGACTTCAACCGGGCCACAGTATATAGCCGATACGGAGCCTCCTTTATCAAAAGTAGAGTATCCTTCCACCCAAAGTCTGCCCGGTCGCTTCCTTCCACTACTCCCCCAATCATCCGGTCATTGAAAAGAACACTCAAAGTAAGATGGCACTTCCTATACAAGACCAATTCCTGCTTTTCAGCTTCCGGAACAATGAACCGTATCTTTCCGGTTTCACGCTCCAGAAGAAAAGGAGAAGATACTGCAGCGTATTCCTTTCCGTTCCAGGCAGCCAGCGTAAAGACCGCCCCGCCTCCCACATCCTCAAAACGAGCCTCCCGCTTTTTAAAGAAAGTATATCCTATAGGTTGCCATTGTAGTCTGTTGGCAAGGCACAAATACACCATATCCCCCTCACGAAACTGTCCGGAAAGCAAAGAATCCGGAAGAGCTACAGTCCAATTCCTGCTACCGGTATAAAGTGCAGTGACATCGCGGAAGAACGGACGTCGGAATGCCGGGTAAACATCGGAATATTTCCCCAGTTTCCGTACCGCCTCCTTATCAATACTATAGGTTGCCCGGTACATTTTTCCCCTCGAAATGCTATATTCTTCCGCTTTGCTCCATACTTCTTCATAAGGAAGATTTGCAATGTATGTCTTTCCTTCCTTATCCAAAACAAAATTCCAGAAATGAGAGGCATTGTTGTCTCCTAATACCATCACCCTATCTACTCCGCACGGAATGCCCAATGCCCGCAACACATATATCATGGCATCCGTAAACTCTCGGCAACTGCCCGTATGCCATTTCAGTACATCCGGTCCCAAATGAGGCCCCACCGGAAAAAGAGCCGTATTCCGGTAGTTCGCTTTCCGCAACGTATCCATCAACAACTGGGCGGCAACCTTAGGATTATCAGCCTCATCTGTCTTCCTGAATTCATCCAAAATCGGGCTATAGCACTCATAAATTTCTTTGCGCCAGAGAGAAAGCGGCTCATCCCCTATTCTATAAGGCAATATATATTCGCAGAAAGTATCAAAATCAACATGCTTTCCCCAAGGTTGCTCCCGCCAGACTTTGAATGCCCATTCTATATGATTGACCAAAAAAGCGGAATCCACCGTCATAATGTCCCTCTTATAAGTCAATTGATTTATAGAAAATTCTCCATCTGCTCTTTTCAAGGAATCAATCAACTCTTGCACATGCCTGGAATAAGGAAATGAAACGTATTCACTGAAATACTTCCTGTAATTCTCCAAGGCCTTTCCCTCGTAAGCACCATGAAAAGGCATATTCTCTATCAGAAAACAAGCAGCACGATATTTGTCACCGTCCTCTTCCTTGTAACGGTCCAGTACCTTTTGCAACTCCGCACGGTTATCACCGGCAAGATTCAAAGCTGTGTCCAACCACTGATTTTCCGAAGAACAAGCCATAAACAGACCTGCTGTAAACCATACCCATACACACCAATGTTTCATATCACTATTCCATTTTTTTCTATTCCAATCTGAAAGACAATCCAATCAATCCTTACAATCCGATACAAATACCTGCTTACCATCTTCCATATGAAATATCAGTTCTTCTTCTCCACGGGTACTGTCATGCCAATAGAAGAGTTCATAACAATCCCCTATCCTGACAAAGTTATCATCGTTACGGGGCATATACATAAAATTGTCTATAGTAACAACCTTTCCAAAATCCACCGTTACACTTGCACCGGGTTTTGATGAAATGAAATACGACAACGGCTCATTATCATAGACCTGATGGGCAAAAGTACCCACTGTAGCCGGAGCATCTCCCCAACTGTCTATAGGGACAATTTCTTCCTCTCCTTTATAAAAATGCATTTCGGCAACTTCCGCATATCCCTCTGCCGAAGAACAAAAACGGGCATAGCGACCCCTTACCGGTTTCTCAAGAATAACGTGATTATAATTGATACCGGGCGTATCTTTCACAGTACACAACAACTCCGCATTTTTAAAATCCTTATCACAAGCCGCCTCAAAATGCCCGTCTTTTATCCCTCCCATATAATTCCTGATACGTTCCGAAAGAGGGTATTTCCGATACAATTCAGCAGAATAGCACTTGGAGGTATCTGCAACATAAGGATGTATATCCTTGCCATCAAAATAAAAAGGATTTCCAATAGGGCGATACTGCCCGTTTGCGAATGCCAACAATATATAAACCTGCCTCGAAGCCAAATTCCTGAAAAGCGCTTTTCCACTTTCTACCTTAGTAAAATCTATTCCCCGCCACCCATAAGCACTGAACAACCCCACATAAACATAATTCCCGTCCATCCCTTCTACCGGCAGTTCCAGATTCGAATCAAAATAATTATCCGACACTTTTCTTGCAAACACATCCTTAAAAGCAGCCGGTACGGACCGGTTCCGCATAAAATCGCCATCCATGTCCCATTGTCTGCCAAAACACCGGCGGTAAACCACGCTCGGGCGCCGACTGTCAATATAGAAACTTCCCCGTTCCGGCTTCCGGGAAGGGAAAGTAAAAGGAAGGCAGACACCCGTTACATCCCTCACCACATTCCACACATGCCCTTTCCGTGTTTCCGCATTGAAAGTATAGAAATCATAGGCTACCGGGACGCCGATGGCCCGCATCACATAAATCATAAAATCACAAGCATCCTGACACTTGCCGATACGATTATGCAGCAGGTACTCTCCTCCCAAATGCGGATAGTTAAAGACCCATGTAAACCGGTAAGGGTCTTCCTTCTGCAAATACTCCCAAACTACGCTAATCGCCTCCACTACATCGATACCCGTATAAACCTCGTCCAGCAAAAAGGAATAACGGTCATGGTATATCTGCCGCCAGTTGTCCGGAGTCTCATTTCCGATACGATAGGGAAGCAGCCATTCACAGAAATCTGCAAAAGAAAGGGAAGCATTCCACGGACGCTTTTTCCAACCATCAAAAGCCAAATCAATGTTATTTATCAAGAATTCAGCCCTTATATTCAGTACATCCGGTTTTCTCTGCAATCCGGAAGGGGTATAATAATCCCAATCCGGTACGGCAGTATCCTTCAGCATCACCCCATAAGCATCTGCCGAAGCCAGCACTGTTTTCAAAGAATCCAGTTCTTCACCTTCAAGGGCATAGTGATAAGGCATATTTTCTATCAAGAAACAAGCGGCTTTATATTTTTCAGGCTCATCTTTATAATATTCCAGTACCTTTTCCAGTTCGCCTTTGTTGGTTGCAGCACACTCCAGTGCGTACTCCAATCTGCCGGAAGCATTGCAAGCCTCCAATATCCCGGCAATCAATAATATCCAGAGCAATTTAAACAGAACTTTCATCTTAGTCTATTCTTTTAAAGATACGTTTCCATCTCATTTTTCCAGTATTCGGGCTGACGGACTTCCATACCAGCCATGCCCTTCCCACTATAAATGGTTCCGGCAGTAATCCCCAGTAGCGGGAATCTTTTGAATTCACCATCTTGTCACCCGAAACGAAATAATAGTTCTCACAGAAGCGGTAATTGTGTATCACACTGTCCCCCAGCAGAACCGAATCTCCATGCAATGTCAGTTTCTTTTTCTGTTCCCACTCTATCACGTTCCGATACAGCAACCGTGTTTCCGGATTCATTCCTACCACGCTGCCTTTGGCCGGTATATAAAGAGGCCCAAACTCGCTGATAGTCCACCCATTACAGCCACCATCGGGAAAGCTCTTAAGAACAAGGCCCCGCTCCTCCGTCATTCCCGAAGATATCAATTCATCCAATTCCTCCTGCGCCTGCACATTTCCTGCGATACCATCAAATCCGGACACACGATAATGCGTATTCCTTATCTCCAACGTATCCCCCGGCATGGCGATACAGCGCTTCACGTAATACAACATCACGTCCAGCGCAATGCTGTCCCACCTGCCCGGATAAGGAAAATTGAACACCAACACATCATTCCGCTGATAATTTCTCCATCCGGACATACGTTGTATCTTCACCTCCTTTTTCTCCACGGCATCAAGCACATTGAATAGGCGTGCTCCACCCGAACATTTATCCACCAGAATACAATCACCCGCCAGCAACGACGGTTCCATCGAGTCCGACGGTATCTTGAAGGAGGTCACCACAAACACCTGCAATACTATCAGTATCACAACAAGCAGGCACAGACAGAATAATACGTTTGTTATTCCATTCAACCATTTTTTCAATTGCAGCCGCTCCTTCATCCCATCAATCAGTTATTTTGCATCCCCACTAATCTTCAAAACCAACGGAGAATTTTCTGTATTGCAATATACCGTTATCGTCTTGTCGAAGTGCTCCGGATGTTCGGCTTTATAAACCACTTCCAAAGCTATTTCCTTACCCGGTAATGCCGGTTCCTTTGAATAAGCTACGGTAGTACAACCACAAGAAGTGGCAACATCTTGTATAACCAATGGTTTGTCACCCACATTCTTCAATATAAAAGTTGCTTTTTGTTCCTCCTGCCAATCAAAACGACCCAGCGAAACAGATATATTGCTGGCATCCACTTCTGTTTTTATCACTTTACTTTCATCTCTTCGTTCTATCTTCTCACCTTTAATAATCTTCAGATAGAGTTCTTTCACTTTAGGATTATAAATTGGATTACCAATAGCAATAAC
>OJRF01000561.1_pt1 | contig 16940 bp, 10 predicted proteins | sample 1599141 | NCBI WGS metagenome assembly OJRF01 (sample SAMN03922529, study PRJEB24848) | human gut metagenome | isolation source: stool sample | host: Homo sapiens | place: Germany | collected 2010-05 | reverse complement strand
GCAGCGTCAGATGTGTATAAGAGACAGGCCCAGTACCAGTGCGAGCCCTACACCCACGGGAAAAGCTACCGACATGCCGCAGAGGGCGATGGCTGCCGAAAGCAGGATGTTCGATGCGTTGAATATCACGCCGCCCATGAATGCAGAGAAGAGGTTGCCTGCGTCTGCCTGTGCAAGGTCTGCGAGGAAACTGCGCCCCTCCGTCCCGAAACTGCCCAGCGTGAAGGCCGACAGCACGGAGAAGAGCAGCAGGCCGATGACATAGTCCCAGTAGAAGAGTTCATAGCGCCACGTGCGGGCCGCCAGTTTCTGGGTGTTGCCCCAGGAGCCCCAGCACAGCATGGTGATGAAGCAAAAAGCGATTGCCAGGGGATAACTTTGAACGATAAACATAATGCGTCGAATTTACGGGGTTCGGATTAATTCCCGGCAGCTTGCGGAGTGCTGCCGTATACCAACAGGTCGCGGATTTGCAGCGATGCATCCTTGCGCGGGTTATGCCATTCGGCCGTGATGCGGTGGGGGCCGGACGGGAGCCGGTAACGCCAGAACAGTTCATGGCGGCGGGTGCGGTAAAGCGCCGGGAGCTTGACGCGTTCGACCGGTTGCCCGTCGATCGAGAAGGTTACTTCGGCCACGTACGACTCGTCGGGGCAGCGCAGGGCGCCCGTCAATACCGCTCCGATGCCGTCGAATTCGATTACGCCGGCTTCGGGGAGCGATTGGTGGATTGCACGGCGTTCGGTCGGATAATGCCCTTCGAACGACTGTTCGAAACGGACGGGTACGGGTTGCTGGCATGCGATGGTCACGTCGGTTTCACCTGCGGAACCGCCGTTGCGGCGGATTACTTCCAATGCCTGGTCGAAGCTCATCTTGTAGGTGCGGTTGAGCGAGATGTCGGTATAGGCGAACTCCATATCTTCCACTTCGCGCAGGTTGCGCATCCATTTTTCGGGGATTTTGCTGTACCCGAGCATTGCGCCCAGGATACCGCCGGCCGATGCCGGGTTGCAATCCGAGTCCTGTCCGCAACGGGTGGCGATGTCGAGCGTCTTCGAGAAATCGCCCTCGCCGTAAAGCAGGCCGATGAGGATGTAGGCGCTGTTGGTCACGGCGTCGATGTTGAACGGCACGAATACCCCGTCGGGGCAGCCGATATCCGAACTCCATTTCTTTTCGCATTCGAACCACGTGCGTTTCCAGTCGCCGGGATACTGCTTGTGCCAGGCGATGACGTCTTTCATGCACCGGTGATAGCGGCTCTGTTCGGGGATGGTTTTCAAGGCTTCCTCGACGATGAACCCGATGTCGTCCGAGACGAACGAAAGCGAATACATCGCTGCCACGTAAACTCCGCCGTACCAGCCGTCGCCGTAGTTCATGATGTGTCCCGCGCGGTCGCAGAACTCCGAGGCCGCGTTGGGCATGCCCGGGGACATGAGCCCCGCGAAATCGGCTTCGATCTGGAAGTCGAGGTCGTCGGCATGGGGGTTGTTGAGCCAGTGCCCCGACTCGGGCGGGCGGATGCCGTTGAGGATGTTGTAGCGTGCGGCCTGGTTGGCGTGCCACAAGACGTAGCCGGCATTGGCGAAGGCTGCGGCGAGCGAATCCACCGGGGCGTCGATGCCCAGGCGGTCGAAGACCTCGACGAACGTTAAGTCCATATATACGTCGTCGTAAAGCCCCGGCGTATTCTCGTACCACCATTTGATGTAATGTTCCGGCCACGGGATGGGGGTGTATTCCTGGATCATCGTGCCGTTGAATTTGAACTCGGTCGGGCCGCCGTAGGTGCATCCGATAGTCTGGCCGGCCCAGCCGCCCTTGATTTTGTCGAGCAGCCGTTCTTTGGAGATGGTGACTTGTGCCGGAAGTGGCTGTGTCGCCGGTGCGGAATTGCACGAGGCGCCCAGGATCACGGCGCAGAGTAGAAATAAGGTTTTTTTCATGCTTGGGTCTGTTTTAGCGTTATAGGTTGAATACGTCGACTTCGGTACGGTAAGGTACGGAATTTTGCGCGCCTACGCGTGTGACCGATATGGCCGAGGCTTTACAGGCGAAACGCACGGCCTCGGGAAGTGTCCGTCCCTCGGAAAGGGCCACGACCAGCGCCCCGTTGAACACATCGCCCGCGGCGGTCGTGTCGACGGCCTGTGTCTTGTATGCCGGGACGATTTCGCAGTGTGCACCGTCGAAGACCAGGGCACCTTTGGCACCGAGCGTGATGATGACGTTGCACACACCCATCGACGCGATTTTACGGGCGGCTTCTTCGGCCGTGCGCTCATCGGTGATGCGGATTCCGGAGATGGCTTCGGCTTCGGTTTCATTCGGGGTGATCGCGTACAGCGTTTCGAGCAGTCCGGCGGAGAGCTTCGAGGCCGGGGCCGGGTTCAGGACGACCTTCTTGCCCAGCCGGTACGCCATCATGGCGGCGGCCTCGACGGTTTGCATCGGGATTTCGAGTTGCAACAGGATGATATCGGCCGCTTCGACTGCCTCGGCCGACCGTTTCAGGTCGTTGGGGGTGAGATGCGCGTTGGCGCCGGGAGCGACGACGATGCAGTTCTCAGCGTCGGTATCCACGGTAATCAGGGCCACGCCCGACGGGTTTTTCGTGTCGGAAAATACATACGAGGTGTCGATCCCCTCTTCGTTGAACAGCTGGTTGGCCTGGTGCCCGAAGATGTCGCTGCCTGTTTTGCAGATGAAGGAGACCCTTCCGCCCAGACGCGCCACGGTGACGGCCTGGTTGGCGCCTTTGCCGCCCGGGTTCATGAAAAAGGTGCCCCCGATGACCGTTTCGCCGGGAAGGGGTAAATGCCCGGTGCAGATGACCATATCGGTGTTCGAGCTGCCGATTACGAGAATTTTTGATTCTGACATGTGTTTTTACTGTGTAGCTGTTTGTCCCGCCCTGCCGGTTTGTTGCACCCGGCAGGGCGGGGTGGTGTTTAATCGGTATATCCGTCGTTTTGTTTGAGGTTCGTGTTGGTCTTGCGGATGTTGGCCGGAATAGGGTAAAGTTTCGTGTATGCCGGGCTGACGGCCGGTTTCAGGTCGCGTGCTTCGCCCCACTTGCCGAACCGGATCATATCCTGGCGACGTAATCCTTCCCATGCAAATTCCCGGCCCCGTTCGTCGTAAATCTCGTCGAGTGTCAGATCCGAAGCCTTGTAATCGTCGAGCCCCGTACGATGGCGCACCTCGTTGAAGAGGGGGACTGCCAGGTCGGCATGTCCCTGGCGCACGAGCGCCTCGCCCTTCATCATCAGCACGTCGGCATAACGGTAGACCACATAGTCGTTGTCCATGCATTCGCCCTGCAGCCCGTTCGCATATTCGTATTTGGCCGAGCGGACGCCTTCGTTCGATTTTGCCGGGTTCGAGAAGTCGAACAGCGAGGTGATATGCGGCGTGTAGTCGAGCTGCTGCCCGTTTTGCATCAGGAGCGGATTGCCCGACATGTCGTACTGGGGGCCCGCGAGCCATTGCCTGCGCCGGATGTCTTTCGGATCGTACTTGTTATAGAAAGACTCGGTTGCGGCGAAGCCGTTCCAGCAAAAGTCGAGGATGCCGTAGGTCTGTTGCGAGAGGCTGTTGAGCGTCAGCTGGTGGAACCGGAAGACGTGCCACCAGTTTTGCGACGTATAAACTTTGTCATAGAGGATGACGAATATATTCTCCTTCGACGAGGTGTTGTCCACCTTGAAGTTCGAAAAGTAGTCGGGTTCTATCTCCAGTTGCCCGAAGCCGATCACCTGGTCGCAGGCAGCGATGGTTTCGTCCCATTTGGCCTCGCCGATCCACTCCTGCGCATTGATGTACAGTTTGGCGAGCGTGGTGTAAGCCATCGCCTTGGTTACGCGGCCGTAGTTCGAGGCGGTAGGCACGTCCTGCAACAGGCCGACGTTATCCTTGATCTGCTGTTCGATGAACGAGAAGAGGAACTTGCGATCCACCTGCCTGGGCAGGCTCGTGTCCGAGAAGTCGGTGGTGAAGGGAACATTGCCGAACAGATCCATGGCATTCAGATAGAACCATGCGCGCATGACCAGCACCTCGGCTACCAGGCTGGGTTTGGCCTCGAAATCGACCGACGACTGGTCGAACTCATAGAGTATCTGGTTGCAGAGCGAAATGCCGCCGAAAAGGAACTCCCAGATCGTTTGCAGATCCTGCATCTGCGAATTCCACGTGTGTGCGTGCATGTCGCGCCATACGCCGTCGTCGACCCACTGGTTTCCTTCGCGCAGGGGACTGACCGCCTCGTCCGTCGATACGGAAATCGTGCCCCAGATACAGCGGTAGCAGGTATAGCGTACCAGATAAGCGTAAATACGCCCGGCGCTCATCAGGAATTCTTCTTCGTTGTTGAAGAATTCGTCGGACGGGATCGAGGAGTAGGGATTCTCTTCCAGGTCGGTGCAGGAACTCAGTGTTGCACTTAGCAGGAATATCGTGGACAGGATTGATACTATCTTTTTCATAATAGGTTCGTTTGTTGGTCGGATGATTTAGAATGCGATGGCGGCTCCGAGAACGAATGTACGCGTGCGGGGATAGAAGTCATACCAGTCGATGCCGGGTTGCAGCCCCGAAATGCTGACTTCGGGGTCGATTCCCTTGTAGCCGGTGATGGTAAAGAGGTTTTGTGCCGTGACATAGCAGCGCAGCTTGGAGATGACCTTCGATTTGAGTTTGAAGTCGTAGCTCAGCGTTATGTTGTCGAGCTTGAGGTAGGAGCCGTCCTCCACGAACCGCGACGAATAGTATGCGCCGTCCTTGTAGTTGGCATGGTCGAGTGTCGAGCGCAGAATATTGCGGGTGCCGAAGTAACCGAACCCTTCGTAATAGACACGGCTCTGGTTCAGGACGTCGTTGCCGATGGAACTGCGCAGCAGGAAGCTCAGGCTCCACTGTTTGTAGCTGAAGGTATTCTGCAGCGACAGCAGTACGTCGGGATATGCGTTGCCGATAACCTGGTAGTCCGCTTCGGTAATGCCCTCTACACCGTCTAAGTCTTCGTAGATGGCGCCGCCGTTATCGTTGAATCCCAAAAATTTCGGGCCCCAGAAGTTGCCCAGCGAACCGCCTTCGACGATGCGCATGGTATACATTTTCAGGTCATCGGGGAAGTAGCCGGTCTGGATTTGCACCATTTCGTAATCCTCGTTGGAGAATTTGACCAGGTTATTCTTGTTGTGGCTTATCGTCGCCGCGAGGTTCCAGCTGAAATTCTTGCGTGAAATCGGCGTGGCGTTGACCGTCACTTCGATACCTTTGTTGTCGATCGTGCCGACGTTGGCGAATTTCGAAGGGTAGAGGTTGGGCGGTACGGGTACGGTATAGGTGTAGAGCAGATCCTTGGTGCGGCGGTTGTAGTAGTCGACCGTGACGTTGAGCCGGTTGTCGAGCACGCTCATGTCGAGCCCGACGTTGAACTCTTTTTTCTTCTCCCAGCGCAGGTCGGGGTTGGGATTGCTGCCGGGTTCATAGGTGCTGATCCACTTTTTGTTGTAATAGAAATTTGACGAACCCTTGCGCAGGATCGACAACGAACGGTAGTTGCCGATTTCCTGGTTGCCCGTGATGCCGAAGCCGGCGCGCAGCTTGAGCTCGTTGAGCCATTTGGCGTCCTTCAGCCACGGTTCGCGCGATATGCGCCAGCCGAGGCTCACGGCCGGGAAGGTTCCCCATTTGTGGTTGTCGCCGAAACGCGATGAACCTTCATAGCGCACCGATGCCGAGAAGAGGTATTTTTCCTTGTAATTATACATCACGCGGCCGAAGAAGGCGATGAGCCGGTTGTCTTCCTTGCTGCTGCCCATCGAGGCGAGCCCTTCCTTGAGCGCCCCGCCGCTGCCGATGTTGTGGAACCCGAAGATGTCAGTATCGAACTTGTAGTTCATCTGGTCGTAGCTTTCCGAACTTTCCTCGCTGAACGAGTAACCGGCGATGGCTTGCAGTTTGTGGTCGCCGAACGTGCCCGAATAATCGATCGTCGCTTCGAGCATCTTGTTCTTGTAGTGGTCGTTGTAAGTTTCCGCCGTCCCGTTGTTGCCGATATTTACCGGGTAATAGCGGCCGTAATAGTGCCCATAGCGTTCCGACCGCTCGATGATGGCGCCCATGGCACTGATTTTCAGGCCGTCTATGATGCGCAGCGAAGCATTGACGCTGCCCGAGAACTCTTTGCGGATGCCTTCGTCGTCACGTTGTTCGAGCATCGCCACGGGGTTGTGGTAGTCGATTCCCGGCGAGAAGAAGTATTTGCCGTACTGGGGGTTGTTGCCGCTGGTTTCGTAAATGGGTTCGGTCGGGTTGCGCAATACGGCCTGCCGCATGATGAACTTGTCGGCATAGGAGCCTTTTCCGGTGGTGTACGCAAAATTATAATCCACTTTCAGCCGATCCCGGATGAGCGACTGGCTCACGTTCAGACGTCCGCGGAGTTTCTCGTTCCCGGTTTTTTTTACCAGCCCGATGTCGTTGGTGTAGGAGACGCTGGCGCGGTAGTTGAGTTTTGCGGAGCCGCCCGATGAGGATACGTTATAATTTTGGCTTACAGGGTGTTTGCGCGTGACGGCGTCGAACCAGTCTGTCGATCCGCCGAAATCGTACGACGACGCTTTGTCGGGGAAATATTGCCGGATCGTGTTGCGGTATTCGCTCGCCGACATCACGTCGGGTTTTTTGTCCACGCTTTGCATGGCGACATAAGCCGAGAATTCGATACGGTTCTCCCCCGCATGGGCTTTTTTCGTCGTCACCAGAATCACACCGTTCGTACCTCGTGTGCCGTAGATCGCAGCGGCCGAACCGTCTTTCAGCACGTCGATCGAGGCGATGTCGTCGGGACTGACGTTCGACAGGTCGCCGCCCACGACGCCGTCGATGACGACCAGCGGTGAAGCGCCGCCGGCCATTGTGGTCATGCCCCGCAACTGGATTTCGAAGTCGCCGTTGGGGTCTCCGCCGTCGGCGCGTACGATATTCAGGCCTGCAACCTGTCCCTGGAGCAGTTGCAGCGGATTGGTGATGTTCCCTTGTTTGAAATCATCGCTCTTGAGGGAGGAGACCGAGCCGGTCAGCTCTTTTTTCGTGGTGGTACCGTACCCGATCACCACTACGTTGTCCATCGTCGTGACTGACTCGGTGAGTTGCACATCGAGCGTTGTTTTCGTTCCTGCCGGAAGTTCCGTGTTCCGGTAGCCGATGAATGAGAATTCGAGGACGGCATTTTCCGCATTTTGCAGACGCAGCGTATAGCTGCCGTCGGCAGTGGTGCTGACGCCGTTGGTCGTACCTTTCTCAACGACCGTTACGCCCATCAGGGGCTTGCCTGTGTCGTCGGTTACCCGGCCGGAGATCCGGCGGGTGTCGTTTTGTTGCAAGGTGTCGTAATCTGGGGTACCGGCTGCATGCATGACGGCCGGCAGCGTACCGAGCAGCGCGGCCAGACAACAGGTGCGCAGCATGTTTTTTCGTAGAATTAGGGTCATAGTTTTACAGGTTTGGTTGGTTAAACTGGTGGTGGGAGGGCTTTGCCCCGGCATTGGGTTACATGGTTATGCGTATTTTGGGTTAATTAAATTATTGAATATATAGGTTCGTCGCCTTGTTTGCGGATCGTTTGGCGTATTTGTCCGGCCGTTTGTTATACAAATATAAGTTTAAAAGTTCTAATAATGAGGTGTATTTTTACTTTAATTAGGATAAACCCAAAGTGATTTATTAAAAATAATATGTATTGCATTGTTGGATTTAAAATATTGAATATTATAGATGTGGCTATATTACTATGGGTGTTATTATATGTTTTATCCGGTTGTTTTCAAATGATTTTATCCGAACTTAATGTTTATAAGGGCCTGTGGCTGTAAAAAATACCTCGGGAAGTTGCCCGATAGAGCGACAATACCGGTTTTGCGTGTATTTGGCTGTGAAATGACCTAATTTGGGATTATCCGGATGTGTGCGAAATTGTCCGGGAATATTCCTTTATAACCCGGATCTTCCATCAGGAATTTCCGGGATTTCATCTCCGGCAAATAATTCCTATCTTTGTGTAACTAACCCGCAAGGCCATGAACAAAGCTATTTCGCTGCTTGTACTTATCCATTCGATGACGAAGGCGGAAAAACGCTATTTCAAACTTTACAGCAACCTGCAGGAGGGCGATAAGGTCTATCTGACTTTGTTCGCCCTGATGGAGGAGTGCTCTTCGGTCGAGGAGGTTACCCGGCGTTTTGGCGTCGATGCCGGGGAGAGCAGCTTCGACATTGCCGTCAAGCACCTGTATAAGGTAGTTGTCGACTGCCTGCTGCATTTACGGAGCCGGTATGACATCCAGGCCCGCATTTCCAACCGCATGGCCGAGGCGGAGATCCTTTTCCGCTGCGGCTTGCTGCAGGCCGCGACCGAAGAGCTGAGCCGGGCGAAAAAACTGGCCGGGCAGTATGAGATGACGGCTTTGCTCATGCTGATCCGGCAGACGGAATTGCGTTACCTGAGTGCCGGGGATTATCAGGGGATGAGCGAAAAGCAGCTGGTCGAAAAACAGATGAAAGTGAACGAGACGTTCAAGCATCTGCGCAGCGCCAACCAGCACATGCAGCTTTACGATATCCTCAAGTACCGGGCGCTTTACCGCAGCAAGGTGCGTTCCGAACAGGAGTGCCAGAGCCTGAACGATCTGGTGCTGAGCGAGCTGCACCTGATCGCCAATAACACGTACAACGGGTTCGAGGTGGATAAACTCCACCAGCTGTTCCAGTCGACCTATTTCCTGCAGTCGGGCAATTACAAGGCTGCCATCCGCATCTATCAGCAACTGCTCGAATTGTTCGACCACAATCCGGGCCGGATGCTCAACCCTCCGTTGCACTACCTCGATGCCGTGCTGGGGGTATTGGACAGCCTGCTTTCGGCGGGGCTTTACGATGAGATGCCCTTTTTTATCGCCAAGCTGCACCGGCTTACGGAAAGCGACTACCCCCAGGAGTTTGTCCGCAAAGTGCTGGCCTTTATCTATCTGTACGATTCGTTCCGGCTCATCAATTGCGGGGCTTTCGCCGATGCGCAGGAACTTTATAAGCAACATGAGGAGACCCTGTTCCGCAAACTGTCGCAGCAAAAACTCGATGTCCAACTGTTGTTGCAACTCAATCTGGTCGTGCTGCATCTGGTGTGCGACCGGGGTGGCGAAGCCCGCAAGGCCATGACCCGGATCCAGGCGACCGGGCTCGTGTTCTATAATTTCCCGGCTTTCCGTATTGCGCGGCTGGTGAATTTTCTCCTGCAGGCCGAATGCGGGCGGTTCGATTTCGCCGAAAACGAAATCAAATCCATACGCCGCAGTACCGCTATCGGAAACAGCTCGGTCGAAAAACTTGTTTTCAGGTTTGTACGCCTCTTTCCGCTGCCCGGGAGCCGGCGGGAGAGGGGCCGCCTGTGGGAACGGCTGTACGGTACGGTGCAGGCAGTTGCGGCCGATAAATACGAGCGGCCGTTACTCAAATACTTCGATTTTACGGCATGGATCGAGGCGTGCCTGACCGGGGCGGCTTTGTCGGATGTGCTGGGGCGTAATACCCGGCAGCAGGCCGAACGGTTCAGCGTGTAGGCGGCCTTCCGGCCCGGCCGGTGGCCCTGGGCGGAGCCTGGCGCGGCGGCGGGGTATATTGCGGGGTGCCGGCCTTGCCGGTCTGCGGGGGCGGCAGTGCCGATCCGGGGGTGCCGGATGTGCCGAACTGCGAGGTGCTGGGCTATGCCGATCTGCGGGACGGCGGCTGTGCTGGTCTGTCGGGCTGTGCCGATCCGGGGGCACCGGGCTTGCGGGTATAAAAGAAAATCCCGAGCCGCGATGGCCCGGGATTTTTCTGTCGGGAACTCCGGATTAAGCCTGTCCGGCCGAACCCAGGACGCTTTCGCATTTGTGCATGTAGAGCTTCTTCAGCTCGTCGCGGGCCGGGCCCAGGTATTTGCGGGGGTCGAACTCTGCGGGCTGGTCTACGAAGATCTTGCGGATGGCTGCGGTCATGGCCAGACGGCCGTCCGAGTCGATGTTGATCTTGCAGACTGCGCTCTTGGCGGCGCGGCGAAGCTGCTCTTCGGGAATACCTACGGCATCCTTGAGCGCACCGCCGTGCGTGTTGATGATCTTCACGTACTCCTGCGGTACGGACGACGCTCCGTGCAGCACGATGGGGAAGCCGGGGAGCTTCTTCTCGATCTCGGCCAGGATGTCGAAACGCAGTTCGGGCGGAACGAGGATACCCTCGGCGTTGCGGGTGCACTGCTCGGGCTTGAACTTGTTGGCGCCGTGCGACGTACCGATCGAGATGGCCAGCGAGTCTACGCCGGTCTTCGATACGAAGTCGATCACGTCGGCGGGGTCGGTATAGGTGTGGTGCTCGGCCGAAACCTCGTCCTCGACGCCGGCCAGCACGCCCAGCTCACCCTCGACCGTTACGTCGAACTGGTGTGCGTAGTCTACGACCTGCTTGGTGAGGGCTACGTTTTCGTCGTAGGGCAGGTGCGAACCGTCGATCATCACCGACGAAAAGCCCATGTCGATGCAGCTCTTACACAGTTCGAACGAGTTGCCGTGGTCGAGGTGCAGGCAGATGGGAATGTTTTTGCCCAGCTCCTTGGCATACTCGACGGCGCCCTGTGCCATGTAGCGCAGCAGCGTCTGGTTGGCGTATTTGCGTGCGCCCGACGAAACCTGGAGGATGACCGGCGACGAAGCCTCCACGCAAGCCGAGATGATGGCCTGCATCTGCTCCATGTTGTTGAAGTTGAATGCCGGGATGGCATAACCGCCCTTGATGGCTTTTGCGAACATCTCACGGGTGTTCACAAGTCCCAATTCTTTGTACGATACCATAATAATTTAATTTATGCAGTGAATTGTTTGTCTCGAAAAACCGCACAAATTTAATAAAAATTCTAATTAATTGCGTCCGATCCGGCTATTTTATTCTCTTTTTGTGAAAATAATAACAGCCGGCGGGAAATTGTTGTGCAATCCGGATAGTTTTTTGTATTTTTGCATGGCCTTAAGCCCCGGTGTGCGGGCAGGGTATGCCCGGTGCGGCCTGCATGCGGTTGATTGCGGGCGGCAGGGCGGCGCAGGATGCCTCCCGGCTGCAGGGGCTGCCTGCGGAAAAGCGCCGCGCGGCATGCCGGGCACGGGACAAACGGACATTAACAAACACAAAACATATCACGATTATGGCTGATTTCATTTATCAGGAGCCGTTCCCCGTCGGGGAAGACAAAACCCAGTACCGTCTGTTGACGAAGGATTACGTGAAAGTCGTCGAATGCGACGGCCGCAAGATCCTCAAGGTCGACCCCGCTGGCCTCGAACTCTTGTCCAAAGCCGCTTACAGCGACGTGTCGTTCTACCTGCGTGCCGCCCACCTGCAGAAGTTGCGCAACATCCTCGACGATCCCGAGGCCACCGACAACGACAAGTTCGTGGCTTACACCATGCTGCTCAACCAGGTCGTTGCGGCCGAGGGCGAACTCCCCACGTGCCAGGACACCGGCACGGCCATCTGCATCGGCCACAAGGGCGAGGACGTCTATACGGGCGCCGACGATGCGAAATACATTGCCAAAGGCGTGTACGAGACCTACAAAGACCGCAACCTGCGCTATTCGCAGGTCGTGCCTTTCACGATGACCGAGGAGAAGAATTCCGGTACGAACCTCCCGGCGCAGATCGACATTTACGGCGGCCACCCCGGCATGGAGTACGAATTCCTCTTCATTACCAAGGGCGGCGGTTCGGCCAACAAGACCTTCCTCTACCAGCAGACCAAGGCGCTGCTGAACGAGAAATCGCTGACCGATTTCATCAAGACCCATATCTTCGACCTCGGTACGTCGGCCTGCCCGCCCTACCACCTGGCCATCTGCATCGGCGGTACGTCGGCCGAGATGTGCCTCTCGACCGTGAAGAAGGCTTCGGCCGGCTACCTCGACGAGCTGCCCACTTCGGGCAACGAGGGCGGCCGCTGCTTCCGTGACCTGGAGTGGGAGGAGAAGGTGCTCAGGATCTGCCAGCAGAGCGGTGTTGGCGCCCAGTTCGGCGGCAAATACCTCGTGCACGACGTGCGCGTGATCCGTGCCCCGCGCCATGCGGCTTCATGCCCCGTGGCCATCGGCGTGAGCTGTTCGGCAGACCGTAACATCAAGGCCAAGATCACGCCGGAGGGCATCTTCCTCGAGCAACTGGAGAAGAACCCCGCGCGTTTCCTGCCCAAGGAGGCGCCCAACATGTCGCCCGCCGTGGACATCGACCTCGACGAAGGCATGGACAAGGTGCGTGAAATCCTTTCGAAATACCCGATCAAGACGCGTCTGAACCTGAAAGGCACGCTCATCGTGGCCCGCGACATCGCCCATGCGCGCATCAAGCAGATGATCGACGAGGGCAAGCCGATGCCCGAATATTTCAAGAAACATCCGGTATACTATGCCGGGCCTGCCAAGACCCCGGACGGCATGGCCTCGGGATCGTTCGGCCCCACGACGGCCGGGCGTATGGATCCCTACGTCGACCTGTTCCAGTCGCTGGGCGGTTCGCTGGTGATGGTGGCAAAGGGCAACCGCACGCAGCAGGTGACCGACGCCTGCAAGAAGTACGGCGGTTTCTACCTCGGTTCGATCGGCGGCCCGGCGGCGATCCTGGCCAAGAACTCCATCAAATCGGTCGAGGTCGTGGACTTCCCCGAGCTGGGTATGGAGGCCGTCCGCAAGATCTACGTCGAGGATTTCCCGGCGTTCATCATCGTCGATGACAAAGGCAACGATTTTTTTGCCGATTTCAAGCATTAAAAACCGGCCCGCGGATATACTAACGGGCAAAAGTTTACGTTGTAAAATCTGAAAGAAGGTTTTATTGTAGAGCTCAATGAGAGATTTCATTGCGAAAATATCCCTGACGGCACTCTTCGTGCTGGCGATCTTCTCGGCATCGGCTGCCGAGAAGGTCACTTTTGAGGCTAATTCTCCGCTGACGGTCGCTGTCGGCGAGCCGTTCCGCGTGGAGTTCGCACTGAACGCGCAGCCCGAGCCGGGCTCGTTCAAAGCTCCTTCGTTCGAAGGGTTCGACGTGATCGCCGGCCCGGCCGAAGCGCAGGGACAGTCGATCCAGATCGTGAACAATTCGATGACGCGCGTGGTCAATTACACGATCACCTATGTGCTCGTGCCGCAGGGCGCTGGGAACGTCACCGTCGGTGCGGCCGAGGTGACGGTCGAGGGGACTACCTACCGTACCAAGCCGCTGGCGATCGAGGTGGTGGATGAGGGCAAGGCGCCGGGAGGCGGCGGTTCCGCCGCCGGCGGGCAGCCGCAGCGCCGCGAGGAAGCCTCCTCCGAGAGTGCGGCGCAGAGCCGGGTCGCCAAGGACGACATCCTGTTGCGGGCCATCGTGTCGCGGACTTCGGTTTTCAAAGGCGAGCCGCTGCGCGTGACCTTCAAACTCTACGAGCGGGTTCCTATAGTGGGGTATAACGATGTGAAATTCCCTTCGTTCAACGGCTTCTGGGCGCAGGAACTCAATACGGAGAACGCCCGCCGCGAACGCGAAACCTTCAACGGAAAAGTCTACGAGACGCTCGTTGCCAAGGAGTACCTGCTCTATCCGCAGCAGGCCGGTACGCTCGTCATCGAGCCTGCCGAGATCACCGCCGTGGCGCAGGTCGTCATCCAGAGCCGGCGCAGCCTCGATCCCTTCTTCGGGGGCGGGCACGATTTCGTGAACGTACCCCGCAAGGTGCAGAGCCCGCGGATAAACGTCACGGTCAAACCGCTGCCGGCGGGCGCTCCTGCCAGCTTCAGCGGCGCCGTAGGCAGTTTTGCGATGGATGCGGTGCTGCCGCCTGACCGGCTGGCAGCCAATTCTGCGGCGACCTATACGGTGAAGATCTCCGGTACGGGCAACCTCACGTTCGTGCAGGCACCCAAGCTGACGCTGCCCGCCTCGTTCGAGCAGTATAACGTCAAGACGACCGAGTCGATCAACGCCTCGGCGGCCGGGATTTCCGGCTACCGCCAGTTCGAATACCCCTTTATCGCACGCGCCGAAGGCACGTACGAAGTCGAGCCCGTCGAATTCAGCTATTTCGATCCGGCGCGCATGCAGTACATGACGCTGCGCTCGCGTCCGCTCGAACTGGAGATCACGCCCGATGCCAAGGGCGGCGGGGGCGACGCCTATGTCGTGCAGGGACGCGGCATGTCCAAGGAGGAGGTCAAGATGCTCGGCCAGGACATCCGTTTCATCAAGCTGGGCAACGCGCAGTTGCGCCCAGTGCGCGAGCCGTTCCTTTTCGGTGCGGTCTACTGGGTGCTGCTCTTCGGAATCCTGGCCTTCTTCACGGCGGTCTACGTGGCGCTGCGCAAGCAGATCCGCGAGTCGCAGAACGCCGCGCTGGTGCGCGGAAAGCGTGCCAACAAGGTCGCCGTGCAGCGTTTCCGGGTCGCTAAACGCTATATGGAGGAGCAAAACCGCCATGCCTTCTACGAGGAGATGCTCCGGGCTCTGTGGGGGTACATGGGTGACAAGTTCAACATCCCGGTGGCCAACCTCACCAAGGAGAACGTCCGCGAGGAACTGCACAAGCGCGGCGTGTCGGTCGAGGAATCGCAGCGCTTCACGTCCATCATCACCAAGTGCGACGAGGCGCAGTATTCGCCTGCTGCATCGGCACAGATGAGCGAGGTGTACGCCGAGGGCGTGGACATCATTTCCCGGATCGAAGCGGTGATAAAAAGATAAGAACGCCATGAAACGAATGATCTTGTGTTTTCTGTTGTCGCTGGCCCTGGCCGCGGTATCCTTTGCGCAGGAGCCTGCCGACAGCTTGCAACGGGTTTCCCGGGAAGCCCCTGCCGAGGCGCAGGCCCCCGGGGAGCAGACTGCGGAGCAGTTGTGGAACAAAGCCAATACGGCCTATATCAACGGCGATTTCCATGCGGCCGCCGATACCTACGAAGAGTTGCTTTCGCGCGGGGTGAGCTCCATGAAACTCTATTATAACCTGGGCAATGCCTATTTCAAGGACGACCGTATCGGCAAGGCCATCCTCTATTACAACCGGGCGTTGCGCCTTGCGCCGGGCAACGACGACATCCGTTACAACCTCAGCGTCGCCGAGGCCCGCACCAAAGACAACATCGAGGATATCCCCGAGTTCTTCTTCGTCACGTGGATGCGCGACATCCGCCACATGATGGGATGCACGGCGTGGAGCCTGCTTTCGCTCGCATTGCTGGCCTGTATGCTGGGGTTGTTTCTGGTCTACCTGCTGGCACAGCGCATTTCGCTGCGCAAGGCGGGTTTCTACGGCACGGTCGTCGCGGCGCTGCTGTTCATGCTGACCACGTGGTTCGCCGTGGGGGAACGCCGTGAGATGCTCGACGACACCTCGGCCGTGGTGATGACCGCCTCCACGGCGGTGAAGAGTTCGCCCGACAAGTCGTCGACCGACCTCTTCGTGCTGCACGAGGGTACGGTCGTGACGATCACCGACCGCCTCGACGGGTGGTGCGAGGTCGTAATCGCCGACGGCAAGAAGGGTTGGGTCGAAGGACGCAAAATCGAAATCATCTGAATGTCGAGGCTTTTACAGGACGTTGTCGGCGAGCTGTCGAAACTCCCGGGCATAGGGCGCCGTACGGCACTGCGCCTGGCCATCCACATCCTTCGGATGGAGCGCGAATCGGTCGCCGAAATGACGGAAAGCATCGACCGTTTCCGCAACGAGGTCAAATATTGCACGCAGTGCAACAACCTCTCCGACGAGGATGTCTGCCCGATCTGCGCCGACGACGAGCGCGACCATACGACGATCTGCGTCGTCGAACAGGTGGCCGACGTGCTGTCGGTCGAGAACACGCGGCAGTACAAGGGGTTGTACCATGTGCTGGGCGGCGTTATTTCGCCCATGCAGGGTATTTCGCCCTCCGACCTGAAGATCGACCTGCTGACCGAACGCATCGCCCGCGGCGGCGTGAAGGAGGTGATCCTCGCCATCTCCACCTCGGTCGAGGGCGAAACCACGCTCTTCTACCTGATGAACCGCCTCCGGCAGTTCCCGGAATTGAAAGTCACCTCCATTGCCCGCGGCATCGGCTTCGGTGACGAACTGGAATATGTCGACGAGCTGACCATCACGCACGCCCTGCTGAACCGCCGCGAGGTCGAATGACCTGCGGCCGGGGCGCACTGTGGGGCGGATCCCCGGTTGCGGCACGACATATGCCGGAATACGGCCGGAACTGTCGCCCGTTTTTTTGCAAGCAAGACCCGGGTACAGGATTGTACCAATGTAAAATATTTCTCATATGGAATTTCTGACAAACGACAAGCTCACGATCGTGGGCGCGGCCGGCATGATCGGCTCGAACATGGCCCAGACGGCGCTGATGATGCGCCTTACGCCCAACATCTGCCTTTACGATCCCTATGCTCCGGCGCTCGAGGGCGTGGCCGAGGAGCTTTACCACTGTGCGTTCGAAGGGGTGAACATCACCTGGACGAGCGATGTCAAGGAGGCGCTCTCGGGAGCGGCCTATGTCGTTTCGTCGGGCGGCGCGGCCCGCAAGGCCGGCATGACGCGCGAAGACCTGCTCAAGGGCAATGCCGAGATCGCCGCACAGTTCGGCAAGGACATCAAGGCTTACTGCCCCGACGTGAAACACGTCGTTGTGGTCTTCAACCCGGCCGACATCACGGGGCTGGTGACGCTCATCTATGCGGGTATCCGCCCGTCGCAGCTTTCGACCCTCGCGGCGCTGGACTCCACGCGCCTGCGGAGCGAACTGGCCAAATATTTCAGGATTTCGCCCGACGAGATCCGCAACTGCCGCACCTACGGCGGCCACGGCGAGCAGATGGCGGTCTTCGCTT
>OJRF01000492.1_pt1 | contig 18245 bp, 9 predicted proteins | sample 1599141 | NCBI WGS metagenome assembly OJRF01 (sample SAMN03922529, study PRJEB24848) | human gut metagenome | isolation source: stool sample | host: Homo sapiens | place: Germany | collected 2010-05 | reverse complement strand
GGGCTCGGAGATGTGTATAAGAGACAGGTTCACCTATGATGATAAACCAACAACCAAATAACATGAGCAATCTGAAAATAATGGGCCCGGCACTGCCGGATATGCCGTGGGAAGAGCGTCCCGCGGGGAGCAAGGAGGTTATGTGGCGCTATTCTGCCAACCCGATCATCGGGCGCGACGCGCTTTCGACCTCCAACTCGGTCTTCAATTCGGCGGTCGTGCCGTTTAAGAAGGGCAAGTACAACTATGCGGGTGTTTTCCGCTGCGACGACACGAATCGCCGCATGCGCATCCATGCGGGCTTCTCGGTGGACGGCATCGACTGGGACATCCGCGAGGAGGACTTCAACCTGGTGGGCGGCGACGCCGAGATCTCGGAGTGGGTCTACGGCTACGACCCGCGTGTGGCTCAGATCGGGGACAAATACTACGTGACGTGGTGCAACGGCTACCACGGCCCGACGATCGGCGTGGCGTGGACGGAGGATTTCGAGACGTTCCACCAGCTGGAAAACGCCTTCATCCCGTTCAACCGCAACGGCGTGCTGTTCCCCCGCAAGATCGGCGGGAAATTCGCGATGCTTTCGCGTCCGAGCGACAACGGGCATACGGCGTTCGGCGACATTTTCTATTCCGAGTCGCCCGACATGGAGTTCTGGGGACGCCACCGCCACGTGATGTCGCCCGCGGCGTTCGAGGTTTCGGCCTGGCAGTGCATGAAGATCGGCGCGGGGCCCGTGCCCATCGAGACCAGCGAAGGGTGGCTGTTGTTCTACCACGGGGTGCTCCGTTCGTGCAACGGCTACGTCTATGCGTTCGGCTCGGCATTGCTCGACCTGGATGAGCCGTGGAAAGTCACGGCGCGCAGCGGCCCGTACCTGATCTCCCCGCGTGAGACGTACGAGTGCACGGGCGACGTGCCGAACGTGACGTTCCCCTGCGCGGCGCTGCACGACTCCGCGACGGGGCGCGTTGCGGTCTACTACGGGTGTGCGGACACGGTTACGGGGCTTGCTTTCGGTTATATCCCGGAGATCATCGACTTCACCCGCAAAAACAATATACGCTGATGCCGCTGCGACGAACGCTCTTAACTGCTGCGCTCGCCGCAGCCGTTTTCTCGACACCGCTGCGTGCGCAGGAGCCTGCCGATTGGGTCGACCCGTTCATCGGGACGACCAATTTCGGGACGACCAACCCCGGCGCCGTATGCCCCAACGGGATGATGTCGGTCGTGCCGTTCAATGTGATGGGCTCCGACGAGAACCTCTACGATAAGGACGCCCGGTGGTGGTCGGCGCCCTATGAGTACCGCAACAAGTTCTTCACGGGCTTTGCACACGTCACCCTGAGCGGCGTGGGATGCCCCGAGCTGGGCTCGCTGCTGGTAATGCCGACGGCGGGTGCGCTGGACGTCGATTACCGCAACTACGGCAGCGCATATACCAGCCAGACGGCCTTGCCGGGCTACTATTCGAACCTGCTGACCAAGTACGGTATCCGCACCGAGGTGACGGCCACGCCGCGCACGTCGGCCGAGCGCTATACCTTTCCGGAGGGTACGGGACATATTCTGTTAAACCTGGGCGAGGGGCTTACCAACGAGTCGGGAGCCTGGGTGCGCCGCGTGAGCGACACCGAGGTCGAGGGCATGAAACTGCTGGGCACGTTCTGCTACAACCCGCAGGCGGTGTTCCCGGTCTATTTCGTGATGCGCGTCTCGAAACGCCCCGCGGCCACCGGGTTCTGGAAGAAACAACCCCCGAAACAGGGCGTCGAAGCCGAATGGGACAAGGATGCCGGCAACTACAAGCTCTATACGCAATACGGTAAGGACATTGCCGGCGACGACGTCGGCGTGTGGTTCTCCTACGACATGCAGCCGGGCGAGCAGGTCGAGGTGCGCATGGGCGTTTCGTTCGTGTCGGCCGAGAACGCCCGCCTGAACCTCGAAGCCGAGCAGCAGGGGCGCTCGTTCGACGACATTCGTGCGGCCGCACGCCGCACGTGGAACGACGACTTGGGGCGCATCCGCGTCGAGGGCGGTACCGAAGCGCAGAAGAAGGTCTTCTATACGGGGCTTTACCATGCGCTGATCCACCCCAACGTGCTGAGCGACGTCAACGGCGAATACCCCGCGATGGAGAGCGCCGAGATCCGCACGGCCGAGGGCAACCGCTATACGGTCTTCTCGCTGTGGGATACTTACCGCAACCTGCACCAGCTGCTGACGCTGGTCTACCCCGAACGCCAACTGGAGATGGTGCGCTCGATGGTCGGCATGTACCGGGAGTGGGGCTGGCTCCCCAAGTGGGAACTCTACGGCCGTGAAACCTTCACCATGGAGGGCGACCCGTCGATCCCCGTGATCGTCGATACCTGGATGAAGGGGCTGCGCGATTTCGATATGGACGCCGCCTACGAGGCGATGCGCAAATCGGCCACGACGCCGGGCGCGCGGAACAGGATGCGCCCCGACATCGACCCCTACATCGAAAAAGGTTATGTGCCGCTGGGCTTCTACGCCCGCGACCTTTCGGGTGACAACTCCGTGTCGCACGCCCTGGAATACTATATCGCCGACCACGCGCTGTCGCTGCTGGCCGACTCGCTCGGCAAAAAAGACGACGCGGCGTTGTTCCGCGCCCGCTCGCTCGGCTATAAGAACTATTACAGCACCGAGTCGGGCACGTTCCGTCCGATTACCAAGGAGGGTAAGTTCCTCACGCCCTTCGACCCGCGCCAGGGTGAGAATTTCGAACCCGTCCCCGGCTTCCACGAAGGTTCGGCCTGGAACTATACGTTCTATGTCCCGCACGACGTGGCCGGACTGGCCCGGCTGATGGGCGGCAGACGCCGATTCATCGACAAGCTGCAGATGGTCTTCGACCAGGGGCTGTACGACCCGGCGAACGAACCCGACATCGCCTATCCTTACTTGTTCAGCTATTTCCAGGGCGAGGAGTGGCGTACGCAGCGCGAGGTACGGCGTTTGCTGGACAGGTACTTTACGACAGCCCCCGACGGCATCCCCGGCAACGACGACACGGGCACCATGTCGGCGTGGGCGGTCTTCTCGATGATGGGCCTCTACCCGGACTGCCCGGGGGAGCCTTACTATACGCTTACATCGCCTGTTTTCGACAAGGTGACCGTTACGCTCGACCCGAAATACTATCCGGCCGGGGAGCTCGTTATAGAAACGGAGCGCTCCGGAGCCGGCGACGTCTACATCGGCTCGATGACCCTCGGCGGCAGGCCGCTGAAGAAATACCGCATTTCGCACGGTGAACTGGTAGGCGGCGGCCGGCTGGTTTTCGGATTGCAACCCGAACGCAAATAAAAACAACATATGTCCCTATGAATTTAAAATCTCTCTCAGCTCTCGGCGCAGGCCTGCTTTTGGCGGCCTGCTCGCAGGCACCCCGTACGGATTCGCTGACGCAGTATGTCGACATGCGTATCGGCACGGGCGGCCATGGCCATGTATTCATGGGCGCCAACGTCCCGTTCGGCGCCGTACAGCTCGGCCCCACGAGCATCCCGCAGTCGTGGGACTGGACGTCGGGCTACCACATTTCCGACACGACGGTCATCGGTTTCAGCCACACACACCTGAACGGCACCGGTATCGGCGACCTGTTCGACGTCACGGTGATGCCCGTCGTGGGGCAGGTGACCTATGCCCGCGGCACGGAGGACGACCCGCAGTCGGGCATGTGGTCGTATTTCAGCCACGCCAATGAAAAGGCCCGCCCGGGCTATTACGCCACGCGGCTCGACCGCTACGGCATCGACGTGGAGCTGACCGCCACCAAGCGCGTCGGCCTGCACAAATATACCTTCCCGGCATCGGCCGATGCCGCCGTGGTCTTCGACCTCGAGAACGGCGGCTGCTGGGATGCTCCGACCGAAACCTTCATCGAACGTGCCGACGACCATACGATCAGCGGCTACCGCTACTCGACGGGCTGGGCGAAAGACCAGCGGGTCTATTTCACGGCCGAATTCTCCAAACCCTTCAAGTCGCTAGCCATTTACGAGGGCGGCGAGGACGGCGGCCTGCGCGAAGGCGACAGCTTCAGGGCGGAGCGCCTTTACGGCCGGGTCGGTTTCGACACTTCGGCCGGAGAGACGATCTATGTCAAGGTCGCCATTTCGCCCGTGAGCATCGAGAATGCACGCCTGAACATGCAGGCCGAGCTTCCCGGCTGGGACTTCGAAGCGACGGCCGCAGCCGCCGACCGGGCGTGGAACGCCGAGTTGCAGAAGGTGCGCATCGAGACTTCGGACGACGCCGCACGCCGCATTTTCTATACGGCGCTTTACCACACGATGGTCGCCCCGTCCGAATTCTGCGACGTGAACGGCGACTACCGCGGTTCCGACGGCAAGATCTACCGCGCCGCGCCGTTCGTGAACTATACGACTTTCTCGCTGTGGGACACCTATCGCGCCGCCCAGCCCCTCATGACGATCCTCCACCCCGAGAAGATGCCCGACATCGCCAATACGATGCTCCATATCTACCGGCAGCAGGGCAAGCTTCCCGTATGGCACCTGATGGGTAACGAAACCGACTGCATGGTCGGCAATCCCGGTATCCCGGCCCTGGCCGACGCCGTGCTCAAAGGCTACGGCGGCTTCGACAGGGAGCAGGCCTACGAGGCGCTCAAGCAGTCGGCGATGCTCGGCGAGCGGGGTATGGATCTGCGCATGAAATACGGCTATATCCCCTGCGACCTCTTCAACGAGGCGGTGGCTTACGACATGGAGTACGCCCTCGCCGACTGGGCCGTGGCACAGGTCGCCAAAGAGCTGGGCAAGACCGCGGATTACGACCATTTCCTCGAACGAAGCAAATCCTACCGCCATTTCTTCGATCCGCAGACCCGCTTCATGCGCGGCCTCGATTCGAAAGGCCGGTTCCGCACGCCTTTTAATCCGTTCCGCTCGACACACCGCGCCGACGACTACTGCGAGGGCAACGCATGGCAGTACACATGGCTCGTGCCGCACGACGTCGAGGGGCTGATCGGCTGTTTCGGCGGCAAGGAAGCCTTCACCGGGAAACTCGACTCGCTGTTCGTCGTCAGCTCCGTGCTCGAGGGAGCCGCCTCGCCCGACATCTCGGGCCTGATCGGTCAGTACGCCCACGGCAACGAACCCAGCCACCACGTCGTCTACCTCTACACGATGATCGGTCAGCCGTGGAAGACCGCCGACAAGGTGCGCGAGATACTGACGACGCTCTACCACGACCGGCCCGACGGGCTTTCGGGCAACGAGGACGTGGGGCAGATGTCGGCATGGTACGTCCTCTCGTCGCTGGGTTTCTACCAGGTCGAACCCGCCGGGGGCCGCTATTTCTTCGGCTCGCCGCTCTTCGACAAGGCTGAAGTGCGTGTCCGCGACGGTGTGCTGACCGTCACGGCGCATAACAATTCCGCCGCGAACAAATACATCCAGGCGGTGAAGCTCAATGGCAAGCCGTATACGAAACCCTATATTGCCTTCGACGACATCGCCGCGGGCGGTGTGCTCGAATTCGAGATGGGTGCCGAACCCGCAGTGTGGTATGAACTCTAAACATCGGAAGGCCATGAAAAAAGGATATATCGCATTTGCCGCCCTCTGCGCCGCCGCACTCGCTTCGTGCACATGTCCTTCGGCCGGGGAGCAGCGCCTCCGTCCTTCGGAGTACGTTTCGACGCTGGTCGGTACGCAGTCGGATTTTTCGCTCTCGACGGGCAATACCTATCCGGCCATCGCCTTGCCGTGGGGCATGAATTTCTGGACGCCCCAGACCGGCAAGATGGGCGACGGCTGGGCATATACTTACGGGGCGCACCAGGTGCGGGGGTTCAAGCAGACCCACCAGCCTTCGCCGTGGATCAACGATTACGGCCAGTTCTCGCTCATGCCCGTGCGCGGGGAGGATAAATTCGACGAGGAGTCGCGCGCCAGCTGGTTTTCGCACCAGTCCGAAGTGGCCAAACCCTATTACTATAAGACTTACCTCGCCGACCATGACATCCGCGTGGAGATCACGCCGACCGACCGTGCCGCGATGATGCGCTTCACCTTCCCCGACTCGAAGGAGTCGGGTGTGGTGATCGACGCCTTCGACCGTGGTTCGCAGGTCGGGATGGTCGACGACCGTACGATCGTCGGTTACACCACGCGCAACAGCGGTGGCGTGCCGGAGAATTTCCGCAACTGGTTCGTCGTGCGCTTCGATACGCCGTTCAGCGCCATCGAGCTGACCGATGCCCCCGGCGGATACAAACCCGGCAGCAACCTGCTCTATCCCGAAGGGCAGAAGTCCGTCACGGGCGAACATGCCGTGGCCAAGGTGCATTTCGCGACCCGCCGCGGCCAGCAGATATGCGCCAGCGTGGCGTCGTCGTTCATTTCTCCCGAACAGGCGCTGCAGAACCTCCGGGAACTGGGTAGCGACGATTTCGAAACGGTGAAGTCCAAGGCGCAGGCGCGCTGGGACGATGTGCTGGGACGCATCGAGGTAGAGGGCGGTACGGACGACCAGTACCGTACGTTCTATTCGTGCCTCTACCGGTCGGTGCTCTTCCCGCGTAAGTTCTACGAGGTGACCGACCAGGGCGAGGTCGTGCATTACAGCCCCTACAACGGCGAGGTGCTCCCCGGCTACATGTATACCGACACCGGGTTCTGGGACACCTTCCGCAGCCTTTTCCCGCTGCTGAACCTCGTTTACCCCTCCGTGAACGCCGAAATCCAGCAGGGACTCGCTAACGCGGCACGCGAGAGCGGTTTCCTGCCCGAATGGGCGTCGCCCGGGCACCGCGGCTGCATGGTGGGCAACAATTCCGCTTCGGTGGTTGCCGATGCCGTGGTGAAGGGCACGAACGACAAAGACCTCGGGGTGCTCTACGATGCGATGGTGTATGCCACGGAGCACGTGCACCCGACCGTTGCGTCGACCGGACGCTGGGGGCACGAGTACTACAACGAGCTGGGATATATCCCTTACGACGTGAACATTCCCGAGAACGTGGCACGTACGCTCGAATACGCCTACGACGACTGGTGTATTCTGCAGGTGGCGAAGAAACTGAACCGTCCCCAGGCTGAACTGGACAAGTGGGCGGCGCGTGCCCGGAACTACCGCAATGTCTTCGACCCCGAAACCCGTCTGATGCGCGGTCGCCTCAGGGACGGCAAGTTCCAGGCGCCGTTCAGTCCCTACAAGTGGGGCGACGCCTTCACCGAGGGTAACTCGTGGCATTATACGTGGTCGGTATTCCACGACGTCGAGGGGCTCGTCGACCTGATGGGCGGCCGGGAGCAGTTCGTCCAGATGCTCGACTCGGTATTCGTCGTGCCGCCGATCTACGACGACAGCTACTACGGATTCCGCATCCACGAGATCACCGAGATGCAGGTGGCCGACATGGGCAACTACGCCCACGGCAACCAGCCTGCGCAGCACATGATCTACCTCTATAATTATGCGGGTGCCCCGTGGAAAGCCCAGTACTGGGCGCGCGAGGTGATGGATCGCCTCTATTCGGCCTGTCCCGACGGCTATTGCGGCGACGAGGACAACGGCCAGACTTCGGCCTGGTATGTCTTTTCCGCCCTGGGGTTCTATTCCGTCTGCCCGGCTTCGGACGAATACGTCGTCGGTTCGCCGCTGTTCCGCAAGGCCGTCGTGAACCTCGAAAACGGGAATAAGATTGTGCTCGAAGCGCCGGACAACAGCCCCGAGAACCGTTATATCGGAGCCGTGCAGTTCGACGGGAAATCCTATACGTATAATTTCCTGCGCCATTCCGACCTCGTGAAGGGTGCCGGCGTCCGCTTCTCGATGCGTCCCGACCCCGATTACACGCGGGGTACGGAGCCCGGGGATGCCCCTTACTCGTTCAGCCGCGAATAACACGGACGGGTTGAACCGATGTCAATCCGCCGCGGCCGGTTCCGGCTGCGGCGGATTTTTTGTTTTTGCCGGAATCCCGAAATGTCGATAATTTGTCAATAGAATATGCCCGGGGATTTTGTAAATCGGCTGAAAAGCGCTACTTTTGTAACGTTGTTTTGACAATTGTTAGGTTAATCCGAACACCTCCCCATGACATCTACCGACAGAATCGACCAACGCGAACGTAAGAAACAGCAGGGCCAGGCCGCTGCGTTCTATTCGTCGTCGTGCCGACAGCAGGATCGGAGTACGCAGATGCAAGGGCAGCAGGTGTCCGGGAGCGGAATACGCAGATAGATACCAGACCGCCATGACATACGTGTCGTGGCGGTCTGTCTTTTTTTCAAACTTAAAACCAAAGGTATGAAGGTCGGTGTTATTATGGGCTCGGTGAGCGATTATGAGGTGATGGCCGATGCCGTCGCCATGCTCGGACAATTCGGGGTCGATTTCGAAAAGCGCGTGGTGAGCGCCCACCGTACCCCTGACCTGCTGTGCGAATATGCCAAGACGGCCAAAAACCGCGGTATCGGGGTGATTATTGCCGGCGCGGGCGGTGCCGCGCATCTGCCGGGCATGGTGGCCTCGATGACCACGCTCCCCGTGGTGGGCGTCCCCGTGAAGTCGCGGGCCCTGAACGGGCTGGATTCGCTGCTTTCGATCGTGCAGATGCCTGCGGGCGTTCCGGTGGCGACGACGGCCATCAACGGGGCGAAGAACGCGGCGCTGATAGCCGTGTCGATCCTCGCTCTGCAGGATGCGGAGCTGGCTGCCCGGCTCGAAGCGTTCCGTGCGAAACAGACCGCCGACGTACTGGCGGCAGAACTTTAATCCGGCAGGGGAGGCGGCTATGGCAGAGAAAACGAAAACGATCGGTATCATGGGCGGCGGTCAGCTGGGGCTGATGATCGTCGAGCAGGCGCACCTGCTCGGGGCGCGCACGCTGTGCCTCGACCCTGCGCCCGACGCCCCCGCGTTCGCGCTGAGCGACGGGCACATCGTGGCGGCGTATGACGATGCCGCGGCGCTCGAAGAGCTTTGCCGCCGCAGCGATGTGGTGACCTACGAATTCGAAAACGTCCCGGGCAGCGTGCTGATCCCGCTGGAAAAGAAATACAACATCCCGCAGGGTTTCCGCCCGCTTTACGATTCGCAGGATCGCCTGCGCGAGAAGGACAATGCCCGCGCCAACGGGCTGCGGACGCCCCTGTACGCCGCCGTGGACGACGAGGCGTCGCTGCGTGCCGCCTTGGCCGAGATAGGATTCCCGGCGGTGCTCAAGACCCGTACGCTGGGATACGACGGCCACGGGCAATTGGTGTTGAAGGGCGAGGCCGACGTGCCGCGTGCGCTGCCGATGCTCTCCGTACCCTGCATTCTGGAGGCGTTCGTGCCGTTCGATTTCGAAGCCAGCATCGTGATGGTCTCGGACGGGGAGCGCGTCATCCATTTCCCCATCGGGCGGAACGTCCACCGCGACGGCATCCTCGACCTGTGCTTCGTCCCCGCCGAGGGGATCGACGACGGCCTGCGCAGCCGCATGGCTGCGGCCGGCGAGCGGTTCATGAAATCCTGCCGCTACCGCGGGATCCTCGCCATCGAGTTCTTCATCCGCGACGGAGAGTTCTATTTCAACGAAATGGCGCCGCGGCCCCACAATTCGGGGCACTATACCATCGAGGGGTGCACGACCAACCAGTTCCGCGAGCTGGTGCGCTTCCTGCTGGGCGAACCGTTGCAGGAGCCGCAGCTCGTGGCGCCGACCGTGATGAAGAATATCCTGGGGCAGGATCTCGAAGCGGCCGAGAGAATCGCCGCCGAAAACCGCCCGGGTGTCCATGTCCACCTTTACGGCAAGACCGAGAGCCGTCCGAAGCGCAAGATGGGGCATATCACCTTCGTCGGGATGGACGCCGGGGAATACGGTGCCGCGTGGGCCGACAGATTCGTAAAATAAGTGCAAACGAAATAACATGGAAAACTACCGGATTTTTGTTGAGAAACATCCCCGTTTCCGGGTCGAGGCCGACAGCCTGCGCCGGGAGCTGAACACCAATCTGAACCTGGACATCCGCAGTCTGCGGTTGCTCAACGTCTACGACCTGTTCGGGTTCAGCCGAGAGCTGCTCGAAAAGAGCCGTTACAGCGTCTTCGGCGAAGTGGTAACCGACAGCGTGACCGATTCGTGCGACCTGGCGGGACGGAAATACATCGCCGTGGAGTACCTCCCCGGCCAGTTCGACCAACGTGCCGCGTCGGCCGTCGACTGCGTGCGGCTGATCGACCCGTCGGCCCAGGTGCGCATCCGCTCGTCGAAGCTGTTGCTGTTCGACGATGCCGTTTCCGACGAAGATCTGGCGCGCATCCGCCATTACTATATCAACGCGGTCGAGTCGCGCGAGAAGAATCTGGACGTGCTGACCGACATGGAACAGGCCGAGGTGAAGCCCGTCGCCGTGCTGGAAGGCTTCACCAAGATGACCGACGCCGAACTGGAACCCTGCTGCAAGCGGTACGGGCTGGCGATGAATGCCGACGACCTGCGCGAGGTGGTGAAATATTTCCGTGCCGAGGGGCGCGATCCCTATGAGACCGAGCTGCGCATCCTCGACACCTATTGGAGCGACCACTGCCGCCATACGACCTTCACCACCGAGCTGGAGGGCATCACGGTCGAGGAGTCGTTCGCAAAGGACGAGATCGAGGATTCGCTGGCCCTCTACCTGCGCATCCGCCGCGAACTGGGCCGCGAGCACAAGAGCATCTGCCTGATGGACATGGCGACCATCGGCGCCCGTTACCTGCGCAAGAAAGGGCTGCTGGACGACCTAGAAGTGAGCGACGAGAACAATGCCTGCTCGGTATACGTCGATGTCGATGTCGACGGGGCGACCGAGAAGTGGCTCCTGCAATTCAAGAACGAAACCCATAACCACCCGACCGAGATCGAGCCGTTCGGCGGTGCTTCGACCTGTCTGGGCGGCGCTATCCGCGACCCGTTGTCGGGGCGCAGCTACGTCTACCAGGCCATGCGCGTAACGGGTGCCGGCAATATCTACCAGAAGGTGTCCGATACGCTCGAAGGCAAGCTCCCGCAGAGCGTCATTTCGAAGAAGGCCGCCGCGGGCTACTCCAGTTACGGCAATCAGATCGGGCTGGCAACGACCCATGTGCGCGAGATTTACCACGACGACTATGTGGCCAAGCGCCTCGAAGTCGGTGCCGTGGTCGGTGCCGTGAAGGCTGAAAACGTCCGCCGCGAAAAACCCGTCCCGGGCGACAAGATCGTCATGCTGGGCGGCCGCACGGGGCGTGACGGTATCGGCGGCGCCACGGGTTCGTCGAAAGAGCACAATACCAAGTCGCTCGAAACCTGCGGCAGCGAGGTGCAGAAGGGCAATGCCCCCGAGGAGCGCAAGCTCGAACGCCTGTTCCGCCGCCCGGAGGTGACGCGGCTCATCAAGAAATCGAATGACTTCGGTGCCGGCGGCGTCAGCGTCGCCATCGGCGAGCTGGCCGACGGGCTGGACATCTACCTCGACCGTGTGAAGACCAAGTACAGCGGCCTGAATTCCACGGAACTGGCGATCAGCGAGTCGCAGGAGCGTATGGCCGTGGTCGTCGAGGCGAAGGACGTCGCCGAATTCATGGGCTACTGCCGCGAGGAGAATATCGAGGCGGTCGAGGTGGCCGACGTGACGGATACGGCCCGTATGCGGATGTTCAACAAAGGGCGCAAAGTCGTAGACCTCGCCCGTGAATTCATCGACAGCGCCGGGGCGAAGCACTATGCCGAAGCCATGATCGGTGAGGTGGAGAACCGCGATCCTTTTGCCCGTGAGGTCGTGGGCGCGACGTTTGCCGAACGCTTCGAGGAGAACCTGCGCGACAACAATGTCGTCTCGCAGCGCGGCCTGATCGAAATGTTCGATTCGACGATCGGCCGTTCCACCGTGCTGATGCCGTTCGGCGGCCGCACGCAGGGCAGCGAAACGCAGGTGTCGGTGCAGAAACTCCCGACCGACGGTTACACCGACACGGCCAGCATCATGGCCTTCGGCTACAATCCCTACCTGGCCTCGTGGAGCCCTTACCACGGTGCTGCGTATGCCGTCGTCGAAGCTGCTGCCAAGGTCGTGGCTGCGGGCGCGCGTTATGACAGGATGCGTTACTCATACCAGGAATATTTCGAACGCATGCCCCGCGATCCCCGCTCGTGGGGCAAGCCGCTGGGTGCCCTGCTCGGTGCGCTGAAGATGCAGGTCGAACTGGGCCTGCCCTCGATCGGCGGCAAGGACTCGATGTCGGGCACGTTCCAGCATATCAACGTCCCGCCCATGCTGATGGCCTTCGGCATCACGACGGTGAATGCCGGGACGGTCATTTCGACCGATTTCAAGAAGGCCGGCAACCGTATCTACCTGGTGCGCCATACGCCCAGGGAGAACCATATGCCCGACACGGCGCAGCTGAAGGACAACTTCGGCTTTGTCAGCGAAAATATCGAACGCGGCAATATCCTCGCCGCATGGTCGGTGGGCTTCGGAGGTGTCGCCGAAGGTCTTGCCAAGATGGCTTTCGGCAACCGCATCGGCGCCGAGGTGGAGATGGACGAGGCGGAACTCTTCGGATACGCCTATGGTTCGATCCTTGTCGAGAGCGCCGTCGAACTGACCCATCCTGCGGCCGGGCTGCTGGGTATGACCGCAGCCGAAGGGGCGTTGACCGTCAACGGCGTGAAAATGCCGCTCGACGCCCTCTACAAGGCCAATACCGAGAAATTCGCGGCCGTTTACCCCGACAAGGGGGAGAACCATGCCGGAGTGATGACCTCGGAGCCCGCACCCCGGACTTTCGCCTATCGGGGCGAAGCCGTCGAACATCCGCTGGTCTATATCCCCGTGTTCCCGGGCACCAACTGCGACTACGACACGGCCAAAGCATTCCGCAAGGCCGGGGCCGAGGTCGAAATGAGCGTGTTGTGCAACCTCGGGGGCGACGACATCCTGCGTTCGATCCGCGAAATGAAGGAACATATCCGCCGCGCCCATATCTTCGTGCTGAGCGGCGGCTTCTCGTCGGGCGACGAACCCGACGGCAGCGCCAAGTTTATCGTCAACGTACTCAACAATAAGGATATACGCGATGAAATCCATGCGTTGCTCGACCGCGGAGGGCTGATCCTCGGCATCTGCAACGGTTTCCAGGCGCTCGTCAAATCCGGCCTGCTGCCTTACGGCCGCCTGGGCATGGTGACCAAGGATTCGCCGACGCTGTTCCGCAACGACATCAACCGCCATATTTCGCAGATCGTCTCGACGCGCGTCTCGACGCTCAACTCCCCGTGGCTCGCGGGCTTTGGCCTGGGCGACATCCACTCGATCGCTGTCAGCCACGGCGAAGGCAAGTTCGTCGTGAGCGAAGAACTTGCCCGGGAGCTGTTCGCCAACGGGCAGGTGGCCTTCCAGTATGTCGATCCCGAAGGGCGTGCGACGGCCGAGGCGCCGTACAACCCCAACGGTTCGTCGTATGCCATCGAGGGCCTGGTGTCGCGTGACGGCCAGATCCTCGGCAAGATGGGGCATACGGAGCGTTACGAGAAAAACCTCTTCAAAAATATCGCAGGCGAGAAGGAGCAGTCGCTGTTCCGCAATGCCGTCGACTATTTCCGCAAAAATTAGTACAATATAAAACTTAAACTCACAAACACCATGAAACAGCTCGAAATGCTCTACGAAGGCAAGGCAAAACAGGTTTTCCGCACCGACGATCCCGACAAGATCATCATCCACTACAAGGATGCGGCAACGGCTTTCAACAACATCAAGAAAGCCACGATCGAAAACAAGGGCGTGCTGAACAACGCCATCTCGACCCTGATTTTCAAGGAGCTTCAGAAGTCGGGTGTCAAGACCCACTATATCGAGACGATCAACGACCGCGACCAGGTGTGCCGCCGGGTGACGATCATCCCGCTGGAGGTGATCGTGCGCAATGTCATCGCCGGTTCGATGGCCCAGCGCCTCGGTATCGAGGAGGGTACGCAGCCGTCGAACGTCATCTACGACATCTGCTACAAGAAGGACGAGCTGGGCGACCCGCTGATCAACGACCACCACGCCGTGGCATTGGGTGCCGTGACCTACGAGGAACTCGAACTGATCTACGCCATGACCTCGCGTATCAACGAGATCCTGCGCAACCTTTTCGCCAAGATGAACATCAAACTCGTGGACTTCAAGATCGAGTTCGGCCGTACGTCGGACGGGGAGATCGTGCTCGCCGACGAGGTGTCGCCCGACACCTGCCGCCTGTGGGACATGACGACCAACGAGAAACTCGACAAAGACCGTTTCCGTCGTGACCTGGGCAAGGTGCGCGAGGCTTACGAGGAGATTTTGGCACGTTTGCAGAAAATCGTCGGGTAATGGTGATGGGGCAGATTAGCGACCGCGAGTTGCATGAGGAGTGCGGGGTGTTCGGCGTCTTCGGAGTCAAGGACGCAGCGTCGCTGACCTACTATGGCCTGCATGCCTTGCAGCACCGCGGACAGGAGGGTGCCGGTATCGTGACCGTCGACCGGGACGCGACGTTCCGCCGCATCAAGGGCGGCGGCCTGGTGACCGAGGTGTTCGGCGAGGGAAACCTCTCGACGCTCAAGGGCGACATGGCCATCGGGCATGTGCGCTATACCACCGCCGGCGGTGGTGGCATCGAGAACGTGCAACCGTTCCTTTTCCGCCACAACACGGGCGATTTCGCGCTGGCGCACAACGGCAATATCGTCAATTCGGCGCTGCTGCGTATTTACCTCGAGAACAAGGGGAGCCTGTTCCAGTCGACCTCGGACAGCGAAATCCTGGCGCACCTGATCAAGAAGGAGACCAAGTATCACGACCGTCCGCGCATCTATTCGATCATCGACGCGCTGAACATGATCGAGGGGGCTTTTGCATTCCTGATCATGACCGCCAATCGCATCTATGCCTGCCGTGACAAATACGGCCTGCGGCCGCTGTCGATCGGCCGGCTGGGCGACGGTTATGTCGTGTCGAGCGAAACCTGTGCCTTCGACGTGCTGGGTGCGGAGTTCGTCCGCGACGTCGAGCCGGGCGAGATCGTCACGATCGACAGCGAGGGCATCCGGAGCCGCGATTTCTCGCAGTATAAGCGTTGCGAGATGTGCTCGATGGAGTATATCTACTTTGCACGTCCCGACAGTGACATCGAAGGGTGCAACGTCCATGCCTACCGCAAGGAGTCGGGGCGCCTGCTCTTCGGCGAGGCGCCTGCCGAGGCGGACATCGTGGTCGGGGTTCCCGACTCGAGCCTCAGCGCCGCGATGGGCTATGCCGAGGCGAGCGGCCTGCCGTATGAAATGGGGCTTATCAAGAACAAGTACATCGGCCGTACGTTCATCCAGCCTTCGCAGGAGCTGCGCGAGAAAGGGGTGCGCATGAAGCTCTCGGCCGTGCGGACGATCGTCAAGGGCAAGCGCGTGGTGCTGGTCGACGATTCGATCGTGCGCGGTACGACCTCGCGCCGCATCGTCACGATGCTCAAGGAGGCGGGGGCCACCGAGGTGCACGTGCGCATTGCCAGTCCCCCGATGACGCACCCCTGCTTCTACGGGGTGGATACCTCGACCCGCGACGAGCTGATCTCGGCGCGCAAGGAGGTGGACGGTGTCCGCGAGGAGATATGCGCCGATTCGCTGGCGTTCCTGTCGCCCGGGGCGCTGCTCAGGGCGGGGAACCGCAAGGATTTGTGCATGGCCTGCTTCACGGGGCACTATCCCACGGCGTTGTACCAGTCGGTCGATGAGGTGAACAAAGACGTAAAATGTTAAGGACTACTTTAAAAGGAAGATTATAATGGCACAGAGTTATGAGAAGGCCGGTGTGAACCTCGAGGCTGGATACGAAGTGGTGCGGCGCATCAAGAAACACGTGGCATCGACCTCGCGCCTGGGCGTGATGGGCAATATCGGTGCATTCGGAGGCATGTTCGACCTCTCGGCGCTGAACGTGAAGGAGCCGGTGCTGGTGAGCGGTACCGACGGCGTGGGCACGAAGCTCAAGCTGGCGTTCGAGATGGACAAGCACGACACGATCGGCGTCGATGCCGTGGCCATGTGCGTCAACGACGTGCTGGCGCAGGGTGCCGAGCCCTTGGTGTTCCTCGACTATGTCGCCGTAGGCCATAACGAACCCCAGAAGATCGAAGCCATCGTGAGTGGCGTTGCCGACGGCTGCCGCCAGGCGGGTTGTGCGCTGGTCGGCGGCGAGACGGCCGAAATGCCGGGCATGTACTCCGAGGGCGAGTACGACATCGCCGGTTTCACGGTCGGCGTGGTCGAGAAATCGAAGCTCATCGACGGATCGAAGGTCAGGGCCGGCGATGTGCTGGTGGGCATCGCCTCGAGCGGCGTGCACTCCAACGGCTTCAGCCTCGTGCGTAAGATTCTTGCGGATAACTGCCTGGATCTGCACAAGGTCTATCCCGAGTTGTCGAACAAACTGCTGGGCGAAGTGCTGCTCACCCCGACGAAGATCTACGTGAAGCAGGTGCTCGAAGTGATCCGCAGCTGCGACGTACACGGCATCAGCCATATCACGGGCGGAGGGTTCGACGAAAATATCCCCCGCATTCTGCACGAAGGGCAGGGGCTCGAGATCGAGGAGGGCACTTGGGAGATTCTGCCCGTGTTCCGCTTCCTCGAGAAATACGGCAAGGTGGCCCACCGCGAGATGTTCAACATCTTCAACATGGGTATCGGCATGGTCATCGCCCTCGATGCGTCGCAGGCAGAGAAAGCCATCGCCATCCTTGCGGAGCAGGGCGAGAAGGCGGCCGTCATCGGACGTGTCACGGACACCGAGGGTGTCGTAATCCGCTAAGGCCGTGCGACGCCTTGCGGTCTTTGCCAGCGGCAGCGGCACGAACTTCGAGGCTATCGCCACGGCCTGCGAGCGGGGAGAGATCCCGGCCCGGGTGGTGCTGATGGTCTGCGACAAACCCGGCGCCGGGGTTGTGCAGCGGGCTGCGGGGCACGGGGTCGAGGCATTCGTATTCGCCCCGAAAGAGTATGCCTCGAAGGCCGACTACGAGCGCGAGATCGTGCGGCGGCTCGACCAAGCCGGCGTGGAGCTGGTCTGCTTGGCGGGGTACATGCGCATCGTCGGCGACGTGCTGCTGGGGGCTTACGGCGGACGGATCGTCAACATCCACCCTTCGCTGCTGCCGGCATTCCGCGGGGCGCATGCCATCGAACAGGCGCTGGAATACGGCGTCAAGGTCTTCGGTGTGACGATCCACTATGTCGATGCGACGCTCGACGGCGGGAAGATCATCTCCCAGCGGGCGTTCGGATACGACGGAGACGACATCGCCGAGCTGGAAGCCCGGATTCATGCGGTGGAATATCCGCTTTATATAGAAACGATTAATAAATTATTAAAGGAATAATAACGATATGCGTGCATTAATCAGTGTCAGCGACAAAACGGGTGTTGTTGATTTCGCCAAGGGCCTGCGTGCCCTGGGCTGGGAGGTGATCGCCACGGGCGGCACGATGAAACTGCTCTCCGACAGCGGGGTCGAGGTTATCAACATCAGCGACGTGACGGGCTTTCCCGAGATCTGCGACGGCCGCGTCAAGACCCTGCACCCCAACGTGCACGGCGGCCTGCTGGCGCGACGCGACGATCCCGAACACCTGAAAGCCCTGAAAGATAACAATATCGAATTTATCGACATGGTCTGTGTGAACCTCTACCCGTTCCGCCAGACCATTGCCAAACCCGATGTGAAGATGGAGGACGCCATCGAGAACATCGACATCGGCGGCCCTTCGATGCTGCGTTCTGCGGCCAAGAACTGGGCCGACGTCACGGTGGTCTGCGACCCTGCGGACTATGAGCAGGTGCTCGGTGAAATCCGTGCCGGCGGCAATACGGAAAAGGCTACGCGCCTGAAACTTTCGGCCAAAGCATACACCCATACGGCTGAGTACGATGCGATGATCGCGGCCTATATGCGTGCACAGGCCGGGCTTAACGAGAAGCTGTTCCTTGAATTCGACCTCGTGCAGTCGCTGCGCTACGGGGAGAACCCCCACCAGTCGGCCAAGTTCTACCGTGAGGAGAAAGAGGTGCCTTATTCGCTGGCTTTTGCCCGTCAGCTCAACGGCAAGGAGTTGTCGTACAACAATATCCAGGATGCCAATGCCGCGCTGTGTATCGTCCGCGAGTTCGATGAGCCGTTCTGCGTGGGACTCAAA
>OJRF01000412.1_pt1 | contig 20401 bp, 20 predicted proteins | sample 1599141 | NCBI WGS metagenome assembly OJRF01 (sample SAMN03922529, study PRJEB24848) | human gut metagenome | isolation source: stool sample | host: Homo sapiens | place: Germany | collected 2010-05 | reverse complement strand
TGTATAATTCCGGTGTCAAAGGTTCTACAGTTGAAGAACAGGCTAATGTTTGTCTCGCTCTTCTGATGGGCTATAGTGCCTCGTTCATTGATCACGGTGAAAAGCAGAAGCATATCCAGGAAGTCTTGGATCGTTGTTGGGATATTCTTGATGCTCTTCCTGCTTCGTTACTGAAACTTCGTCTGCTCACTGCCTGCTATGGCGAGGTGTTTGATGAGCCTTTGGCGGATGAAGGCCGGGTTATTATTAATTCTTGGGATTCCGCATCGCTTACTTCCGATCAGCAGGAAGCTATTGCCGAGTTCCAGAATGTGGTTGATAATCCCTATCTGTGGGAATATATAGAAGAATAAGACGGGTTCCCTGTTGAATATCGACGAGACTTGGTGTCGGGTGGTATGCGTCAAGATTGAGCATCTGTTGTGTTGGGCTTATGTCAAAGCGAAGTTCAAACTTGCCTCAGACATCGCCAAAAACGAAGAGGCGGCATGGTTTGTGGAACAAATTGGGCGGTTATATCTGATAGAGGCTGAATGTTTGAGGCGGCGGCTCACTCCCGTGGAGATAAAGAAAAGAAGAAATAAATCCGATGTCGGTGAGATACTGAAAGGCTTGAGGAAACGGGCATTGGAACTTCAGCAGGATAACGCTGTCACTACGGCAAAATGATGGAGACAGCCCTGACTTATATGTTGAACGTTTGGGATGACCTGCTTAAATATCGCCACCGTGGCGACTACACGGTAGATAACATGGTGGCGGAACGTGCGATACGTCCCTTTACCGTATCGCGAAAGAATTCTCTTCACTTCAGCAGTGAGGAGAGTGTCGATGTGGCTATGACTTTCTATACCATTATCGAAACGGCCAAGATATATCTCTCGGATATCAAGGGATATCTTATACATGTATTCCGTGAACTATTGTCAGGAAACAAGAACGACGAAACGCTGATTCCCTCAGCCGTTTCGGTCTGAATTAAGTTAAATCGAAGTTAAATACAAAAAGACTAATTCCCTTTCTCACTGATTTTCAGTAGGGAAAAGGCATTGAGTGCTTACGAAAGACAGAATATGAGAAACTTTGAAGATTTGCAAATAGTAGTCGCCGGTACCGGTTATGTAGGTTTGAGCATTGCTACTTTGTTGTCACAGCATCACAAGGTGACAGCTGTTGATGTGATACCTGAAAAGGTGGAGAAGATTAACAATCGTATATCTCCAATTCAGGATGAATATATAGAGAAGTATTTTGCGGAGAAGGAATTGGACCTCACTGCAACTCTTGATGGGGCATCTGCATATAAGGATGCAGACTTTGTGGTTATTGCAGCTCCTACAAATTACGATCCGGCTAAGAACTTTTTCGATACGCATCATATAGAAGACGTCATTGACCTTGTACTATCAGTGAATCCTGAAGCAACAATGGTTATCAAGTCAACTATTCCAGTTGGCTACTGTCGTTCCCTCTATGTGAAGTATGCTCAGAAGTATACTCAGATGGTGCCATTGCCCGATGGAAAGCGTCGTGAATTCCGCCTTTTGTTCTCTCCTGAGTTCCTTCGCGAATCGAAAGCCCTTGAAGACAATCTCTATCCTTCACGTATTATCGTGGGTTATCCAAAGATGATGTCCGTTGAATGGGAGGAGGAGAACGAAGCAATCCGAAAAATTCAAGGCAATCATATGCAAGAGTCTGCTGAGATATTCGCTAAGCTTCTTCAGGAAGGTGCCATTAAAGAAAACATTGATACTCTCTTTATGGGACTGAAGGAAGCCGAAGCAGTCAAGCTCTTTGCCAATACTTACCTTGCTCTTCGTGTAAGTTACTTCAATGAGCTTGATACCTATGCCGAAGTAAAGGGTTTGGATTCTGCTGCCATCATTCAGGGAATTGGTCTCGACCCTCGTATTGGCACTCACTACAATAACCCATCATTTGGTTATGGTGGTTACTGCTTACCAAAAGATACTAAGCAGCTCCTTGCAAATTATGAGAGCGTACCCCAAAATATGATGACAGCGATTGTAGAGTCAAATAGCACTCGTAAGGATTATATAGCAGATGCTGTTCTTCGCAAGGCTGGATGGTATGACTACTATAGCAATAACCAGTATGATGGCTCAAAAGAATCTGTTACTATTGGTGTCTATCGCTTGACAATGAAGAGTAATTCTGACAACTTTCGCCAGTCGGCAATCCAAGGCATCATGAAACGGATTAAAGCTAAAGGTGCTACCGTTATTATCTATGAACCAACTCTTGCAGATGGCGAATCATTCTTCGGTTCATTGGTAGTGAATGATTTAGTAAAGTTCAAAGTTTTATCGAATGTGATTATTGCTAACCGCTTCGATGATTGCTTGAGTGATATAGAAAATAAGGTTTATACGCGTGATATCTTTAGATGTGATTAACAATTAACGAGTTAAATTGATTAATCAAAAATTAATATAGAATGAAGGATATCGTACTCGCCGGTGGCAGTGGTACAAGGGCGGGTTCAGCGGAAATATCGAACAATCTTTGTGAATAAAGGATGAAGCCTGTAAAGCTGTTGCTCAAGAACTGTATGAACATAGGCTGTGAGGTTTCCGCGGAAAACATGGCATTCATCTTCTCGCTGATAGAAAGTTGCAGGCTTAATGATATCCCAGAATTATCTGAGGAACCTGCTCAAATGTATTCTTTATGGCAAAGATTGTGATAAGAAGGGTTCTTCTGCCATGTTTTTACGAACTGGAATGTTAAAACCAAATTATTTTCTTACGGACTTTTTTATTTTATCGGCTGAAAAATAACCGATAAAATTGTCGTGGCAGAAAAATAGAAGGTTTACTAGTTATCCCATTGATAAACAGTGAGCACACTCTATTAGTGGTTTACGTTAAAAAGATGAAGGCAATAGTTCTTAAAAATAAAAGTAAGGTATCAAAATTCTCAGTTCTTGATAAGTAGAATATTATAGAATTGAATTTATGAATTATGACAACTACTAATTCTAAACGCATAGCTAAAAATACATTTTTTATGTATGTAAGGATGATACTGAATGTTATTCTTGCTTTATATACATCCAAACTTTTACTAAAATATCTGGGTGTTTCAGATTTTGGTATATATAACCTTGTGGGTAGCGTTATTGCTGCTGTCTCAATGTTGCAAACTTTTTTTTCTTATGCTACACAACGGTTTTTTAATTTTGAAATGGGAAAAGGTAATCATGAAAAGATGAAGATTATCTTTAATATGAGTTTATATGTTAACATTTTAATTTCATTTATTTTTGTAATAATGATAGAAATATTCGGCTATTGGTTTTTAACTTATTATGTAAACGTTCCAGCAGACAGAATATTAGCTGCACAGTGGGTACTTCAACTGTCAATAATCTCAGCGGTAATATTAATACTTACCACCCCATATGATGCTATCATTATAGCCTATGAAAAGTTAAATTTTTATGCGTTGGTTTCTGTTCTGAAAACTTTATTATGCCTTTTGGTGATTTTTTTGACCCCTTATTTGGGTGATGATAAATTAATAGCCTATGCATTTTTAATATTGGTGGTGCAATTATTAATTAGAATTATCAATTCAATATATTGTAGTAATAACTTTAATGAATGTAAATATATTTTTTGTTGGGATAAAACAGTCTTTAAGGAAATGCTTTCTTTTGCTGGATGGCAATTGTTGGGTACTTCTTCGTATAATATTACACAGAACGGAATAAACGTGCTGTTTAATATTTTTGCTGGTACAACAGCAAATGCTGCCAGAGGTATAGCATATCAAGTTAATGCTGCTGTATTCCAACTTACAAATAATGTAAATGTTGCTATTACGCCATTTTGCATTAGATCTTATGCGGAGGGAAATATGCAAAAGGTATTTAATATGTTTTATTTCTCATCAAAAATTTTTCTTTTAATTACTTTCTGTATTTCTATTCCTTTTTTGCTACTTACTAATGAAGTATTAAATTGGTGGTTGAATATTGTACCGGAATTTACAGTTGGTCTTGTACAATTAGTCCTAGTATGTTCTATTATTCGATCGCTACATAATCCGATAGATGTAATCTTTAAGGCAAAAGGTTCAATTAAATATTATCAAATAGCAGAGGGAATAATCTTGTTTATTCCCTTACCGTTATCTTATTACTTGTTAAAATCTGGATATTCTGTTTATTCTACTTTTGTTGCAGTCATTCTCTTTGAAGTTATAAATTTAGTAGTAGATTTAATTCTCTTAAGTAGAATTGTTAATATAAATTTAGGCTATTACTTCAAAAACGTAATAACTGTATTGTTAGTTTTTATTGCTGTTGGTGTATTAGCTTATTATTTTTCATCAATAATTTCGATACATTATTTTTTTAAATGCATATTGTCATTAATGATAATTATTATAGCAATATTATTTGTTTATATTTTTTCCTTCAATCAGGGAGAAAAGAATATAATAAATATTTTTTTATTTAATAAATTGCCTGATTAAAACAAATTATTCTTATGCCTTTATTTAAATTATTTGTAACAATATTAAATATTCCGCGAATTATTCCATCGTTTATCTTGTTTTGTTTAAAAATTAATGATTGTGAAGATGATGTTAAGCAAGCTCTTATTCATCGGGACTTTAATTCTAATGTTTTTATTGGTTTTTGTTATTTAATGGTTTTTGATAAAACTTTTAGGAATATCTTTTATAAACGTATCGGTAAACTTAAATATTTTGTATATTATTTTATGCCTCCACATGATAGTTTCGTTATTGCTACATATATGGATTGTGGAAAAGGTTTTTTGGGAATTCATCCAATCGCAACTTTTGTAAATGCTGATAAGGTTGGTGAAAATTTTACTGTAAGAAACAATGTAACAATCGGTGCAAGCAAAACTGGACGTCCAACAATTGGAAATAATGTTATTGTAAATGCAAATTCTCTTATTGCAGGCAAAATAAATATTGGGAATAATGTAGTTGTAGGGGGGGGACAATTGTAATGAAAGACATACCTGATAATTGCGTTGTTGTAGGAAACCCTGCTTATATTTTATATCAAAATGATGTAAGGGTAAATAAACCTTTATGAGTAAATAAAAAAATGAATAGTAATTAAATTAAAAAGTAATATGTCAATTTTCAAAGACAAAACCTTGATGATTACTGGTGGTACCGGTAGCTTTGGTAATGCAGTCTTGAATCGTTTCCTTCGTACTGATATTGGTGAAATCCGTATTTTCTCACGCGATGAGAAGAAGCAAGATGACATGCGTCATGAGTATCAAGCTAATTATCCAGATGTAGCAAATAAGATTAAGTTCTTTATTGGCGACGTTCGTGACCTTCAGTCTTGTCGCAATGCCATGCCAGGAGTTGACTACATCTTCCATGCAGCAGCATTGAAGCAGGTTCCTTCTTGTGAATTTTTCCCTATGGAGGCTGTTAAGACTAATGTTATTGGTACTGATAACGTTCTCACAGCTGCTATTGAATTTAAGGTTGGTGCGGTGATCTGTTTATCAACAGATAAAGCTGCTTATCCAATTAGTGCAATGGGTATCACCAAGGCCATTGAGGAGAAGATTGCAGTGGCAAAGTCTCGTTATTCTGGCGATACCAAGATTTGCTGCACACGTTATGGTAACGTAATGTGTTCTCGTGGTTCTGTTATTCCTTTGTGGATAGATCAGATCCGCAATGGCAATCCTATCACATTGACCGAACCCAAGATGACTCGTTTTATCATGAGTCTTGAAGAGGCTGTTGATTTGGTACTCTTTGCATTTGAAAATGGGCAGAATGGTGATATCCTTGTTCAGAAAGCACCCGCTTGTACTATTCAAACACAAGCAGAGGCTGTTTGTGAGCTCTTTGGAGGCAAAAAAGAAGAAATCAAAGTTATTGGTATACGTCATGGTGAGAAAATCTATGAAACATTGCTCACCAATGAGGAGTGCGCTAAGGCAGAAGATATGGGTGATTTCTATCGCGTACCTGCTGATAATCGTGGTTTGAACTATGATAAATATTTCATAAAAGGTGAAACTGAGAGAAATCTTTTGAGTGAGTTTAATTCTGACAATACTAGGCGACTAACATTGGAAGAAACTAAAGCAAAGATTGCTTCTCTTGAGTACATTCAGAAAGAATTGAATGGAGAGGGTAATTTTGTTCAATAATAACATATATGAAGATACTAGTCTTTGGTGCTAGCGGTATGGCTGGTCACATCATTACACTTTATTTCAAGGAACAGGGATATGATGTGACCGGTTTTACTCGTAAACCTATAACGTATTGCAAGAACATCCTTGGTGATGCTACAAATCCTGCAGATGTAAAGGATGCTCTTGAGAATGATGACTTTGATATTGTAATTAATGCTATCGGTATCCTCAATCTGTTTGCTGAGGAAAATAAATCAATGGCTGTGGTGCTTAATGGTTATTTACCTCATTTTATTGCTGACTGTTTGAAAGACAAGAAGGCTCGTCTCATCCACATGAGTACTGATTGCGTTTTCGCAGGTGATACAGGTCCTTATTATGAGGATAGTTTCCCTGATGGAAAGATGTTCTACGACAGAAGTAAAGCTATTGGTGAAATCAATGACGAGAAGAATCTTACTTTCCGTAATTCAATTGTAGGGCCAGATCCTAATGAAAAGGGTATTGGCCTTTTCAATTGGTTTATGAAGCAGGATGGTCCTGTTGGAGGCTACACAGGTGCCATTTGGACAGGTGTTACCACATTGACACTTGCCAAGGCAATGGAGTCTGCCATTAAGGAGAATCTGACAGGACTTTATAATCTGGTGAACAACGAGAGTATCAATAAGTTTGATCTTCTTGGTTTGTTCAACAAGTATTTCCGTAATGGCAAAATTGTTATTAATCCTAATGATAAATTAAAACTGGACAAGAGCCTTCGACACAAGCGTACTGATTTTTCTTTCCAAGTGCCAAGTTACGAGCAACAGGTAAAGGAAATGGCTAACTGGGTAAACAGTCACAAAAATCTCTATCCACATTATTTTAATAAATAATTATAGATATGAAGAAATTAAAGTTGATGACCATCGTTGGTACTCGCCCTGAGATTATCAAGATGAGTGCTATCATCAAGAAAGCAGATAAATATTTAGATCATGTGCTTGTTCACACTGGTCAAAACTACGATTATAACCTCAATGAGGTATTCTTTAAAGATTTTGGTCTTCGCGAACCTGATTACTACTTAGGTGTAGTTGGTAAGAATATTGGTGAAACTATGGGTAATGTCATTTCAAAGGCATACAACCTTATGGTTGAGATAAAACCTGATGCTGTTATCGTACTTGGCGATACCAACAGTTGTTTGAGCATTATTGCTGCAAAGCGCCTTAAAATTCCCATTTTCCACATGGAGGCAGGTAATCGTTGTAAGGATGAAAACCTACCTGAGGAGGTAATCCGTAGAATTGTTGATGTTACATCTGATGTTAACATGTGCTATTCTGAGCACGCTCGCAGATACATCCTTGAATCAGGTGTAAAGCCTGAATATACTTATGTTGTAGGTTCTCCTATGGCTGAGGTCCTTTCTAAAGTATTACCACGGATTGAGGCTTCAAATGTATTGAATGATCTCAAGCTCGAGCCTAAAAAATACATCCTTCTTTCTGCTCACCGTGAGGAGAATATTGACATAGAGACCAACTTCTTCTCATTGATGAATGCGGTGAATGCAATGGCAGAAACATACGATATACCTGTTCTTTATAGTTGCCATCCTCGTAGTCAAAAAATGATTGAGAAGAGAGGCTTCAAGTTTGATTCACGCGTCATCCAGCATGCGCCTCTTGGCTTTTTCGATTACAACAAGTTGCAGCAGAATGCTTTCTGTGTTGTTTCAGATTCTGGAACAGTACCAGAGGAAAGTGCTTTCTTCCATTTCCCTGCAGTAAGTGTACGTACATCTACTGAGCGTCCAGAGGCTATGGATAAGGGTGTATTCACAATTGGATCTATCACATCAGAGGCTGTATGTCAGGCAGTAGATTTGGCGGTAACTATGCACGCCAATGGTGATGATGCATGTGATGTACCTGCTTATGTGGATGAGAATGTATCAACCAAGGTAATCAAACTCATTCAGAGCTATGTAGGTATTATCAATAAGATGGTTTGGAGAAAGAAATAGATATTTGGACTAGCCGTACATATTATTGTATGGCTAGATAAACCTATAAGTGTTTTAATGGAGGGGGTAATCATTATTTTTTATTGCATTACTTGTATCGTTTCTGCACTATATATGCTAAATACTGGTATGTATGGTGGAGAGGCATATTCTGTAGGTAGAGTTCATTTTAGTTTTATCGAAATAATAGTCCATTTACTTATTGTTGTATTAGGTTATTTCTATATATATCATTTTTATAATCGAACAAAGGATAAAAAGACGAAATGCAAGATAAAATACAATGTTAAACGATTGGATAAGTTGTATTTTATATTTCTAATAATATCGTGGGCTTTGTTTATAACAGCTGGAGTTGGTAGTGCAGTTGAAGGAGGTAAATCAAGCCTAGGTTTTATTGGGGCTATTTTAAATGTACGAACACTTTTCCCCTTTTATTACGTACTTGCAAGGAGAAAAACTTTGTTTTATCCATTAAATATTTTACTTTTTTGTGGATTGCGATTATCACAAGGCTGGACTGGTTTTTTTTGGGATTTGATGTTGATGGAGATCCTGATTAGATTCCAGTACTTTAGATTCAATAGAATAAGAAAAGGATACGCTATTATTATTCTTTTTGTTATTATATATGGAGGAGGGCTTGTGTATTCGCTAATCTATCCAATCAAACAATATATCCGCTTTAAGCAAATTACTTTTGAAACATTAAGTATCGAAGAAGGCGTAAATAAATTATTAGATAGAATAACGTTTTTCTCACAGTCCCTTGCTTCTATCCAAACTGTAGATTTAACAGCAAGAGTATATCAAACTTATTCACATACTTTTGGTGAAATTAAGGCCATTTTTCGGCCTTTAATCCCTGGCTTTATGATGGATAAAGGTTTCGCAAGTCTTTCGTTATGTATTAAACAGTCATTTGTTGATTATGAAGCTGAAGGCACATCTTTAAATGTAGGCATATTTTCGTATGGTTATAATTTAATGAAGAGTGATTTTTTAAGTTTTATAATATGGATTATATTAATGGTGATTTTGTTTAAAATATTTTCGCTAATAATTAGAAGTTTAGATAGTAAGTATAAGTACGTTCTATATTTTATTCTAATTTTAAATGTCTATAATATAGGTTCCATTGAGACAATTTATTCTTATATGTATTTGACTTTACTATACATGTGTCCTATATTCTTGGTAACAAGAACGGTTAAAATAGTCAAATTAGAAAATTAGTAGACATGAAAGTTCTTATTATAACTGAAGGATATTTTCCTGGTAATAACTATGGAGGCCCACCTGTAAGTATAAATAATCTTTGCAGGCTTCTCAAAGACAAGGCTGATTTTTTTATTATAACAAAGGATCACGATTTCAAAGATAGGAAAAGGTACGATAATATAACAGACGGATGGAATAAGAGCCCCGAGGCATCTGTACTATATTGTAATGATTCAAAATATAACTATAATACTTTTGTAGATTCAATTGTTAAAATTGTACCGGATTTTATATACTTGCAGAGTATTTTTCAAAGTTGTGTTCTACCCGTTCTTTTTGCAGCTAAAAAATATAATATTAAGGTATTGTTGGCACCAAGAGGTGAATTGTGTTCGGGAGCATTTAAAAAGAAATACAAGAAAATACCATATATTTATTTTATAAAGTGTCTCCACTTAAGTAGAAATGTTATTTTCCAATCAACTTCAGATGAGGAAACAGATGGTATAAAAAAATATTTCTCTAGTAATAGGATTGTTTTTTTAAATAATGTACCAACACTAACTAAAATACGTAAGGATTACTCAATAAAAAAAACTGGTGAGGCAAAATTTGTTTTTGTATCTAGAATAGTTTGGAAAAAAAATCTTCTTTTTGCATTGCAAGTTATTAATCGTGTTAATGATGGAAGTTTGCAATTCGATATTTATGGCTCAATAGAAGAACCGCAATATTGGGAGGAATGTCTGAAATTTATTAATAATTTTAGCAACAAAATCAAGATTAATTATTGTGGGGTTTGCAAGCATGATGATATACCAATTATCTTGTCAAGTTATGATGCTTTGTTTTTTCCTACATTTAGTGAGAATTATGGGCACATTATTGCTGAATCGTTGTCGGTAGGTCTTCCAATTATTATTAGCGATCAAACTCCTTGGTCTAACATTAATACTACAAAGGGAGGGTGGGCAATTCCGTTAAAAAATGAAGATATGTATCTAAAAGCTGTTGAATCAATTATAGGATGTAGTTCAACGGAAATGAGGTGTCGTGTAGAGGATTCAATCGCATTTTTTCGAAAATTTACAAATATTGATTCACTACGCGATGATTATTTAAAGTCATTTAGTTCCTTAAAATGAAAAAGATTTTATTCTTTCCACAAAAGACCTCAAATGAATATACTTCTATTATGAGGGATTGTATCGATAAAGAAAAATATATTCTTTGTAAGAATAATAGTTTATTTGATTTTCTTTTTGCAGATATCATTCATTTAAATTGGTATGAAAATCTCTCACCAAATCCTCTTAAGCTGTATTTAGGGTTCATTATTAAGCTTTTTTATTTGTATTTCCTTTTTGTCACTAAAAAGAGAGTCGTTTATACATTACATAATAAATTACCTCATGATAAATCTAATTTAGCATTGTCTAAATATTTGATGGATTTTGTACTTCGTATTTCTGATGTCATTATATTGCATAGTAAGTATAGTATAAATTTTGTTCCTGAAAAATATAGATTAAAGACAGCATATATTCCTCATCCAAGCTATGAAGGAATATATGAAAATATAATGGAATCCCCCCTTCATAGAAAAGAAAATTCAAAACTTGTTGTTCTTACCTTTGGTGCAATAAAGCCTTATAAAAATATAGAAAGTATAATTAAAATTGCTAATGATATATCAGATTTAAATATCGAATTCTGGATTTGTGGAATTTGTAATAGTGATGACTATAAAATCGAATTAAAGAATAAAGTTAGAACTGATAATGTAATATTTGATTTTCGTTTTATTGATAATGGTGAAATACCATCCTTGTTAAGTAAGGTTGATATTATTTTAATTCCTTATAACGTTGAATCATCATTGAATTCTGGTGTTGCCATCTTAGCTTTCTCATATGCAAAAACGGTAATCTCTACAGAAATTGGGACTGTCCTTGATTTTCTTGATAGTGGTATGGTTTATGTATATAATAATAGCCAAAATGATGAATTAAAGAATACTCTTTGTAGTATCTACGATGAAATTCAAAAAGATTCTCATTTCTTGGAAGTAAAAGGAAGTGGAATGCTAGAATATGTTAGAAGGCATAACAACGTCGATTTTATTAAAAAAGAATTGGCAAAAGTGTATTTATAGATTACAACAACAAATTTGAAAATTATGGATAGAGTTTGGCTCGTCTCTGAATTTTATTATCCTGTTGTTGTTACAACAGGATATTATGTCACAGAAATTGCAGATTATCTTTCAAAAAAGGGGATGAATGTTGGAGTAATATCCACTAATAATACCTACTATGATTCTGATGTTATTTCAAATAAAGCAAGAGAGTTCCATAATGGTATTGAAGTTTACAGAGTGCTAGGAAAACAAGTTGATAAGGATAGCTTAAAAAAACGGTCATTAAGATTATTATCTTCTAGTATATCTTTATTTAACCTTGCTCGGAAGCAAATAAAAGAGGGGGATGAAGTTATTATTTTGACTAATCCTGCTTTCTTTATGTTATTCATGCCTTTGGTAAGAAAATTGACTAAATGTCATTATCATATTCTTGTTCATGATATCTTTCCAGAAAATCTTGTAAGTCTTGGTAATCTTGGGCGTAAAACATTTTTACATGCTTTCTTGAATAAAATATTTGATTGGGCGTACGGAACTGCAGACTCTTGTATCTCGATAGGTGAAGATATGAGGCAGGTCGTCTTAAGAAAAACCAAAGGCCAGAATTTTTCAAGCTTGATTACAAACTGGGCGGATGTTGATGAAGTAAAGCCTCTTCCTAAGGTAGATACTAATTTATTTAAAGAGATGGAATCATCCTTGACTGGTAAGATTGTTTTTCAATTTGCTGGCAATTTAGGTAAAGCTCAAGGTTTGGATAATCTGATGAATGCCATCGATATGGTAAAGAATGAAGATTGTAAATTCTTATTTGTCGGCGCAGGTGCTAAGAAAAATGATATCGAATCTTTTGCAGAAAGACATGAGAATACAGTGTATGCAGGATTTAGGAGTAGATTAAATCAGAATGATTTCTTGAATGCCTGTGATATCGGTATTGTTACATTAGCCGATGGTATGTATGGTCTAGGGGTTCCTTCTAAGTCATACAATATAATGGCAACAGGTAAACCTATCTTGTACATAGGAGAATCAGATTCTGAAATTGCACTTTGTCTTAAACGTTATAATATTGGATGGGTAGTTGAGCCTAATAATCCATCATTGCTTAAGGATAAAATAGAGGATATACTTCGTGAACCTTCTGAAATTCAAGAAATGGGAGCAAATGCATTGACTGTTGCAAACGAGGTTTTTGCGAAGAGTGTTGTTCTCGAGCAATATTATGACTTTATCAAAAAACGATTTGAATCAAGATAAATGGAAAAACTATTATTTACAGGAGGAACTGGATTCTTAGGACACAATGTACTCCCTAGATTAAATAAAATATATGAAGTTACAAAGTGTGGTATTACTCTTGATGATGATATAAAAGCGAATCTAGCAAAAGAAGTGCCTTTTCTACTTGTCCACTATGATGTAGTGTTGCATGCTTGTGGTAAGGCTCATATGGTACCCAAAACAGAGGCAGAAAAACAGGCGTTTTTTGATGTAAATTATCAGGGTACAGTAAACCTTTGTGCAGCATTGGAGAAAGTGGGCGTACCCAAGGCTTTGATTTTTATCAGTACTGTTGCTGTATATGGATGTGAGTTTGGTAATCTTGTAACCGAAGAGCATCCTTTAGAAGGTAATACACCATATGCAAAGAGTAAGATTATGGCCGAGGAATATCTTACGGAATGGTGCTATAAGCATAATGTTACTTTAGGTATCATTCGTCCTTCCTTGATTGCCGGTCCCAATCCTCCGGGAAATTTAGGAGCTATGATTCATGGTATTCGTAGCGGGAGATATCTTAGTATTGCCGGAAGCCGGACACGGAAAAGTGTATTAATGGTGCAGGATATTGCAAGGCTGGTTCCTTTGTTGGTGGAAAAAGGAGGTATCTATAACGTATGTGACAGCTATCAGCCCACTTTCAGAGAACTTGAAGCTGTTATTTGCAGGCAACTAGATAGGAATCTGCCATTATCAATTCCGTACTGGATGGCTAAATGTATGGCTTTGATGGGTGATTGTTTTGGAAAGAAGGCTCCCGTCAATTCTCAGAAATTAAGTAAGATTACTGAGTCACTGACTTTCAGCAATGAGAAGGCGGTACGTGAGTTGGGGTGGAGACCGATAAGTGTATTGGAGAATTTCAAGATAGGATGAGCGTATATTTTTGGATCATATTGACTGTGACAGGTATTGTGTCTTTCCTGTTTGGCTGTATTCAATTTTGGTTTTACCTGATAAACAGAAACGAATGATGTATTATTTGATAGTTTTGGTTCTGCTATTTTTAGCAGAACTTTTTTATTTCAGGGTGGCTGATAAGTGTGATATCATTGATAAGCCTAATGAGCGTAGTTCTCATACAAAGATTACTTTGCGTGGTGGTGGCATTATTTTCTATTTCGGTGCGTTGGTCTACTTTCTGACGAGTGGTTTTGAATATCCTTTGTTTATGCTTGCCCTGACTTTGGTGACGTTCATCAGCTTTGTGGATGATATCAAGTCTACCCGGCAAATAACGAGATTGCTTTTCCATTTTTCCGGCATGGCATTAATGTTCTGTCAATGGGGCTTGTTCTCCTTGGAATGGTGGTGGATTGTCATTGCACTGATTATTTGCACGGGTATCATCAATGCCTATAACTTCATGGATGGGATAAACGGTATCACGGGTGGTTATTCTCTGGTCGTATTAACTTCATTGGCGATAATCAACGAGGAGATAATCCTTTTTGTGGAAAGTGATTTTATTTATACGGTGATTTGCTCTGTTTGGGTATTCTGTTTCTTTAATTTCCGTAAGAGTGCGAAATGCTTTGCGGGTGATGTGGGTTCTGTGAGCATTGCCTTTATTCTTCTTTTCCTGATAGGCAAGCTTATCATAGAGACGGGGGATTTCAGTTGGATACTATTGCTTTCCGTATATGGTGTGGATAGTGTCTTGACGATTGTTCACCGGTTGATGCTTCATGAGAACATAGGTTTACCGCATCGTAAGCATTTGTACCAGTTGATGGCGAATGAACTGAAGATTCCTCACGTGGTGGTTTCTTCTGTTTATATGGTTTTACAACTTTTCATAGCAGCAGGACTGTTGTGGTTACCTATTGACCATTGGGTATATTTCTTTTGCGTGATTAGTTGTTTGATGGTGATTTATGTTGTGCTTGTAAAAAAGTATTATCCGTTGCACGAAGCTTATTTAAAACAAAAGAAAAAATAATTGACTAAGAACCATGGCAATAGAAGAAGTGTAAGCACTCAATTTAGGACTCAAAAAAGTCCAGATCTTCGCTGCGAACAAAATCTAAGAATCATGTATAGTAGTGAAGATCTTGAAAGGTTTTACTTTCAGTACCAAACAGAGACCTTTTCTCATGGTGAGTCCCTCCAGTCCTTTTGTGTTAGAAACAAGGTATCTTATAACATTTTCCAGAAATGGTATAAGGACACTCGTAAAAAAATCGTTCCCGTTCAAGTAGACGGTATTTCGGGTACCGGTGAGTCCTCCGGTCTTTCCGTCAACTCTGAGAATCCGGTCAGTGTTTCCACGCCTTCTATCCGTATATGGATAGATCTTCGTGCGGTCAACGACCTTCATTTATTCCCAAAGAATTTCCTGCACTATGGCAGTGATGCCGGTGCGGAGATGGCGGCAATCCATCACAGTGTAATCAGTACGGTAAAGTTTCACGGTAGTTTCGTTTGGGACTTCATCGGAATTTTTCTCAAGAGAAATCTTTAATGGGTGCCCGGATTATGTTAATATGGTGCCTGACAAAATCTCTTTAGCTACAAGCCAATGTTAAATTCAGAGCATACTTTTTAGCTTAACTATATTTGAGCACTTTAATAGTGCTCAAATTAAGAGGTATGCCCTAAATTGAGTACTTACTAATTTTATTATAATAGCCGGAATGATTTATTTGAGATTATTCCGGCTATTATATTTTTGTATAATCATTTAGAAAATGATTGCATCTTTATTTGATAATTGCATAAATAGTTGCACTTTTGTTTATAAGTAATATCAATGTGTAATCGTATGACAACTGTATCATTGAAAATACGTCTGAATTATAATCAGATATTGGAGTTAACTCAACAACTTTCTGACGATGACAAATTGGAGTTGAGCCGTGCACTTGCTGTTGAAACGCGGGGCATTAAGTTGAGACGATTATTGAATGCTTTTAAGACAGATGAAATCTCACAAGAGGAAATAGATGTTGAAGTGGAAGCTGTTAGACAAGAAGCATATGAAAAACGATTGCGTGATAAAAATAATCGTTGATACAAATCTTTGGATTATTTTTCTGATAGGTAAGTATTTGACTCGCTCGTTGGAATTATAAATCTAAAATTCCACAGTCACCCCAATCGACGGTAATATCGTTCCACTTTCCTGTTTCAGATATTTCATCTTATATCTTTGTTCTCCTACAGGTGCAGACGGATTTTCAATAACTCCTGTACTCATAATCACATCCTGCTGCTTCAATTTACTTCCTGTGATATTCTGCAAATCGAGATAAAAACCTACCATGCAGCGATGAAAATAGAAAGACTTATCTACACGAATATCAAATTGGGCGAAATTGGGTAGACGCTCCGTATTGTACTTTGAGTAATCATAATACGGACGCCCCTGTGCATTCCAAGCTTCAACCAATGAGGATTTTTCTTCATCGTAAGGAGTGTAAGGGGCACCACCTATATAACTTAGCTTTCCTCCGATACTCCAACGGCGTGGTAAATTGTACGTACCACTTACATTAAGAATGAAACGGTTGTCCCAAGCAGAAGCGATGCTGTTATATTCACTGCGGAAGACAGTAAGGGAAGATACAAAGTTGAAGCGCTCCGGTATCTGCCAACGCAACATGGTTTCTACACCATAAGCACGCCCTCGTGCAGTCGGAATCAATGCCTCATTACCTACTGTGCCATAATCGTCTCCCTTACATGCCAGAGGGATGTCGTCACGGAGAGAAAGAGGCATACGGCTGTAACGCTTAAAGAAACCTTCTACCGAAATCATCAACCTATCTTGTAAATGCCAGTCGAGTCCGAGGCTGGTCTCCATCACTTGCATATACTTTAAATTCTTATTTGTATAAAGACCGTCGTTGTCCTTAAAACCTAATGCTGTATAAGGTGGTAGTTGGTAATATAGACCTGCATTTCCGCTTAATGTCCATTGCTGGGTTAGTTCGTAAGATAAAGAGAGGCGGGGAGAGAGCTGTTTCCATAATTCTTTCATCTCCTTATTGTAGTTGTTACCATCTGTACGGATGCCTGCGGATGCGGAAAAACGTTTATTGGCGGTGGTATAATCTGTTGAGAAGAAACCGCCCCAACTGAATATATTCAAATCCGTCCGGTAATCAGAGAGTGTAGAGGTTATACCGAATATTCGCTGATTCGTTTGATTCGTATAGTTGGAATAATTCATTTCTGCACCTTCCTTCAATGTCCATTGCCCTAATCTCGTTTGGTTTTCAAAGCGCAGGGTGGTCTTTTGCTCTACTGAACGAAGCCGGAGTGTCAGATTGTCTTCGGAAGATTCATCATTATTCAGATATTTTATATTACGATTGTTCAGGTAGTTATGGCTGAAGGTGACCGATTGTACATGTTTCCCTGCATAATGGTGGTATGAAGCTCCCACTGTGAATGTCTCCTGGTGAATGGTAGGCAGATAACTTAATATGTATTCCGCGTCTTCTCCTTTCTCGTCTGTATTCAGTTTCATCTTATCAATGCCGACTAAGCCAAGTAGGATCAGTTCATCATGTACTGATAGTCTGGTCTTCAATTTGAATTGACCGTCAATGAAGTTTGGCAGAAAAGGAAGTCCTAAAGCCTTGAACAGTAGTTGCAGATAAGATTGACGTATAGAAAACAGATAGGTTGTCTTATCGCTCAAATGTCCGTTACCACTGAAAGAAACTTCGGATGCTCCCAGGGTTGCCTTAAATGTCTGTTTGTCCGGGTTACCATCGCGCAGACGAAAATCTAATACTGAACTCATGGCTCCGGAGCGATTGGCCGGAAATGCTCCGGTATAGAAACTGATTTCTCGTATCAAATCTGCATTGACTATACTGACCGGACCACCCGATGCTCCCTGTGTGGCAAAGTGGTTGATATTAGGTATTTCTATTCCATCCATATAGAAGCGATTCTCGGAAGGTGATCCACCTCGTACAATCAAGTCGTTTCTATAACCGATGGGAGAGAAAGAGACACCCGGATAGGCTCGCACGATACGTGAGATATCACGGTTTCCTCCCGGACTTCTTTCTATCTCCTGCAAGCCTATGATACGCATACTTACCGGACTTTCCACCGTTTTCCGGAAAGGAGAGGGGGTGACCACTATTGCTGATAGCATATTTTCATCTTCCTCTATCTCTATCTCGATGAAAGGCGTAGAGGCGGAAACCAAATATTCGGAGGTCACTGCGCTTTTATAACCTATCAGTGTTGCTTCGAAGCGATAAATGCCAGGGGGTATCTGCTCTATACGAAATATGCCTAGAGAATCTGTCGATGCTCCTTTACCGGGAATACCTGCAACCACAACGTTGGCATAAGCCACCGGTTGGCGTGATTGTTTATCAATAACTTTTCCGCGTACGGAGTAGTTGACCGCAGCAGCGTAGATACAAACATTGCACAGTAGCAGTGAAAGTGTCAGTAGAATATGTTTGCTCGTTATCATATATGCAAATATAGATATTATTGATATATAATAAGTGAAACAGGGACATAAAAAAAACTGTTCGGAAATCATCCCGAACAGTTTTCATTTCTTTGTTAAGTTGTAAGATTAATATCTTCCACCGCGATCTCCGCCGCCATAGCCACCGCCACGATTGCCGCCGCCGTAGCCACCGCCACGATTGCCACCGCCATAGCCACCACCACGGTTGCCACCGCCATAGCCACCACCACGGTTACCACCTGCAGGTCTTTCTGTTCTGGGGCGAGCTACGCTAATAGCGATGTTCTTGCCTTCGAATTCTGTTTCGTTAAGAGCGTCAATAGCTTTCTGACCTTCTTCATCATTCGGCATTTCTACGAAGCCGAAACCGCGTGAACGTCCCGTCTCTCTGTCGTTAATAATGTAGGCTGAAGTTACTTCGCCATACTGTGAAAATAATTCCTGTAAGCTGTCACTGTTTGTGTTCCAGCTTAGGTTTGCAACATAAATGTTCATTTCTTTTTGTAAGTTAAAATTGTTATTTATTAATGATTGAGATCCGCACGGCGTTCATACCTCGCGTACCACGTTCAATTTCAAATGTTACGTTATCCCCTTCGGTTATCCCTTCGGGAGCGGAAGTAACGTGGAAAAAATATTTCTCACCACTTCCTAAATCTTTAATAAAACCATAACCTCTGGACACATTAAAATGTTCAATACGTCCGTTTAATGGCAGAACTTCTTCTGCTTCGCCTTTTTTCGGAATTGATATTTCTATTTCAGAAGCATCTATTTCTTCTTTAGGCTTTACACCTTCTGGTGTGGAGTGAAGAATACCGTTTTCGTCCACATAAGCCAGCATCTCTTCGAAGCTACGGCTACCGCTGCTCAAGCGTTCTTCTTTTCTCTTTTGTTTTTCTTCTCGCTTACTCTGTTTCGCTTTTTCTCTGTCTCTTTTACTTGATGTTACTCTTTTTACTGCCATTCTTTAATTATTATATATTATGCAGTTTATATACTGCACTTAGTTTTTCTGACTAATGGCTGCACCTAATCCGTTCAGGATCCATACAACAATTTAATCTTGTGATGAACAAAGGAGCTGATTATGAGGTCATTTTGGGATGGAATAATTTGCGGAATACCGCAAAAGCAAACATGCACAAAGAAGATTTCAGAATAAACCCTATTGTTTATGCTACAAAGATACAGATAAAAATGAGCTATCCATTCGTTTTTTAAATTATTTAAAGCGGTAGCTACTTATTTTTTTATGTACATTTGTGCTTCTTAATATAAACACATAGCAAAAATGAAGAAGATTTTATTGTTAGGTTCCGGTGAACTGGGCAAAGAGTTTGTTATTTCTGCCCAACGAAAAGGTCAATATATTATTGCCTGTGATTCATATGCCGGAGCACCTGCCATGCAGGTGGCTGATGAATATGAGGTATTTAGCATGCTTGACGGCGATGCATTGGAACGTGTAGTACGCAAACACCAGCCGGATATCATTGTTCCGGAAATCGAGGCCATCCGTACAGAACGCCTTTACGATTTTGAGAAGGAAGGTATTCAGGTGGTACCCAGTGCCCGTGCTGTAAACTTTACTATGAACCGCAAGGCTATTCGTGATTTGGCCGCACAGGAGTTGGGACTGAAAACTGCTAAATATTTTTATGCAAAAACTCTGGATGAGTTGAAAGCTGCTTCTGAAAAGATCGGTTTTCCTTGCGTAGTGAAGCCGCTGATGTCTTCTTCGGGCAAAGGGCAGTCTCTTGTGAAGAGTGCGGATGAATTGGAACATGCCTGGGAATATGGTTGCAATGGTAGCCGTGGTGATATAAAAGAATTGATTATTGAAGAATTTATCAAGTTTGATAGTGAGATAACATTGCTTACGGTGACGCAAAAGAATGGGCCTACCTTGTTTTGTCCGCCCATCGGACATGTGCAGAAAGGGGGAGATTATCGTGAAAGTTTTCAGCCGGCGCACATTGATCCTGCTCATTTGAAGGAAGCGCAGGAAATGGCTGAGAAAGTGACACGGGCTCTGACCGGTGCCGGCCTGTGGGGAGTTGAATTTTTCTTGAGTCATGAAAATGGAGTTTATTTCTCGGAACTTT
>OJRF01000365.1_pt1 | contig 21763 bp, 20 predicted proteins | sample 1599141 | NCBI WGS metagenome assembly OJRF01 (sample SAMN03922529, study PRJEB24848) | human gut metagenome | isolation source: stool sample | host: Homo sapiens | place: Germany | collected 2010-05 | reverse complement strand
CTTTGCAAAAAAGCCTGCTCCTGCAAAGCCGCTGCACCCGCCGCCTGTGCCAGCACCGACACATTCCACGGCTGGACCGTCTGCGACATCCGGTACAGCAGCTGTGCATCCGCACTCATCCCGTATCCCAGCCGCAGCCCGGCCATGCCATAATTTTTGGTAAAGGCTTTCAGGATAAAAAGCTGCGGAGCATCCGCAAGGGATGCCGTCAGACTGCCGCCTTGTCCCGCCAGATCCAAAAAGCATTCATCCAAAAACAGGCGTATCTGGTGCTGCTGGCAGAATTCCAGGATCTGCAGCAAAAGCGGCGGCGGCACGAGCCGCCCGGTGGGGTTATTGGGGTTGCACAAAAACACGACATCCGGCTGTTTTTCCCGCAAAAAGTGCAAGAAGCCCGCATCCAATCCAAAGTCCGCCTCCGGCTGCAGCGGGTAGCGCTCTACCTGCCCGCCCATATGCTGAAATGCGGCCGAATACTCTGAAAAAGTCGGCGCCAATTCTACCGCTTTTTGCGCATGCACTGCTTTGCAGTAACTGTAGATCAGCTCCGCCGCACCGTTGCCGCATAAAATGTACGACTCCGGGATCTGTTCATACGCAGCGATCGCCCGGGTCAACACCCGGCAATAGGGGTCCGGGTACTGATGCAGCTGTGTCAAAGCGCTCTGCACCGCCTGCCGCACCCCCTCCGGGGTGCCATAGGGGTTGGTATTTGCGGAAAAGTCCAGCTCTATTTTTTCAGTATACACATCCCCGCCATGGGGATTTTGGGTCTGATACAGCATCCCATCCTCCTAACGCAAAAACAAAAGCGGCACCCCGCCCAGCAGCACCAGTGCAAGCACCGAGGTAAGGGTCATCAGGCGGCAGACACGGGGGATATCCTCCGCATTGACCGGGCGCAGCGGGTCCCCTATATACGGTTTTTTGTGCAGCACCCCGTGATAAAAGGCATCCCCCGCCAGCTGGACCCCCAGCAGACCAGCGCAGACGGATTCGGTCTGCGCCGAGTTGGGGCTGGCATGGTTATACCGGTCCCGGCAAAAGATCCGCCAGCCGTTTTTTACATCCAGCCCCATACATCCCCCTGCTGCCAGCATCAGCAGCGCCGACAGCCGGGCCGGGATATAGTTCATACCATCGTCCATCTTGGCCGGGACAAAGCCAATATTTTTATAGGGCAGCTCCGTATACCCCAACATGGAGTCCATCGTGTTGACTGCTTTATAAAAAAAGCCCAGCGGCGCACCGCCAATGGCCATAAACAGCAGCGGCGCAACGATGCCGTCCGACGTATTTTCTGCCACAGTTTCCACCGCCGCCTTGATCACACCGGTCTTATCCAGCCGGGCGGTGTCCCGCCCGACGATCATCGACACCGCCTGCCGGGCAGCTTCCAGACTTTGGGTCTGCAAAGCCGTATACACCTTCATGGCTTCCACCCGCAGGGAGCGCACCGCCAGGATCTGCCAGCACATCACGCTCTCCACCCCCAGCCGGAGCCAGGGGCTGATGCACTGGCAGCCCCATAGCAGCGCAGCAGGAGTCAGAACTGCGGTCAGAACCACCAAAAGCCACAGGACCGCCCCGGCGGCCCGCTCTCCGGCAGCCGTAGCGGGAAAGACCCTGCGCAGCTTTCGTTCCAGCACGCCGATCAGCCAGCCGATCCCTTCCACCGGATGGGGGATGCTATGGGGGTCGCCCAGCAGACAATCGATGCCAAAACCGATCCAAAGGGCATAAAAACTACTCATCCTGTATACCTCTCGATCCGCTGCATGGTAAAAATGCAGACCGGGTTCTGCCCAGCCATCAGGTGATACGCCCCCGCCTGCCGGCTGCGTGCCGCACTGAGCAGCACCGTCTCCTGAAGATCAAAGCCGTATGTTTCCATACAGGCGGTACATTCTGCAATGGATTCCAGTGTGACAGCAGTAGCCACGATCCGGGCATAGGGGTTCTTTTCCAGCACAGCGGACAGGATCTCCCGCAGGTGACCGCCGCTGCCCCCGATAAACACATGGGTCGGGGCAGGCAGCGGACCGCAGGCGTCAGGAGCCGTCCCTATGCAGATGGAGAGATTTGCAGCGCCCCACCTCTCCGCATTTTTTTGCAGCAGCTCTGCCGCAGCACTTTTTTGCTCTACAGCATACACCCAGCCCGCTTCTGCCTGCAGCGCCATCTCGATGGATACGGAGCCGGTACCGGCTCCGATGTCCCAGCAGACTGCATCCCGGGTCAGCTGCAATTTGGACAAGCTTACTGACCGCACCTCGCTTTTGGTCATGGGGACTACCGGTTCCCCCTCTGCGCTGCGGAAAAACGCCTCGTCCGGCATCCCATGGGTCACCACGACCGACGCGGTCGGGTTTTCTATCAGCACCACGCTCAGCGGCGCATAGACACCGCCGCACAGCTCCTGCGCCGTCCCCTGGGTGATCTTCTCATCCGGGTAGCTCAGTCTTTCCCCAATGGTCAGCTTTGCACTGCCCAGCCCAGCCTCCGTCAGCTGTGCGCAGAGGGCATCGGCGCTGTTTTCGCCCCCTACCAGGGCAAATACCCGGCGGTGCCGCCGCACATCCGCCGCAATGTTATGCTTCCGTCCATGCAGACTGACCGTCACCACGTCCTCATAGGAGATCCCCTGCTGGGCACAGAGATACACCAGGGAGCTGATGCCCGGCAGGACCTGCACCGGATAGCCCTGCAGCAAGGGCAGCAGTTTTTTGGCTCCGCTGAAAAATCCCACATCCCCGGAGAGCACCACCGCCACCCGCTGGTATTCCGGATGTTCCGCTATAAAGGCCGCTATTTTTTCCGGGGAAACGGCGGGACACACCGCCTGCCCGGCATGGGCGGCTGCCTCCAGCATCCGGTCTGCACCGATCAAGCAGTCCGCCGCCTGGATCGCTGCGCTGCCCGCCTGGGTCAGCATGCCCGGACTGCCGGGACCGATGCCCACTACGGTCACCTGGGGCTTAGCCAGCAGGCCGAACCGTTTGCATAAGCTGCGGACTACCTGGGGATAGGACATCCCCTGTTTTTGCTCCGGCCGCCCGATCACCACCAAAGTTACGCCGGTCTGCCGGGCAGCCTCCACCTTTTGAGGAAAGCCGCCCACTGCGCCCCCGTTTTTGGTCACCAGATACCGGGCCTTGCATTGACGCAGCATCGCCTTGTTCATCTCGGCAGAAAAAGGCCCCTGCATCGCCAGGATATTGGCAGGCTTTACGCCCGCTGCCTGACAGGCCGCCAGCGACTGCGGCATAGGCAGCACCCGCACAAATACCCGCTGCGCAAACCCATGGATGCGGCTGTACTCTGCCAGGTCCTTGCTGCCGGTAGTAAGCAGGATATTGCCCTCCACTGCATCCAAAAGGTCCGCAGCCTGCGCAGCATCCGCTGCAAAAAGGGCATCCTGCGGCAGCGCTGTTTCCTCCCGCAGCAGGCGCAGATACTCTGTATGCGTCGCCTGGCAAGCTGCAAACAAGCTGTCCGTGATATGGACCGCATAGGGGTGGGTCGCATCCACCACCAGATCATACGCCCCCGACGCCAGCATGGACTGGATCTCTGCTTTGGGCAGCCGACGGGCAGAGACCACCGTATTTTCTGCCGGGAGCAAGAGCTCCTCTCCATACTCCGTAGCAACACAGACGGTCACGGCCACCGGCTGCGCCGATAAAAACTCCACCAGACGGCGGCCCTCGGTGGTGCCGCCAAACACACAGATCTTATACATCGCGGTATCCTCTTGGTGTTACCATCCGCTGGTTGATGAGCCGGGTGCTGCTGTTGCCAACAAACACCGTGCAGAACATATCTGCTTTTGCCTGTGCAAGCTCTGCAAGGGAGAGGATCTGTACACTTTCTCCCTCACGGCCGATATTGCGGGCGATGCCGCAGATGCGGTCTGCCGGCAGCACCTGCTGCAGGATGCTGCAGGCCCGGCGCAGGTGATCCGGCCGTCCATGGCTTGCAGGATTATACAAAACCAGAGCGAAATCGGCCTCTGCCGCAGCCAGCAGACGTTTTTCAATGGTCTGCCATGGGGTCAGCCTGTCACTGAGACTGACCACTGCAAAATCATGGGTAAGGGGCGCGCCCAGCAGCGCCGCACCGCTGCAGGCAGCCGTCAGCCCTGGGACAATGGCGATCTCCGGGGTGCTGTTTTCCCCCCGAAGCTCATACACCAGCGCTGCCATCCCATAGATGCCGCTGTCGCCAGAGCATACCACCGCCACATTTTTCCCGCTGCGCGCCAGCTCCAAAGCCATGCGGCAGCGCTCTGCCTCCTTTGTCATAGGGGACGATACAAACTCCTTGTCCGGGTAACGCCCCCGCACCAGCTCTACATAGACCTGATAGCCCAGGATCACATCGCAGCACCGCAGCGTTTGCTCGGCCTGTATGGTCATATGGGCATAGCTGCCCGGCCCAATGCCTACCACAGATACCTTACCCAAAGGTTACCTCCATTTCTTCCGCTGCAAGGGCAGCGGTCACACCATTCTTGGCTGTTTTGCGCACCAAAAGGCGGGACGCCCCCACCATAGCGGCCCGTTCACACACATTGTCCACCCCGGTCACAGAGCGCACAAACTCCGATGACGTAAAGCTTCCCGGCACAGCCAAAAGCTCCTGCTCTGTATAAAATTCGACTGGAAAACGATTCTTTTTGCAATATTCCAGCAAACCTGCTTCGTCCGCTTTCCGCTGGATCGACCCCACCATACCGATGGCCCGTTTGTCTAAACCGTTTTCCGCCAAAAGCTGCTCCACCGTTTCCTGGATAGCCTGGGCGCTGATGCCCCGCCGGCAGCCGACCCCCAGATGCAGCACCGGCGGGATGATCCGCAGCGTAGTCTCAAAGGGTTCTGCCGTATGCACGCCCACATAGATCCCGACTGGACCGCTATTCCGGAGAACGACACCGCCGGGCAGGGTGCCCCGGATGAGAAATTCACTGCAAAAGGACACATCCCCTTCCAGAATTGCCGCCGACACCTTTTTGGCCGCCGCCATATCTCCGATGCTGTATCCCTTTTGCGCCGCCCAGGCATCCACAGAAAAACGGCCATGGATATCCGTGGCGGTGGTGACCACCGGGACTGCCCCCATAAAAGCAGCCAGCCCGGCGGCAAGCCGGTTTGCCCCGCCAATATGTCCGGACAGCAGAGGCACCACAAAGGCGGCGGTTTCATCCATGACCAGTACGGCGGGGTCGGTCCGCTTATCCCGGACATGGGGTGCGATCTGCCGCACCGCAATGCCGCAGGAGCCTACAAAGAGCAAAACATCCGCCCAGGCAAACTGCTGGCCATAAAAATCCGGGTCATGGGGCGGAAGCAGCGAAAAATGTCCCGGCTTTACACGCTGGGGCGCAAACATGCGCAGCTGGTATCCGGAAAAGTAACCCGCCGCCCTTTCCGCCGTTTTGCAGCCCAGGCGGCTGTATGCAAAAACGGCCGCTTTCATTGCGAAGCCTCCCGAAAACCGGTGCTGAAGCCCGGATGGTACAGCAGCGAGCGAAGATAGCGTTCTCCCATACATTCTCCCACCACGATCAGGGCCGTCTTGGTCAGGCCGTTTTCCGTCACGGTCTTGTGCAGTGTTTCCACGGTGCAGCGATAGATCCGCTCTTCCGGCCAGGTCGCTTTATACACCACCGCAGCGGGGGTCGTGCCAGGGTATCCCCCTGCCTGCAGCTCCTGCTGCAGGGTCTTTGTAAGCGAGGTGCTTAAAAACAGGACCATGGTAGCCTGATGGGCCGCCAAAGCACGGATGGACTCCCGCTCCGGCACCGGTGTACGGCCTGCCGCCCGGGTGATGATCACCGTCTGACTGACATCCGGCAGCGTATATTCCGTTTTGAGCGCTGCCGCCGCCCCGCAGAAGGAGCTGACCCCCGGACAGACATCGTATGCAATGCCCCGGCTCAGAAGCTGGTCAAATTGCTCCCGGACTGCGCCGTAGATGCTGGGGTCTCCGGTATGCAGCCGCACCGTCGTCTTGCCCGCAGCCTCTGCCGCAGCGATCGTATCGATCACCTGTTCCAGGGTCATCTGTGCGCTGTCGTAGAGCTGGCAGCCCTCCTTTGCCATCTCCAGCAGCTGTTTATTCACCAGCGACCCTGCATAAATGATCACATCCGCCTGCTGCAAAAGCCTGGCGCCCCGCACCGTGATCAGATCCACTGCGCCGCTTCCTGCACCAACAAAATGTACCATGGCTCTACTCCTTTCTGATCTTCAGCAGAAGCTGCTCTGCCTGTTGTGTTTTACCCAGCAGCCCATATTCTTTGGAGAACAGGATAGCTCCCACCTCCATGGGTGCGCTCCTGTGCAAAAGGTGCTGCTCGACCTGCCGGGCAATGCGGTCCATCACGGGGCGAAGCAGCTGCTGCCGCTGCAAAATATCCAGCGCCGCATCGCAGCTCACACAGCCCAGCACCTCGTTTACACTGTCCGCAGACAGCCCGCAGGCGGCAGCATGCGCCGCCAGGATCTCCATCCGGCAGTCTCCATACTGTGAGTGGGTGTTCAGCATCCCACCGGCTATCTTGACCAATTTGCCGATATGCCCCACCAGCAGCGCCCCTTTAAATCCAAATTCCTGGCAGAGGTCCAATGTATCTCCGATAAAATTCGAGGACTGCACCGCTGTATCCGGGTCCAGGTGCAGCCCCGTGCGGATATACTCAGCGCCGTAGTTGCCAGGGGTCAGCAGAACATACTCCCATCCGCTGGCTTTTCGTTGCCGCAGTTCCACCCGGATGGTATCCACCAGCGCTTTTTCGCTCATCGGTTCCACGATGCCGGTGGTGCCCAGGATCGAGATCCCGCCCTGGATGCCAAGGCGAGGGTTAAAGGTTTTGCGGGCCAGCTGCTCCCCCTGGGGGACGGATATCTGAATATGCAGCCCGCCGGTATAATCGGTCAGGCGGCAAACCTCCTCCACGTTTTCCTGGATCATCCGCCGGGGCACCGAGTTGATCGCCGCCGCCCCCACAGGCTGATCCAGACCGCATCGGGTGACACTCCCTACGCCCTCCCCGCCGTCAATGCAGATCCCGGAATCTATGGGAGTGACCTGCGCAAAAACAAGGGTCCCATTGGTGATATCCGGGTCATCTCCGCCATCCTTTTCAATGGCGCAGGACACACAGCCCTCTTGCATCCGGATTTCCCGCACGCAGAGTTCCAGCAAGAGCCCTTTGGGCGTCATGAGCGTGATCTTTTCTTTCCGACGGCCGGTCAGAAGCATCCACGCAGCAGCCTTTGCAGCAGCCGCTGCGCAGGACCCGGTGGTATACCCCAGCCGCAGCCGTTTGCCGCCTTTTGTAATGTATTGTTCCATCGTGTCACCGTGTGATCTGGTACAGCAGTGCATTGCAGATGGCCGCCGCCACGTTGCTGCCCCCTTTTCGGCCCTGGGCCACGATATAGGGCACACCGGACCGCAGGATCAGGTTTTTGCTCTCCACCACATTGACAAAGCCCACCGGCACGCCGATGACCAGCGCCGGATGCAGTTTACCATCCCGGATCAGCGTGTCCAGCTCGATCAGGGCTGTGGGCGCATTGCCGATGGCAAAAATGCACGGCTTTTGCAGCGCCGCTGCTTTTTCCATGGAAACGATCGCACGGGTGATCCCCCGGCGCTGGGCTTCAGCGGCCACATCCGCATCCGACATAAAGCAGTGCACCTGCCCGCCCAGGCGGCCTAGGATGGTTTTGTTGATCCCCGCTTTCGCCATCTGGGTATCGGTGACGATATCACAGCCCCGACGCAGTGCTTCCAACCCGGACTGCACTGCATCTGCAGAAAAGGCCAGCTGATCGGCATAATCAAAATCCGCAGTCGTGTGGATGACCCGTTTGATGATCGGTTCCTGCTCCGGCGGAAAGACTCGGTCTCCCAAAAGCTCTGTAATGATGGCAAAGCTGCGTTTTTCAATCTCCATAGGTTTGATGGTCTCGATCATGCTCTTTCTCCTTCAGGCAGGCAAGGTAAAAGTTTTTGGCAAAATTCAGGTTTGCCATAAAATGAAAATGGGGATAACCAGCGTACAGAAAAGCATCTGCCGCACTGCAGGCCCAGCTTTTGCCCGATGGTTTTTGGGCGGAAAAAGCAGTGCCATTCTGCGAACAGTCCCAGTGATGGAACTCATGGGCGGGGATCTCCTCCCCTGCTTCGCACAGCAGACAAGACGTCTGGGCTTTCAGGGTGATATAGCCAAAACGGGTCAGTTTTTTGGTATCGAAGCAGACGCCTGGCAGATGACCCACCATGGGATACGGCCCGATGGCCTGGTTCAGATACATAAAACCGCCACATTCTGCAATACAGGGCAGTTTATGCGCCAGTGCCCGGCCCACCGACTGTCGCATGGAATGATTGTCACTGAGCTGTGCTGCGTAAAGTTCCGGATAACCGCCGCCCAGATACAGCCCCTGTATATCTTCCGGCAGAGCAGCATCCGTCAGCGGACTGAAAGGGACCAGCTCTGCCCCCATCATGCGCAGCACATCCAAGCTGTCCTGATAGTAGAAGCAAAACGCCCTGTCCTGCGCCACCGCAATACGGATCGGCTGCTCAAAATGCGGCAGCTGTACCGGCTCATAGGTCAGCGGCGGCGCCTGCTGTGAAAGGGCCAGCACCGCATCCAGGTCGATGGTCTTTTCTGCCTGCTGCGCCAGGCGCTGCATTTTCGCCTGCAGATCTTTCACCTCAGCCGCAGTTACCAGGCCTAAATGACGGCTTTCCACTGCGCACTCCGGCAACGGAGGCAGAAATCCCAGCGGACGCAGCGCTTTGCCAAAATGCTGCGTGATGGCCTGCGCCAATGCAGGGTAAACCATGGCCGAGCAGTTGTTGAGGATAACGCCGGCAATCCCGCTGTCGGGATAAAATGTCTTGAATCCCTGGATCATAGCCAGCACCGAGAGGGATGCCCCCCTGGCATTGACCACCAGGACCACCGGTGAATGGGTGATCTGCGCCATTTCATAGGTGCTGGCTCTGGTGCCCGTCAGCCCCAGGCCATCATAAAAGCCCATAACACCTTCCACAATGCTGAGATCGCAGCCCTGTGCATTTTTGCCCAACAGATAGCGGTTGGTATCCGCTGAAAAGAAGAACGAATCCAGATTGGAACTTTTTGCGCCGATGATGCGGCTATGAAACATAGGGTCGATATAATCCGGCCCGCACTTAAAGGATGCCACCCGAAGCCCGCGGTCTGCAAAGGCCTGCAGCAGCGCACACATCACCGTTGTTTTGCCGCAGCCGCTATGGGTGCCCGCCAAAACCACACGGGGGATCGTTTGTTGGATCACAGCACACCTCCGATCTGATCTGGTGTATAAACCGGGATCTGCCGTTCCCTGGCCCATTGCAGCAGCTGGCCATTCAGCTGGTTCAGCGCACCCAAGGGCGTTCCGGCATCCAGGATACAGCGGCAGCTTTCTGCCAGCTGCATCGCCTTTTGCAGCAGCTGCTCCTCCATGGGGCAGTAGGCTGGGGCACAGACCACCTGATCGCTGAGCCTTGCCGCCACCTGATAATCCACATCGTTTTCAAATAAGATCCCCGCCGCAAAGGGGACCTGCCTTTTTTGCAGCTCTCGATACACCGGGATGCCCCATCCCCCGCCGCCTACCACAAACACCTTTGGCGGACCAGATGGTTTGACCAGTTCCACGCTCCCCAGCAGCGGATTGTAGGAACCACGGGTGATATCATAGAGTTTTTCCATCGGGCAGCGCTCCAGGATCTCTTCCGGCGGACCAAAAGCAGGGATCGTCTGCCCCTGAACACAAAGCAGCTGGTCTGAGAGCTTTGCAGCCAGGTCGATCTCATGCAGGGACAAAATCACCGTGACCTGCTTTTCCTGCGCCATTTTTCGCAGGATATCCAAAAGCTCGATCTTATGTTTGATATCCAGGTATGCCGTAGGCTCGTCCAGCACAAGGATCTGCGGGTCCTGGCAGATGGCTCTAGCCAAAAGGATCCTCTGCCGCTGACCATCGGAAAGGGCAGAAAAATCCTGCTGCGCAAGTTCCAACCCATTGACCTGACGCAGGGCCTGTTCCACGGCCTGGATGTCCTGCGCACTCATCCGCCCCAAAAGATTTGTGTAGGGATAGCGTCCCATTGCCACCACCTCGGCACAGGTAACAAGCTCCGGACGGACCCGATCGGTCAGCACCACCGCCACCTGCTTTGCCATCTCCCGGGGGGACCAGCGCATCATATCCTGTCCATCCACCAGGACACGGCCGCTTATGGCAGGCAGCTGCCCGGTAATGGTTTTAAGAATGGTGGATTTGCCCGCTCCGTTTGGCCCGATCAGGGTCAGGATCGTACCTTTTTTGATCGTAAAATCAATATCCCGGATCAGTGCTTTGCCATGGTAGCCCACCGAGAGGTTTTGTACTGCAAAATAGTCCTTCATCTCACATCTCCTGCAAACGGCTGCGTTTGATCATCATATAGATCACCACCGGGGCGCCAAACACGGCGGTCACTGTACCGATCTTTAGCTCCGTAGGTGCCAGCAGTGTGCGGGCAAGCAGGTCACAGAACACACAGAATACCGAGCCGCACAAAAAGACCGCCGGGATCATAAAGATGGGCCGCGAGGTCTTCATCAGGGTGCGGGTGATATGCGGCACCGCTACCCCCACAAAGGAGATCGGCCCGGCAAAAGCAGTGACGCAGGCAGACAAAAGGCTGGACAGCAGGATCAACACCAGCCGGAACCGTTTTACCCGGATGCCCATGCTTTGGGCGTACCCCTCCCCCAGCGCATACACGGCCATCGGCTTGGACAGCAGGCAGGCGGCCAGCAGCCCCGCCAGGCACAGAAGCGCTGCTGTGCGCACCTGCTCCCAGCTTGCCCCCGAAAAAGACCCCATGGACCAGTTTGTCAGGTTGACGATGTCGTGGTCATCGGCAAAGGTCACACAAAAATCCGTGACTGCACTGCAGATATACCCCACCATGATCCCGATCACAAGCAGCATGGACATATTGTTTACTTTTTGAGAGAACAGCAGCACGATGCCTGTAATGAACAGCGAACCGATAAAGGCCGCCAAAATCAAGGTCACCGACCGGATGCTGCCCAGATACCGGCTGAGAAAGATCAGGGTCACCCCCACCACCATTTTGGCACCCGAGGAGATCCCCAGCTCAAAAGGGCCTGCGATGGGGTTGCGAAAAAACACTTGCAGCAGATAGCCGGACAGCGACAGCGCACCCCCCAGCAGGATCGCCAGCAGCATACGGGGGATCCGGATGCTGAACAAAATCTGACTTTCAGTAGATGCGTGAATGAGCTGATCCAGCGCATCCCGGTACTGTCCCCCAGTAAACACGTTCGCTATACTATACCGTATCCCATCCCAGAGCATCCGCAGCACGTTGCCGGCTTCGATCTGCACCGAGCCGATGTTTACATTCAGCATCAGACCCAAAAGCAGCAGACCCAAAAGCAGGCAGACCACAGCCGCAAAGCGGACAGAGCTGCCCAGCCGGAGGGTGGACTTTGCTGCGGATGGGGATGCCGGTCTATTCTTGCACATGAGGGAAAGCCGCCTTTCTCTGGGACTCCGCCGGGCGGAGCCATTGCTTTTGTTACAGGAAAAAACTGCCGCTCTTGGCTGCCTCCGAATAAGAAACCATTGTTTTCTTATTTGAAGGCAGCCTTTCGAGCGGCCGTTTTTTAGTGCAGTCGGTGCAGGTAGGGGACCTGCTCCAGTTCATCCGCCTGTCCGGAAAAGATCTGATGAAAGCTCTGGATCATCTGTCCCAGACCGGTGGTCTCCTGATACATATTTTTGCTCGTACACCACACATTCCCGTTCTGTACGGCCTTCATCTGCGCCAGAAGCGCATTTTTTGCCACCAGATCTTCCAAGGTGTCGATCTCGCCGCCAATGGTGCTGTTGTAAATGATATAATCCGCATCCTTGGCCGTGGCAAAAAAGGTCTCCATCTCCAGGTTGACCGTAGAGGTCGCTGTTTCCGGGTCGCCCAGGTCCCGAAATACATACTCTCCGCCCGCCAGCTCGATCATCTTGCTGACATAGTCGGTGCTTTTTCTTGCCACCGCATAGCCGGAAGAGCTGATGTGGAAAAACGCCACCGTCTTGCCGGTGTCCACCGTATTGGTCTCGTTCAGATACCGGACCTGCTGTTCAAACAGTTCGCTGGCTTTTTCGTCCTCATTCAGGATCGCACCATACAGCTTGATCCACTCGGTGCGCCCCAGAGGGTGCTTTTCGTTGCTGGACTGGTCCATCAGCACGGCGATCCCCAGATCTTCCAGCTTTTCCTTGACTTCCGAAGCATGGCCGATCATCATGGATTCTACCGCCAACGGACAACCCGATGCCAGGATCATCTCGTAATCCGGCTCGCTGTATTTGCCCGCAAACAGGATGTCCCCTTTTTCCATGGCAGCACGGGCATTGGGGATATACCAGGCTTCTGCCCTGGTGCCCGAAAGACGGATAGCATCCAGCCGATCCAGTGCGTCAAACAGACACATGGATGCCGTTGCCGCCAGGTAGATGTTTTTTACCGGCTGATACAGCGGCTTAATATCCCGGGCGATGCCTTTGGGGAGGCTGGCTCCCTCCGGCACTACAAGAAACCGGCTGCCATCCCCCAGGGTCAGCAGCTTATACCCCCCTGCATAAAGGTCCACCGCAAACTCCGTGGCGTACTCCAGCTGCATGGACTGTTCCGGCTGCCAGCCATTGCCCAGCCCCTCCTGTTCTGCCTTGGGGCTGCATCCGCACAGACCACCCAGCAGCAGCACAGTCAGCAGCAGAAAGATGCGTCGTCTCATGGTTTACTCTCCTTGAATGGTCGAACTGTCGAACCGAAGCGTATATTCCACCAGGTGGGGCTGGCTCATTGCGATGGTCGATGCGCTGACCTCCATATCCGTGTCCAGTACGATCGGGATCGCAAATGTGGAGTTTCCGTCCGAAGGCAGCGGCTCGTACCGCACTCCATCCACCAGCATATATTCGTAATATGGGCTGCTCCACACGATCACCGCTGTCCGCGTTTCACCCGAAACCACCAGCTTTGCAGGCGACTCTACACTGGCCCGGCCAGAACCGCCGGACAGGGAGACCGCAATGGTGTAATCTCCGTCCGTAAGCTCCTTGCTGCGGCCGGAGACCAGAGCTGACGCCAGCAGCACGCAAAGAGCTGCACAGACACACAGGATCGCAAGCGTCTTTTTCTTCATGTTATTCCGCTGTGACGGCCTCTGCGGGGAGCGCGTCGGAGAAGAACACCAGGGTACGGTCGTACCACTTCTCCTTCCGGACGCTCCAGGCCGCCACATCCACCTCCACATTCAGTTTTTCCAGGGGGACCGTAAAGGAGACCGCGCCCTCACTGTCCACAGACTGCTGGATATATGCATCCGCAGAGGCGGCAGCGGCCTGCTCACCGGTGCCCATAAAGAGCTGGCTGTACCCATCTCCGCTGAGGGTGATGACTGCATCCATCTTTCCGGACTCCACATTCAGCACGCACTTGACCACCTTGAACATCTTGCTGCTGGACTGGACGCTGATCTCATAGCTGCCGTCCGCGATCTGGTCTGCGGAAACGGGGTCCGGAAATTCCATAGCCTGACGGGCATGCTCTACGATCATCTGCTGTACACCGGCATACTCGCCCAGACCCTTCAGCACACATTCCACCTCATACCCTGCATTGGTAAAGGCGGTCTTCCAGGAGTCCTCTTCGTCTCCGGCCATATCGTTGTTGGCATGGTCACCGGCAACGATCATCAGCGGCAGAAGCACCACTTTTTTTGCTCCGGACGCTTCCACCTGTGCCAGCACATCCTCCAGCGAGGGGGTGGCCTCCACGGTACCTACAAAGTAGTTGGTGTATCCGGCCTGGGTCAGTTTTTCCTGCAAAGATGCATAGGCGGCATTTGCCTCGTGATGGGTACCATGCCCCATGAACACGATCGCGGTATCCTCTGCATTGTAGGGCTTAGTCTCCTCCACCAGGCAGGAGATCAGCTGTGCATAGTCCTCATCCGTGGTCAAAAGGGGCTTGCCCACCTTAAAACTCTGGAACTGATCTGCATAGCTCTGGACATCGGCCAGGATATCATCATACTCTGCACCCGGCATTACATGGGTGGGCTGGATCACAACATCCTTTACATCATCCATCACCAGGCGGGACATGGCCTGGGTGACGTTATCGATCTTCAGACCCTCTCGCTCTTCCAGGATATCAATGATGGTTTGCGCCGTAAACGCCCGGCGGATCTCATACTCCGGGTAGGCTTTTGCCAAGCTCTCCTCCACAGCGCCAATGGTCTTGTCCCGGGTATCGTTGTAGCTGGTGCCAAAGCTGACCACCAGCAGCACAGGCTTTTGCTGCTCCGCAGCCGGCTGGGATGCAGCCGACGAAGCCGGCGCACTTTCTGCCTGCTGCGATGCACTGGGGGCGTCCTTCTTCTCCCCGCAGGCAGTCATGCCCAATACAAGGCACACGCTCAGCAGCAGGGCACAAAGAGTCTTGCTTTTTTTCATTTTTTGTTCCTCCCTATCGTTGTATCTATTTTCACGTTCCTTTCGGAAAGCAAAACAGCGGATTTTATGCATCTGCAAAAACGCAGGGGGACACAATGGCATACTGGCCCGCACAAAAAAGAAAAGCCGCAGCAACTCCAAAAGGAGCTGCTGCGGCCGTTTTTGCGCAACAATATCACCTATATCCCCATACTCGAGAGCATATAAGTCCATTCCATTTGAGCAGGTCTTCTGACTCGCATATCCTCAACCAACACACAGCCTTCTCAGGATCTCTCCCAATGACCGACTTTCGTCCCGTGTGCAGTCTCCACGCTTACAGCGGCGGTACCGTTCCGGATTCTGACCGGATTCACTATTCTCCGCTGAGTCTGTACGAGTTCAGCAGCACTCAAACCTATATGTAGTATATTATACATCGCCTGTTTACAGATTGCAAGAGGGCAGCTGAAAAAGAAGGAACTTTGTCCAAAAACATCACCCCCGGCTGCTGCGCGGGGAAAAAGCGCTTACGCCATGCTGGGCACCGGTTTTTTGTGCAGATCCATGCAGAAGCTCCAGTTCCCGATGGTTTGACCATTTTGCTCCAGCTTGCGCTCAGAAAACTCCTGGAAGCCGTTCTTTTTATAAAATTTGCGGTTGCCCTCCGTATTGGTGATCAGGGTCAGTTCCTCTCCGCCATGTTTTTGTATGTAGGGGATCAGGCAGTCTTGCAGCATCCCGCTGCCCAAGCCATGCCCTTTCAGGGAGTCATCCACGGCTAAAACTTCCAGATACCAGGCAGAGGGGTGTTTTTTGTCGCAGTCTGCCCGGGCATCCTCTGAAAAATGAAAGAAGTTCAATATTTTTGAAAGCCCCACCGGAAAAGCCAGGCTCAATCCACCGGCTTTGACATAGTCCTCTACATCCGCTTTCTTTTTAGCGGGGTCCTGGATCAATGCGGCGGACACGATCTCTCCGTCCTGTACGCCTACAAAACATTTGTTCTGCTGTGCATTTGCCTTGATATTGATGCGGTGCAGTTTTTCCATATATGCTTTATACGCATCCTCATTTTTGAACGCATTGCGAAAAACGCAGGTAAAGTAAGGGTAGTTCCCAAACGATTGTGCAGACAGGTGGGCAATGCGGTCAAAATCTTTGGAGTTTGCTTCACGATAATCGATCATGGCGTTTTTCCGCCACCTTTGTATGATGCCTCACTCTACTCCGGCTTTTTGGCAAAAGAAAGACTGAATGATGAACAGGCGGATAACCTTCAGCAAACTTTTCAGCTCCTGCACAAAAAAGCCGCTGTCCGGTCAAAAACCAGCAGCGGCTTTTTTAGTTAACTGCGGACAGGATGCCATTGGACAAGATCAATCGTCCTGGTCCTCGTCGTCATCGTCCTCATCGTCGATCTCGCAGCGGTCATCCTCGTCCTCATCGAGATCATCGTCGTCCTCGTCCTGGTCATCCTCGTCCTGGTCATCGTCCTCCAGGTCGTCCTCGTCGGGACGATCGAACTCGTTCCAATCATCCCAATCGTCCCGGTCGTTCCAGTCGTCGTTGCCCTCGATGTCTGCTTCCCGTACCTCGCCGGTATTGGCATCCACCTCATACTCGTACTTTACGCCATCCACGATGAATTCAAACTCGTATACGCCATCTTCCAGGTCGTATTCATGATCGCAGAAGGTCGCCGTTGTCAACCCCAGCTGCGCAAGCACCAGTTCCTTCGCTTTTTCCAAGCTCAACCGCACCGTCCCGGCCGCTGTGTTCTCAAACGACAGGGGGCCAGCGGCCTGTGCAGTGATCCCGGCCAGCAGAGACAGAGTCAGTGCGATAGAAGCAGTCTGGGCGAGACAGGTTTTCCAATTCATCTTTTTCATAGTAGACTCTCCTTATCTATAAAAGTTGTTTGGCCTTTTGCAGGCTTTTGTTTGCCTGTTGAATATAGATTACGGAGCATCTGGGGCAAAATCGGGGTCGGCGCAAAAATTTTTTTGATTTTTTTTAATCGTCCTCGGTCTCCTCGGCAGAAATCGGCTCATCGTCCTCCTCTTCCGGGTCCGGAACTGGTGTTCCCTCCTGCTGGGCGTCCGGCTCATCCTCGCTGTCCGGCTCCTCTTGCTCGGGGGGCTCTTGTTCAGAGCCCTCCTGCTCCAGGTCGGGCGCTTCGTCCTCCTCCGGGTCGGGATCATCCTCCTGGGGGTCCTCGTCGGGTCCCTCCGAAAGGTCTGGCTCCTCGCTTTGCTCTTCTTCGTCGTCCTCGTCCGGCTCCTCGCGCTCGTCCTCCTCTTCACGGAAGGGGGGCAGTGGCTCACCCGGTGCCGCATCCTCTGTTTTGTCTGCGGGGAGTTTTCCTCCCTGTTCCGGTGCATCCGTCACAGAACTGTCTGCATGGGGCTGCTCCTGGTCCTCTGCATCCTCTGCCGGGGGCACACGTTCCGGCTGCTTCTCGATATCTTCCGCAGCAGAGGGACGCTCCGGCTTCTCATCCGGGGTCATTGGCACAGCGGCCTCCTGTTTTGGCGGGGTGCTGCTGTTTCCATCCGGTCCACTGCCTGCGATCTCCACAGTGATGCTCTTCTCGACATGGTTTTCCAGCTCCTGCCGCAGTTTTTTCTCAGCCGATCCCCGCCATTCGTCTCGGTTTGAGCCTACGGTCAGGGTGATCTTGCCGCCCTCGCTCAGGTATCCCATCTCTACGGCGCGGTCTGCCAATTCTTCCGCTACGGTCTCCATCTCTTTTCCATAAGAGCGGTAGCCCTGGAGCAGAACTGCACCATCCTCGTTCAGCCCTTGGGCAGCCACAACTGCGTCAAAACGGTTGATCTTCAGCTGCACATCCGGGTTTATCTTGATCCGTACCGTGCCAATGGGCGACTGCCAGAACCAGCCACCCAGCATCAGCAGGCACAGGCAGGCTGCCATTGCGCCCCAGCGGATGATCTGTTTGGACAGCGACATTTTTACGGCAGGTCTTTCCGGCAAAAGCAGGACCTCATCCAACCTCTGCCCTACGGTATAGCCCAGATTGGGCACCTTCAAAAACCGGCCTTCGGCATCCATGACCACTGCATAGCTCAGGCCACATTCCATTACCAGATATTCCATTCACTCCACCTCTTTCACAGGACGTGCGATCCGGCGCAAATGCCCACGGATGATCTCAAAGCCATTGGTAAATGCCAGAAGCAGGGCTACCAGGTATTTTCTGTGCCTCTCCATGGTCTTGCGGTCCACGCCGCTGCCAGCGGACAGCTGCGCCATGGGCAGTTTCCCTGTGGAGGTAAGCTGCGCCAAAAGCTGCGGGTTCTCCCGTGCATACGCCAGCACACGATGACAGGCGGCAAGTGTGCGCTCCTGTTTTGGGCAGTTGTCCGCAATATCCGTCAATTTCAGGCCATAGTGCTGCAGCTCCTGCGCAAAACCCTGGATCTCCTCCTGGGTCGCACGCAGCTGCTCCCGATCGGCGATCTCATCGCAGCCGCTGTCAATGGTCTCCAGCAGCGGACGCCCGGACTCCTCATCATCCACAGTTTGGTCCAGGGAGATCTCCCCTGCATGACGCAGCTCTTTTCTTTGATAATCGATCAATCGGTTGCGGATCGCAGCCGCTGCCAGCTTCAAAAAAGCGCCTCGTCCGCTCTGGTAGGCCATGGCCGCCTCGTAAAAGGCAAACATTGCGATCCCCAGTTCATCGTCCTGTCCCTCTACTGGGCTGCGCCTTAAAAATTTTGCGGTCTCTGCTTTGATGAAGGGCAGATACTGCCGGACAAGTTCATCCGCGGCCTGCGTATCTTTCTGCGCTGCGGCAACGCTGCGTATGATCTCATACTCCATGTTTTTGTACACTCCCTACCTGTAGAATACGGATGCGGCGGCGGTTTTTCGGGGTAGCCGGACGCCCTGAACCGCCCTCTGTTTACGATTATCTCAAACCAGAACGAAAAAGGCAACCTTTCTGCTGCAGCAAAACACCGGGGCGGCGCTTCTCTCCACAGGCAAAACAAAAGCCCTGCTTGGGCAGCGTCATCCAAACACGACATTGCTCAAACAGGGCTTCTCTCTATTTTCAGCGCTGGATTGAACGATCCCAGGGTACTTTAGAGGCCATACCCCTTGCTCTTGATGGTCTCCACCACCTGGCTGACGTACTTCTGGCAGGTATCGTGGTCAGGGGCTTCCACCATGACCCGCACCAGCGGCTCCGTGCCGGACTCCCGCACCAGGATGCGGCCGGTGCTGCCCAGTGCTTCCGCCACCGACCGGACGGCCTTCTGCACATCCGGGTCGTTCTGGGCAGCGGTCTTATCGGTAACACGGATATTTTCCAGCACCTGCGGATAGATGGTCAGCGGCTCAGCCAGCTTGCTCAGCGGCTGCTCCTTCGCCATCATCACCTCCATCATCTTCAGGCTGGTCAGGATACCGTCGCCGGTGCTGGCATACTTGGAGAAGATGATGTGGCCGCTCTGCTCGCCGCCAATATGGCAGCCGTTCTGGGACATATACTCGTAAACATACTTATCGCCTACAGCGGTCTTGGCATAGTGGATGCCCAGCTCATCAAAGGCTTTGTACAGGCCAAAGTTGGACATGACCGTGGTCACCACCGTGTTTTCCAGCAGCTTATCCCGCTCCTTCATATAGCGGCCATAGATGTACAGGATGTGGTCACCGGTAATGACATTGCCCTTTTCATCCACGCAGAGGCAGCGGTCCGCATCGCCATCGTAGGCAAAGCCCACATCCAGGCCCTTTTCTACCACAAACTTCTGCAGACCCTCGATATGGGTCGAGCCAGCGTTCAGGTTGATATTCGTGCCATTCGGCTGTGCGTTGATAACATAAGTATCTGCGCCCAGTGCATCAAAAATGCTCTTGGCAATGGCCCAGCTGCTGCCGTTGGCACAGTCCAGACCCACCTTGACACCGCGGAAGGAGTAGACCCCCAGGCTGATCAGGTAACCCATATACCGGTTGCGGCCTGCCACATAATCCACGGTGCGGCCAATGCGCTCCCGCCGGGCAAAAGGCAGCTCCGGCCAATCCTGGTCAAACAGATGCAGCTTGCCGTCCAGGTAGTCCTCTACCAGCAGGAGGGTCTTTTCCGGCATTTTCTCGCCGTTGTTGTCGATCAGCTTGATGCCGTTGTCATAGTACGGGTTATGGCTGGCAGAGATCATGATGCCGCAGTCAAAGTCATCCACCCGGGCGATATAGGCCACAGAGGGCGTGGTGGTGACATGGAGCAGGTAGGCATCGGCACCGCTGGCGGTCAGACCCGCCACCAGGCTGTACTCAAACATATAGGAGCTGCGGCGGGTATCCTTGCCGATCACGATCCGGGCAGGGTCGGTATTACCGTTCTGCTCCCGGAGCGTATTGTAGTACCACCCCAGAAAACGTCCCACTTTATACGCATGGTCTGCTGTCAGCGTTACTCCGGCTTCCCCGCGGAAGCCATCGGTCCCAAAATATTTTCCCATTCTCGTGTCCCTTTGTCCCCTTGTGTGAATCAAAATCCCATCTGACTTGGATGCGCTGGTTTTTCCGCCTGCCATCCATCCAAACAGTCCCGAAAAGGCGCTTCCGCCCCCTTGCTGGACATAGTTTGAGTATATACCTTTTTCTGTATATCGTCAAGGCAGTTATTGGAAATAATAGCTGTATCCGGTGTTTCCGCCAAACTGTGTTTGCTCTTCTCCCGACTGTTCTGCACAGAAGCGACATAGAGTAAAATTACTACCCTATCTTATTTTACGGAGGTGCTGTTCATGCTGCTGACACTGCTGCAATTTTTTTCGACCCAGTTTTTGTACCTGGCGCTTCACCTGGAGTCCGGCAGTTTTCCTCGTCCGCTGTCTGCGCGGGAGGAAGCTGCCGCCTTTGCCGCCCTTCGTGCGGGGGACCCCCATGCCCGGGAAACGCTGATCCGGCACAACCTGCGCTTGGTTGCACACATTATAAAAAAATACTATGCGCTGCCCGGTGACCAGGAGGATCTGGTCAGTATCGGCACCATCGGGCTTATGAAGGCGGTGGATACGTTTGACTCCACCCGGCGGGCCCGTTTTTCCACCTATGCCAGCCGGTGCATTGAAAATGAGATCCGAATGCAGTTCCGGCGGGACCGCAAACCAGTCGTCATGGTCTCCTTGCAGGAATCGCTGGAAAGCAGCAAGGAGGACTCCGCCTTGACCTTGGAGGACGTTTTGCAGGACAGTTTTTCCATGGAGGATGGCTTTGAGCGGCAGGATGACGCCCGCCATCTGCGTCAACTGATTGAATCGCTGCCCGCTCGGGAGCGCAAACTTTTGCTCCTGCGCTACGGCCTGGCTGGACAACCGCCTCTGACACAGTTAGAGACCGCAAAGCTGATGGACATCAGCCGCAGCTATGTATCGCTCCCTGTCTAACATAAGCATATATCAAGCGGTTTATCGTTATTTATTTTGTTTTCATCCCTGTTTTTACTCAGATTGATTCTTTGGGGGAGGGGGTGGCCATCCACTAGCATTTTAATCTAAAGGCTGCTGCTTCTATTTGCCTTCGGGGTCGATTTATCAATATCCATCAGAGAACCAAAACCTGGGCCGCTGGGTGATGTCCGAGGGTCTGGTATCAGTTTATCAATATCCATCAGAGAACCAAAACTGTTCGGGCAAAGAGCTCCAGGAACACAGCGTATCAGTTTATCAATATCCATCAGAGAACCAAAACGTAAGATAGCCTTACTGCGGTACGTTGAGGTATCAGTTTATCAATATCCATCAGAGAACCAAAACCCTTTGTTTTTGGAGTATCCCAGCCGCAACGTATCAGTTTATCAATATCCATCAGAGAACCAAAACATAAACTGCAACGGCTCATTCCCGTGCCTGTATCAGTTTATCAATATCCATCAGAGAACCAAAACACCTTGGGAGCAATCCAGCAAGGCATTTACGTATCAGTTTATCAATATCCATCAGAGAACCAAAACAGTTTCGCCCCGGTTGCCTTGCGAAGTCTGTATCAGTTTATCAATATCCATCAGAGAACCAAAACTATGTAGCAGGATACGTTACAAAAAAAATGGTATCAGTTTATCAATATCCATCAGAGAACCAAAACTTAACCTGACGTATTACATCAACCGCAGCGGTATCAGTTTATCAATATCCATCAGAGAACCAAAACGCAGC
>OJRF01000350.1_pt1 | contig 22153 bp, 20 predicted proteins | sample 1599141 | NCBI WGS metagenome assembly OJRF01 (sample SAMN03922529, study PRJEB24848) | human gut metagenome | isolation source: stool sample | host: Homo sapiens | place: Germany | collected 2010-05 | reverse complement strand
TCGCCGTGCCACCTCTCCCGAAAGGGAGAGGCTTTGGCAGGGGCGTAAAGTTTACCGCTTATCGGTTGGCTTCTTCTGCCGTTGACGGGTGAGGACGAGACCTGCCGGTTCTGCCAAGGGCTCGCCCCTCGGGAGAGCTGTCGCCGTAGGCGACTGAGAGGGTTCGTCCCGAAAGGGAGAGGCTTTGGCAAAGGCGAGAAGTTTATGATTTACAGGTCAACTTATTCTGATAGTTGCCCTACACGGACGACGTTTGCCCAACAACTCCACAAGAAAGCTGGTGTATCCTATGTCCATCCCATTACCCGAATACCCCCGTCCAGCCCTGCGGCGGGACAGCTTTGAAAATCTGAACGGCCGCTGGCAGTACGCAATTACTTCTACAGCACAGCTGCCTGCGCAGTGGGACGGAGAGATCCTCGTTCCCTACTCGCCGGAGAGCCGTGCCTCCGGGGTCACCCGCACCCTGCAACCCGGCCAATGGCTGCACTACCGCCGCAGTTTTTCGCCCCCAGCCGGTCAGGGCGGACGGGTGCTTCTGCACTTTGGTGCAGTGGACTACCGCTGCACGGTATGGGTGAACGGTCAGCAGGCCGGGGAACACCAAGGCGGCTACTGGCCTTTTGCGTTGGACATCACCGACCTGCTCTGTCCCGCCGGGGATGACCAGCTTTGGGTCGCCGTGCAGGACCCCACCGACCGCAGCCCCGGCGCCAGGGGCAAGCAATCCCTGCACCCAGGCGGAATGTTCTACCCTGCGCAAAGCGGCATCTGGCAGACCGTCTGGCTGGAGCGGGTCCCGGACAACTACATCTGCTCCCTGACTGTGGAGCCGGACTTTGACCAGCGCCAGGTCCGGGTGCGGGTACACACCAGCCAGCCCGGCGGCGCAGTAAACCTCTGGGCTGCTGTGCGAGCCGGCGGCGTCTGCATTGCCGAGGACTGGGGCAGCGACGAGGCTGACCAGGAGGGGGAACTGGTGCTGGATATCCCGGAGGAGCACTTCTTCCCCTGGAGTCCGGACCATCCTTTCCTCTATGACCTGAGCGTAGCTGTTCCTGGCGGCGACCAGGTCCACAGCTACTTTGCGCTGCGCAAATGGAGCTGTGCACCGGACCGCCAAGGGGTTCTGCGCTTCTGCCTGAACGGCAAGCCCCTGCTGCTGAACGGTCTGCTGGACCAGGGATACTGGCCGGAAGGTCTGTACACGCCCCCTTCCGATGCAGCGGTAGAGCAGGAGCTGCAGCGGGTCAAAGAGTTGGGCTTCAATCTGCTGCGCAAGCATGCCAAGATCGAACCCCAGCGCTGGTATTACCACTGCGACCGCCTGGGGCTGGTGGTCTGGCAGGACATGGTCAACGGCGGTGCGCCGTACAAGCTCTGGTTCGTCACCTACCTGACCAACGCTCTGCTGCCGCTGCTGCGCCGGATGCCGGACGGTCCCTCCCGCTGCCGGCTGCTGGGCCGGGGAGATGCCGCCTCCCGGGACGAATACCGCCGGGAGCTGACCGACACTGTGCAGGCGCTGCGCTGTCACCCCTGCATTGGCTGCTGGGTCCCCTTCAACGAGGGATGGGGGCAGTTCGACGCCGCAGCCGCCACCGCCGCTCTGCGCCAGCTGGACCCCACCCGTCTGGTGGACGAAGCCAGCGGCTGGTACGACCAAGGCGGCGGAGACGCAGACTCCCGTCACAGCTACTTCTATCCCCTCCGGGTCAAGCCCGGCCGCCGGACCGTGGCTCTGAGCGAATACGGCGGCATCGCCTGGCCGATGCCCGGCCACGAAAGCCCCGGCAAAGTTTATGGCTACGGCAAAGCCGCCAGCCGGACAGACCTGACCCAACGCTACCAGAAATTGCAGCTGAAAAAGGTCCTGCCTCTGCTGCGCTGCGGCCTGTCGGCCCTGGTATACACCCAGCTCACCGATGTAGAGGAGGAAGTGAACGGTCTGTTCACCTATGACCGGGCAGAGCTGAAACCGGAGGCCACTGCCGTCCGGTCGGTCAACGCAGCCCTGGCCGCAGAATTTGCCAGACTGACAAACTGAACCTGCTTTTGATACAGCAAGACCCCCGCTCCGCTTCGACTGGGAAGCAGGGCGGGGGTCATTTTTTATTGCAGGGGTATCAGTTCAGAGAGACCGGCTCATCCGGGATATTGGGGGTACGGGCACTGGTCCGCCCCTCCGGTGCGATCTCGCCGGCAGCGGCCAGCGAGAGCTTGGTCAGAGTGGGGCCTACCAGCTCATACACCAGCACCGAGAACAGCACCACGTTGCGCACCATATGTCCGTCGGACAGGGCGGCAGCCTCTGCTGCCATGCCCAGCGCCACACCGGCCTGCGGCAGCAGCGTGATGCCCAGATATTTCTGGATATTGGTGCTGCAATTGGTCATGCGGCAGCTGCCATAGGCACCCATGATCTTGCCCGCCGACCGGGACAGGATGTACACCACGCCGATGAGCAGCACCAGGGGATTGGTCAGGATATTCAGGTCCAGCTCTGCACCGCTGAGCACAAAGAACAGGATATTGACCGGGGAGACCCACCGGTCCAGACGGTCCATCAGCTCCTCCGAAGTGGGGCAGATGTTGCAGAACACAGTGCCGGTCATCATGCAGACCAGCAGCAGCGAGAAGCTGCAGTGCACCGGCCCGACCTGGAATTTCACCATGGACAGGCCCACCGTCAGCAGCACGAATGCCACAGACAGGCTCATGCGCTTGGAGCGGGAGTGGAAGTAGACCTCCAGCTTGTTCAGCACCCAGCCAGCCACTGCGCCCAAGCCCAGCGAGAGCAGGATCTCAACGATCGGCTCTGCCACCACGCTCAGCGGGTCGATGCGGCCCTGCTCCAGTGCACCGGCAATGCCGAAGGACACCGAGAACAGCACCAGACCCACCGCGTCGTCAATGGCTACCACCATCAGCAGCAGGCGGGTCAAGGGGCCGTCTGCCTTATACTGCTTGACCACCATCAGGGTGGCAGCGGGCGCCGTAGCCGCAGCGATCGCACCCAGAGTCAGCGCAGCGGACAGCGAGATCACGTCCGGCCGGGCCAGGTGCAGCGCCACCAGCGCCACATCCACCAGCGCCGTGGTGACCACTGCCTGCAGCACGCCCACCGCAATGGCCTGACGGCCCATGCTCTTGAGCGCACCCAGGCGGAACTCGTTGCCGATGACAAATGCGATGAAGCCCAGGGCCACCTGGGTCACGATGCCGTAGCCTTCCACCTGCTCCAGGGTACCAAAGCCAATACCCAGATCGGACAGGCCCAGCTTACCCAGAGCAAAGGGTCCCAGCAGCAGTCCCGCTACCAGGTACGCAGTGACCGCAGGCAGGTGGATCGCCCGGGCCAAGCGGGACATCAGCAACCCCGCGATCAGCGAGACGGACAGGCAGATCAAAATTTGTTCCATACGTTTCTCTTGCCTGGGAGATGCGCCGCAGCCCCCAGGCTCCCTCCTTTTCCTCATTGCCTGCACCCTCGACAGGGCACAGCGTTCCAAAGTATACTCTTGGAGAGAGAGAAAATCAAGTTAAGATTTTGTTCAAATTGCCAAGACTTTTTTGCCGCCCCATTTTTTCCAAGATTCAGTAAAATACCCTGTCATCGTCCATTTTTTCCGTCGGAACCAGTATTCCCACCTTCTGCTGCGGCGCAGACGGGCCGCACACGGCAAAGAAATCGTCCTCCGACGCCTTTTTCGGCGGCAAGTTCCGCCTCTGCGCCGCCGTGCGCTTCTCAGTTCTGGTCATGGCTGCTGCCCAGCCAGGAGCAGACCACCCCGCACACCAGACAGGCGGTGATCCCGGCCGAGGCTGCGGTAAGCCCCCCAGTCAAGATCCCCATAGGACCCTGCTGCGCCAGTGCTGTGCGCACCCCCTTGGCCAGCAGATGCCCAAACCCCAGCAGCGGCACCGTGGCCCCGCAGCCTGCCCACTGCGCCAACGGTTCGTACCAACCGGCCGCCGACAACACCACCCCGGCCACCACATACCCGGTCAGGATACGGGCCGGGGTCAGGCTGGTGAGGTCGATCAGCAGCTGTCCTGCCAGGCAGATGGCCCCGCCCACGCAAAAAGCCCACAGATAATTCATGCTTCACCCTCCCCATTTTCTGCCCCCCGCAGCTCCACCAGATGGGCTACCGCCGGGATGCTCTCTTTCTGCAAAAACGTGGTCTGGCTCATCAATGCGCCGGTTGCCACAAAGAGCACCCGCTCCTGCCCGCCCCGGGCCAGCCGCGGCAGGATGCGGGTGCAAAGCACGGCGGCGCAGCACCCCGACCCGGAAGCGCCGCTTTTCACCTTCTGCCGGGCCGGATCGTAGAGCAGGCACCCGCAGTCCAGGTGGTTCTTCACCAACAGCCCCTCTGCTGCCAGCAGTTCATGCAGCAGCCCGCTGCCCACCTGTCCCAGGTCTCCGGTATAGATGCAGTCGTAGTCCTGGGGGTCGGTATGGGTATCCTCAAAATAGCGCAGCAGAGTGGCCGCCGCAGCTGGCGCCATAGCCGCCCCCATGTTGTTGATGTCCTTGATGGCGTAGTCCTGCACCCGGCCAAATGCAGCGGCCGTGATCCGGGGGCCTCGCCCCTCCGCCTGCACCAAACAGCAGCCCGCTGCCGTGGCGGTCCACTGCGCTGTGGGCGTGCGCACTGCGCCATAGCTCAGCGGCGTGCGGAACTGACGCTCTGCTGCACAAAAATGACTGGAGGTCATGGCCAGCAACCGGCGGGCATACCCGCCGCTGCACAGCGCCGCCCCCAGGGCCAGGGTCTCTGCCATGGTGCTGCAAGCCCCGAACACCCCTGCAAAAGGGACCCCCAGCTCCCGCATCGTATAGCTGGAAGCCGTGCATTGCGCCTGCAGGTCCCCCGCCAGCGCCAGCTCGATCTGCTGCTGCGCCACCTTTCCTTTTTGCAGGCAGAGCCGTGCAGCCCGCAGCTGCAGGTATTTCTCCGCTGCTTCCCAGCTGGACTGTCCAAAACGGTTGTCCTGGCACAGCTCATCAAAGCCGGGCGCCAAGGGGCCTTCCCCTTCTTTTTTGCCCCCCACCGCCGCCCAGGCCGAAATGACCGGCGGCTGGCGGAACAGCAGTGTATCGCCATGTCGTGTTGCCATGGGTCTGTCCCTCCTGTATCGCATACCTTTCCCAGGGGGACAGAACCCTTTCCACCCCAGGATGAAGGTTTTTCATTTTCTTTTGCCTGTTTTTAAGAAGAAACTGTGTTATAATAGGGTCTTGAAGCGCAATCATCCGCCGGGTCAAAACGTATTTTTATCAAAAGCACCCAACGGCCCACAGCACCGCGCCGTAGAGCACCGATGCCAGGGTCCCATACACCAGCACCGGCCCCGCAATGGTAAACATCTTTGCCCCGGTGCCAAGCACCCGGCCCTCATTTTTGAACTCGATGGCGGCACTGACCACGGCATTGGCAAAGCCGGTAATAGGCACCAGAGACCCCGCCCCGGCCCTTGCCGCCAGTTTCTGGTACAGGCCCAGGGTGGTCAGCACCGCCGACGCCGCCACCAGGGTGCAGCTGGTCAGCGCCGCTGCCTGCTCCCCTTCCATCCCCAGGGCAAGATACTGCTGGCGCAGCAGCTCCCCCAAAAGGCAGATGCCGCCCCCTACCAGAAAAGCCCACAGACAGTCCTGCGCCAAGGGGGAGGGCGGGCCGTTCTGCTGCACCCGCCGCCCATATTCCTGCGCTGTCATTTTCATTTTTGTTCGCCTCCGGGGATAGGATGCCCCACCGGCGGGCAGATTAACCATACCATTTATCCTTTTTCCGAAAGAAGGTTTTGTATGAGTACCCCTTATTCTCCGCCGCCCCGCCGCCGTCTGACCCGGGCCGAGGTGCGCCGCCGTCGCCGCCAGCGGGCCATTCGCCGCATCGCCGTGCTTACAGCCGGGCTGTGTCTGGCTGTGGGCGGTGTTTTTCTGCTGGTGCGCGGCCTGACCGACGGCCCCAAAGCCGGGGCTGCCTCCTCCCAGGCCGAAAGCCTGCCCGCCGCTGCTTCCAGCACCGTCTCCAGCAGCAGCGCCGCTCCGGAGTCTGCCGCCCCCTCTGCGTCTGAGGATACCAGCCAGAACATCAGCGGACTGACCGCCAGCCAGGCGCAGGCCATGCTGGACGACCCGCTGATGGTGCTGGTGAACCACGACCACCAGATGCCGGCGGACTACACCTTCGACACCAAGGAGTGCGGCTCCGCCACATCCATCAATAAGACCTTGCAGACCCCGGCCTGTGACGCCTTTTTGCAGATGCAGGCCGCAGCTGCCGCCGACGGCGTGACCATCTGGATGCAGAGCGGCTACCGCAGCGTAGAGTACCAGACCAAGCTCTACACCAATAAGACCAACTACTACCTGAACCAGGGCTTTGACGAAGCCACCGCAAAAGAAAAAGCCGCCGGCATCGTCAACCCGCCGGGCTATTCCGAGCACAACTGCGGCCTGGCAGCGGACCTGAACAGCCCGGAGCACACCGAGCTGACCGAGGGCTTTGAGGACACAGCCGCTTTCCGCTGGCTGCAGCAGCACGCCGGGGAATATGGCTTTATCCTGCGGTATCCCAAGGGGATGGAAGCCTTTACCGAGATCACCTACGAGCCTTGGCACTGGCGCTATGTGGGGGTGGAAAATGCCGCCCGCATCAACGCCAGCGGCCTGTGTTTTGAGCAGTACTGGGATGCGCTGCAAAAGGCCGCCCAGAGCGAAACAGCCCATCGGTGAAACAACGGTGAAAGCGCCCCTGCCCCGCTGCCGCTTCGTTGCTTTTTGGGTAGGGATATGATAAGATAATACTTGTTCCTCCGTCGGAAACACCCCCGGAGCAACAGGCTGTCCACCCGGACAGCGGATATGAGCCTATAAGAGGGAATAACAATGATGAAACGTGTTTATCTGCTTTGCGCTGTGGCTGCGCTGGCCCTGGCGCTGGCCGCCTGCGGCGGCTCTTCCTCGTCCTCTCAGGACACTTCCTCCAGCGCGCCTGCCTCCAGCAGCACGGCCTCCAGCCAGACCAGCTCTGTCAAGGAACAGACCAATGGCCAGGGCCTGGATGCAGCCTATGATGCGCTGCTGGCCGCTAACCCCATCTCCAACCCCTTTGATCTGGATGCACTGAGCATCGAGTACGACTTTGGCCTTGCGCCGGAAACTGTGCTCAGCTACAAGGGCGTTAAGAGCAACGACAACGGGGATGCCGGGCTTGTGCTGGTGATCCAGCCCGCCGAAGGCAAGGCAGAGGAGATCTGCACCGCCCTGGAGACCTATAAGGAGGATCAGACCGCCTTCTACTCCAACTACGCCGAGTTTGCCCAGGCCAAGGCCAATGTGGAAAAGGCCATCATCTCCGGCCGGGACGACCAGGTCGTTATGGTGATCGCCTCCCTGGAAGCGGACGCCGACGCACTGTCCGACGCTGTGGATGCAGCAATGAACTGATCGATCCAAAATACCGGTGCTGCCCCGCCGGGCGGTGCCGGTATTTTTCTGCCCCAAAGCACCCGCTCCCCCCATCACAAAACCACAAAGGAGGCTGACGTTTTTGGTTTTCAGCACCATCATGTTCCTATTCCGGTTTTTGCCCATCACCTTGGCGCTGTACTACCTGGCGCCCCCCAAGCTGAAAAACACTGTGCTGTTTATCTGCAGCCTGGTGTTCTATTGCTGGGGTGAGGTGCGCTTCTTCCCCGTTATGCTGTCGCTGATCCTGCTGAACTATGTCTGCGGACTGGCCATCCAGCATTTTGACCAGCGGCCCGGACTGCGCCGCTTCTTCCTGATCGCAGCGCTGGTCGGCAGCTTAGGGATGCTGTTCTACTTCAAGTATGCAAACTTTGTGCTGGAAAGCGCCAATGCCCTGCTGGGCACTTCCTTCGCTCCCATCCAGGGCATCCAGGTGCTGCCCCTGGGCATCAGCTTCTACACCTTCCAGACCTTGTCCTACTCCATCGACGTCTACCGCCGGGATGTGCCCGCCGAGCGCAACATCATCGACTTTGGCGCATATGTGGTCATGTTCCCGCAGCTGATCGCCGGCCCCATCGTCAAATACCGGGACGTATCCAACCAGCTGCACGTCTATAAGGGCCGCTACTGCGCCTCTCAGATCGAGGAAGGCATGACCCTGTTCACCTTCGGTCTGGCCAAAAAGGTCCTGCTGGCGGATGCCATCGGCGCCCTGTGGACCGATATCATCGGCATTGCCGACAGCCCCTCCACCACCTTCGTGGGCCTGGCCAACGCCTCCACCCCGCTGGTGTGGCTGGGCATCCTGGCTTACTCTCTCCAGCTGTATTTTGACTTTTCCGGCTACTCTATGATGGGCATCGGCATGGGCAAGATGCTGGGGTTCGACTTCCCGAAGAACTTCAACTACCCCTATATCTCCGCCTCCATCACCGAATTCTGGCGGCGCTGGCACATGACCCTGTCCGGCTGGTTCCGGGAATATGTGTATATCCCCCTGGGCGGCAACCGCAAGGGCCTGAAACGCCAGATCCTGAACCTGTTCATCGTGGAGCTGCTTACCGGCATCTGGCATGGCGCCAACTGGAACTTTATCTGCTGGGGCCTGTACTACTTTGTGCTGCTGGCGGTGGAAAAACTGTTCCTGCTGCCTTACCTGAAACGCGGCCGCATCTGGCCCCACCTGTACACACTGTTCTTTGTGGTGGTGGGCTGGGCCATGTTCGTGGGCAATGACCCCGGCGTGGAGTTCGGGCTGCTGTTCCAGCGGCTGTTTATCCCCACCGGCGGTGTATCGCCGCTGTATTTCCTGCGCAACTACGGTGTGCTGCTGGTCGTGTCGGTGGTATGCTGCACCCCGCTGATCGAAAAGCTGTGGGACAAGCTGCGCAGCCACACCCTGACCCGGGTGGGCACCGTCCTGCTGCTGCTGACCGTCTCCACCGCTTATGTGGTGGGCAGTACCAACAGCCCGTTCCTGTATTTCAACTTCTGATAAAGGAGGTATCCGCCGGATGGATCAACATTCCCACCCCGGTATCCTGCGCAGACTGGGCCGCTACCCGGTGCTCGCAGCCTTTACCCTGTTTTTTGCCGCCTTGTTTGCGCTGGATCTGCTTACGCCGGACCGCACTTACAGCGAGATGGAAAACACCACCCTGACCCAGCGCCCCCACCTGACCGCTTTGTCGGCCAAGGGCCTGAACGATTATTTTACCGACTACACCCAGTACGTCAAAGACCAGGTCTTTGCCCGGGACCAGTGGATCGGCCTGCAGAGCGTGGTGGAGACCACCCTGCTGCAAAAGACCGAGAGCGGCGGCATCCTGCTGGGGCAGCAGGGACAGATGTTCCCCCGCCACTACGGCCTGCTGTCCAGCGAGAAACGCACCCTGCCCAAAAACACCGCCGCCCTGACGGCTCTGTGCCAGCGCTGGCCCGGCCGTGTAAACGTGATGCTGGCCCCTTCGGCCTCCACGATCTACCCGGAAAACCTGCCGGCCCACGCCCCCGTGCTGGAGGAGGGCGGCTACCTGGCCCAGCTGGCCCAGTCGGTCACCGACGCTGGCGGCCGCTGGCTGGACCTGTCCGCTGCGCTGGAACCGCATAAGCAGGAGTATATTTACTACCGCACCGACCACCACTGGACCACGCTGGGCGCCTATTATGCCTACCAGCAGCTGTGCGATGCCCTGGGCATGACCCCCTTTGACCGGGACGCCCATACCACCCACAGCATCCAGGATTTTTACGGCACCCACTATTCCAAGGCCCGCACCTGGAACGCACAGCCCGATACGCTGACCTGGTACGACCTGGCCAACCCCCTGACCATCTACCAGGTCACCGCACCCGGTCAGCCCGAAACCGGCGAGACCACCACCCTGTACGCCGAGGACAAGCTGGACACCTACGACAAGTACGCCATGTTCCTCCACGGCAACAACGGCCTGAGCCGCATTGAAGGCGATGGAGAGGGCCGCATCCTGGTGCTGAAGGACAGCTACGCCAACTGCTTTGTGCCGTATCTGACCGCCAACTTTGCCCAGATCGACATTGTGGACTTCCGCAACTACAACTACGGCCTGGATGCCCTGGACGCCGACAACCACTACGACCAGGTGCTGGTGCTGTACAGCTTTGACAGCTTTAAGAGCGACCCCTATTTCTACCGGGCCGGTATCCCCGGCTGATCTGTGCCCCTTGCCCGCCCCCTGCTGTGCGCCTTTGTCCGCAGCAGGGGGCGGTTTTTATGCACCGCTTTTTCTTTGCCATGCCCCCTGTCAGAGGGCAAAAATCTTGTGTCGAAGCCAATTATTGCAGACTTTTTTCACAAAGATTTCGATGGTTTTTCATGCGACATTCTGTATTTTCAATATTTCACTTCCCCCCTCTTGCAGAAACCCGACGAGTGTAGTAAAATAGCAATACAGAGACACTTACCAGTTTCTACCGTCTCTGCCTGACTCCATACCGGACACTGCGCAGGAGCTGCCTTTGCCCCGTATGCGAGAATTTTGGTCGAAGGAGTGATACCATGGAGAATAAAATGATGCTGCCCGCAAGCTGTGAGCGAATGAGGGAAGAAGAAATGACCTATGTGGTCGGCGGTGCGTCCGAATCCAACGAGGGCATTTGGGGCGGTATGTTTGCCACCGGCAGCGTTGTGGGTCTGGCTGCGGCTATTCTGTCCATCGGCAACATGGTCTGGGCCATTGGCACTACCCGTGATTGGATCCATCGCAACAAGACCACTACCGACAACCCCGTTACCGATGCGCTTGACCTGGCGGTCAAGGGCGTGGATGATGCCATTTCCTACGCAAGCCGCTCGCTGTGGAACGCAGTGGTCACTGTGTACACCACGATGAACCTGAGCACCTGGTGGCCTGTTACCGCCATTGCCTGGATCACGGCTTGAACCCTTTCCGCATAGCATATGTTCCAATACGGCCAGCCGCTCGTTTTTCCGGCAGAGCGGCACCGCCGTTGAAACAACCGCCGGAACCTATTAAAACAGGACTTTGGATCCTATTTGATTTAAGGAGGACACCATGGAAAAGACTTTGATGATGCCTGCATCCTATAATGTGATGAATGAGCAGGAAATGACCTATACCCAGGGCGGCGCATCCGCTTTTGAGGCTCTGGTAGCTTGGATCATCCCCCCGTACGGCTGGTACAAGGGCCTGACCGCTATGCGTGATTACCGCCGTCAGCATCCCAACAACTGGGTCGACACCGGCCTGGATGCCCTGAACCGCCATATGTCCAGCAGCCTGCCCAACATGCTGTATGACCTGGCTTGCGCTACCTACGTGGTCGGCTCCAGCCTGACCGGTGTGGGCCTGATCGTCAACACCCTGCTCGTCCTGTCCTGATCTGCCCTGTCTGACCGTTCCATAACGGTTCCGCTGGGATAGACCAAAGAGCGATACCGGGCGGCAGCCAGCCTGATACAGGCAGGCTGCCGCCTGTTTTTTTATCTGCGCTCCGCTGGCCCTGCTGGGCCTTGGCTGTATAAGGTGCTGGAGAAGGCCGTCAACGACACCACTGCATACATGACCAGCTCCCTGTTCAACTGCGTACGGGGCGTCGTCACCGCTATGCAGCTCACCAGCCTTTTCCCCCATTACCGCTGTGGGCTGGCTGACTGCGCTGTAAGCCCGGAGCACTGCTGTCCCAAAGACACCAAAGCAGAATAAAAGGCATCCCGCCGCCCCTATCCAAGGGAACGGCGGGATGCCTTTCTTTTTTATTTTCTCAGCCTTTTATCCGGGCAGCGGCAGCGCGGCGGCCGGGTCAGCGCAGAACGATCTGTCCGTTTTCGTCGGCATCCACCGTCAGGCTTCCGCCTGCGGCCAGCTTGCCGTCGATCAGCATCTCTGCTGCGGGGTCCTCCACCGCCTTGCGGATGGCACGGCGCAGGTCACGGGCGCCGAATTTGCCGCCCTGGCTCTGCTCCACCAGCGCTTTGAGCGCCGCCGGGGTATAGCTGTAGGCAATGGCCTTGGCCTGCATACCGGGCTTGTATTCGTCCAGCATCAGTGCGGCAATGCCCTCCAGGGTCTCCGGGCTCAGCGGCTCAAAGCAGATCACCTCGTCCACACGGCCCAAAAATTCCGGCCGCAGGAACTGGCTCAGTGCCTTGCGGGTCTTTTCCTCACTGCGCTGGGCCTCGCTCTTATTAAAGCCCAGGCTCCCGCTGGTGGAATCGCTGCTGCCTGCGTTGGAGGTCATGCAGATCACCGTGTTGGAGAAATCCACCGTGCGGCCCTGGGCATCGTTGATCTTGCCCTCGTCCAGGATCTGCAGCAGGATGTTCATGACATCGGGGTGCGCTTTTTCGATCTCGTCAAACAGCACCACACTGTACGGGCGGCGGCGCACCTTCTCGGTGAGCTGGCCTGCCTCCTCGTAGCCCACATAGCCCGGAGGCGAACCGATCATCCGGGAGACGGCATACTTTTCCATATACTCGCTCATATCCAGGCGGATCAGCGGGTCCGGGCCGTCAAACAACTGGCTGGCCAGCTGCTTGACCAGCTCGGTCTTGCCCACACCGGTGGGGCCTACAAAGATAAAGCTGGCGGGACGGCGGCGGCCGGACAGGTCTGCCCGGCTGCGCTTGATGGCCTGCGCCACCAGGTGCACGGCTTTATCCTGGCCGATGATCTTCTGCTTCAGGGCGCTTTCCAGCCCGGCCAGCTTGACGAACTCGGTCTCCCGGATCTTGACCGCCGGGATGCCGGTCCACAGCTCGATGACCTTGGCTACATCCTCCATGGTCACCTGGATCTCGCTGGCCGCTGCCTGGCAGGCGGGCAGCTCATTTTCCAGCTGTGCAATGCGGGTCTTGCGCTGGGCCACCTGCTCGTAGTCGATGGCCTCGTTGACGCTGGTCGTCTCCACCGACTGCTCCTCCTGCCGCAGGGTCTCCAGCTCCTTCTCCATAGACAGATACTGAGAGATCACCGGGTGGGCCAGGTTGCAGCAGGCACAGGCTTCGTCCAGCAGGTCAATGGCCTTATCCGGCAGGTAGCGGTCGGTGATATACCGCTCGCTCAGGGTGACGATGGCGCTGAGCACATCGGCAGGCACCTGCACATGATGATGCGCCTCGTAATAGCGCTTGATGCCGTTCATCACCGCCAGGGTGTCCGCCACGCTGGGCTCCTCCACCCGCACCGGCTGGAACCGGCGTTCCAGGGCCTGGTCCTTCTCGATATACTTGCGGTACTCGTTAAAGGTCGTAGCGCCAATGACCTGGATCTCCCCGCGGGAGAGGGCAGGCTTGAGGATGTTGCCCGCATTCATAGCGCCTTCGCTCTCGCCTGCGGAGGTGATGGTGTGGATCTCGTCAATAAACAGGATCACATTGCCCGCAGCCTTGACCTCTGCCAGCAGGCTCTTGACCCGCTGCTCGAACTGGCCCCGGAACTGGGTGCCAGCCACCAGACTGGTGAGGTCCAGCAGGAAGATCTCCTTGTCCTTCAGTCCGGCAGGCACCTCGCCCTTGGCGATGCGCTGGGCGATGCCCTCTGCAATGGCAGTCTTGCCCACGCCCGCCTCACCGATCAGGCAGGGGTTGTTCTTCTGGCGGCGGCTCAGGATCTGGATGGTGCGGTAGATCTCCCGGTCACGGCCGATGATCTCGTCCAGGCGGCCCTCCCGGGCTTTGCGGGTCAGGTCCTCACAATAGGTGTCCAGGAACTTGCGGCGGGGCTTTTTGCCCTTTTTGCCGCCGTCTCCCTTGGGGGGCTCCCCGCCGGCCTTCTCCGCTCCATCCGTGACCCCCAGGGGGAAGGTGGCGCTGGAGCCGGGCACCAGGTCCTCGCCATCCTCTCCCTCCGGGCCGTCCGGGTCCTGTCCGGGCAGGCCCATGTTCATCATCATGGACAGGGGGTTTGCGTCCCCCAGTTCCTCCATCATGCTCTCCATCCGGTCTTCCATGTTGTCCAGGTCCTGCTCCGACATCCCGAACTGCTTCATCAGATCGTCCACCGGCTTGATATGCAGCTCCCGGGCGCAGTGCAGGCAGTAGCCCTCCTGCTTCATCTGGCTGTTCTCCATCCGCTGGATGAAGATGATCGCCGGGCGTTTTTTGCATCGAATACAAACCATAGCGTCCCCTCCTTGCTCCCGCCCGGCTCAATGCGGCACAAACGGGTTTACCATATTGAACATTTGATAAAAAACGCTGTCCCCTAAGACAGCCTCATTCAGTGCCGAAAGGCTGCCGCCGGTCACGACCACCAGCGCCCACAGCACACACAGCACAAGATATAGGTCTACTAAGCCGGTGATCCCTCCGGCCAAAAACCCCAGGCCCCGGTTCACTGCCCCGATCAGCGGCAGCTTATTGACCAGCCCCAGCACCGTGACCAGCAGGCTCACTAGCATCCGCAGCAGGCCGTAGATCACAAAAAACAGCGCCAGAGACAGCACCGGGGTCAGCAGCGGTTCCAGCACGCCGTGGACCACCGTATCCGCCAGCGCAGCGGCGTTACTCTCCAGCAGCGCCTGCAAAGAGCGCTCGCAGGCTTCCACCACCGGATCCCGCAGGCTGGCGGGCAAAAAACCGGCATATTGCCGGGCCACAGCGTCCAGGTCCAGTATCCCGCCCTCTGCCAGGCTGGCTGCCACCTGCGTGCGCAGCCCTCCAGCCAGAAACTGCCGGAATACCCATCCTGCCGAAACTGCGGAGAGCCGCCAGGCCCCCAGCAGGCTGAACAGGTTGCCTGTCAGCTGGATGATGGAGGCCAGCAGCCCCTTGCGGGCATACCGCACCGCCAGCACCAGCCAGACCACTGTGCATATGATATCAAAAAGAAATGACGGATTCTTGAACATGAGCGGCCCCTTTATGTGTTTTCTTCCGGCTGGGGCGGGGCAAGCAGCTGGACAGAGTTGCCGCTGAGCAGCAGCACCCCCTCTTTTGCAGGCAGCAGCCCCTGGGGACGGTTGGGGGTCTGCTGCCCCCACAGCCGCTCCCCTGCCAGAGAAAAGCACTCCACGCCGCTGTCCGTGAGCAGATAAAAGTTCTGCCCGGCCCGCAGCACCCCTGTGGATGTCGGCACAGCGCCGCTGTACTGCACCCCCAGGCCACGGTCCAGCATCACCGCTGCCGACAGCTGTCCAGAGCGGAGCAGAAGTCCCAGTCCCCCCGCATCCTGCGAGATGGCGGTCATCTCCTGCCCGGGGAAATCGTACCGGCCCCGCTCGGCCCCTTTTGCATCATACAGCACCACACTATGGCTGTATACCACGCACAGGGCATCTCCACTCAGCCAGCCCATCCACTGTATCAGGTCCTGCTGGGAGGCCAGCAGCTGGGGGTCCCCCTGGTTCAGGGGCAGCAGATAGAGATTCGTCACCATCTGCCCGGACCGGGAGGTCACAGCCGCCACTGCCAGGCGGCGGCTGTCCGGGGCAAACTCCATCCGCAGGGGGATGCCCTCGGCCGAGGTCAGCCCCCAGCTCAGCTGCTGTGTCATGGTGGGGGAATAGACCACCAGCTCTGCCACATTGCGCACCTCTCCGGTAACGGTGGCCACCTTGCCATCCGGCGCCACGGCGCACAGATACAGGCCGTTCTCGGTGGTCTTGGTATACAGGTTCTGGGTGCGGCTCTCCACCCGCAGCTCGTTGCCGGAGCGGTTATACAGCACAAAACGGGTACGCCCGGCGGCCAGCGCCGGGCGTGCAAATCCGCTCTGTATAAAATTCAGCCTGCTGCCGGTATTGGAATAGACCACGCACGCATCCTCGCCCAGCTCCACAAAACAGCCGGACAGCGGCTCCAGCTGGAGCCGCTCCGGGATGCCGGTGTTCTGGGGCCATCCTGCATCCGGACGCAGTGCGATGCTGATGCTGTCCACCAGGTCCTTGGCTTTGGCCACCGATGCGCCCACCAGTCCCGTGGCAAACGCCACCACTGCGGTAAGCAGCAGCACCAGGGCTGCTGTACGCCGGATGCGGCGGCGGCGCTGGCGCTGCCGGGCCTGCTCCAGATATTCTACCCGCCCGGCGGAGAGATTCTCCTCCGGCGGCTGCCGATCCCGATGCTTCATGCTCGATCCCCCCCTTTTTACCTGCTTCAGCGGTCCACGCAGGGTCATATTTCCGCCTGCTTTTCCAGGCCGTACTCCACACTGTGCAAAAACAGACCCTTTGCAGGCAGGGTCGGCCCCGCCTGCCCACGGTCGCAGCTGGCCAGGATCGCGGGGACCCGGGCCGGGTCCAACCGGCCTGCCCCTGCCTCACACAGAGTCCCTGCCAGGATGCGCACCATATTGTACAGATATCCATCCGCTGTGACCCAGATCTGGATATCCTCCCCGCTGCGGCAGACGTGACAATCGGTGATGGTGCGCACCGTATCCCCGTGGGCCGCAGCAGAGCTGTGCGCTGCGCAAAGCGCCCGGAAATCGTGCCGGCCTACAAACCCCTGGGCAGCAGCCTGCATCCGCTGCTCGTCCAGCCGGGCCGGGATACGGGCGTAGTACCGTGCGGCAAAGGGCGAATCGATGGGGCTGTTATGGATGTGATAGACATAGGTCTTGGTATGGGCGGCGTACCGGGCATGAAAATCCAGCGGCACCACCCGGGCTGCCAGCACCCGGATATCCGGGGGCAGATAACGGTTCAGCGCCAGGGGCAGTTTTTGGGGCGGGATGCCGGTCTCTGCCCGGAAATTCAGCGCAAAGCCCAAAGCGTGGACCCCGGCATCGGTGCGGCTGCATCCTTTGATATCCGGCCGGTTGCCCAGCACCGCCTGCAAAGCGTCCTGCACCGCCGCCGCCACGCTGCGGCCATTGGGCTGCACCTGGAAGCCGCAGTACGCAGTGCCGTCATAGGCGAGGGTAAGAAGAAAATTTGTCATAACTAAGTGTTGTATTCCAAAAGTTTTTTTACAGCCAGCGGGTGGCCAGGATCAGCGCAAAGCAGGCCATACATCCGGCGGCGCACCAATAATCCCGGCGGGTGCAGTGGAGCACCTTGAGCCGGGTGCGGCCCTCGCCGCCCCGGTAGCAGCGGCACTCCATAGCCATAGCCAGCTCATCGGCCCGGCGGAACGCCGAGATGAACAGCGGGATCAGCACCGGAACCAGCGCTTTGATGCGGTCGGTCAGCTTGCCTGCGTCCAGCATCGCACCGCGGGCTTTTTGGGCGTTCATGATCTTATCCGTCTCCTCGATCAGGGTGGGGATAAAACGCAGCGCAATGCTCATCATCATAGCCAGTTCATGCACCGGGAAATGCAGCCGCCCCAGAGGATGCAGCAGCTGCTCAATGGCATCGGTAAGCACGATGGGGCTGGTGGTATAGGTCAGAAGGCTGGTGCCGGCGATCAGCGCCATGACACGCACAGCCATCAGCACAGCATACCGCACGCCCTCGGCGTAAATGGTCAAAAACCAGATCTTCACCAGGGGTTCTCCCTCACCGGTGACAAAAAACAGGTTCAGCACCGCGGTAAACACGATGATGGGGAAGATGGGTTTCAGACTGCGCAGGATCAGCTTGAACGGGATCTTGGCAGTGGCGTACATACCCACCAAAAACAGGATGGACAGGGTCAGCCCCAGGGGGTTGGATGCCGCAAACAGCAGCACGATATACAGCACGGTCATCACCAGCTTGAGCCGGGGATCAAACCGATGCACCAGGCTCTCGCCGGGGAAGTGCTGTCCGATGGTGATATCTCTCAACATTCGGTGCTGCCTCCTTTCGGGCCGGGAGCGGCAGTGCGGCGGGGCAGTACCAGGCTCTGGCCTGCATCACGCCGGGCCTTTGCTTCCAGCAGGGTCTTGACTGCATAGGGCACGGTATACACATCGGTGGGCAGATCCAGGCCCATCTCCCGCAGCTTCAGGAAGATCTTGGTCACCTGGGGCACCGACAGGCCCAGAGCCAGCAGCTCTTCCGCCCGGGCAAACACCCGCTCCACGGTATCATACATAGCCACCTTTTTATCCGCCATCACCAGCACACGGTTGGCGTACTTGGCAATGTCCTCCATGCTGTGGGACACCAGCAGCACGGTGGTGCCGGTCTGCTTGTGATACTGTTTGATCTCACCCAGGATCTCGTCCCGGCCCTCCGGGTCCAGACCTGCGGCAGGCTCGTCCAGCACCAGGATGCGGGGGCGCATGGCCAGCACGCCTGCCACTGCCACCCGGCGCTTCTGTCCGCCGGACAGCTCAAAGGGGCTGCGGGCCAGCAGGGTATCGTCCAGGCCCACAAAACGGGCGGCCTCCCGCACACGGCGGTCCACCTCTGCCTCGTCCAGGCCCATATTCTTGGGGCCGAAGGCAATGTCCTTATAGCAGGTCTCCTCAAACAGCTGATACTCCGGGTACTGGAACACCAGTCCGGTCAAAAAGCGGAACTCCCGGATCTTTGCCGGGTCGGCCCACAGATCCCGGCCGTCCACCCACACCTTGCCGGAGGTGGGCTTGTTCAAGCCGTTCAGATGGGAGATCAGGGTGCTTTTGCCGGAGCCGGTGGCTCCGATGACCCCTACAAAATCCCCCTGCTCCACCGTAAAGCTCACGTCTTCCAGCGCCGTGACCTGGGTGGGCAGACCGGGGTTATACACATAGCTCAGGTGTTCTACCCGGATCATTTCTGCCATGCGGGCACCTCCTCCCCTTGCAGCAGCTCATACAGAGCCTGGGCGCACTCGCCCTCGTCAATGATGTCCTCCGGCATGGGGATACCGGCCTTTACCAGCTCATCCCGCAGCTCTGCGGCCTGGGGCACGTCCAGGTGCAGCGCACGCACCCGCTCTGTCTGGCTGAACACCTCTTTCGGGGTGCCCTCCATCACCACCTGGCCCTGGCTCATCACCAGCACCCGGTCGGCCTGGGCAGCCTCCTCCATATAGTGCGTGATCGCCACCACTGTGATGCCCATGGTCTTATTCAGCCGGTGGATGGTCTGCATCACCTGCTCCCGGCCCCGGGGGTCCAGCATAGCGGTGGCCTCGTCCAGGATCAGGCAGTCCGGACGCATTGCCACCACACCGGCGATGGCTACCCGCTGCTTCTGTCCGCCGGACAGGTTGTGGGGCGCACGCTCCCGGTAATCGTAGATGCCGGCCATCTTCATGGCGTCATCCACCCGGCGGCGCATCTCTGCCTGGGGCACGCCCAGGTTCTCCAGCGCAAAGGCCACATCCTCTTCCACCACCGTGGCAACGATCTGGTTGTCCGGGCTTTGGAACACCATGCCCACAGTCTGGCGGATATCGTACACCTTCTCCTCATCGGCGGTGTCCATCCCCTCCACCAGCACGGTGCCGCTCTCCGGCAGCAAAATGGCGTTGAAATGTTTTGCCAGGGTGGATTTGCCGCACCCGTTGGCACCCAGCACCGCCACAAACTCGCCCCGGCGCACGCTGGCCGACACCCCGTTCAGCGCATAAACAGGCTGTTCCGGGTCATAGCGGAATTTCAGATCCCGCGCAGTTAAAATCGTATCTTCCATACTGTTTCTCTTTCTGGTGGCGCGCCCTCTGATCCAGGCTGTGCCCCATTCCTTTGGGCAGCCCCTGCCCATTTTTTGTGGTTATACCTGCTCCCAGATGGCCGTAGCGCCGCAGGGCACCACACCGCCGGTGGCAGACACCGGCAGACCGATCTCATCGCAGGAGGTCTGACCCCCGAACCGGGGCACCAGGCTGGTCTTGAGCATATACTCCATCACCGCCGGTGACAGGCCGGTGGTGTAGCTGTTGACCGCAAAGAACAGCGGCTGATCGCTGAGCACCTGGGTACACTGGGCCAGCAGATCATAAATGCAGTCCTCCAGCTTCCAGATCTCACCGCCGGGGCCGCGGCCATAGCTGGGCGGGTCCATGATGATGGCATCGTAGGTATTGCCCCGGCGCTGCTCCCGGGCCACGAACTTGCCGCAGTCATCCACCAGCCAGCGGATGGGGCGGTCTGCAAGGCCGCTGGCAGCAGCGTTGTCCTTGCCCCACTGGACGATGCCTTTCGAGGCGTCCACATGGCAGACCGTGGCCCCCGCAGCCGCACAGGCCAGGGTTGCGCCGCCGGTGTAGCCAAACAGGTTCAGCACCTTGATGGGGCGGCCAGCAGCACGGATCTTGCGGGCATACCAAGCCCAGTTCACCGCCTGCTCGGGGAACACACCGGTATGCTTGAAGCCGGTGGGACTGACGATCAGGGTCAGACGGTCGTCGCCTTCCCCGCAGTGGATCTGCCATTTTTCCGGCAGACGGCGGCGGTATTCCCACTCGCCGCCGCCCTGGTTGGAGCGGTGGTACACTGCATCCGCCTTGCTCCAAAGCGGGCTGAGGGGCGGGTTCTTCCACACCACCTGCGGGTCCGGCCGCACCAGCAGCGTCTCGCCCCAGCGCTCCAGGCGGTTGCCGCCGGTGGCGTCCAGCAATTCGTAATCTTTCCAGGTATCTGCGGGGCGCATAGTATTCTCCTTTATCCTATCCGTTGTTGAGGCGGCTCCCCTGCCTTTTCAGCGCAAAAGAGCCTTGTAACATTCGTGGTCTGTCCTGCACAAAGGCCGCTTAAAACAAGCTCTGCTGCCCGTTATCCTCCGGGGCAGCGCTCTCCGGCATCTGCAGGCCCAGATGCTCGTAGGCCAGGCGGGTGACGCAGCGGCCCCGGGGGGTCCGGGTCAAAAAGCCCATCTGCATCAAGTATGGCTCGCACAGGTCCTCCAGGGTGACGGCTTCTTCTCCCAATGCGGCTGCCAGGGTCTCCAGACCCACCGGCCCGCCGCCGTACATCTCGATCACGGCCCGCAGCAAGCTGCGGTCCAGCTCATCCAGACCGGCGGCATCCACATCCATCCGCTTCAGGCTCAGCAGAGCCACTTCCTGGTCAATGACGCCATCGCCCAGCACGGTGGCAAAGTCCCGCACACGCTTCAAAAAGCGGTTGGCCACACGGGGGGTGCCCCGGCTGCACTTTGCCAGCTCATAGGCGCCCTCCGGGGTGATAGGCTGATCCAGGATGCCTGCCGACCGGGTGATGATGCGGGCCAGTTCGTCCGGGCTGTACAGCTCCAGCTTCAGCAGCACGCCAAAGCGGTCCCGCAGGGGGCCGGTGATCTGTCCAGCCCGGGTGGTCGCACCCACCAGGGTGAACCGGGGCAGGTTGATGCGGATGCTCTGGGCGCTGGGACCTTTGCCGATCATGATATCCAGCGCATAGTCCTCCAGTGCCGGGTAGAGCACCTCCTCCACCTGACGGGAGAGGCGGTGGATCTCATCAATGAACAGCACATCCCCTTCCTGGAGGTTGGTCAGCAGCGCCGCCAGGTCGCCAGGCTTTTCAATGGCCGGGCCGCTGGTGATGCGGATCTGCACCCCCATCTCGTTGGCAATGATGCCCGCCAGGGTGGTTTTGCCCAGACCCGGAGGGCCATACAAAAGGATATGATCCATCGGCTCGCCCCGGCGCTTGGCCGCTTCCAGATAGATCTTCAGATTCTGCTTGGCTTTTTCCTGGCCAATATAGTCCTCCAGATGCTGCGGCCGAAGGTTGACCTCCTCGGTATCCGCCCCGGTCAGGCCGGGCTGCATCATCTTTGCGCCGTACAGCGCGGTCTCGTCCTGCATGGTTTACCTCCTGCCTGCCATGCCCCGCAGGGCCAGCTTGATGATCTCCTCCACAGGCAGCGCCGGGTCGATCTTGGAGATAGCCAGGGCCGCCTCGCTTTGGCTGTACCCCAGCGAGACCAGCGCCGCGATCGCCTGGGGCCCTGCTCCGCTGTCCGTTCCGCCTGTGGATGCCGCCGACACATCCTCCAGCGAGATGCCGTCCACAAACCCTTTTGCCACCTTATCCTTCAGCTCCAGCACGATGCGCTGTGCCAGCTTGGGGCCTACGCCGTTGGCTGCCTTGAATGCTTTGTGATCCCCGGCGGAGATCGCCAGTGCCACCCGGTCCGGCTCCATCACGCTCAGGATGGCCAGCCCCACCTTGGGCCCCACCCCCGACACGCCGGTAAGCATCTCAAAGCAGGTTTGCTGCTCCTCGGTGGCAAAGCCGAACAAGCTGATATCGTTCTCGGTAACAGAAAGCACCGTGTAGATCGTGGCTTCGCCCCCGGCCCCGGGCAGCGCCCCGGTCACACTGGCCGGGCACTGGGCATAGTAGCCCACCCCGCCGC
>OJRF01000315.1_pt1 | contig 23903 bp, 26 predicted proteins | sample 1599141 | NCBI WGS metagenome assembly OJRF01 (sample SAMN03922529, study PRJEB24848) | human gut metagenome | isolation source: stool sample | host: Homo sapiens | place: Germany | collected 2010-05 | reverse complement strand
GTGATGAGGCGCTTGCCGGTGCGGTAATCGCCGTACTCGGCGGTGTTGGAGATGGAGTAGCGCATCTTGGAGAAGCCGCCCTCGTTGATCAGGTCCACGATCAGCTTCATCTCATGGCAGGTCTCAAAGTAGGCCATCTCAGGGGCGTAGCCTGCCTCCACCAGGGTGTCAAAGCCTGCGTGGATCAGCTCGCACACACCGCCGCACAGCACAGCCTGCTCGCCAAACAGGTCGGTCTCGGTCTCCTCCTTAAAGGTCGTCTCCAGGATGCCGGCCCGGCCTGCACCGATGCCGCAGGCATAAGCCAGAGCCAGCTCCTTAGCCTTGCCGGTGTAGTCCTGCTCCACACAGATCAGGCTGGGGACACCGTGGCCCTCCACATACTGGCTGCGGACGGTATGGCCGGGGCCCTTGGGGGCGATCATGATCACGTCCACATTCTGGGGCGCCACAATGGTCTTGAAGTGGATGTTGAAACCATGTGCAAAGGCCAGGGCCTTGCCCTCGGTCATATAAGGCGCCACCTGCTTGTTGTAGATATCGGCGCACAGCTCATCCGGCACCAGCATCATTACGATATCGCCTGCCTTGGCTGCTTCTTCCACTTCCATCACCTGGAAGTTCTCATGATCCTGGGCAAACTTTGCGGCCTTTTCCCAGTGAGCCGAGCCTTTGCGCAGACCCACAACCACGTTGACGCCGCTCTCTGCCAGGTTCTCAGAATGGGCGTGGCCCTGGCTGCCAAAGCCGATGACTGCGACGGTCTTGCCGTCCAACATTCCCAGGTTGCAGTCGGAATCGTAATATTTCTTGATGGCCATGATCGTAAACTCTCCTTTTTTGTGTTGTTTGTAAGGCAAAAGCGTTATTTCATTCGCTCAGTCGGACGCCGCCCGGCGTCCCAGGGAGCGGAGATGCGTATTTTTTCACAGCTGCTCGCTGCGTACCTCCTGCGGAGGTTTCTGCATGTGCTGGTGCATCCCGCCCCGCTCCAGGGCGGTAACACCGGTGCGGCACTGCTCCAGGATCTTGTACCCCTGGAACATCACCAGAAATGCGTTGATCTTTTCCGGCTTGCCGGTCAGCTCAAACACCATGCTGTCCGGCGACAGGTCGATGATCTTTGCTTTGTAAATGTTCGCGATCTCCTGCAGCTCGGCCCGGCTGTGGACATCCGCTGCCACCTTCAGCAGCAAAAGCTCCCGCTGCAAGGTATTGGCGGTCTCCAGCACAAAGACCTGGCGGGTCACCTCCAGCCGCTCGGTCTGCAAGACCAGCTGCTGCAGCTCTTTGCCTGAGCCGGAGACCGTCACCGTGATGCGGCTGACGGTGGGGTCATTGGTGGCCGACACCGTCAGGCTGTCGATGTTGAACCCTCTGCGGCAGAACAGGCTGGATACCCGTGCCAGAACACCGCTGTGGTTTTCCACCAAAAGGCTGATCACCTTGCGCTGTGCAGAATCCATATCCCAGCGCCTCCTCTCAGTTCAGGATGATATCGTTGATGTCGCCGCCGCCGGGGATCATGGGCAGCACCCGCTCGTCCTTATCGATCAGGCACTCGATCCAGGTGGGGCCTTTCTGGGTCAGGGCATCCGCCAGCGCCGCCCGGAACTGCTCCAGGTTCTGGCAGCGGTATCCCTTAAGGCCAAATCCATCGGCCAGCTTGACAAAGTCAGTGCGGCGATGGGGGTCGGTCTGGGAATAACGCTTGCCATAAAAACTGGTCTGCCACTGCCGCACCATGCCCAGCACCTGGTTGTTGAAGATCACCGTCACAATGGGCAGCTCATAGCTCACAGCGGTGCAGGCTTCGTTCAGGTTCATGTGGAAGGAACCATCACCGGTAAACATCACCACTCGCTGGCTGCGTCCCAGAGCCATCTGGGCGCCAATGGCAGCTCCGTACCCAAAGCCCATGGTGCCAAGGCCGCCGCTGGTGATAAATCCCCGGCTTTTTGCATGGCGCAGATACTGTGCTGCCCACATCTGGTGCTGTCCCACATCGGTAACATAGACCGTTTCGGGGCCGCACTGGTCGCACACCTCTCCGATCACCTCATGGGGCATCAGCCGGCTGGGGTCGGAGGCGGGGTGGTAGTCCCGCTTCTGCCACGACTGGATCTGCTCCATCCACTGGGAATGATCCTGCTGTTTCAGCTGGGGCAGCATAGCCCGCAGCACATAGGCGGCATCTCCGGCAATGGCCAGGTCCACCTCCACATTTTTGCCCAGCTCGCTGGGGTCGATGTCGATCTGGATAATGGTGGCCTGTTTCGCAAAGGAGCGGGGGTTCAGGGCGACCCGGTCGGAAAAGCGGGTGCCCACAGCCAGCAGCACATCGCACTCGGACACCGCCCGGTTGGCGGCATAGCCGCCGTGCATGCCCAGCAGGCCCAGGTTCAGCGGGTCGCCGTAAGGCACCACGCCTGCGGCCATCAGGGTGTAGGTAGCCGGCAGGCCCGCCTTATGCAGCATCTCCCGCAAAGGCTGGCAGCTGGCTGCCGCCCGCACACCGCCGCCAAAGTACACCAGCGGCCGCTCGGCAGCGTTCAGCAGGTCTGCCGCCCACTGGACCTTCTGGGGGTCAAAGGTGGTCACCGTGCGGATGGGCTCCGGCTGCTGGGGGGTAAATTCACACACTGCGGCGGTGATGTCCTTGGGGATATCCACCAGCACCGGACCTTTGCGCCCGCTCTGGGCAATGCGGAACGCCGCCCGCATGGTGTCGGCCAGCTCGCTGACCCGGCGCACCGTAAAGTTATGCTTGGTAATGGGCATCGTGATGCCCTCGATATAGGCTTCCTGGAAACTGTCGCTGCCCAGGCTGGGGGTAGGCACGTTGCCGGTAAAGGCCACCATAGGCACCGAGTCCATATATGCAGTGGCAATGCCGGTGACCAGGTTGGTCGCACCCGGCCCGCTGGTGGCCAGCACAACACCGGTGCGGCCGGTAGCACGGGCATAGCCGTCTGCTGCATGCGCCGCCCCCTGCTCGTGGGCGGTCAGCACGTGCTGGATCCGATAATCGTTGCGGTACAGCTCGTCATACAGGTTCAGCACCGAGCCGCCGGGATAGCCAAAAATCGTATCCACACCCTGCTCACAAAGCACCTCTACAAAAATCTGAGAACCGTTCAGCTGCATAAATCATGCCTCCCCTGGTTTTTATGTTGGTATGCTCGTTTTGGGGGACTCATCCGGCCTGCAAGGCCGCTGTCTGGAAAGAAAAAAGCCTTTGTCCCCTGTATGTTCAAGAGACAAAGACTCTGCAATACACAAAGTTCTCTGCGGTACCACTCTCGTTGACGCATATCTGCGCCCGCTCATGGACTTCTAGCAAAGTCCTGCACGATAACGGGTGCTTCCGGCGGTGCTTAATCAGGTCGCACAGACCCTTTCGGCAGGCTGCTCCGGGAGGATTTCCCCACAAAGGACGTCTGCTGCCTCGCATCTCCCGGCAGCTCTCTGAAAGACGAATACCCTGCGGTACTTTTTCCCTTCTGCGCATTTGTTGAGACCAATTATAATGGCAATCCGGCCCAAAGTCAAACAACGTTTTGTAAAGTTGCTCATCACAAAGATGAACAAAATTGAATATAAAGGCCTGCATTTCCGCCTCTGCAAAACCAAAAAACGGCGAGCATCCAGGATGCCCGCCGCATACAGATTTTTTATAAAATACTCTTAGCTGAATAGTTTTTTCTTGTTGTGGGTGTATACCGACAGCACCAGTCCCACGCAAAGATACAGCATCATTACCGAGCTGCCGCCTGCGGAGTAAAATGGCAGCGTCACGCCGATGACCGGCAGCACACGCAGGTTCATGCCCACATTCACCAGGATCTGCGCCATCAGCGCACCGCCGATACCGGCACAGATAAAGCTGCCCAGCAGGTCCTCGCTGCGGGCACCGGTGATAAAGGTCTTGACCACGATGGCAAACAGCACCCCCAGCACGATGCAGCAGCCTACAAAGCCCGCCGCATTGCCGATCCAACTGAGGATAAAATCATTGTGGGCGTTGGGCACGCTGTAATAGCTGCCGCTGAACAAACCATTGCCAAAGATCCCGCCGGACCCCAGTGCGATCTCTCCCCGCTGCTGCTGATAGATGATGTTTTTCCACACCGTTTCGCTGGGCGCCCAGCCGGTGGTATTCTCCGGGTCGATGACGGCCAGGATGCGGTACCACTGGTACCCCTTGCCGATCTTATCGCTGAAAAAGGCAAAGGCTATCCCCATTGCCCCGGCCATAGCCGCCAGTGCCCCAAAGATATACTTCCAGCTCAGCCCGGCAGAGAACATCATACAGCAGGCGATGATGCAGTAGATAATGGCGGTGCCGTCGTCTCCTTGGATATGGATGATGGCGACCGGGATCAGCAAATGCAGCAGCAGCTTTGCCAGCTCCTTCGGCTCGTTGATGCGGGAGCGCACATTGTTCAGGTGCATCGCAAAGGTCAGGATAAAGCTGATCTTTGCCAGCTCGGTGGGCTGGAAGGTAAAACCTCCCAGCTTATACCAGGAATAGTTATCGGTGTCACCGGCATTGAAACCGATGGTCAGGGGGCCGATCTTGACATTGCGGATCACCAGCGTGGGCAGCACCATGCCCCAGGTCAGGGCAACGTGTACCGGCCAGACCTTGACCAGACTCCGGTAATCGATATTGGAAAGCAGCACCGCTCCGGTCAGCCCCAGCACCGAAGCCGCCGCCTGCACCACGGCACGGCGGTAGTCGCCAATGCCCACGATCTGCCCGGTGATCTCATCCACCGCAAATCCATTGCCCTGTTTGGCCGCCCAGGATGCCAGCGCCAGCACCGCCATGATGCTGCTGAATACACATAAGGCCAGATAGATCCGGTCGGTTCGCTTAAAATATCGCCGTATGCTCTCCAAAAAAGCACCGTCCTTTCGTTTGTTCCGTCTTTGTTCTCTAGTATACCTCGCCGCACCCGCCGGCGCAAGCACAAGCAGGGGTTTCTTTTGCTGCCGTGCCGTATCCTGTGCGACCGGCAGCAAAAAAAGATGCAAAGATCCATCCCTCCCTTTTTCGGCAGCGGAGCCGCTTTTCTTCTTCAAATCCACGATGGCAGGTGCAATGCCCTGCTGCAGCCGTTTCCAAACTTTCCCGCATGTGAGAGCTTTGCAAAATCCTCTCCCATCGCTTGACAAAGCTCCGTCTGAATCCTACAATGGAGATATTCATGGACTTTGTCCATCGTTTTTGTGCGGGCCATGCCCGCACCCTTCGTGGAGGACTCCAACGTGATGAACACCCCTTCGACCTCTTCCTTCCGCCGCATGGTCTGCGCTGTCTGTGCATTGGCCCTGCTGCTGACCGTTTTATCCGGCCCGGCTGCCTATGCTGCCGCGCCGCAGGACCCCCCTGCCGCTCTGACCACTGCCGAAGCACAGCAGATGCAGCAGGCAGACCAGACGGTCTCTGCCTTGACCGACAGCCCGGAATTTGCCGCCCTGGAGCCGGAAGCCCGGATGCAGGCTGCGGTGGACTGCCTGCGCCAGCTCTCCGAGGATGGCCTGGTGCAGCCCGGCTCCATCTATGCCGATATGGAGAACGATCTGGTCTCCTACGCTTACACCTGCGGCGCCTGGGGCGGCGTCCTGCTGGAGACCCCCGAGCTTGAAAACTTTGAGCTGGGGGAGCCGCCCCTTTCCCCCGCTCCATCCCGGGCGGGCACAAGCGGTTCCGCCATGGTCTACTATGCCTTCGACGATGCCTCCAGCAGCACCCGTTACCCTTATTATGCTTATATGCAGGCATTTTGGACCGCTCTTGGGCTGGACACCCGGATGGACTCGGCTGTAACAGTGTCGGATCTGCGGCAGATGGACCGGTACGACCTCTGTGTACTGAGCGCCCACGGTGCGTACTATACATACCAGACCGGCCTGCTTTTGCGGCGGCTGCGCACCCAGCCGGTGATCCTGCTGACCGAGCGCTCTACCTTGTATAAAGATCTGCTCTACGGCTTTGACCTGCTGTGTCACCGGGTCATCAAGGTCAACGGGCGCTACTGCATCACGCCGGATTTCTTCCGCTCTGCCTACTGGGGCGGCCGGCTGGACGGCACCATCGTGTATTCCGAGACCTGTGAGTTCTACGGCATGGACGGCAGCGTGGACCTGGCCATGGCCGATGCCCTGCTGGCTGGCGGCGCAGAAGCCGTGGTGGGCTTTGTCAACAACGTCTATGCCGTTTATGCCCGCAGCATGCTCTGGGCTACGGTCAACTTTATGATCGCCGGAGACCCTGTCGCCACTGCGGTACAGCGCTCCATGGACCTTTACGGCACCGATGACCTGATCTGGTATCACTCACAGGGCGGACGGCGGCCCCACGCTGCGGCAGCCTATCCCCTGATCCAGGGCCGGGCCGATGCTGTCCTGCCCACACTCCCGGCGCCCGCTCCGCAGCAGGCTGCCTGAACCACTTGCAGCTGCACGGAAGCGGCCTTTCCCCCCAAAAAGAATTGCACTTTTCTACATTTTATATTATACTGAGGGATGGCGGGGACGCCGTCCCCCTTTTTTATGATAGAGGTAACGACCCATGTCTGAATTCATCACCCATTCCCGCGCCGAGACTGTGGCGCTGGGGCGGCAGCTGGCCGCCGTTCTGTCCCCCGGGACGCTGGTGGCTTTTACCGGCGGGCTGGGCGCTGGCAAAACTGCTTTTTGTGAAGGGCTGGCCGACGGCCTGGGCTGCACCGACCCAGTCAGCAGCCCCACCTTTGCGATCGTGAATTATTACCGCGGCCCACGGCCGCTGGCGCATTTTGACCTGTACCGCATCTCCACTGAAGCCGATCTGTGCGCCGCCGGCTTTTATGATTATCTGGACGAGGGGGCCGTGGTGGCCGCCGAATGGAGCGAGAACTTTGCCGACCTGCTGGCTTTGGAAAACCCGGTACGGGTGGACATCCAGCGTTTGGACGAGGAGACCCGCCGCATTACCATCGAGGGGGCTGCGCTATGAATATTCTGGCCGTTGATACTGCGGGCAAGACCCTGGGGGTCGCCCTGATGCAGGACGAGCATCTGCTGTACGAGTGCAGCCTGGATGCAGGCCATACCCACAGCGAGACACTGATGCCCTTGGTGGACCATTGCCTGCACCTTTGCGGCATGAAATGCGCTGATATCGACCTGTATGCCGTCAATGCCGGGCCGGGCAGCTTTACCGGGCTGCGCATCGGCCTGGCTGCCGTCAAGGGGCTGGCCTTTGCCCACAATACCCCCTGTGCGCCGGTTTCCACGCTGGAAGCGCTGGCCTACGCCCACAGCGGCGAGGGCACCGTGGTCTGCGCCCTGGATGCACGCCGGGCGCAGGTGTACAGCGCTGCATTTGACCTGGCTACTCACCAGCGGCTGATGGAGGACGGGGCCCGTGCAGTGAAAGATCTGGCATCTTTTGTGCAAAATTGCAAAAAGCCTGTGTTTTTTGTTGGTGACGGGGCTGCTCTGTGTTATAATGAATACAGCCAGATCCCCGGCGTGCTGGCTGTGCCCCCTGCACTGCGGACTCCCCGCGGCGCTGCGGTGGCAATGGTGGGCCGTCGGATGGCCCAGGAAGGGCTGGCTGTGCCCCCGGAGGCTCTGCTGCCGGATTATCACCGGCTCAGCCAGGCCGAGCGGGAACGCGCCGAGCGGCTGGCCGCCCAAAGCCCACAGAATGGATGAGAAAGGACGTTTCTTGTTATGGCAAAACCCATTGCAATGGCTGCCGACCACGGCGGCTTTGAACTGAAGGAGGCCGTAAAGGCCCATCTGGAGGCCCAGGGCATCCAGGTGATCGACTTTGGCACCCACAGCACCGAGAGTGTAGACTACCCGGACATGGCTCTGCCTGCCTGTGACGCTGTGGTCAGCGGTGAGTGCGAGCGCGCCCTGCTGTTCTGCGGCACCGGTGTAGGCATCAGCATGGCAGCCAACAAGGTCAAGGGCATCCGTGCCTGCTGCTGCTCGGACAGCTTCAGCTGTGAGTACACCCGCCGCCACAACGACGCCAACGCACTGTGCCTGGGCGGCCGTGTGGTGGGCGCCGGCCTGGCCTGCCAGCTGGTGGATCTGTTCCTGTCCACTCCGTTTGAGGGTGGTCGGCACGAAAACCGGATCGCCAAGCTCACTGCTATCGAGCAGCGCTGAGCCCCATGTTTGTCAGATAAATTTTTTATATACTAAAGGAGCGTGTTCTTATGACCCCTATGATCGTTGAGCATCCCCTGCTGCAGCACAAGATCAGCCTGCTGCGCAACAAACAGACTGGCACCAAGGAGTTCCGTGACCTCGTGAGCGAGATCGCCACCCTGCTGTGCTACGAGGCTACCCGCGACCTGCCCATGGAGGAGGTCGAGATCGAGACCCCCATCACCATGGCAAAGACCAAGGTGCTGGCAGGCCGCAAGCTGGCCCTGGTCCCCATCCTGCGGGCTGGCATGGGCATGCTGGACGGTATGCTGACCCTGCTGCCCGCTGCCAAGGTGGGCTTCATCGGCCTGTACCGGGACGAGACCACTCTGCAGCCTGTGGAGTACTTCTGCAAGCTGCCCCTGGATATCGCCGAGCGTGACGTGATGGTGCTGGACCCCATGCTGGCTACCGGCGGCAGCGCTATTGACGCCATCACTCAGATCAAGAAGCACGGCGCAAAGCGCATCAAGTTCATCGGCCTGATCGCTGCACCGGAAGGCATCAAGGCTCTGCACGATGCACACCCTGATGTGGATATCTACATCGGCGCACAGGACACCTGCCTGAACGAGAACGGCTACATCGTCCCCGGTCTGGGCGACGCCGGCGACCGTATCTACGGCACCAAGTAAGACAGCTTTCCGCTGCTGTTTATCCAAAACGTAAAACTCTCCCTCTGGTTATCCCAGGGGGAGAGTTTTTTGCATTTTATGGGGCGTATGCGGATGGGTTTTCTACCATTCTTTCAAGCGTGGTGGAAAACTCAGCGGCCGCGGCCGCCGCCGCCGCCATGGCTGGAGCCGCCGCCCATACCGCCAAAGCTGCCGCCTCCTCCAAAGCCGCCGGAACGTCCGCCCCCAAAGCCGCCAAAGCTGGAGCCGCCGCCCATGCCGCCAAAACCACCAAACCCGCCGTAGCCGCCGCCATAGGGCGGACGGCGGGGCGGACGAGGCGGGCGCCGGGGTCCGCGGGGCGGGCCCCAGCACCAGAAAGGCCCAAAGCAGAAGTTCGTCCGCCGTCCAATGGGCGCAAACACCGCATTCATGACCACCCAGGCCACCAGCAAAAACAATGCGATGTCAAACAGCACCGCAAAGAAGCCCGGCCCCTGGGGTTCCGGCTGGGGCTGATAGGACCCGCCGCCGGTCAAAGAAGTGCCATACACTCCCGCAATGGTCTGCGCTGCATTCTGCGCACAGATCTCCACTGCATCGTCATAATCCTGGCGGGCAAACGCATTCTCCATGGTCTGCGCAATGGCGCTGGCCTGCTTATCCATGGTCGTATTGCGGAATCCATCGCCAATGGTCAGATAGTAGTCGCCGTCTTTGTACAGCGGCGATTCCATCACCAGCAGGATCAATACGCCGTTGTCCTCTTTTGCGCTGCCGATGCCCCACGCATTGAAGGCTTGGACAGCATATTCCTCTGTGGAAAGATTGCCGGTGTATTCTACGGTCAGTACACCGATCTGCGCTCCCTGGCAGTTGGCCTCCAGCTGACCGTTCAGCTGCTCTACCAGCTGGACCGTGTTCTGGCTCAGCACACCTGCCTCATCCACCACACACTGTCCCTTGGGCAGCTCCGGCAGCTGGGCTTCTGCGGCCAGTGCCGGGGTGGCCAGAGCCAGCAGGCTCAAAGCCAGCGTGACCGCCAGCGCAGCAGTCTTTTTCAGGCGCTGCATCATACGAACTGCTCCACCTCCTGTACGCCGAACAGACCTTTCAGCACTGCAGCCCAGCCGCCGGAGGTCTTGTTCTGATAATCGGAAACCGCTTTATTATACTGCAGCTCTCCCAGGATGGTGCCGGCGCCGTTGAACTGCCCATACTGTCCCTGCACCGCTCCCATCTTCATAGGGTCTTCCGCCCGCTGCTGCAGCGCTGCGTACAGCTGGTCGACTGCCGCCCCCAGAACTGCATTGGCTTCGTACATCGTGTGCATCCCGCCGGGCGCTTGCGCGTTGGCACGGCAGGCCGCAAACTGCTGCAAAGCAGTCTGCGCCGCCTGGTACTCCGGGCTGCCGGCCAGGCCCTGATTCTGGGCGGTGGTCAGCACATTGGCTGCCGTATTCTCCCGGACAGCCAGCTCCTCGCTGAGGGTGTACCCCCCGTCTGCCGGCACACCGGCCGTATACCAGTTCTTTGCTTGGTTGTAGGCCCCCCGGAGCTTTGCTCCGCCCAGGCCCACTGCGCCGCCCAGCATCAGCACCAGGCACAGCGCCACAGCCACCACCGGCTTTGTCAGCGGGGCAGGCAGATGCGCCTCTGCTGCTGCCAGCCGACGCTGTAAGGGGGTCTGGACAGGCGATTCGCAGGCATCCGCCGTTCCAAACGCCTGGGATGCAAAGCCCGGATCGGACCGGTCAAAATCAGCATTTGCCATCTTAGTTGCGGATCTCCATCATCTTTTGTTTCAGCTCGTCCTCGATGCGGGTCAGCTCCTGCTGTGCTGCCGCCCGCTTTGCCCGGCCCTCGGTCTGGATCTTGTTCAGCTCGTCCAGCGTCTCGATCAGGCTCTTGTTGGTCTGCTGCAGGGTCTCGATATCCACCACGCCCCGCTGCGACTCCCGTGCCGTCTCCAGGGTGCCCATCTTCAGGGCATCGGCGTTCTTTTTCAGCAGCTCATTGGTCATGTCGGTCACAGCGCGCTCGGCCTGCATTGCCTGCTGGCTGTGTGCCAGACCCAGCGCCAGCACCATCTGGTTCTTCCACAGGGGGATGGTGTTGACGATGGTGGACTGGATCTTCTCCGCCATCATGGAGTTATTGTTCTGCAGCAGACGGATCTGGGGCCCCATCTGCAGGCTGATGTTCCGGGTCAGTTCCAGGTCATAGAGCTTTTTCTCAAAGCGCTCGCACTGGTCGGACAGGTCACGGGCTGCCTGGGCATCCTCCGGCAGACCGGAGGTGCGGGCTTTTTCCATTGCCTGCTGCAGCACACCGGTGCGCACGTCGGCCAGCTTCTGCTTGCCAGCCAGGATATACATGCTCAGCTCCTTGAAGTAGGCCATGTTCAGCTCGTACATCTTATCCAGCATGGCAATATCCTTCAGCAGCTGGACCTGGTGTCCCTCCAGCATAGACTGGATGTTCTCCACGTTGGTCTCGGCCTTATCGTACTTGCTCTTCAGCGCTGCGATCTGGTTGGACTTTTTCTTAAAGAAGCCGAACAGGCCCTTTTCCTCTTCCTCTGCGTCAAAATTCTTCAGCTCGCCGATCAGGTCGGTGATCATCTCGCCCACCTCGCCCAGGTCTTTTGTGGAGACCTTGGCCAGAGCTGCCTCGGAGAAATCGCCGATCTTTTTCTGGCAGGCAGAGCCATACTGCAGCACCTGCTGGCTGTTGGTGATATCGATCTTTTGTGCAAAGCTATCCACCATCGCCTGCTCCTCCGGGCTCAGGCGCACAGCCTGCGGGTCCGGAGCCACCTCTTTTTGGGGCTGGGGCGCCGCCAGGTCCTCGGCCGGGTCCAGAGTCAGCGTGGGGGTGGCGGGGGCATCCAGGTCAAAGTTCAGAGTGTTGTTATCTGCCATCTTGATTCCTTCCTTTCTTTTATGAGCGGGCAAGGGCCTCAGTTGTCCAGTCCCTGGCTCTTCATCATACTGCGCAGGACCGTCAGATCTGCGGACAGGTCCATGCTCTCAGCCGCATACAACGCATCCAGCTGGTTTTCAAACGCTGTGGCGATCGCAGCGGCGTTGTGCTCCACCTCCGAGCGGATGGCCGCCGCATTTTCTCCACGGACGCCCTGCCGGGCCATTTTTGCGTACTGTTCCAGCACATTGACGGCATCCGGCAGATAGTAGTTTGCAAACCGCCGGGCCTGTTTTGCCTTTGCCGGGGTCTGCTCCACGGTTTCCACAATCGAGCGGCCCGCTTTTTCCATGCGGTCCATCGCCGCCGAAAGCTCCGGGTCCGGCAGCGCGTCGTTCAGCAGATGCAGGCGGTCCAGGTCCTTCTGGATCGCCGCCAGCATCTGATCCACGTCCCCGTCTCCGGTATGGAACGGCACCTGTTTTTCAAGGATGCGGGGCGGGCAGACCCGTTTTGCCGCCACAAAAACGACAGCTGTCCCCGCCAGTGCCACTGCCAGCGCCCACAGCCGGTACACCGGCAGCACAGCACACAGCAGCACAAAGGCCAGCCCTGCCCCATAGATCGGCAGCACGCTGGGCTTTTGGATGCGGATGATCTTGCTCATGGAGTATCCCTTTCTGCTTTGAGGCGTAGTGCGCCCTTTCTATTCCTGATACCATAATAAAGCCTTTTGTCCAAAAGGCAAGCATTTCATGAAGATTTTACAGCTTTGCAATCATTTGTTTTTTATGATCCAAGGTCCCAGCGCTGCGCCCCATATTTCCGCCAGTGCCTGGGGCGGACAGGCAGCGTTGGCCGGGCTGGTGCTGGGCAGCCGCACCGCCGCAAGGCCGGTCACAGGCTGTACATACTTGGTGTACATCTTCCAGGCTGCCGTCCCATTGCAGAACACTGCCTGAATGGGGGCACCTTCCAGCAGCGCAGCAAAATCATTGGGCACCGGATCCCGAATCGAAGCATCGGATGCGCCGGTGATGGTGCAGCTGGCCAGCACATCCCACAGCGCCAGCCCATGGTCCAGGATCAGCCGCTGCTTTGCCGGGATATCCTCTCGGGCGGGGACGGGCGCCCCGCAAAGGGACGCCAGCATCGGCCAGAACCGGTTGTTCGGGTGCCCATAATAAAATCCCATCTCCCGGCTTTTGGGGCTGGGCCAGCTGCCCAGGATCAGTGCCCGGCTGCCCGGACCGTACACCGGTCCGAAGCTCATCTTCCCCCTGCTTTCTGGATGTTCTCCCAGGGGGAGCCCAGCTCCCGGCCGGAAGGCTCTGCCCGGGGGCCATCGAACCACAGCTCCCGGATCAGCGCAGCCACGCCGTCCTCCCGCACATCCCCAATGATCCGGTCAGCGGCTGCCTTGGCATCCGGCGTACCGTTGGACATACAGCAGCCCAGCCCCGCAGCGGCCAGCATCCCGCAGTCGTTGGCAGAGTCCCCTGCTGCCACCGTTTCTGCCAGGGTCAGCCCCAGCTGTGCGCACAGGTCAGCCAGCCCGGTGCCTTTGTCCATGCCGCCCCGCACGATATCGTAGTAGCTCAGACCATCGGCATTTTTCGCCCCCACCATCATAAAATGCAGCCCCAGGTAGCCATATTTCTGCTGGAACTGCTCCACTGCCGGCGGCGGCAGCGCTGCGAATGCGGCATGGGGCATATCCACCAAATGGCGGTCCTGGTCCTCTCCGTCCAAGCAATCCAGACCGGCGCTGTTCATCTGCTGGTAGCATTTGTGCAGATAGTCGTATTCGCAGTAGGCGTAGTACGCATCCCGGAAGTTGAACTGCAGCGGATAGTTATAATCCTCGCAAAAATCCACCAGTGCATACATTTCCTCGTTGGTCAGCGGGTGCTCTGCCACCAGCGCCCCCTTTGCATCCACGACACAGGCGCCATTGCAGGTGATCGCATAATCAAAACGAATACCTCCCAGCTGGCCCGGGGTGGAAATAGCCGGATAGGAGCGGCCGGTGCTCAGCACAAAAAGCCCCCCGGCCTTCTGCATCTGCTTCACCGCCTGCACCACCCCGGGGCGAGGACACCCCTCCCCAAAGGGCACCAGCGTGTTGTCATAATCACAGGCAAGCAGTTTATATTGCATAGCGTCATTCTCCCTTAAATGAGATGATATAAAAAAATCAATTTATAGTATAGCACAAAGCCCCTGCTTTGTGGGCAGAATCTTTTTTGCAAAAAGCCCATTCTGCAAAAACTGCGTCCCAACGGTTGAACCCAGCCCCTCAGCGCGGTATAATAAAAGCATCAACAGAGTAAGGCCACGCGCGTTAAGTGCCGCATCAACGGGGAGTTGTGCTGCGGACGAAGGGAGACCCGCGGTGCGCGGCCTGCATCCCGCTGCTGCATGGACCTGGGCGCGGGCTGGTCTGCCCTTTTTTGCGCAGCCCGGCCCGGAAGTGAACGCTGTTGGAGTCACGCCCTTCTTTGTGCGGTCTGTCACAGAGGAGGGCGTTTTTGTGCGCCTTCTTCCCAAGCTTTCTGATCTATAGGAGGAAGTGTACGATGGATCACAAATCCAAGACCTCGGTGCGCACGCTGACCGTGCTGGCACTGCTGACCGCTATGAGCATCATCTTTGCAAGGGTGTTCACCATCTCCACCGGGTTTGTCCGGTTCAATCTGGGGGCGCTGCCGGTGCTGCTGGCCGCTGTCCTGTTTGGGCCGGGCGGCGGCTTTGCCGTAGGTGCGCTGGCCGATATGATCGGCGGCGTACTGTCCGGCTACGCCATCAATCCCCTGATCACCCTGGGTGCCGGTGCAGTGGGCCTGGTCACTGGCCTGGGCTGGCGGCATCTGCCGGGCAAGAACCTGACCCTTCGGCTGGGCATCAGCATCCTGCTGGGGCGGTTTGTAGGCTCCATGGTCATCAATTCCCTGGCACTGCACCTGTTCTATAATTATCCGTGGTCGGTGCTGGCCGCCCGTATCCCCAACGCTTTGGTGCTGAGCGTCATCAACACCCTGCTGATGCGTCTTTTGCTGCAGAACCGTGCCCTGATGCGGGCCGTAAAAAAACCATAAAGAAGGTTCTTTTTCATGGATTATACCTCTGCTTTGGCCTACATCCACGCCGTTCAGTGGGTAGGACATAAACCCGGCCTGACCCGTACCCGCACCTTGCTGGCTGCCCTGGGCGACCCCCACAAGCAGCTCCGGTTCGTTCATGTAGCGGGCACCAACGGCAAAGGCAGCACAGTCGCCATGCTGTCTGCCTGCCTGCAGGCCGCCGGATACCGGGTGGGGATGTTCACCTCCCCTTTCATCAACCGCTTTAATGAGCGTATCCAGATCAACGGCCAGTCCATCCCAGACCAGGACCTGGTAGCGCTTGTGGAGCGCATCCGCCCCACTGCCGACAGCATGGCAGATGTGCCCACCGAGTTTGAGCTGATCACCGCCCTGGGGATGCTCTATTTTGCGCAGCAGCACTGCGATATCGTGGTGCTGGAGGTGGGGCTTGGCGGCACTTTGGACTCCACCAACGTCATCGACCCGCCGGAATGTGCTGTGATCACCGCTCTGGGGCTGGACCACACCCAGCAGCTGGGGCCGACCCTGGCCGATATTGCCGCTGCTAAGGCCGGCATCATCAAGGAGGGGTCGCCGGTGGTCAGCTACGGCGGTGTTCCTGAGGCCGACACGGTGATTGCCGCTGCCGCCGCCGCACATCACGCCCCCTTGACTACGGTGGATCTCAGCCGCCTGCACATCCGACAGGCCGGACTGGACCAGGTGGAGTTCGACTTTGACGGATTGGAGCATCTTACCCTGCCCTTGGTGGGCAGCTACCAGCCCTGCAACGCCGCAACCGCCATTACCGCACTGCGGGCCTTGCGCAGCCGGGGCTGGGATATCCCGGACCAAGCCATCCGCCAGGGCCTGGCCATAGTGCGCTGGCCCGGCCGGTTCGAGCTGCTGCGCTCCTCCCCGGCCTTTATCCTGGATGGAAGCCATAATCCGCACGGGATGCAGGCCACGGCCCAGAGCCTACGGGACCGCTTTCCCGGGGAGAAATTCGTCTTCTTGGTCAGCATCATGGCCGATAAGGACGTAGACCAGATCCTGGACCTGCTGGCCCCCCTGGCCCGGTGTTTTGTGGCCGTGGCTGCAGACCTGCCCCGGGCCATGCCCGCCCAGGACCTAGCCCGGGAGATCTGCGCCCGGGGCGGTCAGGCCCAGCCCGCCGCTTCCATCCCGGAAGGGGTGGCCCTTGCCGTACAGCTAGCCGGGGATGGCCCTGTGTGCGCCCTGGGCACCCTGTATTTTTCCGGAGATGTGCGCCGCGCTTTTCAGGCACTGTGCGCCGAGGGGTAAAGCCCCCTGTTTTATGCGGAGTCCTTCCCCGGAATCCGGGCGAGACCTCCGCTGCAACTGCTAAAAAAGACCTCCCGGCTGTTCGGAGCCGGGAGGTCTTTTTGGCTGTAAGAGGTAAAAAACACAAAAACCCGCCTGGCAGCGGGTTTTTGTGTATAGAGGGGTGGGAAAGTATATAAAGAAGTGAATCTCAATAGAATAAAAACGCCGCCGCTGCGGGCTGCATCTGCAGTCAGCCGCGACTTTGTATTTTGTATTATACCCATTTTTCTTTTGTTGTCAAATCTCTTTCCTGTCATTTACTTTATTATCATCCTTTACTTTTGGTCCGAAACTTTATATAATTAAGAGGGCCAGGGTTTTCCCCAGGCTTTTCCCTGTTTTGTTGCTTTGTCACAAGTTAAAACTTCATTTTCTTAAAATTTTATGGATTTCAACAGATTTCAAAGGAGATTCCGTCATGGATGATTTAGATCGCAAGATCCTTAGTTTGCTGGTGCAGAATGCCCGCATGCCCGTCAAGGAGATCGCAGAGCAAGTTTCTCTGACCAGTCCCGCCGTGTCCAGCCGCATCCACAAGATGGAGACCGACGGCATCATCAATGGCTATACCGTGCTGCTGAACCGCCCGGCGGATCAAGTCTATGTGGATGCCCTGATCAGTCTTTCGGTCGCCCCCTCCCACCGGGAGGAGCTGCTGGCGCTTTTGCAGAGCAGCCGGGAGGTGCTGCAGTGCTACCACGTTACAGGCGCCTACACCTTTTTGATCAAGGTCAGCTGCAGCAGTATGCCCCAGCTGGAGCATCTGATCATGGAGTTTCAGAAGCTGGGCACCACCAGCACCCAGATCATCCTCTCCACCCCGGTCAACCATCGGGAGCTGGATGTGCTGCTACCGTAAAGAATAATCGATCCGTGTTTACTCACAGCTCTTGTCTATTCCTTGCTCTTAACTGTGAACAGTTTATAATATAATGTTCTCCCCCCTTCTGCAAGGACTTTTCTTTTAGATAAATAACCGCCTCCACAGTATTGAGTGGAGGCGGTTATTTATCTTATATGTGTCAGATATTTATGATTTTATCACCAAAGGTTATCGCAATTACAGATTTGCCAATGTTTCCGCAACGTTATATCCAAAGGTAACGCAGCGGCTATGGCTTAAGCAGTTCTCATTGTGGGGATACGTCCCAGAAAACATACTTCCCGATACATTACCGATGGCATACAGACCTTTAATCGGCTCCGCATTGGTATTCAGAACCTCGCTCTTATCTGTGATCTGCAAACCGCCTGCGGTACACAATGCACTTGCCATCTCCTTCGTAGCATAGAAAGGTGCTGTATCAATTTTGTGCATCATTTTTCCGGGGAAGTGGAAATCCCGATCCTCACCAGCATCACACATCTCATTCCAGTGCTTTATCGTGGAAACAAAAGCATCTGCGGGCACTCCCATCTTTTGGGCCAGCTCCTCCAATGTATCTGCCTTAAGGGCCTTGTCACTGGTAGCTGCGCCAGCCCATACCTCCTTTGGCCCATAGCAGCTCGAAGAAGGTGTCCAGATACTGCTCACAATATCCATCACATTGGCATCCACAATATAAAAATCATATGCGCCAGGCTGTGCCTGAATAGCATTGGACAGGTGGTTATAAGCCTCATACTCTGCCGTAAAGCGTACACCTCGTTTGTTTACCCGCAAATAAGGCATCAGCTGCTCCGGATCCAGCATCAGCGGATGGGGATACTCATCCTCCATTGCACCGATTGCCTTTGCCATTTCATGTCCATCGCCAGTATTCGTTTTTGTACCGTTCATCCAGTGCCCCAGCGCCAAATCTCGGGGACGGCAGCAGGCTGCTAGTTTTTCAGGGTTGAATTCATAACCTCCTGTAGCCAGTACTACACCCTTGGTGGTAAGGTACTTCACATAACCTGCTTCTCCCTTAACAATAGCTCCCACGACCCGATCCTGCTCCGTCACCAGCTGTACAACGGGCGTGTTGAAAAGCACTTTTGCGCCTGCCTTCTGAATCTTCTGCTGAAGTTTTGCACTGATTTCTTCGGTCGTAAGGGGAATATTAAAGGATGTATTCCAGCTGCGCGAGAGACTAAGCTCATCATATGCCGCATTAAAGTCCCTAAAATCTCCTGCGTTAAACGTCAGGAAATAGTCTTCCAGTGGCACATCCAACTCATCCAAGAACCAGTTGACTGCCTCATCGCAGGTATCGATCCACTTCTGATAGATCGTCTGTTCCCCATGGTAAGAGCAGTTGACCATTGCATCATCCAGCCACTGTTTTGTGTCAAAAGTCACTCCAAACTTTTCATGTACACGGTCATGGAATGCACCCATTGTGGCACTGCGCCACGTAGGAGAAGCGCCTTTTTCTACCGCCACCGTATGCAGACCCTTTTCTGCGCACGCAAGAGCAGCTGCCATACCGGCAGGCCCCTGACCACAGACCAAAACGTCCACCTCAATAGTCTCCGTAATCTCGCTTTCGGTAATGGTTTTCTCTACAAAAGCGATCTCTCCTCGACCAGCGGCAGTCGCACCTCCCAAGTTTTCCTCACATGCGGGGAATCCATTTTGTACAGGGAGTTCTGGCGTCTCTGATGGGGTCTCCGCTGCGATCCCCATTGCTTGCTGGATGCAAGAAGCCGCCGCCTTACGTACAGCATCCGATGTATAGGTCGCACCAGAGATTCCTTCGATTTTCTCGCTCTGTGCTTCCATTAACGCTTTTTGGAACTCGTCTGCTGCATCGCGGGCCAAATCGATCGTTTCGTTTGCGGTATCCACAACTACATTGGTAATTGCGTTCTCTGTAAAAGTCATGCTGACTGTGATATCTCCCATACCCACTGCTTTTGCAGTATATGTGCCAGGGGTGTACACTGCCGCACCAGAAGACGCCACACTAGAAGAGGCTGCCGAATTATTGCAGCCGGTCAGAGCACCTGTTGCCACACTGCTCATAGCAGCTGCGGCGGCTAATTTCAAAAAGCTGGAACGAGGGATCTTTTTCATTATCAAACCCATCCTTTCTTTTGACACATTCCTTTATACTTGTATGGGAGGTATAAAAGTTTTATACTAAGTAAAGTTTATCCTATCGTTAAGATTTTAGCAATTGAATAAAAGTTCATGCGTCACAACTCAGGATTGTAAAGAGGTGCTTTCTCATGGAATACAAACAGCTTGAATTTTTCCTCGCTGTCTGCGAGCAAAAAAGCATCAGTCAGGCTGCTAAAACCTGCTTTGTCAGCCAGCAAGCTATCAGTAAGTCAATTTCAAATCTAGAACAAGAACTCGGCGTACAGCTATTCGCGCGTTCCACCAGCGGAGTTCTCCTTACAGATGCCGGCCATCTGTTGGAACAGCAGGTCCGTCCACATTTAACTGAACGGGACAGCATACTCCAGCAGTTACGACATTTTCACGCAAAACCACAGTTGCGCATTGGGTTTTTTATGGGCCTTTTGCAGGAACTTCCTCCACACTTCTTTCCAGATTTTCAAAAGCTGCATCCAGAAGTACAGCTTCGTTACCATAGCTATACCGATACTGAAAGCGGACGAGTCTATCGAAACCATGATTGTGACCTAGTAATTACCACCTCACCTCTAAACAGCAGCGATTTTATGCAGCTAGCCCATATTGAAAGCCCTATCGGCATCATTTTCTCACAAGAAAATCCTCTCTGCCAAAAAAAGCGTTGTATCTTATGGATCTAAAAAATATCCCACTCATTACTTTAAATACAGAAAATCGTTCTCAAACCAAGCTGCTGGAATGTTTGCAATCTTATGGTTTAAGCATTGATAGTGTTTTAGGTGATGCTGACTGGGAGTTGACCAAGGACCTTCTCCGCCAGGGCTTTGTCTCTTTCTATGCTGGCAAGCAAGATGCCCTTCCTTCCGATCTTTGTTTCTGTTTTCTGCATGATTTACAGCTCACCTGGGAATTTTTCGTTTACGGAAAAAGAAATCAACGCATCTCTACCCTACATAAAGAACTCGTCCAAAAAATTACTGAGGCGGTTTCTACAGCCTAACAAACCAGGGTGCTCCCGACTCATACCGCCCTTTATTCAGTTTACCTCAGCTTCTTTTTTCATTTTTGAAGCCGGGATGCAATAATCCGGCCGGGTGGTTCGTTTTCAGAATAAGAGCGGCGCACACGACGCATGCTTTGGATAACAGAGCCTCTCTTGGGGCACACATTATAATCATGGAACAACAGAAAGGAACTTTCATATGAAGCGTATTATTGCAACTCTGCTGGCTGGTGCGGCCCTGCTGGGCCTGGTGGGCTGCGGCGGCGGCTCTTCTGCAAACAGCAACCAGAATACGGAGCCTAAGGACTATGTGCAGATCATCCACGACGCCCGCAGCGAAGAGGATAACCAGTACAATATGATCTTTACCGAGAAGGACGGCAAGTACACCGTACAGTACGGCGGCGCAGAGGATATGGAGCCGGAGCAGGCCGAAAGCTCTGCACGGGATATGCTGATGCCTCTGCTGGGTCTGGAGCCGGAGATGTATCAGGACTTTGCCGCTTCTGTTTCGGCTATGATAGTGCGCAGCTACGGCATCGCCATCGTCAAGCCCGCTGAGGGCAAGACCCAGGATGTGGTGGACGCCCTGCAGGCCTTTGTGGACGGCCAGCGTCAGACCATGGAGAACTACCTGATGGATCAGTACGAGATCGCCAAGGCTGCTCAGGTCAAGACTCTGTCCACCGGCGAGGTCGTTCTGGTGTGCTGCGAAAACAGCGACCAGGTGCTGGCCAACATCGAAAAGGCTCTGGCTGCCTGATCTTTCCCACAAAACAGACCGTACTTTCGTGGAGTGCGCGAAAGCACGGTCTGTTTTTTTGCGCGAAAATATGCTATACTTTCGAGTACAGACAGAAAAAACCAGGAGTAAACAGGATATGAAAGCCACCATCGTCATCCCCAACATCAACGGCCAAGGCTGGCTGCGGGACTCCATCGAGTCCATCTACGCCCAGACCGAACAGGATTTCCGCCTCATCGTCGTGGACAACGGCTCTACCGACGAGAGCCTGGCACAAGCCCGCAGCTACTGCGGCCGCCCCAACTTCACCCTGATCGAAAATGGCTGCAACACGGGTTTTTCCCACGCAGTAAACCAGGGCATCGCCTTAGCGGACAGCGAGTTCGTGGTGCTGTTCAACAACGACGCCTTTGCTGAACCGGATTGGCTGGCTGCACTGCTGCGCACCGCCCGTTCCGACCCACGGATCTTTGCTGTACAAAGCCTGATGCTGCGCCATTTTGAGCGGGACCTGGCAGACGATGCGGGGGATTACGTTACCTGGATGGGCTTTGCCTGTAAAGAGGGGGACGGACGGCTGGCCAGCCGGTACCAAAAACAGCGGCGGATCTTTTCTGCCTGCGGCGGAGCTGCTCTTTACCGCAAAAGCATCCTGGATGAGATCGGCGGTTTTGACGAGAATTTCTTTGCCTATTTTGAGGATGTAGATCTCAGCTGGCGGGCCAACAACGCCGGATATAAAAACGTGCTCTGCCCGGAGGCCCGCTGCTACCATATCTGCGGCGCCAGCACCGGCGCAGTGCGGTACAACGCCTTCAAAAGCCTGCAAAGCGGCCGCAACAGCCTGCTGCTGCCCCTGAAAAATCAGCCTCTGCTGATGCTGGCTGCCAACGCAGTACCTTTGGCCTTGGGCTACCTGCTCAAGTACTACAAGTTCCACAAACAAGGGTTTGGCGACGCCTGGGATCAGGGCATGAGGGAGGCCATTGCTCTGCTGCGGGAGGGCAAGCTGGGCAAACGTCCTTTCCGCTGGAAAGACCTGCCCAATTACCTGCTGATGGAACTTTGGATGATCTGGAACATGGTGCCCTATCTGTGGTATCGCCTTGTGGTTGTTCCCTTCCACTTAAAATAAAAAGGAGGTCCCAGTATGAATTGTCCCTACTGCAGCGCCGAGATGTCCAGCGGCTATATCAAATCTCCCAGAGAGATCTTTTGGGACACATCCCCCAAGGTCAAACTCCTGCCTGCCCAAAACGGGCTGAAACTGACTGAACCGGATAACTGGGACGGCTACTACAAGCAGGCATTTTATTGCCCTGCCTGCCGCAAGATCCTGATCGACCTTTGAACAAAAAAGCAGACACCTGCGTCCTGCAAGTGTCTGCTTTTCTTTTATAGGGCAGTCGGCTCAGCCCGCCGAGCTGTCTGCTTCGCTGGAAGCTGCGCTGTCCGCAGGGGCGCTTTTTGCTGCTGCATCCGCCTCAGCTTCCCCTTCTGCCTGCGAACTGGCCGCAGGCTCGCTGGCGACCGGAGAGCCGGATTCCACGCTGGCCATGATCGCATCCTGCACATCTGTATCCGCCATCGAGGAGGAAACGCTGCTGGAGGAGGATGCCGCCGCGCTGGAGGCAGGCTTGGTCTCGCTTTCGGTCAGGCCGGTCAGATACCAGCTGCCGCTCTGCCGCTCAAACAGATAGTCCATGTATCGGGTAGGCGTGTCAATGCTGGTGCTGAGGATGCTGTCATCCTGGCTTTGCAGCGGAATGTAACCAACGGTCACATGGAGCTTGCCGCTCTTTTTGAACAGGTCGGTAACGGTGGCCCGATAATAGCCCACGCTGCCAGTGACCGGGATCTTATAGCACTGGGTGGCATCGTCAAAAACGATCTCCATGTCCTCCATCTCAAAGCTCCGGTGGGTCAATTTGAAGCTGGGTCCCACCAGCTTTGCCAGATAGGCATCCACATCTACCGACGGCAGAAGCAGCTGCTCGGTCTCCGGGTCGGTCGCATAGTTTTCAAAGCCGCCCTGGGTCTCCTGGATGGCATAAACCGTGCCCCAGACTGCGGCCTCCCGCAGGGTAAGGTCATTGATATTCTCTATGCCTTCAAAAGGCAGCGGGTCAAACAAGACCAGCCCCTCCAGTTTATCTTCGTATTCCTGACGCTGTTCGGTATCGTCGAACAGTTGGGCCACGCCTTGCACACCAGTCCGCAGCACAGTAAAAGCGCCCACCAGTGCCAATACCGCAACGGCAAAGCCCAGCACCTGACGCCATCGGCGGCGATGCAGCCGGTCATGTTCTTCTGGGGTCATATAGGTTTTCATAATCGTATTCTCCCAAGGGTGATCTGCGCCCTGCCCGCTGGCAGGCGCGATAATTTCCGGGTACTGCATCTGGCCAGGCCAGATGCGCCCCATGCGCAGGCTGACGGCGCAGCAAAAAGGCGCCGCTTTGCGCTTACTTTATCAGTATATCATATTCCACAGCGCAGCGCAAAAGCCGGGCGGTGGTTTTTTTGTGAAAAACGCCGTTATTCCCAGCTTTGCCACACCTGGGGCTGATAGCCTACCGTAGCCTGCCGGCCATTGCGCACCACCGGCGTGCGGAACAGCTGCTGATTCTCAAACAGCTTGTCCTCCTGCTGCCAGTCCACCAAAGCCTCCAGCAGCGCAAGGGTCTGCTTGTCCTTGGCATTGGGGTCTACCAGCTGCTGCCAGCCCCCCAATGCACGGCAGACGTTGTCAAACTCGCCCCGGCTCATCTCTTTTTCTTTCAGGTCGATCATCTGAAAGCGGATCCCCCGCTCTTTGAAATATCGCTGTGCCTTTTTGGTGTCAAAGCATTTTTTGGTGCCAAAGATCTGGATGTTCATGTGGTATCCTCCCTATGGGGATGCAGTGCCCCTTTTTTGTCCAACGCTATTGTACCATATC
>OJRF01000313.1_pt1 | contig 24007 bp, 24 predicted proteins | sample 1599141 | NCBI WGS metagenome assembly OJRF01 (sample SAMN03922529, study PRJEB24848) | human gut metagenome | isolation source: stool sample | host: Homo sapiens | place: Germany | collected 2010-05 | reverse complement strand
GTGTCATCGAAACTAGCCTTTTTGATAACCCTCAATTTTTTACCGGACACTAGTGTCTTCCGATAATCATATTGGGGAGACTTTAACAATTCCTCCGTATCACACTTTATACTATAATGCCACTGTTATTAAACGCGAGGTGACTGCGACATATCGGGCTTATTTCATTGGGAATAATTCTAATGAACGAATTGAAATAACAGGAAAATGGAAGGGAACTTTTTACAGAAATGATAAAAGCATAATAAGACTTGAAAAAATAGAATAAGCAGTCCATATTTAGAAAGAATCAACAAGTATTCCTGATAATCATTTTATTATCTTTCGCACCACTTCATCTGTTTTATAACCGGATAAAGTGGCGCGAAATAATATATTATAATTCTAATATCCTTCGTTTATTTACTCATCTATTGCATGATTTTCTCCTGTTTCATAGCCTGATAGAGTTGCACGAAGCACCTGTATCATATCCTGTCGGAATGATTCCGGCGAAAGTATCACCAATTTATCCCGATGCCAAAGTAATTCTTGCTTTAGATCATACGTAGGTCGCACGAACATTTCAAAGTCCGTATAATCTTCCGTATGGTTCACTTCTATTTGGGATACGTGGAGCGGAACGTCTTTTAGATAAGCATCTTGGGGCCAAAATGCACGAAAACAAATAGTTATTGGTTCAAACTGCCGTATAATTCCAAAACAATGTTCAAAATAAACTTCCGGCTTCAAGATTGCCCGCAATTTAGGGGAGAATTTCACCTTATTCTCTTCCAACAACTCTATTTCTTTCACCCGTTCCAATGCGCAAGTCATGGTGCGTTCCTTGCCTCTAACTTCACCTATCACATACCATCGTTGTTTAAACAGACGAACAAAAGCGGGCAACAGAATGATTTCTTTCTCATCCTGATAATGTGATTTATACACTATCCGAAGCAGTCTCTTTCCGTCGATAGCCTCCATAACATCCTGTAAAAGATTGGCAGCCGGTGGTGCAGGTTCTATCATTACTTCCTCCCGTTGATTCACACGTTCGGTAAGACTAGATACACGAAAAGCACTTAAAAGCCACTGCTGCAACTCGTCATTTTTAAAACCATCCGGTCGAATAATTTTATATAAATTCCCATCATGCTTATCACATTTGATGTCTACGTACATCAATGATTCCGCTTCCCGCCGGTAACGGTTGAAAGTCCGTTCCGCCAACGGGTCTCCATCCTCATTAGCCGATGCATTCAACCATTTTTTCTGTATCTCAGGCAAAGTAAGCGGCTGGATACTCAAGGTATCGATCAACCACAAACAAAATTTATATTTGAATATCATTGTTCATCCTCCTTACCGAAAAGAAAGTCACATATCGAATTACTCAACATTCTACTGACCTTCACTATTATTTTTATGAATACAATTAAATAAACCAACAGAATCACATTGGTATGCCACTGCAATTCAAATATACTGGGTGCATCAGGATCAAGCAATACCGCAATAAAAAATGCACTTCCAAGCATGAAAGTTGATAACCCACTTGTTATCAACAAGAACACAATAGTTGTCAGACAGCCTCTCATAGTCCTTACCCTTATTTAATAATGAAATAAACAAGTTTACCCAGAACCCACGAGGTAACAAGTAAAGCTATCAACCCCACTATGGCGCACAAAATTACTGCCAGAAAGTTAGTGATATGCCATGCCTCACGTATTTCTCCTGCCACAATAAGAAGAAACATAATCACGAACGGCGAAGGCAACAGGCAAAGTATGACAGACACCCACTCGGCTACACCTTTCTTTGTCATCACTTTCCCTCCTTTCTTTTTCGTTCTTCTTCTCTTCTATCCTCTTCCGCCAGTTCTTCTTTACTTTCCCTGACGCCTTCCCAAAAACTTTTAGAAAGCAATAGCCATCCAAGGATATAGCCAATGACAGCAAGAATCCATTCGTTCCATCCGAAAGCAGTGGCAAAAGCCGCACCAACAATAGCTCCGATACCTCCGTTAATGAGGCTTTTAATCAAACCTTTAATTGTCTCCATAATCAAACAGTTTTAATGTTTATATTCCTTTTGTTTTATGGAGGCAAAGTTAGGGGGAGATTCGGCCAAGGGCAGGCGGCATCTCCTCCTTTTTTATAATAATAGTTATTATCGATTCAGCTCACTTAGCATTTTTGAAACATATCCATCATGGCGAAACCACTTATGAGCCCAGTTAGGCACCATAAATATATATCCAGAACCATCCTCATGAGGAGCACAATCCAGCTGATTCCCTATGGCAAGTCCGGCTTCCTCTTTGGATATCCCGCAGCAACGCCCCAGTTCCTCACGCAGCAAGTCGTAGGTGACAGCCCGTATCATAGCTGGCGTTACTTGACGCTCTTTCACTGCTTGAGCTGTTTTCGGATCTTTCAACAATACCTGTTTCATCTCCGATACGGTTGGCGTTTTTACGACAGGTCCTACTCTTAATCCCCAAAAACAATATTCGCCTTGAACTTTAAACATAGAAAAAACTTTCGCAGAGTTACGAGAATTGCATTCTTTAGCATAGCGTTTCAGTTGAGGATTCTTAATATTCTGCATCAATTCTGGTATTATCGGTTGGTGGCATAGTTGTCCATAAGTGTATTGCTCGCCATTGATACCACCACTACCAGAGGGAACGCTATCTTCACTAATTAGCTTTTTCTCTATATTCAACTTATCCGTTTTTAATGGATAATCAGAATTCGCAATTTTAAAAGAGGATTCAATATTATTACCGATACGACCTATCTTAAATCTCACTTTTGATAACAAATATCCTACTATTATAAAAACCAACAACAATCCTCCCCATAACCAATAGTCTGATAATTTAGAATTTGCAGGCTCTACTTCTACACTCTGGCTATTATCTGCGACTCTAACAATTGTATCGACATGAGTTGTTCCTTTTTTTACTACAACAATCTCAGCATAGCGTAAATCTCTATCATCACCAGAATCTGAAATATTTGATACAGAATAATTAATATCAAAAAAAGAATCTGAAATATTAAACTTATCGGATAAATATTTTTGCAAAGCCATAGCTCGATTATGAGATAACTGTTCATTGAAGTGTCGACTACCTTCTGGAGATGCAGAACCCGAAATCCTTATTTTTGAGAACTCCTGGGTATTGATTGAAGAGAATACAAAATCTATATCAGCAATAGCCGTCTCATTTTCTCTAAACCAACTTTTAATAACAGACTCCCCAAATCTAAAATATATTTTAGAATTATGAACATTGTATTCCGATTCCGCTGCATGTACATTTGTTGTACCATAAATAATACATACATAACAAATTATTAACAAAACTCTATACATAACCTAATAAATTAAATGATTTATAAAACTATATCGCCTTTTTATGCTTAATATCTTTCATTTTGTACCACTTACAATTAGCAACTCCATAATATTATATTTATCGCCTTATCTCTAATGGTTATTGCTATACCTCGTTCATAGTAGTGGCAAAAAACCACAGATAATAATTTACAACCAAGTGTTTTTCAAAAAGAATATCATCTTCATATCTTCTTATTCTATTAATTATTCTCCGTCCTTTAATAATAAACGGATATATAATAAAAAAGAGCGCGAACCCACATCTCAAATTTCTTGAAGGTTCGGCTCTGGTAAGCCTTGGTCATGAAATAAGCGAAGCAGCTCCACGCCCTGTCCGGGTGTGAACAATGCTCAGACTTATATTATTCATGACCAAAAGTTGAATTTACCAGATTTAACCTTCAGAATAATACGTCTTCGACGTTCTACAATATTTTATTTTTCGTCCTCTTTTTTGTTTTCTTTTATATTTTCCTTTTTACAAAGGCAAATGTATAAAAAGATTTCCTAAAAGAAATACGAAATAATAAAAATATTGGGAGCTGCCCGCTTTTTCTTTCATTTATTTAGAGGACAAAGGTAGAAGAAGATACCGCCAATGACCGGCGGTATATGTAATCGATTTGCATAATTTGTGTTCTCATATAAAGCGTTTCCTCAATTTATTTCTGAGCAGGAAGAAACTACACATATTCATAATGTTATTATTATATTGGCATACATGTCAGAATAACACAGTATTCTTCTTTTTACTAACGTAAGCACCTCCATGCAAATCTTTGTAACATCAACTTAAAAGACATCGAAATATGAAAGTTATTACAATGAACAATGTACCCGTAAAACTCTGGGTAGACCAGCTGGATGCACATGCCTGGAAAGAAGTAAACAACCTGACAACACTGCCTTTCCTTTTCCATCATCTTGCACTGATGCCCGATGCACATGGGGGTAAAGGTATGCCGATAGGTGGTGTACTGGCAACGAAAGGAGTAGTAATCCCCAACGCGGTAGGAGTAGATATCGGTTGCAGTATGTGTGCCGTGAAAACAAATCTTCTTGTTGAAGAAATACCACAGGATGTACTTCGCAAAGAGATTATGCGAGGAATACGTAAACGGATTCCCTTGGGAAGAGAGCATCATTCCGGAATCACAAGGTACACATTCCTATATAGTAGAGGGATTAGGTAATCCGGAAAGCTTCTTGAGTTCTTCACACGGGGCAGGACGCGCGATGAGAGGCTGCCGGTGCTTATAAGAATATTGATGAAGTAACGGCTAATCAGGCTGACCTGGTACGTATTCTGACTACCTTATCGCCCATTGCAGTCATTAAAGGATAATATATACCCTTTCTTCATCAACGATTCTATCTTCACTGAAGGATCATTGCGAAGCGCCTTACGCAAATAAGTAATTTGCACATTCAGCGCCAAAGAGTTTGCATAAGAGGCACTGCTCCAAACTGTATTCAACAGCAAGTCACGGTCTACAGCCAAGTTGAGATTCTTCGCCAACAAGCGGAGAATCTCTGCCTGACGGGAGGTAATAAGAACCTTATTATTTCCCGTTCGTATTTCATTGGTACTGTAATTGAAGACAGAGTGACCAAAACGGTAAGTTTCTTCCTCCACCGTATCGGAAAGTTGGGAAGTAAAACGCTCATGGATACGGGCTATAAGTTCTTCCGGATAAAACGGCTTGGCAAGATAATCGTTCGCACGAAGTTGGAAACCTTGCAGGCGGTCGGCCTTATCGCTACGGTCGGAAAGGAAGAAGATTAGGACGTGTTTATCCGTCTCGCGGATGCGTTCGGCCACTTCAAAGCCATTGTAACCGGGCATATTGATATCGAGCAATACCAAATCGGGCTTTACAAGCGGAAATTGTTCCAGAGCAATCGTACCGTTTCCGGCATAAGTCACTTCATAGCCTTCCTTCTCAAGAAAGCGTTTCAGCAACATCGAGTACTTCAAATCATCATCGGCAAAAAGTATTTTCAAAGCTTTCATATAGTTGAATGTTTTTTCAGAGACAAGCATAACGCAGCAACTCGTAGCTTGTAGCTCGTTACTTGTAACTCGTTACTTGTAACTCATTACTTGTAACTCGTAGCTTGTAACTTCCTCATTGGGGAATATTAATTTCAATCGTTGTCCCCCTGCCTGGCTGGCTATTTAAAGAGACACTTCCATGATGCGCTTCTACCAGCAACTTTACATAACTCAACCCCAGACCAATACCGGGCAACGAACGGTCGGGAAGATTACTGCCCCGATAGAACTTATCAAATACACGATTCTGTTCGGAAACCGGAATGCCGATACCATCATCAGACACCCGTATCATCAATTGGTGATCCTGCAAAAGACAATCTACAACAATATGCACAGACCTGCCCGAATACTTCACGGCGTTCTCTATCAAATTACTGATAATATTAGAAACATGCACCGGATCCGCCGTTACCAGAGTCTCCGAACTGAAATGGGTTTCAATAGAAACATCCTTATCCTCAGGAACATGGTAAAGCCGGACAAGCTTTTCCAAACTCGTCTTTATATCAAATGTACGGACGGAAAGCTGCGTGTGTTCATCATCGGCACGCGTCATATCACGTAATTTTGAAAGATAGGCCGACAGATTATCCAGCTCGGACATGGAATCGTGAATCACTTCATCCATTGCTTTCTCGTCTGTTCGCATAGACTTGTCATTGAGAAAAGCTATACACATTTTCAGAGCCTGGACAGGACGTTTCAGTTCATGTATCATAGTGTTTACAAAGCTTTTTCGCAGTTCGTCTATCCGCCGTTGCTTCAAGATGGTTTTTATCTGAAACAGCAGACAAAGCCCCAGCAAAAAGATCAGACAGGTACTGCCCACTAACTGCCAACCCATACGCACGAGTACCGCATGGGGCGAAACCTTCACGGAAACAAGCACAAACTGGCGTTTCAGGGGATTATAAGGATACATTACTTCTATATACGGATTGAACAATGTACCTTGCCGTTTCAGCTCAGCATTCCACCGGTAAATGGAATCTTCGGTAACCACCAGATGCGTAGTAAACAGTTGATTGTCCAGGCGCATGGCAAGCAAAGAATCAAATTGCTGCAATGCGAAAGGTACATCCAGTTCGAGACGATAAAGATTAATCACCGAATTCAGATTAGGAGCATCCTTATCGGACATATTAATCTTAAATGAATCCATAACGATGATTCTTTCTTTAGGAATGATACTATCCAACGTCCATTGCTCACGCTGTGTTTTCTTTGTTTGGTCATCCACCTTAGCCGAATCTCGCGTCTCTATCTTGAGAGTTTCTACATTCACCCCCATGTTCTCCAACTCTCTTCCTTTCAGAGCACCCAAAATCACTTCATCAATGGTGGTGCGGTGTTCCAAATCAATGGATTTGCTCAGCTGGTAGAAGAACATATTGGCATTGTTGAGCACCTTTTTGGGTTGAGGAGTACGGATAGAGTCATACTGTTGAGTGGTCTGCAAGATGCGATCATAAATATTATTGATCTGTTCATCATTCATATACTGATACTGATTACGCAGCCAGTAGACCTGTCCGCAGGTAATAAGCAGCATCGATACGATGGAGAATATCCAAACGATCTTAATCCGTTGTTCCATAATTGTTCTTTTTTTAGTCTCTTCTTAGAAAGACTTTCATTTAGTACCAGCAAAGGTAAAAGTTAGCTTGCAAATATAAGTACGTGCGAGGCAGATATTATGCATTGAGTAATATTTCAGTAATAACTTTCAGCCTCTTCTGAAGTAAAATCCGCATAGTTTTGCACTACAATATTTGCTGGCAACAGCATGTCAAACCTCTAAAAAGTAAAACTATGAGTACAAGAATTATCTTTCTTAATCTGTGTCTCGCCATGTTGTTCACATCACAGGCAAAGGCACAAATCATCGTTTCTGATGGAACGAAAATCCAAAATGATACCATCGGTGAGGCACAGCTCCTTGTGCAATATGAAACGCGCTGTATCAGCAATACGGAAAAGCCGGAAAATGTTACGGAAGAAACTATGATGTTGGAAGTCGGTAAAAATCTCTCCAAGTTCTATAGTTACACCAAGTATGTTTGCGACTCCGTACTGGCAGTGGACTTCGCCAATAAAGCCTCACAGGAAACGATTAATGAACATCTGAAACAATACGGGACAAGCAAACTGAGCGAACGTACATTCAGAGGTTATCCTGCCGGAAAAGTAACGACTGTCGATGAAATAGCAGGCATATCCCGCCTACGTTGTGAAGAACCGGATGAACGTCCGCAGTGGAAGATACTGGCAGAAAACGACAGTATCCTCTCCTACCTCTGCGGCAAAGCGGAATGTCGGTTCAAAGGACGGACATGGACAGCATGGTTCACTACAGAAATTCCTGTCAGCGAAGGTCCCTGGAAATTATGCGGACTGCCTGGACTGATACTGAAAGCTGTAGACACCGAAGGGCATTATTCATTCACCGCCACAGGTGTAGAGCAATGCCATACTTACAGGCCTATACTCTTCGATGGAAAGAGGCATGAACCGATGAATCGTAAAGCATACAACAAAGTACATGAACGCTATTATGCAGATCCGGTAGGATTTATCACCGGAAGTATGCCGAACGTTACCATCAAAGTAAGTGACGAACACGGCAATGCAACCAAGAACCCGAAGAACGTTCCTCATAATCCATTGGAACGGGATGAATGAGTTATGAGTTGCAATCTACAGGCTAATTGTCAATAATTATATACGCCTATTTTTCTATATTTATCTCCTTATTCTTTATCTTCTGATTTTAGTGACCGGACAAGCTGAATTTTGCCGACCCACGCTACAGTACATTGTAGAGGGGGTAACACCTCCCATTTTAGGGGGGTGTTAACTCCCCGGTTGGGGAGTGCGTTACTCCCCGGTTAGAGAGTGCGTTGCTCCCCGGTTAGGGAATGCGTTACTCCCCAGCTGGGGAGTTAACACCTATTCAACTGGGGAATTTTCATCTGTAAAGTGATGATATCGGAATATAGATATATATAAGTACTTTTTACTATCATATATATATTTATAAAGTCATCATCGGGATAAAAGATGGACTAATAACCGTATCCTTTATTTTTTTAATGAATTGAATATATGAACAGATCAGTTTTCTTTATGGCTTTCCTCTCTTTTCTTTATTTCTCAACAATTAGTCGTGCTCAAACTCTGAGCGGAATAATAACAGATGCAGAAACCCATCAACCGCTGGAAGCTGTAATGATCAGTGTGTTACGCGGAAACATGATGATAGATTACACGCTGACCGACGCCAAAGGGCAATATTCTCTGCCCTGGAAGCATAGCGGGACATTGCAGCTTAATGTTTCCCTGTTAGGCTATAAGAGAGAGATGCGCAATATCAGTGCAGCAGGAACCCTGAATATCAACCTACAGGCAGAATCGATTATGCTAAAAGAAGTACAAATACGCCCCGGACGTATCAATACCCGAAAGGATACGGTGAGATATGACCTGGCACAGTTTGCCTCATCCAAAGATGTACACATAAAGGATGTATTAAAGAAACTTCCGGGTGTGGATATAGATGAAAACGGACAGGTAAAGTATAAAGGGAAGGCCATCGACCATTATTTTGTGGAAGGAATGGATGTGACAGGCGGACGTTATAACCAAATCAACAACAATCTGAGTGCCAAAGCCGTAAAGAGTGCGGAAATCATGGAGAACTATCAGTCGGTAAAGGCCTTGAAAGGAAAAATTAATTCCGAAGAAGTGGCATTGAACCTGAAACTGGACCCGAAAGCACGTGACCAATGGATAACAAACGGTACCCTGGGAACCGGATGGAGTGACAACAACGACAAAATCCTGTGGGAAGGCGGACTGAATGCCCTTCAACTGGGTAAAGGAAAACAGAGTGTCTATAATTACAAGACAAATAACAATGGCAAGGACCTCAGCAACGAACAAACAATACTGACCGGAAATAACCAGCAACAAGTTCCGCTGTCCGGTTTTCTCTCCCAGCCGGGCATCAGCGCACCATTAGACAAGAATCGCTTGCTATTCAATGAAACCCACACCCTGAACGGTAACCGCATGTACAAATGGAATGATGACCGCAGCTTGCGCCTACAAGCCGGATATACTCATGATCTAATCCAACAACAACGGGGAAATACCCAAATTTATTATCAACCGACAGATACCATACAAATAGACGAAACCTACCATTATCGTCTAAGAAGTGACATCGCTAATCTGGAACTGCGTTATGAAGATAACAGCAGCCGGAATTATATATCCAACCGCTTCACCGTAGACGGAGAAATAAATCGCGGACGTTCGGAGGAACTGGGACAAACTCTGCAAACTTCACAACTAAGTGCCGGAAACTACTTCAATCTTATCCGGAACCGGGAAAGCGGAACCTGGGAATTCCGTTCGGCAGCGCAGTATGCTTACCAGCCTGCATCCTTATTACTCGAAGAAGGAAAAAGTAAATTCAACCAGCATAACTTCTACACAGATAACAGTGCCGCATATCTACGAAAGTATAATGGATTTACCCAACAATATAAAGCAGGAATACAAGGAGAACGGGCTACCCTGAAATATACTCCGGCAGGACAGTCCTATGATTTCAATGCTTCGCATCTATCATTATATCTTACCCCCTACTTCCAGCTGAAACGGGGAAAATGGCTGACTACGCTTTCCCTTCCTCTGAAAGCAGAACGGTATTTCTCACAACAGCGTTCGTTCCTGTTCTTCAATCCGTCCACGTATTTGCGTTATAAACTGGATTATCATTGGACGTTCTCCCTTTATGGCAGTCTGAAACGTTCGGCAGGAGACTTCTCCGACTTGTATCCGGGACTCTACCAAACCGATTACCGCACCTGGCGAGACGGCAACGGACTTTTCCCTACCAGCACCACGCAAACCTACAATCTCTACGGAGAGTACAAAAACACTGTACAGGAATTCTTCATCACCGCCGCACTAACCTACAGCCGCAGCAATCGGAATACCCTTTTCGAACAGAGTGTTTCCGAAGATGCCATTGTCTACACCCGTCGTGAATTACCGAACCATAACGATAGCTGGAATCTCAGCAGTACCCTGTCCAAAGGTATATATGACTGGCATTTGAAAACATCCCTCACCCTACTACTCAGTCGCAGCAATGGCGAGCAGCTTACCCGCCTGACTGACAGCAAGGGCAATCAGCAAAGTCTTCTGCAAACCTATCGTTATGATTATCTGAAAGCAGAGCCTAAAATAATCTGGTCGCCCGCAGATGTTTTTGAAGCGGAATATCATGCCACATTAGGCTACGGTGGCAGTAAGATAGGAAGTGACACCCGTCTCACACCGTTACTGGACTTCGTACAACGATTGCATCTCACATTCAGTATCGGGCAAGTAGGCCTGCGCCTCTCCGGCGAGCATTACCGGAATGACCTGGGAGGAAACACACATCTCAACACAGTATTCGCAGATGCATCCCTTATCTATAAAAGAAAAAAATGGAGATTGGAAGCAACCCTTAACAATCTCTTCAACAAAAAAGAGTATGCTTACACGATGTATTCCGCCACGCAAAGTTACACTTCACGGCTAAATATACGTCCAAGGGAAGCAATGGTGACAGTCAATTATCAGTTCTGAATCTATAAGATCATCACTGTGGAATATATCAGTATCCCCACTATCGTCAATCCGCCCACCAGTATCGGAGCATAAATGTGAGGAACTTTCTCCATAGTCTTATGTCCGCTGACTTTCAGGAAAAGGCGGTATACAATATATGCGGCAAATAATCCGATCAGTGTTCCCACTATGAGATCGCCCGGATAATGTACTCCCAGGTAGATACGTGAATAGCAGGTCAGCAACGCCCATCCCATCATAAATACGGTGAGCCATCGTTTACGGAAAAGAAACCAGACAAAGAATGCCAGGCCAAAAGTATTGGCAGCATGGCAAGACGGGAAACCATAACGCCCTCCTCGACGTCCGTTTACAATATGCACCATATCGGATATAGGATTTTCCAGATTGGAAGGGCGGAGACGTTCCACATACAGACGTATCAATGTTGCCCCCGTCTGGTCGGCAATGGTAATTACGAGTGCCAAGCTGACCATGCAGAACAAAGTCACTTTCCAATGGAAATTGCGTAGCATCACGTACCAAATGGCAGCATACATGGGTACCCAAATCCATTTACCACTGTAGGTACTCATGAAATAATCAAAGAACGGACTGTGCATCCGGTTGATGGAGAGGAATATGTCAGTATCAATGTCAACAACCTCATTCAAAAGTTCTAATAGCATCATCTTGTTTTATCTTTTAGCAATGTCATCATACAATTTCTGCAAATAGGCCTTGCCCGGTAGCAAGTTCTTGCCTTTCGTACTGCCTTCATTTACTGCCACGGCATTAGCTTCGCAGTTAAATATCAACTGATTGTCCGGTGTCACCATACCAAAGGCATCCGGAACGGCAAAGAATGCAAAATGTGGAGAAGCCGGATTCAGCATATCTTTACTGAACACAAAATCCTGATGTGGCAATGATAATTGTGCCAATAAAGTAGCCGCAATATCATGTTGGGAACCATATATATCAATGCGTCTTGGTTCGCTAACCGCACCTCCTATCAATAACAGGGGGATTTGGTAACGATCTACCGATAGATTATTCAAATGTTCGGGATACGCGCCCAAGTGGTCGGGAACCAATACCAGCACTGTATTCTTCCATTGGGGCAATTCGCGGAAACGCTTCACAAAGTCGCCTACACAACTATCGGTATAAGCAAAAGCGTTTAAACGATCATTCGCCAGACGGCGATACGGAACTTCAAAGGGTTCGTGACTGCTGGAGGTTTGCAATACCTGAAAAAAGGGACGGGCATTTTCCGCCGAAGTTGTGTCTGCCGCCTCAACTTTCATATCTTCCAGCAGACGGTTGAAAACAAGATGGTCATGCGCTCCCCATTTACTCAAGCGCTCTGATACGGGAAAGTCCTGATCGGAAATAATATTCTCGAAACCGGAAGACATCAGATAGGAACGCATATTCGTAAAGTCGGCATCACCTCCATAATAATATTTAGTACGGTATCCGGCATCACGCAGGCTACCTGCAATGGCAGGAAGATTCTGTGTCTTACGGGGATACTTCATGATACTCGTGGTAGGCTGTGCGGGATAGCCACTCAGAATAGCCACCAGTCCACGGTCTGTGCGGAAACTGTTGGCATAAAAGTTTGTAAAGAGTACTCCCTCCTTTGCCAGACTGTCCATCTGTACAGCAATATCCGGTTCACCGCCCAAAGTTGTCATCAATCTGGATGAGAAGCTCTCCAATATAACAAAGATAACATTGGGGCTCTGTCTTAAATAAAGTCGTACGTAAAGTATCGGGAACCACTGCAGTACTGTCCAGCACTGACGGATCTACCAGATTCTTTATCAACTCATCCGCCTGTGCCGCTTCCATAAAACGATATTGCTTGCCGAAATCCTTTTGCTTGGATAGAGATTCCATCAGGCTGAATGCCGGATTGATAGCTGCATGGTTCAAGCGTTGGTTGGAACTGAAATAAACTTTGCCGGTGTTCATTGTAGAAACGGTAAAACCGCCACGGATAGGAATAAAGAGCAAACCGGTCAGTAACAGCATTACACCTGACACCGACAATCGGCGATAAGGCAGTTTCATCCTTTTCCAGATACCTTTCTGTATCCAAAGAAAAAGAGCGTAAAGCAATGATGCATACAGGATCATGGCTACTATTCCTCCCAGCACCTGCCATATACTGATACTTGCCAGCGCATCTTTGGGAGAAGAAAAGAAATAAAAAAGCGGTGTAGCATCCAGACGGAAGCCCCAATACTCATATAAACCTATATCAACAATGAAAATGACAGCGAGTAAAACAGCGATGAAAAAGTAATAACCGTTCCAGATGCGGCGGAGTGCCTTGGAAAGTGTCCAGGCGGACGCTATGAAGAGTAGTCCGGGAATAGCCGTTAAATATCCGGCAAGCGAGAGGTCGAGGGGTAAACCATTCCAGATAACCTTGAAAGGGTCTGTCCAGGAAGTTCCTGCATACAAAGAACTGTAGTAGAGTATAAATAACGGTTTCTGTAGTATAAAGATACAGACGAAGAGAATGTACGTCTTTATCAATCCAATAAGCCTTTCTTTCATCAGCTTTTTCTCTTTTTATATTTATATTGAGCGCAAAAATAGTTGTTTTATTCTATTTTACGCCAATATTGTTCAAGAAAACCGTGAAAGATAGGCTTATAGAGTATTTTTTATTATCCGTTTACACGTTTATAGTCTTCAAGGAACTTTTTCAACCCGGAATCCGTCAACGGATGATTGAGTAGACCTTTGATGGCAGACAACGGACAGGTTGCTACATCAGCCCCCACTTCAATACATTGCATGATGTGCGCTGTATGACGAATGGAAGCTGCAAGTACCTGTGTAGTATAACCGTAATATCGATACATTTCTACAATCTTGCCTACCAGTGCAATACCGTCTTCACAGATGTCATCCAGACGCCCGACAAACGGAGAAACATAAGTAGCTCCTGCCTTGGCGGCCAGCAATGCTTGTCCCACGGAAAATACTAATGTGCAATTGGTACGGATACCTTTGGAAGTGAAATATTTGACAGCCTTGATACCGTCGGCAATACAGGGAACTTTTACTACGATGTGAGGGTTGAGTGCGGCAAGTTCTTCACCTTCCTTAATCATACCTTCATAATCCGTAGCAATTACTTCGGCACTGACATCGCCTTGCACGATGTTGCAGATTTCTACATAATGTTTCCGCTGGTTATCTACTCCTTTGATACCCTCTTTCGCCATGAGCGAAGGATTGGTTGTCACTCCATCAAGAACGCCCATATCATAGGCTTCCCGGATTTGATCTAAATTTGCAGTGTCAATAAAAAACTTCATGGTATAAACTGTTTATTATGATTAAAAATAGAATGTTACATAAAATGAAACCTCAAGAAATGAGGCATATATAATTAGAAACAGATAGTTAAGTTAAATGTTTTCAGTTTATACCGTTTTATCTTGATAAAGAGGAAAAGAGCCCAATGGAGAAACCATTATTAGACACACACATGAAAACTATTCCCATTGGGCTTTCCTCATCCCATATAGAAGCAATAAGTAAATACAGTTTGCCTGAAATCACTTCGGTATGTATTTTACTTCTATACAGCTTTTCCCGTTTCACAACGGAAAGCATATATTATAATTATGGATTCAATATTCAGAGGGCATGTTGTTCAACTGCGCTTTTGTAAACACAGGTCCGTCTTTACAGACATACAACTTCCCGACATTACATCTACCACACTTTCCAACACCGCATTTCATCCGGTTCTCCAAAGTCGTGTAAATGTTTTCGTCCTTAAAACCTAACTTTTCCAATACAGGAAAAGTAAATTTAATCATTACCGGAGGGCCACAAACAATGGCAACAGTGTTAGTACTGTCGGGAGCAACTGCCTCCAGCACAGAAGGAACAAAGCCTACCTGCCCTTTCCAATCCGGTGTTTCTCCACCCGGATCAACCGTAGTAACCAAACGGACATCCGGACGATTATCCCACTCCCTCAGTTCTTCTTTATAAACCAAATCAGCTACGGACTTCGCTCCATAGATAATCGTGATATCATTGAAATTTTCACGCAAATCCAAGGCATTCCAGATTACGCATCGCATAGGTGGAAGCGCTATTCCGCCGGCTATAAACAAAAGATTCTGTCCTTTCCATTCATCCAAAGGAAACGTATTACCGAATGGTCCGCGAAAACCGATTGTGGCGCCCGTTTCCAATCTGGATAAGCCTGTAGTCACTCTTCCGGCTTGTCGGAAAGTACATTCTATATATCCTTTGCGCGTAGGAGAAGAGGCTATACAAAAAGTAGACTCTCCCTCACCGAATGCAGAATATTCACCAAACTGTCCGGCTTTGAAATGAAAATCCTCACCTTCCCGTTCTTCCTTGAATTTCAGGCGGAATGTCCTGACTCCGGGAGCTTCATCTGTTATTTTTTCAATTATCATCCGATATGGAAGATAAAGGGAATCTTTCTGTTTATCCATGATTTTCTATTGACATTAAATGTTCAACGATATTCATATCGACCGGACAGGCACGGGAACAACGTCCGCATCCGGTGCATCCCGTTTCATTAATACGATCCGGCATGTATGAAAACTTATGTAGAATACGCTGTCTCCAGCGGGTACTTTGAGTAGGTCGGGGATTATGTCCGGACGTATGTTGAGTAAATAAAGAAAAACCACAGGAATCCCAGCAACGAATCCGACTACCGGAACTTCCCCGAGCATCTTCCTGAATATCAAAACAAGCACAAGTGGGACAAACAAATGCGCAGGCGCCACACCCCAAACAACGCTCGGATTGTTGTTTCCAAATAGGGCTATCAAAAGCTCCTTCCAGTTTTCCACGGAGCTGTTCTAACTGGAAACGAACCGGAACAGAAGCCAGATATGCCTCTTTATCTATTCCGTCCGCTGGTGTAGTTTCCTTTACAAAACGTTCTATCAACGATTTGCCTTTCGGAGTCAATATCTCCACCAAAGCACTCCGATCCGGTAATTCTGTAACTTGTATATCGCTGCCTTCCGTGTTTCCCGGACCGCCATGAACAGAAGTACAAAAACAATATTCATCACATCGGGTACAACTGAAGCTAACTAAAGTTATTTTATCCCTCCGTGCATTATATATATTGTCTTTATAATCCCAGTTAAAAATACCGGTAAGTGGAGCAAAACCAGCCGCATCACAAGGACGCACCTTCCAAAGCACAATTTCCGGAAAATCATTCAGGTTCCTTTCCTGTAAGGTTACGTCTTTCCCTTCTTTTCTGTATGAGAATAACTTTTCTGCCTTTGGAAAGGCAAAACGCTTCGCGGACTGGGTAGTCTGTACATAATCATCAGCAACTTTATCACCGAAAGCCAATAACCGGAAATCTGTTTTTTCTCCATCATGTACAGGGGCAAACACTTCTATCTTACTGTTTACCATCTGATAAAGCCATTGCTCCAAAGCATGTTGGCTGATATGTAAATTAGTCATTGTTTCCATTAATGTATAAAGTCTTCTTTATCTTCCACTCTAAAAGTGGCAAGTACATTTCCCTTATTCCTCAGATTACCCGGTTGTTTTTCAAACTCATGCCGGATAGTTTCCATCATATTCTGTGTCAGCAAATGAAGAGGAATACCTACAGGACAAGCTTTTGCACACGCTCCACATTCGACACAACGTCCAGCCATATGCATGACCCGGTTTATCTGCCACTCCATATTAGTCAACGGAGCCGACCATGCCTGTATCCACTGAGGACAGTTCACTTCAACAATGCATCGATTGCAATAACACAATGGGCAAGCTGCACGACAGGCATAACACTTAATGCATTTTGACATTTCATGAATCCAATATTGCCACCTGTCTTCACGGGTCATGTTTTGTATCTTCTCTATCAGTTGGCGGTCTTCTTCACTCGTCAGCATCGGATAGTCAGCCATATAAGCATAAATATCTTCAAAGTTGTCGAACTGAATAATTTCTTCCTGAGCATTCAATGTGAGAATAATCCATTGCTCCTGCTTCAATTGATTTTCTGACGCTAGTTGCAGAATAGTACGCAGTGCAGGAAGATTAGCAAACAAGGCTGTTTTATCTGTACCGAATAATTCCGTTTTAGTCAAATAAACTGCAATATTATTTGTACAAAAGTCATCCCAAACCAGTTTATCTGCCTCCTCTATATTTCTACAAAAAAATGGGCGTACTCCGTGACTCCCCTTCTCAAAGCCAATAACCAATTTCACGAGATCCTCGGTGAAAAGTGACTTTACTTTTTCGACCAATTTATTCATAAGCCACCTCCTGTTCCAAATATTCAGCTACCTTCTTATATTCTTCGTAAGAACCTAACTCTCGAATAGCTGCAACTGTCTGATTGACTAACTCTGCCCATTTGGCTCCTTCGGCTGCCGATACCCAAGAATAACAGATTCTCCGAACATCAATGCCCAGGAAATCAAGTAGTCCGCGAAAGACAATCCAACGCCGGCGGGCATGAAAGTTTCCGGATGTATAGTGGCAATCATTCGGATGGCAACCAGATACTATAATGCCATCGGCTCCACCAGCAAAGGCTTTCAGCAATAACATAAAATCAATCCTACCTGTACATGGAAAACGTACAATCTCCACATTGGTGGCATATTTCAAACGACTTGTTCCGGTTAGATCAGCTCCGGCATAGGTACACCAGTTACAGACAAAAGCAACAATCTTCGGTTCAAATTCTGATTTATTCTCATTCATATCTTACTTCCTTTTAATTGTTCAACAGAGCCATCACCTCGGCATATACCTGCTCATTGGAATATCCCTGTATGTCAATCGATTTAGAACGGCAAAAAGCAACACATGTTCCGCAGCCCTGGCAAAGCCCCGGATTAACTTTAGCTATTGTTTTCAAAACTTTGCCTGTTCGATCTTTTATCTCTTCACGTTCAATAGCCTGATAAGGACAAGCGGTCTGGCACATAAAACACCCTACACAAGTACTGAACAAGGGAGGTGCAGTCCGGTTGACAACAGCAATCATAGGCTCACGCACCAAGTTGGCTTGTGAAAATAAGCTTGCTACTTTCACAGCTGCACCCGATGCCATCCCCACTGTCTCGGGAATATCTTTTGGAGCCTGACAGGCCCCCGCCAGAAAGATACCGGCAGTATTCGTTTCTACCAGCTTCAACTTAGGATGCGCTTCTGCAAAAAACTGATATGGATCATAGGAGATATGCATCTTCTGAGCCAAATCTTCTGCACCTTTATTTGCTACTCCTGCTGTAGCCAGTACCACCATATCCGCTTCTATCTCAACAGGAGAAGCACCGAGCAAAGTATCTACTCCCTTTACAATCAACTTGCCATTTTTTTCATAAATCCGGGCAACACGTCCTCGTATATAATTCACCCCATCTTCTTCAATCGCTCTGCGCACAAATTCTTCATAATTCTTACCACCCGCACGAATATCCATATAAAAGACATAGGATTCACCATCGTGTACTTTATGCTGATAAAGCATAGCATGTTTGGCTGTATACATACAGCATATTTTGGAACAGTAAGGAATACCTTTTGCCGGATCACGTGAACCGGCACATGCAACAAACACAATCTTTTGGGGGATTTTACCATCTGAAGGACGACGAATTTCTCCTAAAGTAGGTCCAGATGCAGAAGCCAACCGCTCAAACTGAATCCCGGTAATAATATCTTTATATTTTCCATAGCCATATTCCGGGAAAAAGTCTGTATTCAGTACATTAAATCCGGTAGTAACCACAATAGCCCCGACATTTTCTGATATAATACGGTCCTCTTGGTCAAAACGAATAGCTCCGGTCGGACACACCTTTTCGCAAACACCACACCTTCCTGTCCGAAAATGAGTGCAATGTACTCTGTCGATTACCGGCTTATTAGGAACAGCCTGAGGAAACGGAACATAAATTGCAGTCCGCATTCCCAAACCTGCATTAAATTCGCTCGGAATCTTCTTTGTGGGACATTTCGTTGTGCAAAGTCCACAACCGGTACATAACTTTTCGTCAATACTCTTTGCTTTCAAGCGAATACTTGCTTTGAAATTACCTATAAATCCTTCCAGACTTTCCAATTCCGCATAGGTATAGAGCGTAATATTAGGATGCTGAGCCACCTCAACCATACGTGGAGTCAAGATACATTGAGAGCAGTCTAAAGTCGGGAATGTTTCTGACAACTGTGACATATGCCCGCCTATAGAAGGATCTTTCTCTATCAAAATCACCTGATATCCACAATTGGCAATATCCAGACTTGCTTGGATACCAGCTATTCCGCCACCTATCACCAAAGCCTTTTTAGTAATAGGAACCTGTATCGGATTCAGTGGACGATTCCGCTTTACCTTCTCAACCAAACTTCTCACAATGTCAACAGCCTTACATGTAGTTGCTTCTCCTTTATTATGCACCCAAGAACAATGTTCACGAATATTGGCTATTTCACACAAATAAGGATTTAAACCTGCTTCGGCACATGCCCGACGAAAAGTCGGTTCATGCATACGGGGAGAACATGCACCTACTACCACACCATCCAAATCATATTCTTTAATTGCATTCTTTATGAGTGTCTGCCCCGGATCCGAACACATATATTTATAATCAACTGCGTATGCCACGCCTTCCATATTCGCAGCCAGCTCAGCAACTTTAACACAATCAACAGTAGCACCGATATTTTCTCCACAATGGCATATAAAGACACCTATTCTTGACATAACTCAGCCTCCTTTAAGTTTACACCCACAAAATGACGCCTCAACCCTAAGTCTTTAGCTGAAAGTCCGATAGCCAATCCTAACACTTGAGTTACATATAGCACAGGTATTGTCATCGGTTCCATCAAATGCCTGTTGATCGTAGAACGACGCATATCCAAATTGGAATGACACATCGGACAAGCCACAATGACAGCTTCCGCTCCTCTGTCGCTGGCATCTTTCAAGATATTTCCAGAAAGACGCCCAACCAAATCTGTGCGCGATACGGACAAACCCGCCCCGCAACATTCAGTCTTAAATGCCCAGTCTATAGGATTAGCCCCCAATATTGACATAATCTTATCCATACTTTGCGGATCCTCCAAACGATCAAACTTTAAAACTTTATGCGGACGAAGCAATAAACAGCCATAATAACAAGCCACCTGATGAGCAAATGGCCGTACAATCTTATCCAGCAATATATCTAATATATATTTTTCTATAAATTGAAGGACATTCAATACTTTTACTGTTCCCAGATAAGGCAAACCTACCACCGTCAGCACATCATCCTTCAACTTTTCATTATTTTCCAATTCATATTGCGCCACACTCAGACGATTATAGCAGGAAGCACAAGGAACCACTATTTCCTGAAAGTCTTGTTTTTCGGCCAATGCCAATATACGAGTAGGCAGCGCTAAAGACAATTCTTTATTCATGGAATGTGCCGCAGTGGCACCACAACAATTCCAATCTTTCAACTCTACCCAATCGATCCCCAAAGCCTTTCCTATTGCCTTAACCGACTCATTGTATTCACGGGAAGTACCATTCAGCGAACATCCCGGATAGAAACCTATTCTCATACTTTTCTACTTTTCTTTTTTATCAATAGTTTGGGAAAATATCTTCTTTATTTTCTGCCTACTCTCAATACATTCCGGCAAAAGGTTCAATTTTCCTTTCTTCAACATACCGGGAACCAGGTTTACATCCTGTAGCATGCGAAAGGTACGCACCTTAAATCCGGCAACTAAACCTATCTCATACAACCTTCCGGTATATCTCACTGATTGCAGGAAAGCACTGTGGAAAGCAACCACAGGCCGGGATTGTTTATTTATACAGTTCCGGTGGCGGGACTGCTCCCGTAGATAATCCATGATTTTAGGAATATCAATTTCTTTAGGACACCGTGCAATACAATTCTCACAATTCAAACAAATCCAGATAGCATTGGAACCAAGCACACGATTGTCATTTTCAGGGGTTCTTGTCTGAAGCAAACGTACCAAGAAACTGGGAGGAAAATCCATTTCTTCCGCTAAGACACACCCTGCCGTACATTTACCGCACTGATAGCAGCACGATATGATGACACCCGCCTCATGCTCCAAGCCATAGGAAATACATTTTTTGTTTTCCATGTCAGCATGAAATTAAATAAGAAATAATAAAGATAAATGAAGCAATAGATAGAGCCTGCAGAAAAGAAGCAGTTGCTCCTCACCCTATCAACAAATTAGAAAAGAAATGTGAATTAAATAAGAATATGTCCTAATGTATAGACATAGTATCCATTAGAATATTTAATATAATTGGTATCCGGAGAAAGTCCTCTCCATTTATTTTCCGGAAGTTGAGTATCTGAAAGACAAAGCATCTGCACGATTGTAGCAGAACAAAATCTCAAGGCTTTAGAAGGAACTGTGGTATTTCTGAAAGAAAACAAACCACCTAACAACCCGTCACTAATTGTATAATCGGATGCTTCGCTATCGAAAGCGTGGCTTCCTCCATATGATTGTCCGGCAACAGTCACAGAAATCTTCTGTGCCAATCTGGTATCGGATTGCACATCCATGGCAACAACCCCGGCATTGGGTTGAGCCTCTTGCACTTTTTCATCAGGAGTATAGTGAAATCCTAACATTAAAAGTGAACCAAACAATATGCAAAAGATATACTTCATCATAACGGGTGCAAACGTAGTAATTATCTTTAATATGAATACATTTTTATCAAGAAATTAATATTTATTTCACACTTTCCAATAATAACAAAATCATTCAAAAAAAAGCATTAGAATACCAGATGAACTGATTTGTAGCCTCTTATCATTTCAAATTGATGTGAATTCCAATTCATAACCTCATTATTAACTAATTGCTACTTGTTTTTGATTTAGGAAAGAAGGGTAATAACCCAATAAACTCCGGCTGCCAAGAGCCCACTCACCGGAATAGTCAGTACCCAAGCAGTCATCAGACTTCTTGTTACTCCCCAACGTACAGCGGAGAGTCTTTTAGTAGCACCGACTCCAATAATAGCTCCGGTAATTGTATGTGTAGTACTCACCGGAATTTTCAAGAACTCCGTAAGATATAAAGTAAAAGCACCGGCCGTTTCCGCAACAACACCTTCCAAAGGGGTTACTTTGGTAATCCTGGTACCCATCGTTTTCACAATCTTCCACCCACCGGACATTGTACCAAGAGAAATGGCTGTAAAACACGAAAATGCCACCCAATCCGGTAAATCCTCAATACTGTTTATTCCCATTCCCAAGCCTTCCGAATGGGCTGCTATCATGGCCGCCGCTATAATACCCATTACCTTTTGCGAGTCATTCAAACCATGCCCTATACTGAACATAGCCGAAGAAACAAGTTGCAATTTCTTAAACCAGACTTCAGCTGTATGGGGATGTGCACGCCGGCAAGCATAAAGAACCAACAATGTGAATCCGAAGGCAACAATCATTCCTATCAAAGGAGCAAGAAATATGAAAGCCGCAATCTTCAGAATGATATTGAGTTGAATAGCATCGAAACCATGAGCCATAATGGCGGCTCCTGCAAATCCACCAATAAGGGTATGGGAAGAAGATGAGGGAATACCTCTCCACCAGGTAAACAGATTCCATGCTATGGCAGCAATTACTCCGGATAATATAATCGGCAGTGTAATAAACTGTTCCATCACAGTCTTGGACACAGTATTGGCTATACCGAAACCACCGATTAAATATTTGGCAATAAAAAATGCAACGAAGTTAAAGAAAGCCGCCCATATTACTGCCTGAAAGGGAGTAAGAACTTTGGTCGATACAATAGTGGCTATTGAATTCGCCGCATCGTGGAAGCCATTGATATAGTCGAATATCAGAGCCAGTACAATAATTATTACTAACAATTCCATGTTCTCAACTTCTTCTATGCGTATTTTATAATCAAATTCTTTAGTATCTTGCCTACCTGCTCTGCCACATCGGTCGTTTTTTCCAATTCATGCATGATCTCTTTAATCTTGATAAGTTCAATGCAGTCCTTTTCTTCTTCAAAAAGCTTCGTGATAAAGTGTTCATATACATCATCTGCCTGATTTTCTATATCATGCAACTTATTACAGTATCCACGCAATGCGGCCGGTTTCTGACGGAAAGTTTCAAGTTCATCCATCGCCTTGCCAATATATACAGCTTCCTGTTGAATCAGGCGACTCAATTCTTTTCCGCTATCGGAAATCGGACGAGGATTATAGATATTAATACGTTTGGCACAACTGTTTATCCCGTCTATAACGTCATCCATGGTTGAAGCCAACGCATGAATATCTTCACGGTCAAAAGGAGTAATAAAAGTAGTTCCAAGCTCATCAAGGATTAAATGAGTTAATTTATCCCCCTCACGTTCCAGGTCTTTTATTCTTTTATAATAATCTGCTCTCTCCTCCGGTTTATCATGTTGTAAACTTTCTACCAAAAGAGTGGATGATGCAGACAAAATCTCAGACAATTGTTTCAACAGAGGAAAGAACTTAGGTTCTTTGGGAGTAAACCTGCTAAAAAAAGAATTTTTCATAAGAATAAAAATATCAAATTATTTCTGTTTTTTTTGATTTCATTTTTGCCCGTATCACCTCTATAATGGCAGGTAATATGGATATAACTATAATTGCCACAATCAACAATTTAAGATTTTCCTGCACAATCGGAAGGTCTCCGAAGAAATATCCGGCATAGCAGAAAAGTGCCACCCAAGCTGCACCTCCTATCAGATTGTATACCATGAAATAATAGTAATGCATTTTACCCATTCCTGCTACAAACGGAGCAAAAGTGCGCACAATAGGGACAAACCTGGCTA
>OJRF01000306.1_pt1 | contig 24224 bp, 24 predicted proteins | sample 1599141 | NCBI WGS metagenome assembly OJRF01 (sample SAMN03922529, study PRJEB24848) | human gut metagenome | isolation source: stool sample | host: Homo sapiens | place: Germany | collected 2010-05 | reverse complement strand
AATTTTCCCCAGCAACAATTTTCTTCTGTCTGTGGGAATAGTCATTAAATGATAGTATTTTATCTTTTTCTCCTGCGCCACAGAAAGATAACAAAATAGAGCAATCATCCCCGGCAGCAAAAGTGTATACCACCAGTTCCAAACACTTTCTGCATAAGCATTTGTCATCCCAAGAGTAAATATAAATGCCATGACAAATGTAAGAAGAGGAAATCCCCAGATAAACTTTTTTCGCATGGTTCTTTTGGCTTTTTGATGTTCTGCTTTTATAATATTAACCATGGATTTCACCTGCTTTCTGGTTTTTTCTTACCACATTCATAAACAAATCTTCAAGATTATCTCCCTGCTTTAATGCTCCTTCGTATCCTAAGATTCCACCTGAAATAATCCCGACTTTATCTGCAAGTAACTGTACCTCTGAGAGAATATGACTGGAGAGAATTACAGTGATTCCCTGTTCCGGAAAAGACCGGATCAGCTCTCGTAATTCCTCGATGCCTATTGGATCTAATCCATTCGTAGGTTCATCCAATATCAAAAGTTCCGGTTCTCCAAGCAATGCCATTGCAATGCCTAGTCTTTGCTTCATCCCCAAAGAAAACTGTCCTGCTTTCTTCTTTCCGGTGTTTGTAAGTGATACAATCTGCAAGACCTCATCAATTCTGTTTTCATCTGTACCAAGCAATAATTGTCTTACCTTCAAATTCTCTCTGGCGGAAAGATTTTCATAAATAGGCGGATTTTCAATTAACGCTCCTATTTTTGATAAATCTTTCCTATCCAAAAGTTTTCCATCAAAGTAAATCTTTCCTGCAGTTGGTTTCATCATACCGGTCAGCATTTTCAATGTGGTAGATTTACCAGCGCCATTCGGTCCAAGCAGTCCATAAATCTGTCCCTTTTCGATATTAAGTGAAACATTATTTACCGCTTTCTGTTTTCTAAAATATTTACATAGATTTTGTGTCTGTAACATCATTTCCATCTTTACTATCCTTCCTTCTATATTTCATTTCTTACTGAAATATAACCTAACAGAAAAAAATAAAGATTTGATGAAGATTTATTCCCGTATGGAATAAACCATCAATTGAATATCATTATCAGAACTCGGCTTTCCACTGAAATCAGCAAAGCTGTTACAAATACGAAGTCCTAATTTACAGAATATCTCCGTGATTTCATCCAAACTATATAACCTTATAGGATTTCCTTCTTTCATTTCAGGCTTATAAAGTGCTTCTCCATACATATAGTCTACCTGCCCATATATCAGCGTTTTTCTATCCTCCTCCCATTCAAAAGCAGATAATGTAAGTCCCTTTTCTCCTGCATCCCATAACTTGCAAGGGAAATGTGTTTGGGCATAGCTTCCATTCATGATATCCATAAAGTGCTTGTGTTATGTATTCAATCATAATTTTTCCTTTCCGAACATGCTGATAAGACCATTTATCGCCTCAAACTGCTCTTTACTAATAGTTATGTTCTCTTCCTTCATTTCTCCAAACAATATATAATCCGCCGATACTCCAAGGATTTTACAAATTACAATCAACTTGTAAATATCAATCCCGGCACAACCTCTTTCAATCCTTGAGACTTGATTAGCTGTTATATTTAAATAGGTACTTAAATCTACTGCTGTAATTCCCTTCTCAATCCTTTTTTCTTGTATTCTCCATCCAATTTGTTTTCTTATATCATCTGTAATGTCTTCAACACTATTATAACTTATTGGCTACTGTCTGACCAGCCTCACGAAATCCTTTTGCAAGAAGTGCTGTCTTTGCTATATCCTTATCCGTTGTCTTGATTGCACCTCTTACATTCTCTCTGATATCAAGAAGTCTTTTCTTAATTCCTAAGAACTCAGACACCCTGTATAATGCAGATCTTCCCTTTTCTTTTGCCTCATCAACTATGCTCTTTGCTATAGATTTGACCTGTGTTTTCACTTCCAATACCTGTAACTTTATCTGCTCACATCTGGCATTAAGTCGCTCCTGTGCTTCCGACAATGCCTTTTTAGCATTATTGACAAGCGTATCTTCCTGCATTTCTTTGATCTGGTTCTGCATGTTAGTAAGTTCTTCCGTCATGGAATCAATCTTTTTCTCCAGTCCATCCACATAGCTGCATATCTCAAATACATCGTTTGCCTGCTCTTTCATGGCATTCTTCTTTAACAATTCGAGAAGTTCTCTTATGACCTCCTCATTGGTAAGTGTTTTTCCTGCTTCCATATCCATTCTGTTTCCTCCATTCTGTAAATGGGGCAGCCTTGACCGCCCCTGTAACTTGATTACTAATTATCGAAAGGGTGTTGCCTCTTTATCCTTCTCTTTATCGGGATTACCTTAATTGAATACTTCATATGCTATTCCTCGCTTTCTTTTTGTTCTTTGTTTTGCTTTGGTATGATAAGCTCACACCAAAGCTGTTCTATCTGTTCACAAGACAATCTGCCATTAAGCCAGTTGCCAAGTGTAACAACCATTCCATAAGGTCTCCCGGCTGTAACTCATCAAAGGAGACAGTCTTTCCGGCTTCATCCAGTCCCTGTGCCTCCGCTGCCGCTGTGGTTGCACCGCCATAACTAATATCCACGCCTGCATCTTTCCATGAGTAATATGCAAGAGAACTGCAATCATAATAATTGCCGGAATCTCTCATATCCTGACTGTATGGAAAACCAACTCTGTGAAGTGCGTATGAGCAGACTTTTTTCTGCCTGCTGTCAGTGATTCCACTAAGAATAGCATTGATTTCATCCTCTGTCATGGAACTTACTCCCGGACTGCCGCCTCCACCACCGCTTCCGCTGCCAGCGTACCCAAGCTGTCCCATAAAGTCAGCACTCATAATCTGCTCAAGCATTTCCACCTGGTTAGCGTCAAATCCATACACCGAAATCATATCCCGATAAGATTTGAGTGTGACATTCACATACAGAACCGACTTCGTGACAGTAGTTACATTACCGTCTGCATCTGTTTCTTCCACATCCTTTGTTCCGGTGCTTGTGGTGTATGAACACATATCATTTACAACTGCCTGCAGCCAGCCTTTAGAAGTATCATTCATGACTGTTGCAGTATCTCCGACACCATGCTTGACCATATAGACTGCCATGATGTCATAGTAATTGCTTGGATTTTCTTCCATACCTTCATAATCCACATAGACAAGCTCTCCAAGGTCATATCCGGTATGCTCATTCACTTTCGTGTTCACATCCCGGTTAAACTCCTGCACATAGGCACTCGTTACTGTCTGCACGGTATCTCCTGATTCAAGTGGTGGCAGGAATAAAGCAAATGGAGAATTGTAAAGGATTGCTATCACCGCTATAACCGGAACCGCAATCATGGCAACTACAAGAACAAGTAATAAAAGCACCAATCCGATAATCGGTGCAGCTGCCTTTACCCAGGTAATCGCTTTTCGCACAATCAGATCCTTTACCAGCTTTGCCACACTATCCGTCTGATTCTCCTGTGCTTTCATCTTATCCAGAAAGAACTTTATCTTCCTGCTCCGGTTTGTCATCTTTTCATCCTTGACCTCTATGGACACACCTGCCGCATATCCGGCTGCCATGCCGATTGCCGTGCCTACTCCCGGTGCAACCGCTGTTCCTGCCGCCGTAGCAGCTGCCTTTGTAGCAGTTTTCGTTGCAACCTTGGCAGTAGTCTTTGCTGTTTCTTTTGCCGTCTCTTTAGCTACAGTCTTGGCTGTATCTTTGGCAGCTTTCTTTGCTGTCTTTTTTGCCAGCTTCTTTCCTGCCTCTACCTTCTTGATACGCTTCTTTGCCTCGGCTGCCGCCTTTTTCCTGAAAAGTGCAGCCCCCTTAGAAGCAGTTCCGGTAACAGGGCGGCTTGCTTCATATGCAAGATATGCTGCCTGCGATACCTCCTGACCGCCTTCCACCTGATCTGTTACTGCCCCCGCTACAAGTGCTCCAGTTCTTCCTGCAATGTGAAGATTCGTGTTCTTGGTCTTGATGGAAGTGTTTGATTCCTTAAGGTTTTGCTTGAATCTTGATAATCCCTTATTCTTCGGCTCCGACTGATGAATGGTACTCTTGCGATAGGACTTCTTTCTATCCGTATCAGTTACCTTTGCACCAGCTGTCTTAGGACCTCTCTCTACTGTATAGATGTTACTCCCCTTAATCTTGGCTCCCTTCGGTTCGTGGGCATGAATCTTGGCTTTCTCCTTGGTGTGAATGACCATCGGTTTGTCATCAACCTTTCTAATTTTCAATTTTCTCACCTCCTACTTTGAAAAATAAAATAAGCCGCTAGGGAGCAAAAATTACTCCTTAACGGCTATGTAAAATCATTCAATATTCAATTATTAAAAGCAACATGAAACTGAAATTTCACGCAGACTATTCCTATACCGTAATGTCTATTCTGACCGATGATTTCTTCTCACCAAAATGCTTTATTTCGATATCCTTCATTTCCTCTATAACATCTTTTTCAATTTGGTGAACATCACTTAATTGTAAATCTCGCTTCGAATCATTTACTATTTTTGCTGCCTCATCTACTGAAACAGTTGTATCTGATGTTAACTGTTCAGACATTTCAGTATCGTTTGAATCCTCTGCAACCTGCCCCTTTTCTATAGATGTCTCTACAATTTCCTCTTCTGTTGGCAAATCCCTATATTCTGTACTTTTTACAAATCTTGTGAATGACTCTACAGCTCTAAAAGTATTTCCCATGATACGTTGAGCTTCCTTAAGCTTTTCACTCTTTGGAATATTTGGATTATTCACGATACTTTTTAGTTCTGCCAAATTTCCATTCATCTCATTTACTTGAAGCCTTTGAGCCTCTTCTTTTGTCTTACATCTCTCCAACCTACGCTCATAAGCTTCTTGTTCCATTCTTGCCGCTTTATATTCCATATAGGCTTTAGGGTCTTTCTGACGAATAGCATCTTCTTCTGAAGCTGTTAATTCTTGACCGCTTGCAATCTTGTTATAAATCTGACTATATGCAGAACTTTCTTTGTCTCGCTCAAGTTGCTCTCGGAAATGCTGAATCATGCTTTCTTCCTGACTTGTTACAGTCATACCCTCTTGCTTCTTTACAACATCCCCGGTAGCCTTCTTTTGCTCCCAATCATTTACTAACTGCATCTGATTCACAGCGTTTCGTATTGTACCTGCAATCATAGCACACCTCCAATTCCCGGTTAATGCTACGATTAAATAGTGATATCAAACTTCATACCCTGTGTTGCCTTTTCTTCTGTTATCTTACTCCAATCCAGTTCAGAAATCTTTTCAAGTAATTCTTCTTTTGAATTTGCCTGAATTGTAGTCCGCTTAACAGTTACATCCTTCTTTTCCTGCTTTTTCTCCTCTGCACGTTTTTCCTTTAATTCTTCAAGCCGTTCTTTCTGCTTTTCTGTAATCTTCTCCAAATCAGCAAAAAGTGTCATCTTTCCATCATCATCAAAGGACATAGTTAACTTATTTAATACAGTTCCACTATTGTCTGTCGTTCCCCAAGCACGTTCAAACCCAAACTGTTCATTGATTTTATCTGACATCTCAACTGCAGTTTTTACCGTAGACAATTTTTCCCGTGCATATTTCTCATCGGATGCCATTCTTTCAAGTTCAGCACTTGAAAAAACAACTGTAAATTCCTTATCGCTTTGGTCTACTAATCCTCTGAAATCATCGCCTTTATCAGCAATAATAAAATCGAAATCCGCATTATCCTTACGCAATGTTTCCAGATATTTCTGTGCCTTAGAAGATAACTTATCTTCGCTGGATTTTATTTTCTGTGCATTGGGCTGCACATCTTTTGCTTTCTCTGTGTTATTTTGCTTACTAACAGTATTGCTCTTATAATAATCTGTTACCTGTGTTAAATTAGCTGCTCTAATCATGGTATCATCCTCCTTGAAAATTGATACAGAAATCCGTTTCTATATCTTTAATATCGGCACTTTATATCCAAAAGTTAATAGTGCGTAAAATTCAAATTTTCTTTTCCCTAATAATTACAAATATTCCTTGGAAATTGCTTCCACACCATACATTTCCATAAATGCATCCAGGTCCGCTGCATCCCCAATCAACATATTCTCGTCAAAGTGTACGATATGCATATCTTAAAATCCAGCCACATGTTCTCCGGTACAAATGATACATTTTAGAACTGCTTCCTTATTTATTTTTCATATCGAATCTTATATGCTTTTTTCTTTAAAATAGGGAATATCTAATTTATTATCATCAAGGTCGGACATTCATCCGACCTCTTGATTATACTATAGATTCTATAAAAATTCATCTGTTATCACTGCAGCATTGCTTCTTTTTTCTTCTGTTCTGCAATCTTCTCGTGAATATTGGTGTTGTACAGTCTGTAGAGGTCTGTATCCTTGCTAATCTGATTATCAAACGGAATCACCACCGAGCCACACTTGATAAGTCCCATTCCCGATGCGGTATTGATTACAAATCTAAGCTGTGCCTCTGATACTCCGATAACCTCTGCCATCTTGGAACTGTCTGTATTCGCCTGCTTTAAAAGTGCCACAAACTCTGAGTTTGCAAGCATTGTGGTTGCTGTGTAATTCTGCAACAGATCAACGACATTCTGCGTGATACCGGTACAAAGACCTCCCTGCTTTCTTACTTTCTTCCAAAGCTGCTGCAGATATTTTGCAGAATACTCGGAATTAAGCAGGACATGGAACTCATCAATATAAAGCCATGTTGCCTTGCCTCTCTTACCATTCTCAACAATCCTGTTCTGAATGGACTCCATCATGACAAGCATTGTGATAGGACTAAGTTCTGTACCTAAGTCCCTGATGCCATAGACTGTAAATCTGTTATCCACATCCACATTTGTCTGGTGGTTGAAGATATTAAGTGAACCATTGACAAAAAGTTCCAATGATAATGCAATGTCCTTTGCCTCGTCCTCCGGCTGTGCCATAAGGATATCGTAAAAATCACTCATCACCGGGATATACTTCTCTTTACTCCTTGCAATGTCGATATACAGTTTTCTCACACAGCGGTCAATGATTGACTTCTGTCTTGAATTTAAACTGTCACCGATGCACTGTTCACAAAGACCAAGCATGAACTCGCCCTTTTCTCTTACCATTCCCTTGGAATCATTTGGATCAAGGCTCCATACATCCATCTCCAGCGGATTTACATAGTTATCAGTATAAGTAGACATATTTACTACAGTTCCGCCATAGGTTTCTGCAATATCAAAGTACTCATTCATTGGATCTATAACGATTATCTCATCATCACCCGACAAGAATACGCTGCCCATTTCCATCTTACAGAAGAACGATTTACCGGAACCAGGCACTCCGAATACGAATCCATTTCCGTTGATGAGCTTCTTTCTGTTGCCGATATTCACATTCTTGCTGATCTGGTTGATACCATAGTAATTGCCCGTGCTGTCATTAAGCTCCTGCACATTGAATGGCATAAGCACTGCAAGTGACTGTGTAAGAAGTGTACGCATTGTCTCCACCTGTCTTACACCAATCGGAAGTGCTGTGTTGAGTGCCTCCCTCTGCTTTAAGTAGTGTGTGTCAATCGTGCAGCTGTTACGCTTTCCGATAGTCTCTACTGTCTCACATACACTCTCAAGCTCCTTCTTGCTTTCTGCCATAAGAATAATGGTTACTCCCACAAAGAAAAGGCACTGGTCATTCTCACGGACATCATCCATGATTTCCTCAATCTCCTTTTTCTCCGTTCTTTTGGCATATGAGATTTCCGTAGAAAAATCGTTATTCTTATTACGGACTCTCTGCTGCTTAATGATATCCGACTCAATACCAAGGTATTTCTTCTGAAGCACCTTTGTTGTCAGATCCTTGGGAACTGGCACCACATCAATGCTCGTGATGGAATGAACTGGAAGGGAAGTAATCTCATTGATGAATCTGTCTGACAAACTGCTCGGATACTTTTTGATGAAAAGTGCCTTGCAGAATTTACTCTCATCCTCAAAATGGTCCGGGAAATATTTCACCATCCCATTGCACAGATCATTTCTAAAGTCTGCCCCGACCTTCTTTGCCTTTTTGATATCAAAATCAAAGCTGCCCTCATCTCCAAGATGATAATAGTCATAGAGCACTTTCAGTCTCTCATTGCCATTAAGTGGTACAATCTCCGCACCAAGCTCAATGAAAGCCTTGTGTATCGTTGCCTCAAGGGTTGCAAACTGTGCCTTTGCCTCCTCGAAGTTCTTTCTCTCAATCGTGATTGTCAGGTATCTCTCCTGCTCAATCCCCTGTCTGCCCTCAATAATCTTCTCCTCAATGATGTCATTGTAGATACTTCTATAATTATTGAAGCCATCGTTTTTCTCAGCAATCAGAACCTTATCACGGAGTTCATCCATGTTTTTGTTCTTATTGTTGATCGTAATCTTATAATTACAGTCCAGCGAATTTAAGAACTTACAGTATCTCTCGAAAATACCGATCTGCTCATCCTCGGTTGCTGTCGTGTAATTGATGTCCTGAAAGCGGTAGCATTTGGAATACTTATTTTTGCTTACTTCAAAAATGCCGTTTTCAGCCACCGCCATAATCTCTATGGTTTCCTGAATGGATTTAGGTGTCTTATACAAAGGCTCACTCGCCTTCTTTAATAACTTAAATCCGTCTGTAAATAAACCCATGTCTCTAACCTCGCTTTCTTATAATGAAAGCCCGCCGGGAACTTCACCCTGCGGGCTGTGTTCCCGACCTTGCGGTCAGATACTATTCGTTTCTAATGCATTGCCTTATATGCTGCAATGCCTGCTGCTGCCGCCACAACGACTGCGACAAGTCCAAGCAGCATGTTTCTCGTCTTTTTCTTCATTGCTTCAAACTCCTCCTGCTTCTTTACAGCCGAATCAGCTGTTACAGTCTCCGGTTCAGCCTTTCTGCCTTTCTTCTTTACCTGTTCATTCTGTTCTGCTTCTAACTGTTTTATTGCAGGCTCTCCCTCTGTTGATACATAGGTAAGCGCCCTGTTGCCAAACATAAAATGCAGTTTCTTTCCCATATACTCGTAGAAATTCATCCCGTTAAAGGAATAGAATCCGCCAAGAGCAATCGGTGCCACACAGGGAATTGCCACATAAGCAGAACCCGTAAGACCGATATACTTGTAAAGAAGAAGGACAATACCGCCACCGACCACTAAGCTTGCAATGGAAAATATAAGCTGCCTTGCAGTAAGTCCCATCGCAACCGATTCCTGATAGCGGTCAATATCCTTGTTTACTTCGATTACCATTGTCCCTGCCTCCTATCTTGATAAATCCTTTGTCTCCGGCTTTCTTGTCATTCCAATATTCGCCTCATACTTATCCATTCCATCCGGACACAGTTCCCTAAGCTTATCTACATTGAACAGATAAAGTGGATATTCGCAGAAACCGCTCCTTTGCGTGAATCCTGTAAACTCTCCAATGTCATTGTCTGTAATAAACTTTTCAATATCCGGCATGTCATTCACATTCAGATATCCGCAGTAATTTGGTGCTGCAACCGACAAATTCACAGTCACATCCCCAAAAGGCTCCTCATATCCATCTTCATTACACATAAGACCAATAAACATTGCCCTGTTATTCATATACTGCTGGATATCAAATGTCACCTGCGTTTCTCCGGTTATACTTGAATTATAAGTAACCTGTTTCTTTTCATTATCCATTTCTGCCTCCTTCTATAATCCAAATGCCTTGCTTGTAAGTGTCTGTGCACCCTTCACGCTTCCAACAGTCATTGCTATCGTAAATGTCATTTCACACAGATATATAAGTGTCTGTGCCCAGTCAGCATAACTTCCTGTAAATACCGGAAGTCCTGCATTGATAAACGCATTACATACCACAATCGCAAGTGCCATCGTTACTGCCTCAAATACACACGAAAGAAAATATTTGCAGTAGGTAGCCATTGTATGACTGACCATTCTGTTTCCTGCCATCGTGGAGCATGCAATCGCACCAAGCGGCACAATAATCAGTATCTTTAAGAACCTGAAATACACTGTGTAAATGATAAAGAATCCACAGATAATAATGATGATTGCAAGCAAAGCTGTAAGTATCAGCATTACCAGACTTTCACCAAATCCGAGTCCCTTAATGATGTCTGCCTGTGTACTGTCAATGGCAAGCTGCGTCGTTGTCCCGGCAGATATAAGTCCCACCAGATTTCCTATGGAAGTAAAAAACGCTTTCATAATCGTGACATTATTTGCAACAAACCATTCTGCAAGTCCCAGTCGGATAAGCATACGAAATATAGACTCAAACCTCATTTCATCTTTTACATCTATGCTTTCCGAGCAGAAACCGATAACAAAGAACAGCACAACAAGGGATGATCCGACTGCTACAAAGACCGGCTCTATACCCTCAATGACTGCCCAGGGACCTCCACCCTTGAAACTGACCGGTGACTGTCCAAGCATTGCAAAGACCAGGGATATCTGATTGTTCCAAAACCCAAACACCGCCTCAAGAAGTGCAAGGATCTTGTCTCCAAGCTTAAAAATATCCATACTTGTTATTCACCTCTTTTCTTTTACTAAAAGGGGAAATGCATTTCCCCAATCTTAGAAGCCTAAGAATGTCAGAACTGTTGAAATACCAGCCATCATGACACCTGCCACAATTCCTTTCAGAGCGGAGTTCATGGTAGATGAATCCTGCTGCTGGTAGGCTTGTGCGAACTCCATAACATTCTTTGCAAGAATGATGACACCAACCGCACCAATGACTGCAATGATAAGTGTCTTTAAGTTCTCAAGCGGCTGTGTTACTGCGGAAGTATCTCCTGCCGCAAAACAGGTTGTGCTCATAAGCATTACTCCCATAAGTGCTCCGGATAATGCCGGAACGAATCTTTTCTTAAAGTGAATGAATCTGTTCTTCATGCCTTTCTCCTCCATCTGATTGTTGTTTGTCGTAATAATCTGTTCTTTTCTCATGTTGTGTCTCTCCTTTTTGATAAAAAAATAAGCCAGCAGGGATAATCCCTAACTGGCTGTTAAAAGTTACTATATATGATCAGGCAATGCCTGTTGTAATGATTAAATCGGGCTTTCCCCGATGTGGTATGCTTCAACCACCTCCTTTTAAGGTGCAAAAAAGCACCTTAAGCTTACTTACTGCTTCTTCCGATATGAACTCATCTTCTCCACAGTAACCTCCGGATAGAAGTAAGTAAGAATCGTTGCTTTGGGAACTCCTGCAGCAAGTGCTTTCTTCACCTCTTCTTTCTGCTCCGGTGTATATGACCAGTGCAGCATTCTGTTTGTGATGGTATCTTCCCACTTAGGCTTTTCCCTCTCAGGATTCCTTACTGGCTTAGCACCAGCACTTCCATTAGATGCATTGGCACTTTCTGCAGCATCAGACTTCTGTGACTCATCAACATACTCAAGCTCATTTGCCTGTTCCCTGTCAATCTTTGCTTTCTGCTCTGCCTCATCCTGCATGGAGAATCTTCTGCTTAATTCCGCATCACCAAGCATCATAAACTGCTCATAGGTAAGAGAATCTATATACACATTCTCGCCCTTATCCTTCAGCTTTTCATAATACTTAACTGCCTTGTCTGAAAGAATCTCAAATGGCGGACCGATAAGATTATCTGCTCCTCTTATCTGATGAACATAAGGCTCTCCCTTGCCATCTGCTGTCTGGTTAAACATCGGATGATTGAACGGTATGAACTTATTGTCCATGATAGGATCAAAACCACGGATAAAGATAATACATTTCTTATTATCCAGCTTTCTGACTTCATCGGGTGTAAACAATTCTCTGCCTAATACATCATAGTTTCTTGAAGAGCTTCCCTGTCTGCCCTTTGTCTCACCGCTTGACTTCTTATCAATCGTACCTTTTCCAAGCAGCTCCGACACATACTTATGCGTACTCTGCTCGTTTCCACCGAGATAGATGAACGTATCGCAGTTGCCGGGAATTGTCTCCCAGGTATCTTTAAAAAGTGCTTTTAACTGGGCAAAGTTCTGAATAATGATAATACTTGAAATCTCACGGCTTCGCATTGTCGATAACAGCGAACAGAAGTCATCTGGCAATGCGACATTCGCAAATTCATCTAACATAAATGTCACATGGATAGGCAATCTGCCTCCACAGTTAAAGTCCGCCTGATAGTACAATTCCTGAAATATCTGCGTGTATAACATACCGATAATGAAGTTATAGGATTTATCACTATCCGGGATTACACAAAACAGTGCTGTCTTTGTCTCACCATCCCCATTTACTCCAATACCGATATCGGACAGATTAAGCTCATCTTTTGAGAGTAATCGTAAAACCTGCTTATTCTCAAGAAATGCAAGTCTTGAGTTGGCACTGATGATAATGGAACGGACGGTATCTCCTGCACCTCTCATACATTTGTTGTACTGCTTTACTGCCGGATGATTGGCTCCAAGCGGAGAACTTTCCTCTAAAAACTTCATACGCACATCCAGCTTTGATGCCTTTCCCTGCTCTGTAACCTCTGCCTCTCCAAGAAGTTTCAGTACTGTCTCGAAGTTTCTCTTTGCCGGCTGTACCTCCAGCCACACATAATAAAAGATAGACTGTAAGAACAATCCTTCCGCTTTTTCCCAGAACGGATCACTTGGTGTTGCTCCCTTTGGTGTCGTATTGCTGATAAGGTTTGTAATCAGCTTGACCACATCTGTTTCCTCTCTGATATAAGAAAACGGATTGTAACAGTCTGATTTATCCATCTCTAACAGATTTATGACCTTCACATTATATCCGTTATTCTTTAGCATCTGCCCACAGCTTCTAAGGATTTCTCCCTTTGGATCGGTACAGATAAAGGAACAGTTATGCGGCATCTGCATAAGATTCGGCTTTACTTCATAAAATGTTTTTCCTGCTCCGGAACCACCACAGATAAGGATATTTCCATTGAGCTTGAGCCTTCTGAAATCCAGCGACATCTTCACATTCTGGCTGAGTATCCGGTTGAAATTCTCATCCTTATCTGCAAGTATCTTGTTGACCTGCTTTGGATTTTCAAATCTTGCCGTACCAAATTCCTTACCTGGCATATAGTTTCTCTGGCTGGTGTAATACATGACAATAGCCATCGCATAGATACCTAATGCAATGGCTACTGCTTGTACTGTATTGGAATTGTAATAGTTGGCAAAGGGAACAGCACATACTTCATTGAATCTGTCCATAAATTCATTAAATGCAATCCCTTCCGTCCACGCACCATTTATCAGATAACCAAGATACCCTGCTAACACTGCACCCACAAGAATGAATATCAGTGACGGCTTTTTCTTTGTTGTCTGCATAGGCTGCTACCTCGCTTTCTTTGTGGTAACAGTTTTCTTCTGTGTGGTCTTTTTCTGCTGCTTCTGCACTTTCTCGTAACGCTCCCTGACAGATGACTCCACCTTGTCGTAGTGAGTATAAAGCTCGGTTCCTTTCTGAGTTGTCACCACACGATTCTGCTCATCGTAGAGCTTATAATCCTTGGTTGAATCAAGGAAGGTAAGCATTGTCTTTCCACCATGAATCTCCATGATGTTTTCCTTACGGAGCCATACATATTTTGCCTCTTCTCCCCATGTGCCGGGAACTCTGGTCTTAACAGCATGGTCATTCTCTTCGATAATCAGCTTCTTGCTGATAGTCACATCTGACAGGTTCGCATTCTTTGATGCCGCAACCGCCCTCATTCTCTCAGCAAGGTCCTGATAACCTCTGACACGATTGATAAATGCATCCTTGTCCATCATAACTGTATGGGTGCCATCCTCATTCTTGCTGCCAAGCACACCGATTGTCTCAAGCTGTCTGATAACACTTTCAGCCTGCTCACCATTGATGCTGAAATTCTCCTTAACCTGATCCACACTGATAGCTTTCTTTTCCATTGCAAACATTCCGACTTTTTCAATCAGTCCGTCAATGGCGGAATTTACCTTATCCCCTTCTATCGTGTGGCTTTTCTCGTTTCCCTGCTGTTTCTTCAAAAAATCCATCAGCTTGCCAAGGGACTTTTCATCTCCATTCTTCAGATAATCATCAAATGTGGCAATCTTGCCAAACTTGAGCTTCTGTATCATCATATTCACACGGGGAACTGCCTCTGTATGAAAGATTACCTCACTCAGTCCATCTTTCCTGTTGCAGTCTGGAAGTACCGAATACAGGATTCCATACTTCTTTGCCATCTTTTCAACCTTTTTCATATCTTCGGTATTAAACTGTAACACCTGTAAATCGCCACCTTTTAAGATCAGCTTTCTCATGGATGTCTTGCCAAGTGACTTTTCATAATCAAGCATCCCTTTTAAGAAATCTATTGCCTTCTGCATGGCAGCAATGCCGCCGCTTCCTACCTTCATAGCAATCTCAATGCCATCATAAGCTACACGGATAATCTGCACCGCTTCCTGAATCTCTTCTGCCATTATCGCACCTCCACTTTCTCTCTGACTGTTGTTTTAAGTGTTTCTGTCTCTGTTGTACGAATTTCCTCGGCTGATACATCAATACCATAAGCAGTCAAAATATCTGCCAGATGATTGATTGCTTTTTCCTCCTCGATACGGTACATTTCAAGTGCCACAAGCAGGTTTTCCACCTGTTCTACCCATGCAGGCTTCATATCATATTTAGACCTGTATGTGACCATAATATCGTCCGACTCAGCCTTATCCGCTGAATGTGCCAATGCTTCAATAAGAGAAATCGTATCTTCCTTGCTGCCGCTTCTGAATGCGAACTGAACAACAAAGTTTTTCTCTTCCTCTGTAAACTGATGCTCCACACCATTCATCTCTGTTACTGCTTCATTTACTACTGCTAAATTCATAAGTTCCTCCTAATCTGCCATACTGTTTTCAAGCACAGCAATCTCAATGATTTCCTTCATCTTTTCCGCTGAAATGTTGTTGTTTATAAGCTCTACAAGCTGCGACTCAGTAAGTCCCTTTTCAATTGCACTCTTAATCTGCACAAGCTGCGCCGGAACAAGGTCTCCCGATGCAACAAGCTTTACAATGTCTGCTCTTGACTTTTTCTTAAAAGAAAGTCTTGCAAAAAGGCTTGCCACTCCGCTGTTGCTGCTCTTTCTCACACTTCTCTCAATCGGAAGTCTCTGCACCACATTTCCGGTACCATCAACTACCGGAATCTGATAATAGACCGGAATCCCGTTTGCCACAGCCTGCATATTCTGAGGAACTGCAACTGTATCAACCATCTTTTTATCTGCCTGTGATACGGACTGGCTTTCCTGCGGCTCTGCCTTACTTTCTGCTTCTTTTTTATTCTCTGTGGCAACACTTATGATCTTATCTTCCAATGACTCTATTCTGTCTCCCATACGCTTCATCTCCTTATCCTTTTTCTCAATATCATCCCTGAGTCTTGCAATCGTACTGCTTGCCTTATTCAGTTCATTCTGCTGGCTGTTGATAAGAGCATCCTTATCCTGGTTCTCCTTGACCAGACGCCCCCTGACTTCCTCATCATCTTTGGAAGTTTCTATTTCAGAAAGTTTCTTATTCAGGGCATCATACCTTTCATTCTGATGATTGATCTTTGCAACCACTTCATCCATCTGAGAAATGAGTGCTTTCACATACTCAGACTCTTCCGGAATCTGTTTCTTGACTTTATTCAGCTGTTCCAGAACTTCCTCATATAATCGTCGCATGGTAATAGGTTTTTCCCCTTTGTCCATAACCTCCTTAATTGTCTGAACAGGTACACCCTTTTCATAAAATTCGAGAGACACCTGCATCTGATGAACCGAATACTTGGTATTCTTGATAATATCAATCACATCTTTTGGAACATCCTTATGCAGACACTCCGATAAAATCTTCATCTGTTCAATGTCGTAGGACTTATTGAGATAAAGGCTGATTTCCTCCTCTGTCAGTCCATATTCATAATCACTTTTTACAAGAGCAATCGTATCCTCGCTGAAATGCTTATTTCGGAGAAGCTGCAATTTTTTCTCGATTGCTATTGCACTAAGCGGTTCTCTGTTTTCTTCCATATATGCCTCCTAACTACTAAAAAAACAGCCTAACGTTCTGGCTGTTCTTTCCTGTCTCGTATTGTCTCTTTGTTGTACTGTGCATCTTTTCCATCTGATACGCTGTCTGGAATAAGACTCTTCCATATAGATTTACCAATATTCAACTCTTTGAATACTGCCCTTTCTTTTGCACATGCTTTGGAATACTCCTCTTTATAATGTTTACGCAATGCTTCCACCTCTTCTAGGCTATATCCCTGTGATAAAAGCTTTTGTTTCAATGTTTCCCATTGCAGATGCTCATCCGTAAAAAATTCATCTCCCTGAAGGAAAGACTTCTCAGCAGGTTCTAACTCTTTCATATCATCTGCTATATCAAAAAGTTCTCGACTTCTCTCCCTAGCCTTATAAATGCGGCTTTTCTCTGCTGAGACTTCTTTTCTTTTATCTGTCAATGAGCTGATTACACTGACAAGCTCCTCCGCTGAATGAATGTCATGATTGACAAGGAACAAATACTCCTCCTGCAGTTTATGCATCTTACGGATATCTTCCTTATACTTCCATACCTGACTGTATGGCTTCTTTTTCAGCTTTCCTATCCGGTATAGCTTTGCATAGTATCTCTTTTGAAGTCCCGACATCTTTGCCCTTCGGTATCTTCTCACCTTACACTTACAAAGGACCGGTTGTACCTCTTTCTGCTGTTCCCTGTAAAATGAAATATCCTCTTTTTCTATTCTTTCTCGGATTGCCTCATCAGAATACATGTCCCCTAATGTCTTACATCTGCGAAATCTCGTCATTCCTTGTGGCTTTACCGCCAGATACTTTCCCTGCTTGACCTCATATCCTTTGTCAGATAACAGTTCCAGAAACTGCTCATAATTTCCAGCCTGCAGGATGCAGGAATCCAGGTCTCTCTTAATCATATCTGCCCACACAAAACTGCCTTCACGATATTCGCTCCAGTCCTTATAGCTTTCATGCTCTTTTTCCTTATTGCCATCATCAACATCAATGATTGAAAGACCATATTCCTGACACAGCTTATTCGTGATTGGCTGGATATACTTTGCCCAGTCTCCCTTTTCATAGCGGTACTTTTTCCCATCCACAAAACTCACACTGTTAAATACAATATGTGAATGAACATGTGCTGTATTATCATGCACCACATATACTGCCTCGTATGATTTTCCAAGATACTCTTCCACGAATCTGCGGGTTATCTCAAATGCCGTATCAGAATTCACTTCATCTTCCTTAAATGAGAGAATGATATGATATCCCTGCCTTTTATCAACTTTTCCAAACTTCCGTTTGGTCGCTTTCATCTGTTCAAATGCAGAATCAACCTGACAGTTGATTGCACCTATAAGCCTTCCATCCTGTGTTTTCTCCGGATTCATCACATAATCAAGAGATCTCTTCAGATGTTTTCCGTGAAAATGCCCACCACAATCCTTCATATTAAGGATTTTACTGATTGCCAATCTTTACCACCGCCTCATCTACCTTCTGATTCAGTTTTCGCATATAAGCTATCAGCTGTGTCTTATCTTCCTTGGAATACAGCCCGGCATTGCTGTTAAATACTATCTGATTGATGTTAATGCCGATTCGGTTGACCTCATTGATGAGTTCTTTCAGAATCTTCCTTACTTCCGGATAATCATTTGGTTTCTGACTGATAAGAAGACGGATATACTCTGCCTCATTCATTCCATTATCACATGCCTTTTTTGCAAGCATCTTAGCTTCCTCTGGCATTAGTCTTAGTGTTTTCCTAACACAATGAACTTTATCTGCCATAGACTCACCTTCCTCTCTTACCCGTACTATAATCTTTAATTCCTTCTGCAACTGTCACTGCAGCTTTTTCCAAATCATCCCTGCTACTTAGATGACTAATGAATGATTCCACCAAAGCAGCTGCCATTTCATCAATCTCCTTTGCATAACAGGTCTTTTCAAACAATCTGTCCAGCCTCTTTTCATCTGCTTTCAAACTGTCATACTTATCCTGATACTCACTGTAATCTTTAAAATCCTTTGGATCATTCCTATGTGCATCAGCATCAAGTATCAGTTCATAATTCCATTCACAAACAGTATCTATAACATCATCTATCGGATATGGTTCAATTTCACCATTCTCCTCAGCCACATCCTGTCTGTACATCTTCCCATCAGAATCTATGCCAATAGCATAATCATGACCTTCCATATAGTTAAGCATAATTGCAGCATCTTCTATCGAAGGGTTAAGTAAGATATCAAATGTGTCTGCCCAGGCAATCAGTTCTTCTGGTTTTGAAAATAACGTAACTTCTGCATCCATTGCTTCCTTGCACCTCCTTATCCGTGTTTAGTAAATATTCACCAAAGCTCCAGTCTCCGGTTAGTCCCCGGCGACTGCTAGATACGCATTAGAGACATCTCTGTCCTAATGCCATCTAGTTAGGGAGAAAATCTCCCTAAAACCCTCTGTTTATGGAAGTGGGGGCGCTTTTTGCCCCCACTTTGCTACTTTGGGGGCGCTTTCTGCCCCCCACTTTGTTATTTTGGGGGCGCTTTCTGCCCCCACTTTTATACTGACTTTCATCCGGATTTTGTCGTGTCCGAATTGCGGGGGCGCTTTTCGCCCCCACTTTGACATTTTGGGGGCGCTTTCTGCCCCCACTTTGCTGTTTTGGGGGCGCTTTCTGCCCCCACACATCAAAATCCGATTTCTCATGCCCTGACTGGTTCATCTGCTCTCTGATTCATCTGGTTCAGATTAAGCTTTGCAGCCACAAGCCACTCGTTGTAATCCTTATATCCGGCTGGAGGCGGACAGTCTTCTACCTCATATCCAAGCTCATAATACTTTCTCATAAGTTCAGCTGCTGCTTTTCTCCCCGGCTCATCTCCATCAAGGCAGAACCGGATGGAAGTAATCTGCGGATGTTCCCGAAGAAATGTCTCAAGTGGTGCATCTGCAAGCATACCAAGTGCCAGCTTATTTGATTCATAATCCGCGAAGATATCGACATAACTCATAAGGTCGATTGCTGCCTCAAATACTACAAGCTCTGTACTGTTAACATTTACCACATTAAATCCATAGTTCTTATCATTTCCTGTGACATCACACTTGAATGGCTTGCCCTGCTTATCAAACACTCCCCGCATACTTGCAAACCTTGTCACTCCATTTTTATCATTTCCTTTGAAAACAACATTGTGGTAATGCCTGCTCTCATAAATCAGTCCATCTTTTAAAAACAGATCTATGACAGTCCTGCTGATTCCTCTCTCCTGATTCAGATATGAAATAAGATAGGAATTATCTCCTGCCAGTTCCGGTAGGACAAATGGCTTTCTCTCCTCTGCCTGCTTCTGCGATACCTGATGAACAAGAGGCTGCTTTACAGGCTTCTCAATTCTTCTGTATCCTGCGAAATCTAAAAGCCAGAACACAGCCTCTTTTACACTCATTCCACAAAATACCCGTAAGAAATCTATCTGTGAGCCGCCATTGTTGCCTTTGTCAAACTGCCTTGACCATCTGTACCAATGGCTTCTGTTATAGATACGGATGGAATCCATCTCCTTTAAAGTGTGGTATTTGCCAATCCTCTTTACTGTATACCCAAGGCTTTCAGCTACTGCACACAGGTCAACACTCTTTGCTATGGCAAGCTCTTCATCCGTAAATCTTCCATCCATGCTTTCACCTTGCCTTTCCCTGCTCTGCTACAAGCGGTGACTTGATATCAAGTGTCCGGTAATCTGTGCTTAGTGTAATCTTAGGATTATCAATCATGCCTTTTTCCCTGAAACTGAAAAATTCACGATTGTCTCCACCGACTATGATATGGTCAATGAGCGGTATTCCCATCAGTTCACACAGCTTGTTCATGCGGTCTGTCATCATCGTGTCTGCCTTGCTTGGGAATACATTCCCGGATGGATGACAATGGATTAACATCATGCTTGCCGCATTGCTTAGGATACTTGATTTAAACAGCTCTCTCGGATGTGCCATTGCCTCATTTAAAGAACCAACACTTGCAAAATGCACATTGATAGGTTTTAAATCTGACCTTAGATTGACCACACACACTACTTCCCTGTCAAACTGGCACATACAGTCTCCCATGACAGCAGCTATATCCGCCGGATTGTTAAAGGTGTGCTCCGAATAAATCGGAGCATCCTTTACAAGTCTTACCGAAACCACATCAAGCTTGAAGTCATTCTTCTTTGGCATCAGACACCGCCTCCTCTCCAAACTCGACACGGATAACAAAGTCACCTTTCTGGCTGTTTATGAGAGCAATGAGTTCTTCCATTGTAAGTTCCTGCTCCATAACTGCCTCCTATCTGGACTTTTCCTTCGCATCATATACAAGGGGAGGTTCTGCAACGATACCATCAAGTCTCTTGTTAGGTGTATCAGTTGCAAGTGTGAGTTTTCTTAAATCCTTATCATAGTGATATACCTGATTGGAAAGTCTCTCGTCCAAAGACACCTCCTGCATATTTACCTCGACTACCATCTGTGCAAGCATCTCAGGGCTTCCCATATCTGAAGATACTGCAATAACCTCATGCACACTCGAAGGGAGAATATAAAGGTCACTCTCTAAACTCTCTGCCAGCTCATGAAGCTCATTCTCATAAAGCATGGATGCTGCACCATTGATACCCTTTTCATTGGAAATCACCCACATCGTCTGCTCCGGTGGAATCTCGGCTATCATCATATCTGCAATCTCCTGTGGCATCCCATCTCTTGCAAACATTTCTCTCATAATGTCATTCATGCTACGAACGACAGGTGGGAAGAGTCTTCTTGTGTTTTCCGCTGCACACTTAAAGAGCTGTTCCTCACTCATTCCAAGTCTTTTTGCAAATTCATTTGTAATTTTTGAACTCTGCACCGCATCCTTATCTGCACTGATTATTACCTTATACACAATAGAAAGATCCTGGAACTCTCTGTGCGGCACCTGCTCCAAAAATGTCTTATTCTGCTCTGTATTGATGAGCTGGAATACAATCTTCTCGTTAGCATCCCTCATAATGCTGTCCACATCAACATCCGGAGCCTGCTCATATGCCCTTTCCATGAAGTCACATGCAGCCATAAGTGTTTCCTCAAGATCACCACAGTCCTGATACTTCTTATACATGTCATTGATATAAATCGTAGGCGAAATGTTCCTGCCTTCTTCTCTTAAGATGATGCCATCAAGAGTCACATTCACCTTTTCCACTGGCTCTGCCACAAGTTCCACTCCTTTGAACTTCTCAGGCATATAATCCATAAACTTTTCTTTTGCTACTTCCTTAAAAATCTCGTAATTCATCATATTACGGTTCCTCCTTAATCTAAAAAAGCAGGGAACATAAGTCACTGGCTTACATTCCCCGCAAGGTTAATTGTTACTGTTTATTCTTTTTCTTTCTTCCACGAAGTCCGACTCCAACACCTGTAATAAGTGCAAGTGCACCAATTCCAAGATAAAGAAGCGGATTTGCATTGTCGCCTGTCTGTGGAAGCTTAGGCTCTGTCGGTACATTGACAAGCTTAAGAGTTGCTACAACAACATCCGGTGCATTGTCATCATATCGAAGAGTTACATCATGGGCTGTTTCATCAAGGATATATCCGTCAGCTGCTTTTGTCTCAACTACTGTATAATGGATATCTTCCTTAAAAGTTCCATCCTCGTTGTAAGTACAGATAGGAAGCTCCTTGCTCTCTGCATGACCATTCTTGTCAGTAGTGAGTGTATCAAGCACCTTTCCGTCCTTATCTCTTACTTCAAATACAACACCCTCGATTGGCTTTCCGGTTACTTTGTCAGTTTTCTCAATGACAATCTTACCGACTGCCTGCTCATCCTTCATGGATACCTTCTGGATTTCTGCTGTCTCCTTTACTTCAAAGGTTACATCACTTGCCACCTTATATCCATATGGTGCAGATTCCTCTCTGAGTGTGTACTTTCCGACAGGAAGTCTCTCAATCATATGAGTCTTTCCTGCTTCTGATGTCCAGCTTTCGACAAGCTTTCCATCAGCATCAATAACTGAAAGCTTTGCTCCAGGTAATTCTTTCTCTCCTGTGATATCAGTCTTTGAAATTTCTACCTTAATTGGTGCATTTTCAAATGCTGCCTCAAACTCGATAACCTTTACCTTATCTCCCTGATATGAGGCATCAACATAAAAAATCTTATCAGACTTCACATATCCCTTTGGTGCCTCAATCTCTTTGACATAATACTGTCCAAGCGGAAGGTCAGAGGTAAATGCAGCCTTTCCATCCTTGCCTGTTACTGTTCTCTCAATCTGTGTACCAGCTTTTACGATTACCTTGCCATCTTTATTTACGATATCTTCTTTCGCAAATAAACCGAATACTGCTCCTTCAAGTGCTTCCTTAGTCTCTGAATCCGTCTTGGTTACAGTAATCTGCACTTTCTGACGCTCATTTGTCACATCCATTCCTGCGAAAACAACCTTTGTATTCTGGTCGATATAGGAAAGATCTGCCTCAATCGGTGTATCATCTAATACAAATCCATCAATGGTCTTTGTCTCAACAAGATAATACTTGCCAAGTGGAAGGTCATCAACTCTTGCGATACCCTTCTCATTTGTCACGATGGTTGCCACCTTGTCTCCTGCCTTATGATATACAGAGTCAAGTCCGTCAGCACTTACGATATCCTCTTTTGCATATACATCAAAAGTTACTCCTGCAAGGCTGTCCTTGAAGAAATTGAAGATAAAGTCATACCAGTAACCCTTCATAAGAGTTGTATCTGTTACAAATTCGCCGTCCTTATTGATAACGATGGAACCTGTAGGAACTTCATCCTTCATCTCTACATGCTGCACTTTGCCTGTGTCCTCAACTGTAAACTGGATATCTGTTGCCTTGAGATATCCGTAAGGAGCAAATTCCTCACGAAGAGTGTAAGTCTCTCCAACTACAAGTCTCTTGATTACATGTGCTTCCTTAGCATCAGATGTCCATGTGTCTACCACATTTCCATCCTTATCAAGTACAGTAAGTGTTGCACCTGTAAGCTCTGCACCGCTTGTGATATCTGTCTTTGTAAATTCAAAGGTTGTAGGAGTGTTCTTATACTCGCTGTTATATACAGCAGTCTTAACATCCTGTCCCTGATATTTTGTATCAAAGTTTACTGCTTCCTCATTTGTCACATATCCGGCAGGCTTTACAAGCTCCCTTGCAACATATTTTGCAAATGGATAATCCTTAACAAAAGCAATCTTTCCATTCTCATCAGATATTGCCTTCTCAAGAAGTGTGCCTTTCTCGATAATAACTCTGCCATCAGCATTCTTGATATCCTCATCTGCATAAAGACCAAATACTGCACCTGCAATCGGTGTGTTATCTTCTGCATCAAGCTTAGTCACTGACATATCAAGCTTCTGTCTGTCATCTGAGAAAGTAAGGCTTTCCTTGATAACAGGTGTCTTATCATCCACATATGTGAATGTCACTTTCTGCTCATTCGGATTTAATACATATCCGTATGGAGCTTCCACTTCCACAACTCTGTACTGTCCAAGAGGAAGATTCTTAGCTGTTGCCTTTCCATCCTTGCCAGTTGTAAGAGTTGTCACAAGGTCTCCCTTGCTGTAATACTTAATGCGGTTTCCGTCTGCATCCTTCTGGTTGTCTGCTGTGTAAATATCCTCGGCAGCATAAACTTTGAATTTTGCTCCGGCAAGTGAGCCTTCCTTATAAACAAACTCTTTCTCATATGAGCTTGCAAGAAGTCCTCCCTTGAATCCATCAAGTACCTCTCCCTTCTTTTCTACAGTCAGCTCTCCTACTGCAGGGGCATCGGAATATTCCACGGTAATGATCGCATCATTTGTATCACCATCTGTTTCAAATGCTGTGTCAGTATCAACAGAGATGTTGACATACTTATCATTTACAACATATCCGAATGGTGCTTTGACCTCTTCAATACGATAATTACCGATTTTAAGAGCTTCCGGTAAGATTAAATCTCCGTCCTCATCAGTAAAGAATGAAGTATGCTCTACCTTTGACGGATAAGTTGTGTACTGCTTCA
>OJRF01000257.1_pt1 | contig 27056 bp, 19 predicted proteins | sample 1599141 | NCBI WGS metagenome assembly OJRF01 (sample SAMN03922529, study PRJEB24848) | human gut metagenome | isolation source: stool sample | host: Homo sapiens | place: Germany | collected 2010-05 | reverse complement strand
GTCTTTACTCCCTGATGCTCCAGAGAGCGCATCAATGCTTCTGCGCCTGTTATTAAGTTTTCCATATCTATTTATTATTGTTTTTCGGGTACGGAATTCCCAATTATTCTATCAGTCTCACAGCCCCTTTATCAGCCGAGCTTACCATACTTGCATACGCTTTCAATGCTTTCGACACCTGGCGGTCGCGGGTTACCGGCGTCATGGGACGGGCAGCCAGCTCCTCATCCGTCAGTTTCACATTGATGGAGCGGTTCGGTATATCTATTTCGATGATGTCACCGTCCTGAATCTTACCGATATTGCCTCCGGCAGCAGCTTCGGGAGAGATATGTCCGATGCTCAGTCCGGAAGTGCCGCCACTGAAGCGTCCGTCGGTAATCAGCGCACACTCCTTGCCCAAATGGCGGGATTTGATGTACGAAGTGGGATAAAGCATTTCCTGCATGCCCGGGCCGCCTTTCGGCCCCTCGTGGGTAATGACAACGACATCGCCGCTGACAACCTTTCCACCCAGAATACCGTCGCACGCAGCTTCCTGCGAGTCGAATACTTTGGCAGGACCGGTAAACTTCCAGATGCTTTCATCCACTCCCGCCGTTTTTACCACGCAGCCGTCCTGCGCTATATTTCCTTTCAGTACAGCCAGTCCGCCGTCCTTGCTGTAAGCATGCTGCAGGTCGCGGATACAACCTTCGGCACGGTCGGTGTCCAATTCCTTATAATAAGTATCCTGCGAACCGAGTGCCAGATTAAACTTTCCGGCAGCGGCACTGGAATATTTCCTGACCGCCTCCTCACAGACATTCGGGCCGGTGATGCAATACCTGTCTATCTCCTCGGCCAGCGTCATTCCGTCTACGCGGCGTACGGCCGTGTCCACCAATCCGCCTTTGGCAAGTTCGTCCATAATGGCAACGATGCCGCCGGCACGGTTTACATCCTGTACATGATATTTTTGGGTATTGGGAGCAACTTTACACAGGCAGGGCGTTTTGCGCGACAGCATATCTATGTCGTCCATCGTGAAGTCCGCTCCGGCTTCATGGGCCACCGCCAGCAGGTGAAGCACCGTATTGGTAGAACCGCCCATTGCAATATCCAGCGTCATCGCATTCAGGAACGCCTCGCGGGTGGCAATGCTGCGGGGGAGCACACTTTCGTCTCCTTTCTCATAATACTTATAAGCGTTTTCAACAATCAGCCTGGCAGCGTCCTTAAACAGTTGCTTGCGGTTTGCGTGGGTAGCCACAATCGTACCGTTACCCGGAAGAGCCAGACCGATAGCTTCGTTCAGGCAGTTCATGGAATTGGCGGTAAACATACCCGAACAGCATCCGCAGGTGGGACAGGCATGTTGTTCAATCTTGGCAACCTCCGCATCGCTCACGCTGTTGTCGGCCGACTTAATCATCGCATCGATCAAGTCGAGATGCTGTCCGTTCCACTCCCCGGCTTCCATAGGACCGCCGGAGACGAACACCGTAGGGATGTTCAGCCTCATCGCAGCCATAAGCATACCCGGAGTAATCTTGTCGCAGTTGCTGATGCACACCATGGCATCCGCCTTATGCGCATTCACCATATACTCCACGCTGTCGGCTATGATGTCGCGCGAGGGCAACGAGTACAGCATACCGTCATGCCCCATCGCAATGCCGTCGTCAATGGCAATCGTATTGAATTCGGCGGCAAAGCAGCCTTGCTTTTCTATCTCTTCCTTTACAAACTGACCTATCTCGTGCAGATGCACATGTCCCGGCACAAACTGGGTAAAAGAGTTGACTATCGCGATTATGGGCTTTCCCATCTGTTCTTTCTTCATGCCGTTGGCCGTCCACAACGCGCGGGCACCTGCCATACGGCGGCCTTGTGTGCTGAACGAACTGCGTAACTGATGTTTCATCTTATCTGTCTCCTTTTATGAAAAAAGCCTTTCTCACCGTAATGAGAAAGGCTTACTATAAATATCTTTACCGTACAAATACATACACAACCTTTCTCACGCTCTTGATGCCACCACCACGACGCGAATAATATGCAGGACTGCCAGGTTTATGGATGTATGCAGGTTCATAACTAAATTATCTTTATTATTCTCTTATCCGTTATTTATGCTGCAAAGGTAAGTGCTTTTTTATAATCTCCAAACAAATTGAAGAAAAAAAAGATATAAACATGAATAATCGTAAGGAAACCATGCTTTAAAATCTTATTTTATCACTTGTCGATTATCCATAAAACGATTCGGATACTTTGCAGAAGTAATGCCAAACACTTACAAAGCACTTAATAATCTGAAAATTACCGGGACGCTTCCTCTCCCGAAGCAAAATATTCGTATCTTTGCGCATTGTCAAAACAGACAATGCAGTATTTACTAATAAAGAAATAACAAATTAATGGAAACAGTAGAAAACAAGTACATCACCTTAGCATATAAGTTGTACACAATCGAAAACGGAGAAAAAGAGTTCACAGAAGAAGCTCCCGCAGAGCACCCGTTCCAATTCATATCGGGACTGGGCCTCACATTGGAATCTTTCGAAAACCAGGTGAAAGACCTGAACAAAGGCGATAAATTCGACTTTACAATCAAAGCCGAAGAGGCTTACGGCGAGTATGACGAGGAGCATGTCATCGACCTCCCCAAAAACATCTTCGAGATAGAAGGCAAGTTCGACAGCGAACGCGTAGTAGAAGGCGCCGTAATCCCCTTGATGACCTCGGAAGGCCAACGTATCAACGGAAGCGTAGTCGAAGTAAAGGACGATGTAGTAGTAATGGACATGAATCACCCCCTGGCAGGCTGCGACCTGAACTTCGTAGGTGAAATCACCGAAAACCGTCCTGCCACCAACGACGAACTGTCGGAAATGGCACGCATGATGAGCGGCGGCGGATGCAGCGGCGGATGCGGTGGCGGATGCAACTGCGGAGACTGTAGCAGCGAATGCTGTAGTTAACGGTTAGTGATTAAGGGTTAGTGATTAAGGGTTAGCGATTAGTGGTTAGTGATTAAGAGGTGGTGATTTGGTTTATCAATGGCTCATATTCATAATGCTGCGATTAATCGCTAACCAGTAATCACTAATCACTCCCCCTTAATCACTAATCGCTAACCGCTAATCACTATTTACCTGTCATTATTTCCAGGACAACTTTGTCGGTTTCATTCATTCCTTTGGAACCTATCTTCGTGAGGTTTCGGATACTTTGGTCTACATCTTCATCAATAATTCCTTCGACGGAAGTAACGCAACGGTTTTCCATAGCCATGATGGCGGAGAGGACGGCGGTAGAGACGCCGGTAGTTACTTTCAAGGCGCAACTGGGTTTGGCGCCGTCGCAAATCATTCCGGTAAGGTTGGCAATCATGTTTTGGACGGCAAAGGACACTTGTTCGTACGTACCGCCCATGAGCCAGGTAATGCCGCAACTGGAGCCGGTGGCGGCTACTACGCAACCGCACAGGGCAGACAGACGTCCCAGACTTTGCTTGATATAAATCACGGTCAGATGGCTGAGCATGAGGGCACGGATCAACTCTTCTTCCGATTTGCCGTTCTCCTCGGCATAGACCAGCACGGGCAATGTAGCGGAAATACCCTGGTTTCCACTGCCCGAATTACTCATGACCGGTATCATAGCGCCTGCCATACGGGCATCGCATGCACCGGACGTATAAGAAAGGATATGGGAGAATACGCTATCGCCCAAAATCTTGTGTTCATAATTGCCACGTAACATTCTGCCCAGTCCATGACCGTAGTTCCCGTCGAAAGAACGTTCGGCGGCGGCTTTATTCAAACGGGCGGTTTCAAGGATAAAACGGATTTCGTCCAGCGGGGCATTCATGGCAAAGTCATATACCTTCCGCAAGGTCAGGCCTGCGACTTGTGCCTCCTCTTCTCCGCAACCCGCACTTTGCTTGTTTAAAAGGACATCACCGTTACGGGCTATATATATAAAGGTGGTATGGCCGCCGGCTATAATGGCAGTGGCTTTATTCCCGCCGGATTTGCAGCACACCTCGATATAAAGCTTTTCCGTGATATTCTTCTTCAGCGATATATCGATGCGTTTTTCGCCGATAAAGCGTTTTCCCTCTTCTACGGCGGCAGGATTGCTGTCTTTCAGCACTTCCAACTGATACTCCGACTTGCCTATCAGCGCTCCCAAGGCTATAGCTATGGGCAGTCCAATCATACCTGTGCCGGGAATGCCCACTCCCATTGCGTTTTTCAGGATATTGGCACTCAACAAGACATCTATTTTCTCCGGCTTTGCACCCAAGGCTTCGGTTGCTTTCGCCACACATAAGGCAACAGCAATGGGTTCCGTACAGCCAATGGCAGGAACTACTTCGCGCTGTACCAAAGCAATTATTTGTTTTCTTTCGGCTTCAGTCATACCATATATATTTTTATTCAATCCTTATACAAAGATATACGGAATAACAAATAAATACCAGAGTTTACCGCACTTTTTTCTTCTTGTACCTGTTATTACAAAATAATAGCGTATTTTTGCAAACTGCTAAACTGTATTTATTTATCAACATTCAAAAAAGAAGGATATGAATTTTAAGAAGTGGACTACTGCTCTCATGCTTGCCTTAGCCGTTTCGTCCTGCATACAAGACGAAGCGCTCAACTCCGAAGCAGCCATTGACGCCTGTACAGGCGCGGATGTACAATTGGCTCACATCAACAGTGACTCTAAAGAAATAAACATATATGTACATAAAGGGGCAAACCTTGCCAAACAGCAACTGCTGTTTACGCTGCCCGACGGTGCTACCATCAAGGCGGACGAACATTCACCGAATGACATCCTTAACAATTACGATTTCAGCAACGAGTCTCACTCCCGCACCTTCACCGTCACTTCCGAAGACGGCGAATGGACCGCTACCTATACCGTAAAAGTAGTACCTGCCGAAATGCCGGAAACATTCCACTTCGAAGACCTGCTTCCCTCTGCCGGTACCGAATACGACATTTTCTACGAATTCGAACCCGGAACTTCAACCAATGTTTCGCGCGTAGCGCAATGGTCCAGCGGCAACCCCGGCTACAAACTTACCGGCATGACAGACAACCGCACCGGCTATCCTACGCAGCAGGTTACTGACGGCTACCGCGGCAACGGACTGAAACTGACCACTTGCGACACCGGAAGTTTCGGAGCCATGGTGCAAATGTATATTGCCGCCGGAAACCTGTTTATCGGTTCCTTCGACCTGGCAAACGCACTGAAAGATCCTCTGCGTGCCACCAAGTTCGGCATACAGTATTACAAACGCCCCATAGCGTTGAAGGGTTACTTCAAATTCAAGGCAGGAGAGGTTTATACCGATGAAGGCGAAGTACAGAAAGACATGAAAGACCGTTTCGACATTTACGCCATACTGTACGAAGCAAACGAGAACTCCTTTATGCTGGACGGCAGCAACAGCCTGACTTCCGAAAACATTGTAGCCAAAGCTCAAATCAGTGAAGAGGCTGCTGTAGAAACCGATGAATGGACAGCATTCGAGTTACCTTTCGAACCTATGAACGGTAAAGAGATAAACAAGTCGAAACTGCAGGACGGCAAGTACAAATTAAGCATCGTCCTCTCCTCCAGCGTAAAGGGCGCGTACTTCAAAGGAGCAGTCGGCAGCACATTATACGTAGACGAATTAGAACTTATAAGCGAAGAAATCTGATTATAGAATATGAAAAAGCATCATTTTATTTGCACGATAGCCGTACTGCTGGCAATGGTAGCCAACGTACAGGCACAAGAAGAGAGAAACAAAAGTCTTATCAACTCCTATCTGCACGGTTGGGAATACAACATTAAAGCCGGATTCAATATCGGCGGTACATCTCCCATTCCCCTGCCCAAGGAGATACGCAAGATAGACAGCTACGCACCGGGCATCGCCATTGCCATCGAAGGTAATGCCACCAAGTGGTTCGACGAAAAGAAAAAGTGGGGACTTACCCTGGGAGTGCGGTTGGAGAACAAGAACATGACTACCGAAGCCACCGTAAAGAACTACGGTATGAAAATCATCAATACCAACGGCGGAGAGCTGGCAGGTCTTTGGACGGGTGGAGTCAAAACCAAAGTGAAGAACTCCTACCTCACCATTCCCATCCTTGCCGACTACCGTATCAGCAAGCGCTGGATAGTATCGGCAGGTCCGTACTTCTCCTATCTGCTGGAAGGCAACTTCTCCGGACACGTGTACGAGGGTCACTTGCGCACACCCGACCAGACCGGTTCCAAAGTAGAGTTTACCGGTGAAAGCATCGCAACTTACGATTTCTCCAACGAACTGCGCAAGTTCCAGTGGGGTATCCAATTCGGGGGCGAATGGAAAGCGTTCAAGCATCTCACCGTGCATGCCGATGTAACGTGGGGATTAAACAATATCTTCCAGAAAGACTTCGATACGATAACGTTTAATATGTATCCTATCTATCTGAACTTAGGATTTGGATATGCTTTCTAAACAAGATTTTTTCGTTTTTTGTCGTCACTCGCCACTTTTCGTTTTAATGCATTAAGGACGAAGGTGTTATCTGGTGACGACAAGCTTATATACAGTGACGACCGATTTTTGGTCGTCACTTTTTTCTTTTATATGGGGATATTTTATGTACCAAGCATTGGTATTTTAACTACCAATGCTTGGTACATAAAATACCGCTATGTGATACTTGGAATACCAATGTTTAGTAGTTAATATACCAAAGAGTGGTAGTTACATTATATTCATAACATACTTCTATCTATTACTTTGAGATAAAAGATGAAGTAAAATATAGTGTTTTTTCCTTTTTGTAAACTTATATATTCCTTATAACATATCAAAAGGATGTATAGGGAAACTTCCTAAGAACTTACATATTAAATAAAAAAAGGGGCTATTCAATGCCCCTTTTTATAACTAACACTTAATATTACTCACCAACAATCTCCAATTCATCTACAATAAGCGTACTATTAACGGCTCCCTTAAATTTATCACCATCCTTACTTGAAGAACATACAATAGCCATCATATACTCTTTTCCTTGTTCATAAGACTTGCCTTCTAAATATTTAAAAGGAATCATAAAAGAAGTCCATTCTTTTTTCTCAGAGCCATCCTCCAACGCCGCAACAGCAACACGACGTTGTGACGTATTTATATCTACACCTGTTAAAGGGATATTATTACCTTTATCATCTTTTTGCACCTCGTATAGTACCGCTTGAATAGAACATTCATCAATTACATCAAGATTATCTTTTATATTGTTTTTATCAGAACCGTCAATGTAATTCTCACCAGGTATATAAGTATATACCCCTTTGAAATACAAAGGCTTATTTTCATAAGACACGCCAAATTTTATCAAAGACAAAGGATTTTGCAAAGCTTCCATGAAATCAAATTCGAATTTACCTGTAAATAAAGAACCTGACGTTATTGGAGCAATTCCATTCATATATGTCCTTGAATCCAAGGTTATTAATTTAGCCGCATGTCCTTTAAATCCTTTTTCTTCTTCTATAACAGGAAAACCTAATTTAGGTTCTGCACCATTAAAGAAACCTGCTCCTCCATTTGAGGTAGCTACCCCCTTTTCATCCGGAGTAGGGTAACTAACTTGGCCCATAAACAGATCTATTTTCCATTTATCTAGTTTACAATTCATTACTGTTATTTTCACTTTTACCGGAGTCTTTACTACATACTCCACTATTGTACCATCTTCTGCTGTCACAGCAATAGTCACATCGGATGAAAGATTCATAGCCTTACCACTTTCTACAGAAGAAGTAGCCTTATCAGAAATAGTGAAGGTAGGAACCAAGTTTTTCAAAGCATCCGGATTCTCTTCAACTTTTGCTTCATCTACTCTGAATGTAATCGTATTATCCTCATTAATAACCGGTTGTTCAATTACAATCGCATTCGCCTCATTGGACATATCGAAAGAAAAAGCTGTAATCTTTGCCTCGCTACTTTCAGAACCTGTCAGACGAGTACCCTCGTATACAACTTTTACACTCTGCTTCAAGCCGCCTACAGTAGCATCAATATCCATATCTACCTTTACAGCACTATTTGCAATAGTACCTTTGGCATTGATTGTACAAGACAAGGCATCAACCTTTAAATCTTGAGTACCGGTAAATGTATATACATTACCATTTTGAGATAATACACAATTCTTTAACTCTACATCACCGATAGTAATTCCCATAAAGCTAAAATTAGCCAAAGAGAGATTTATAGCAGAAGGACCGGCCTTTTCAATCTTTATTTTTTGAGGTTCTGAAGGCATTGTAGTTCCCTCTACTGTTACAGTCAATGTACCTTTATAGTTACCGGCCATCTCACTTTCAATGACCTTAGAATAATCCGGCGCCTCATCGTCATCGCTACAAGCGGTAAATAAACTCATTGAACAAATCAATGCGAATAAATAAAACAAATTTTTCTTCATACAAATACTTGTTTAGTTAATAAAATCCCTACATAGTTAAGGGTTAGTTAATATTCTCTTTTATATCGAGGGTGCAAAATAACAGTTTTTAAAGCCTTTAAACAAGGTCTTTAATAAAAAATAGATGTCCTTTTTTTCATATAGGAAGAATTATAAGCATTCTTTACATTATTAAATACTCTTACATGTTCCCGCAAAAAGATACGGTTTCAAACAGTATTTTTATTCTCTAAAAGTCGGGAAATAAAAGATTTATTATCATTTTTGAAACGTTTTACAAAAAAAATTGTTACCTTTATAAAGTCAAAGCCTTTTATAACAAGGCAAACTGGCACATTAACCTCATTATAAACCCTTAAAGCAATTGATATGTTCAACTCATTCGGCAATATTCTCCGCCTTACCAGTTTCGGAGAATCACACGGTAAAGGCATAGGCGGCGTAATAGACGGATTCCCCGCAGGAATCACCATCGATATGGACTTCGTACAATCGGAGCTCGACCGCCGGCGACCGGGGCAATCACGCATCACTACCTCACGCAAAGAATCCGACAAGGTGGAATTCCTTTCCGGCATCTTCGAGGGCAAGTCCACCGGATGCCCCATCGGATTCATCGTGTGGAACGAGAACCAGCACTCCAACGACTATAACAACCTGAAAGAAGTGTACCGCCCCTCGCACGCCGACTATACATATAATGTAAAATACGGAATACGCGACCACCGCGGCGGCGGACGCTCATCGGCACGCGAAACCATTTCGCGCGTAGTGGCAGGCGCATTGGCAAAACTCGCCTTAAAACAGCTTGGCATCCGCATCACCGCATACACCTCGCAGGTAGGCCCCATCAAACTGGAAGAAAACTATACCGCCTACGACCTTGACCTGATTGATACCAACTCAGTACGTTGCCCCGACCCGGAGAAAGCCAAAGAAATGGAAGAGCTTATCTTCAAGATAAAGGGCGAAGGCGATACCATCGGCGGCGTGGTGACCTGCGTTATCAAAGGATGCCCCATCGGACTGGGACAACCCGTTTACGGCAAACTCCAATCCGCCCTTGCCGCCGGCATGCTCAGTATCAACGCCGCAAAAGCGTTTGAATACGGCGAAGGCTTCAAAGGACTGAAGATGAAAGGCTCCGAACAGAACGACGTGTTCTATAACAACAACGGACGCATCGAAACGCATACCAACCACTCCGGCGGCATTCAGGGCGGCATCAGCAACGGACAGGACATCTACTTCCGCGTAGCCTTCAAGCCGGTGGCAACCGTGCTCATGGAGCAGCACACCGTAAACATGGACGGCGTGGACACCACCCTCAAAGCCCGCGGACGTCACGACCCCTGCGTACTGCCCCGCGCCGTGCCCATCGTGGAAGCCATGGCAGCCATGACCCTGCTCGATTTCTACTTGATTGACCGTACTACACAATTATAACAAACGGGTGATAAAGTGATAGGATATCACCTCATCATTTCACATTATTATTATGGAAATAAAGAAATATATCGCAGAGAACGAATCCGGAATGCTGGAAGAACTGTTCAGTCTTATCCGTATCCCCAGCATCAGTGCCAAACCCGAACACCACGACGACATGCTGGCGTGTGCCGAACGCTGGGCGCAACTGCTGCTCGCCGCCGGTGCAGACGAAGCACTGGTAATGCCTTCGGCTGGCAATCCCATCGTATTCGGACAGAAGATTGTAGACCCGAAAGCCAAAACCGTATTGATATACGCACACTACGACGTAATGCCCGCCGAACCGCTGGAACTCTGGAAAAGCAATCCCTTCGAGCCCGAAGTACGCGACGGCCACATCTGGGCGCGCGGTGCGGACGATGACAAAGGACAGTCCTTCATCCAGGTAAAGGCTTTTGAATATCTGGTAAAGAATAACCTGCTGACTCATAACGTCAAGTTCATCTTCGAAGGAGAGGAAGAGATTGGCTCGCCCAGCCTCGAAGGCTTCTGCCGGGAACACAAAGAACTGCTGAAAGCCGACGTAATCCTCGTGTCCGACACCAGCATGCTGGGTGCAGACCTTCCCTCGCTGACTACCGGCCTGCGCGGACTTGCCTACTGGGAGATAGAGGTGACCGGTCCGAACCGCGACCTGCACTCCGGACATTTCGGCGGTGCGGTGGCCAACCCCATCAATGTGCTTTGCGGAATGATAAGCAAGGTGACGGATGCCGACGGACGCATCACCGTTCCCGGCTTCTACAACGATGTGGAAGAAGTGCCGCAGGCGGAACGTGAAATGATAGCGCACATCCCGTTCGACGAGGAGAAATACAAAAAGGCTATCGGCGTAAACGCCCTTTTCGGCGAAAAAGGATACAGCACGCTGGAGCGCAACAGTTGCCGTCCGTCTTTCGATGTATGCGGCATCTGGGGCGGCTATACGGGCGAAGGTTCCAAAACCGTACTGCCCTCCAAGGCATACGCCAAAGTATCCTGCCGACTGGTTCCGCATCAGGATCATCACAAGATTTCGCAACTGTTTGCCGATTACATCATGGCTATCGCTCCCGATACCGTACAGGTAAAAGTCACCCCCATGCACGGCGGGCAGGGATACGTATGCCCCATCACGCTCCCGGCATACCAGGCTGCGGAGAAAGGCTTCGCCAAAGCTTTCGGCAAAAAGCCGTTGGCAGTACGTCGCGGCGGCAGTATTCCCATCATCTCCACATTCGAGCAGGTATTGGGCATCAAAACCATACTGATGGGATTCGGTCTGGAGTCCAACGCCATCCATTCTCCCAACGAGAACATTCCGCTGGATATACTGCGCAAAGGAATCGAGGCGGTTGTTGAATTCCATCTGAACTACTGATATACCTGAAAAGATTTCAGAGCAGCATCCGGAAGATACGGAAAGGATTATAACCGGATATAACTTTACTCGAACGGCTTGCGGAATGTACAACCGCTTTTCCATTCGGAACAACCGTAAGCCGTTTTTCCTTTAATAACCGTTCCTTTTCCGCAAAGCGGGCAAGGCTGGCCTACCAGCGCATCGGCAGGTTGCTTCTCACCGGTTGCCTGCTCCGTTTTCTTCGTTGCAGACTTCCGCGGCGTCCTTTTCTTCGGTTCTTTCTTCGGTTTATCGGATGCGGCAGCGGCTTTTTCCCCCTTACCCTTTTCCGGCACGGGAGCCTGTATTGTGATATGACGGTTGCTGTTATCGGAAAGTACACTCATCACAATCTCCGATACCATCTGCTTCAACTCCTCCAAAAACTGTCCGGCATTATAGGTACGCTTCTCTATTTCACGCAACTTCTTTTCCCATATACCCGTCAGTTCGGCAGATTTCAACAACTCTTCATGGATAATCTGAATCAGTTCCACACCCGTAGGGGTAGCTATCAGGTTCTTTTTCTCCTTACGGATATAGTTGCGCTTGAAGAGCGTCTCGATAATGGCGGCACGTGTGGAAGGACGGCCGATACCATTCTCTTTCAAGGCATCGCGCAGTTCGTCGTTGTCCACCAGCTTGCCGGCAGTTTCCATGGCGCGCAGCAAGGTGGCTTCGGTGTACGGACGCGGCGGTTGCGTCCACTTCTCGTACAGGTCGGGCAGGTGCGGGCCGCTCTCTCCCACCACAAAGGCGGGGAGCACGTTCTCTTCTTCTCCACCCTTCTCCTCTTTTTCCTCCTGCGACTGTGCCGAGGGCGTGCCGAATACCACACGCCAGCCGGGTTCCAGTATCTGCTTGCCCGAAACCTTAAACTCTATCTGCTCCACCTCGCCTATTACGGTGGTTGTAGCGAACAGACAGTCCGGATAGAACACGGCAATGAAACGGCGTGCAATCAGGTCGAATACGCGGCGCTCCATATCCGTAAGGTTCTGGGGCGGCTGGCCGGTAGGAATGATGGCATGGTGGTCCGTCACTTTCGAGTTGTCGAACACCTTCTTCGACTTCGGCAGAGTAGCCCCGTCCAACGGAGCAGTCAACGCCTGATAATCGCGCAGTCCCTTCAGTATGCCGGGACATTTGGGATAGATGTCGTCACTCAGGAAAGTGGTATCTACACGCGGATAGGTCGTTACTTTCTTTTCGTAAAGCGACTGGATGGTTTTCAGCGTCTCATCGGCGGAGAAAGCGAATTTCCGGTTGCACTCCACCTGCAGGGAAGTCAGGTCGAACAAACGGGGCGGAGCCTCTTTCCCGTTCTTGCGGGTGACATTCGTTATGGTAAAAGGAGAATTCTTTATCTGTTCCAGCAAAGCCTCACCCCGTTCCCGGTCTGTGATAGGTTCTATTCCCCGGTTATCTTCGGGTTTGGCAGCTTTGGCGGTTGCCCCTTCTTTCTGTTTTTCCGCTTCCAGCACCAGTTCCTCATCGCTCTTGCGGAGAATGGCGGAGAAGGTGGTGTCGCGATACACCGTCTTCAGTTCCCAGTATTGCTTGGGAACGAAGTTCTGTATTTCGAGCTGTCGGTTTACGATGAGCGCGAGCGTAGGCGTCTGCACACGTCCGATGGAAAGCACCTGCCGGTTCTGCCCGTACTTCATGGTGTACAGGCGGGTGGCGTTCATGCCCAGCAGCCAGTCGCCGATGGCACGCGAAAGCCCCGCCTCGTACAACGGCTGGAAATCGGACGCATCCCTCAGTTTGGCAAACCCTTCGCGGATGGCTTCTTCCGTCAGCGAGGAAATCCACAGACGCTTCACCGGACAACGCGCACCGGCTTTCTGCATCACCCAACGCTGAATCAACTCTCCCTCCTGTCCGGCATCACCGCAGTTTATAATCATGTCGGCATGCTGCATGAGGTTCTCGATTACGTGGAACTGGCGTTCGTAGGTAGGGTTGCTGATAAGCTTGATGCCGAAACGGGGCGGAACCATAGGCAGGCTGCCCAAGCTCCACGACTTCCAGTTGGGTGTGTATTCGTGCGGTTCCTTAAGGGTACAGAGATGCCCGAACGTCCAGGTCACCTGGTATCCGTTTCCCTCGATGTACCCGTCTTTCTTATCTTTCGCTCCGAGTACATCGGCTATGTCACGCGCCACGGAAGGCTTTTCGGCAATACAAACTATCATTCGCTTTTCTTTTTTAGGCAATGCAAAGATAATGCAAAAATTCGATTAAGCGAGCCGGGGAAGGAAGTTGTTCTTGTTTCAGACACAGAGATGCAGAGACACAGAGTCTTAAAAACGGCTCTTTTCATGTAAGGCTGTTCCTCTCCCTATCCCCTCTCCTGCTCTGTGTTTCCGCATCTCCGCGTTCACATTCCCCCCCGCGTTTCAGTGCCTCCGTATCCCTCTTTTAGCACAAAATTAAAACAGAACTATACAAAATTAGCAATCAAATAAACATTCCGTACCATAAAAAAAACATTAGAGTCCGCAGATACATGGAAAAAGGCGTAATTTAGCAATCGAGGAACAGTCTCCGAAAAAACAATTATAAAACTAATAATATGGTAAAACAAATCTCAGTGAAGCACATAGCCTGCCTATCCCTGCTCAGTACATCAATGGCACACGCTGCCGAACGTCCCAACATCATCTACATCTTTACCGACCAGCATACGGCAAACGCCATGAGCTGCGCCGGAAACCCGGACTTGCACACGCCCAATCTGGACAGACTGGCTGCCGCCGGTATCATGTTCCAGAATGCTTACTGTACCGCACCGCTCAGCGGCCCTTCACGCGGCGCCATGTTCACGGGATGCTACCCAGGCACAGCAGGACTGTTGGTCAACGGCGCTCCGCTACAAGAATCGCTCCAGACGCGAACCCTGGGCACACTGGTAAAAAATGCTGGATACGAATGCGCCTACGGCGGCAAATGGCATGTGCCCGAACTCGATATCCCGGATAAAGTGCGAGGATTCGACCAAATTTACAAACACAGCGATGACGGACTGGCAGAAGCCTGTGTGGAATTCCTTTCGCGCAAACACGACAAACCGTTCTTCCTGGTAGCTTCTTATGACAATCCGCATAATATCTGCGAATATGCACGCAGCCAGAATCTTCCTTACGGCAACCTGGACATACCCGAAATACGTAACTGTCCGGGACTTCCCCCTAACTTTGCCAAGAACCCATACGATGCCGATGTCATCGAGAAAGAAAGGGAAAACAATTTCAACGTCTACCCCACCGCCACTTTCACCCCCGAAGACTGGCGTATGTACCGCTACACATACTATCGCCTCGTAGAGAAAGTAGACCGTGAAATCGGCAAGATTGTAGACGCCATCGACAAGAATAACTTGTGGGAGAATACCGTCGTTATCTTCTCCAGCGACCACGGAGACGGAATAGGCGCCCACCACTGGAACCAGAAATCGGCCCTGTACGAGGAAGTGGTAAACATCCCGTTCATCGTAACCCTGCCCGGCAAGAAACATGCCGGCACGAAGCTGCCGCAGCTCATCAGTAACGGTGTGGACTTCTTCGCTACCGTTTGCGACTGGGCAGGCGCCAAACTGCCGGAAGACGCTGACGGAAAGTCGTTCCGCAAAATAGCCGAAGAAGGCAATCCGCAAGCTCCCCACCAGGAGTATGTCATTACCGAAACACAATTCGACGGCAGCAAGACACGGGGCTGGATGGTACGCACCGCACGCTACAAATATGTATTGTACGACAAAGGAAGACACCGCGAACAACTGTTCGACATGCAGAACGACCGGGGCGAGACAAGAAACCTGATGATGGAGAACGCCTATACGAAAGTGGCGCAGGAACATCGTGATATTCTTGAGAAATTCATGAATAGCCATAAAATCAGACCGACGCGTCCCAAATTGCACGACGTACCGGGAAAGGTGCTCACAAAAGCAACCAAACATTAATCCGCCGTCAGACCAGGAATCAATAAACTTATATAACGCTGTATATGAACAAAATAGTATCCACCATCATCTTCTTCAGTCTTGCAGCCACTGCACAGGCGCAAACGGCCGGAGAAGCCACCATCAGGCTCACCGACACAACGCTGATGCACGAAATGCGTGCAACTCCCTCGCCGCTGGACGGCGCTGAAATCAGCGACCGTGCCGTGTCCTTCCAATGGCCGCTGCCGGCGGGCCTCAACATCCTGCGCAGCGGACTGGACGGTGCGGAAGAGAACACCCCAAAAAAAGAAATAGACAAAAGCAAGCTACGCTACTTCCTGCGCTACTCGCAAACTCCGGCATTCAAGCCGGAAGCGACCGTACAAGCCGAGACGCGCTGGCCGTTCTTCAACCCCAAACAGGATTTGGCTCCGGGCACATGGTACTGGCAATACGGCTATGTTACGGACGGAAAGACCGAATGGAGCGATACGCTGCAATTTACGGTAAAGAACAATCCCCGGAAATTCTGCCCGCCCGCACTGGATGCCGTACTTAAGAACCTGCCTGCCCACCACCCCCGCGTATGGCTCGACAGGAACGAATGGGACGGTTTCATAAAGCGCAGCGAGGGCAAAACCGAACGCAAGACTTACCTCAAACGTGCCGACAAAGTACTCGCTACTCCGATGAAGTCGGTAAACGACATCAACTCGGACCTGGCAAAAGGGCTGGCCAACGAAATGCAGAAAAATGCCATGCTCACCCGCGAAAGCCGCCGCATCATCGACAGCGAAGAAGCGAATACCGACGTACTTATCCGCGCCTACCTGCTCACCAAAGACCGCCGCTATGCCGACGAAGCCGTGAAGCGCGTCAAGGAGATGGCCACCTGGGGAGACAACAAAAACGTGGTGGGCGACTTCAACGAAGCCACCCTGCTCTCGCTCTGCTCCATGGCATACGACGCACTGTACGATGTTCTGGACGATGCCACGCGCAAGTTCCTGCTGAACGAAATAAAAGAATTCGGCAACAGCATGTACATGCACAATATCAACCGCCTGGAAAACCACATCGCCGACAACCATGTGTGGCAGATGACTTTCCGCATCCTCACCATGGCAGCCTTTACCGTTTACGGTGAACTGCCCGAAGCCGATGCGTGGACGGACTATTGCTATAACCTGTGGCTCGCCCGCTTCCCCGGCCTGAACAAGGACGGAGCCTGGCACAACGGCGACTCCTACTTCCACGTCAACATCCGTACACTTGTGGAAGTGCCCTATTTCTATACCCGCCTCACCGGATTCAACTATTTCTCCGACCCCTGGTATCAGGGAAATGCCCTGTACGTCATCTACCAGCAGCCGCCATTCTCCAAATCGGGCGGCAACGGCAGCTCGCACCAGAAGATACTTACCCCAAGCGGTACGCGTGTTGGCTACGCCGATGCTCTGGCACGTATGACCGGCAATACATTTGCCGCAGATTACGTGCGCCACATCAGCGCCCGCCAGCCCGACATACTCGAACAGGGAAGCACCTCGAAAGCCGGCGGTCTCGCATGGTTCCGCCTGCAATGCGACAAGCCCTTGCCGGACGGGCCGGGTTTGAAAGACCTTCCCATGGGACATGTATTCCCGCAGAGCGGACTGGCCTCGTTCTCCACCAACCTGGACGATACCCGCAAAAGCGCCATGCTCAGCTTCCGCAGCAGTCCTTACGGCAGTACCTCGCACGCCATAGCCAACCAGAATGCTTTCAATACTTTCTGGAACGGCCAGTCGCTCTTTTACAGTAGCGGACACCATACCAGCTTTACCGACATACACGGCGTTTACTGCCACCGCGCCACCCGCGCCCACAACACCATTCTGGTGAACGGCATGGGACAACGCATCGGAACGGAAGGTTACGGCTGGATTCCCCGTTACTATGTCAGCGACAATATCAGCTATGTGGCAGGCGATGCTTCCAATGCTTACGGAAAGGTTATCTCACCGCTATGGCTGCTGCGCGGCAAGCAAAGCAACCTGGAATACTCTCCCGAAAACGGTTGGGACGATACCGGCCTGAAAATCTTCCGCCGCCACATCGTAACCTTAGGCAAAAGCGGTTATTCCTTTATATACGATGAGTTGGAAGCCGAAGAACCCGTGACCTGGAGCTACCTGCTACATACGGTTACCAACCCCATGAATGTGGACAAGACCCGGGAATACGTACACATACGGGCCACCAGCAAGGACGGTGCTTCCGATGCCTATCTCTTCTCCTCCGGAACGCTGGAGACGGATACGACTTCTCGGTTCTTCGTACCTGCCGTCAACTGGCTGCGTGCCGATGAGAAGGGACACTTCGCACCCTATCCCAACCACTGGCACTTCACCGCAACGTCGGACAAGCAGAAAGTGTACCGCTTCGCTACAATTGTGTACACACATGCCAAAGAAAATGATGCGGAAAACGCACAAGCCGCTCCCCGCAAACTGAAAGACGGTAGTATCCAAATCGGTGACTGGAATATCAAAGCAAACATATCCACCGCCGGAAAGCCGTCTTTCGAGGTACGCAACACGCGCAAAGACTGCAATGCAAGCGTCAGTTACAAGGATTACGGTGCAACCGTAATACACGATAACGGCAAAAAGACCGAGTTGAAAGACGAAGTTCCCGAACTGGAAATCTAACAGCAAGAAAACATATACGGACATATGAAGAAACTGCTACTGCTCACAATCGCAATCTGGTACCTGACAGCCGGCTGTTACAGCCAGACAGACTGGAAAAGTTTCATGTCCCGGCAGGACATGACCTGGACCCGCCTGCCCCAAACCTGGTACGAAGCCCCCTTCATGGGAAACGGCAGCATGGGTTCCTATATCTGCAAAGAACCCGAAAAAAACGCCATACGGGTAGATGTAGGCAACAGTATGGTACACGACCACCGCACAGACGATGCGAGCATCTATGGAAGAGGCCGGCTGCTTATCGGTTATTTTCTCCTGCATCCCGTGGGAGAAATAAAATCCGGCGACCTGAGGCTGGACTTATGGAACGCTGAAACCACCGGGTGTATCCGTACCACCCGGGGAGAGATAAAGCTGAGAGCCTGTGTCACTTCCGAGAGTCCCTATATCCTGGTCGAAGCCGAAGCTACGGCAGGCGAAAAGGGGTTCACCTGGAAATTCTATCCGGAAAACACGGATTCGCCGAGGCAGTTGAATGCAATCAGGAAGGGTAACAAGAACCACCTCAAAAAAGACTATGTGTCCAATCCCGCCCCGCAACTGTCCGCACGCAATGGGCTAAACCTCTGCTGGCAGCCCCTGCTTGCCGGCGGCGGTACTGCCACAGCCTGGAAAGAGATAAGGAAAGAGAATACAAGCACGCTTATCGTAAGCAACGCACATTCCTTTCCCGGAACAGAGGCTTTGCAAAAGGCGGAAACGGCACTGGCAAGCCTGCAGGAAGCCGACCTGCCCGTGCTCCGGAAAGCACACCGGGAATGGTGGCATAACTACTATCCGCAAAGTTTCGTGAGCCTTCCCGACAAGAAGATGGAGAATTTCTACTGGGCGCAGATGTACAAGCTGGCATCGGCCACCCGCACCGGCGGCGGACTGCTCGACAACAGCGGTCCCTGGCAAGTGCTGACTCCCTGGCCCAATGCCTGGTGGAACCTGAATGTGCAACTGAGCTACTGGTCCGTATACCCATCCAACCGGCTGGAACTGGGCATGCCGCTGGTGGACGCGATAGGAAACAATCTGGATAACCTGATAAACAACGTTCCCGAACCCTACCGGAAAGATGCCGCCGCACTGCCCGTAGCCACCGACTTTACCCTGACGGGGGCAACGGTGAATGTTCCCGGAACCGAAAAGAAAGCCCAGGTAGGCAACCTGACGTGGATTTGCCATAACCTCTGGCTGCAATACCGCTTCAGCATGGACGAATCGATATTGAGGAATACCCTGTACCCTACACTGAGACGGGCCGTCAATTTCTATCTGCCTTTCCTGACAGAAGATAAATCGGGCAAGCTCCATTTGAAAAGAACCTATTCTCCGGAGTACGGTACTGCCGAAGACTGCAACTACGACATCGCCCTGTTGCGCTGGGGATGCAATACATTGCTCGAAGCAAGCAGAATTCTATCTGTCGATGACGAGCTGATACCCCGCTGGAAACAAGTTGCAGAATACCTGACCGACTACCCGCAAGACGAAAACGGCATGATGATAGGCAAGGATGTACCTTTCAGCCGCTCGCACCGCCACTACTCGCACCTGCTGATGTTCTATCCGCTCTACCTGTTGAATGCAGAGCAGAACGGCAGCAAGGAGCTTATGGAAAAATCCGTAGAGCACTGGCACAGCCTGCCGGGCAATATCCTCGGATATACTTATACGGGGGCTTCTTCGCTGTATGCGGCATTCGGCGAGGGAGACAAGGCGCTGGAGAAACTCAACGGCCTGTTTGCCCGCACCCTGCGCCCCAACACCATGTATATGGAAAGCGGACCGGTTATAGAGACCCCGTTGTCGGGCGCACAGTGCATACACGATATGCTGCTGCAAAGCTGGGGCGGAAAGATACGTGTGTTCCCTGCCGTACCTTCCCAATGGAAAGATGTACAGTTCAAGGACTTGAGAACCGAAGGCGCTTTCCTCGTATCCGCTGTGCGGAAAGGCGGAAAGACAAGCTTCATCCGTATCAAAAGCCTTGCCGGAGAACCGTGTATCCTACGCACCGATATGGCAAATCCGGTTGTAAAGGCAGGCAATGCCACATTGACCCTGCAAAAAGAGGGTGAGTACCTATTGGATTTAAAGAAGGGAGAAAGCGTAATCCTGACTGCCGCAGGAGGGAATATTCCCGTTATAAGTCCTGTCGGCGGAGAAGGAGAAAATTATTTCGGACTGAAATAGAAGGGCGGTTTTAGGGAATGAAAAACAATCGGTAAACAAGCCCCGCAAATACCCGTAAAAACAGCCTGGGTTTACGTATTCAACGTAATCCCAGGCTGTTTTTATATACCTGTCCCATACTTTTTCATCAAAAATATAAGAAAACTGAACAGAACTAAAAGCCAAATCAACGATACTGTAGAATTACAACACACACTAAAAAGCGATTGAGCGGGAAAGAACCTAATTTAGCAAACACAAAAACAAATTGTTATTACTATCATAGATTCCGTATGAAAAACATCCAAAGAATCGTCCTTGTAAGACAGAGATAATAGCTTGATTGATAAGGAAAAATCGCTTATTTTTTTATTTGTTCCGTTATCCAATATCACTAATTTTGCAAAAGGCAATTTGGGAATATAGCCCAATGATACGGTTAAAGACAAATAAAATAAAGCTTGATGAAGTTATATAGAACAAATGATACTGTAAATGATACTGCAAATGATACTGCAAATGATACTGTAAATTCCAAAGAGCAGGAAGTCTTAGATATCATCAATCAATATCCGGGACTTAATTCGTCTAAGATAGCTAAATTGATAGGGAAAAGTACATCTACTACTAAGCGCTATTTAAATTCTTTAGTTAGATTAGGAATAATAGAGTTTAGAGGAGCACAAAAGACTGGAGGATATTTTAAAAATGAGTTACATGAATAAATTTGAAGAACAAATCATAATATGCAAAGAGTGTTTAAAGTAAGCATCCGATAAAGTACACATTGTAGTACTAAAAAATCTTCTATTACTTTGCAGTCAAAAAGTAGTTATGAAACGAACAATGGTAAACATCCGGTAAAGTACACATTGTCTTTTTCATAAATAGAAAGAAAATGAACCGAGTTGTATAGTAATGAATAAATTAGTATCTGTTTAAGAATAGACTCTTTACTCAGTTTTTTTGCCGTTCATATATGAAGAAAATAACAAATGGCAATTATTATTATTTCCGGAAAACTGACGAAGATAATAATCGTACATTCCAATCTTGATTACGCTGACGCTTATAGTCCTTACATCTTAGAAAAAATGAGTAGCATACAGAGAATCTAGTCAGGTTCTAAAATATTATTATTCATACCTTTTAAAGATGAAATCCAATTTTTACCCGAGTTGAATTGGTAATACGTTCATTACGACAGATTTCAATAATTGACTGAATATCAACACTCTCTTTTCCCGATAAAATAGCATTGACCGTGTATTTCCGAATGATATTTTCAATCTCACCACCAGAAAGGTCAAATTGTGAAGAAATAGTGTGGGCTTCCTTTTCTGTCAATAACGGCAACATGGCTTGCCAGATTTTGATTTGTGCATCCACAGTGGGACGATTGAATTGTATCTTGTAGAGGAAACGACGCTCGAATGCCTTGTCCAAATTGGAAGTGAGGTTGGTTGTGGCAATCATGATACCTTCCAAACTTTCCATTTCCTGAAGAATGATGTTCTGTATGGAGTTTTCCATTTTATCCACAGCACGAGTCGTTCCTTCCATTCGCACACCAAGTACTGCATCCGCTTCATTGAAAAACAGAATCGGGGCAAGTGTGGAATCCTTGCAGATGTTGCGATAACGGTCAAACAGTTTTTTCATGTTCTGCTCGCTTTCGCCAACCCAGCAACTTTTAATCTTATCCACGTCCACTCGCAGAATATCCCGTCCGGTAGCACGGGCTATCTGATATACCGTTTCGGTCTTGCCAGTTCCGGGCGAACCATAAAATAGACTACAAAAACCTATTCTCATCCCAGTTGTCCGCAGCCTGTTCTGAACTTCATTAAAACGGTCGGCAGAGAGTATTGATGAAAGTTCATTTATCTGATTTTGTTCGGCGGTATTATAAATGAGTGTCTTTTCCGGAAAAGAATCCGATTTTATCAAGTTATGATCCGATTTGGATTTCAAAGTCAGATTTAATTCTGAAAGCAACTCGGTTTTGGCATATTCAGTCAGTTTGAAACAATCGGAACGAACCATTCCATCCTCATTTACATTTTCAATCAGATTATATTCAAAAAGTTCTGAAGTACTGCTGCGAAGTTCACTTTTACACCAATTGGGAATTTTATCATTATCGTACAGATTGTCTATATCGCAAAATCCTATAAAGTCGTCATCATTTTCTATAAAAAGGTGAGCCATGAAAATGAATAACAGACAATCTTCCTCTTCAAGACTAAATCCTTTTAGTGTGCGTGCAAAATAAGTGTTCTTTATCTCTGAAAGGTTATCATTAGTTTGGGCAAGAAGTGTTTCATGTGTTATTTCATCATCATTCATTTCCCTCATCAAGTCATTGAATCTGTCAAAAAATGATTGAAGGTCTGTTATAGGCTCCGTGACATAAATGTATGGTTGGTTCTTTCTCAAAGTTTTGAGGACTTCCACAGGAACACGATAGGAAAGGTAGTCTCGAGAACGGGAAGCGCGTAAATAATGTTTTTCTTCAAGCGTATCAATTTCGGATGAGAGCCTTAACATTTTTGTGGTACGGCATCCTATATATGATGCAATCTCCGACATGCGAATAGAGTTATTCTCGCTTCGATCTACAAATAAAGCCAATAAAACGGTTTGTAATGGAGACAACTTTAACTTCCGCGAGGCATACCTTATATAAGTCGATGCCTTATGGTAAAAATCATAAGCGAGATTGGAATCTTTAGCCAAATCAACTATATACTCGAATGCTTCAAGTATATTTTTAACACGGATCTTTTCTACTGTTTCTTTTTGTGATACTTCACAAAACCCTGTTTCCTTGATATCGAAATGCTCTTTCATTTGTGTGACCTCTTTTAGTATTTCGGTACAAAGATATGTTTGTGGTGTATCATTTAATGATACAGGATATCAAAAACATAAATATAAGATTGAAACTTGTTGGAAATTTTATGTGTTTGTGTCCAAATAGATTCTACACTTTGTTCACAATAACTCTTGTCTCGACATAAAACTTGGTTCTGTACTCTGCTTAATCGTTTATTTCTATAAGTTTAGGACTATTTAGGTTCGTATAATCGGCATTCATGATAGCACCATTGGAAAATATTGTAGAATTCATCTTCACTATTCCGTTTTGGGAATGTATATGACCGAAAAGATGTAAACGAGGATTTACTGCTAATATACGAGAGAAAAGTTCTCCCGAACCATAATGGATATTGTCGTCATAATCTAGGATGCCATATGCAGGAGTATGTGTTATCAATATATCCGTATCAGTCGGTATTTGTTCATAATTTCGATTTTGACGTTCTGTAATACAATCCTCCATAAACATCGGAATACCATAAAAATAAATGCCGTTTAGCTCTATGCCTGAGTTGCATAAATAATGCACATTGGCATCAAGTCCATCTATATTTGCTTCATACAAACAATTATCATGATTACCACAAATGAATATCTTGTGCCGATAATCAAGGTCGCAAAACCAATTCAGGAAATCAATTACCTCCTGCTCGCTGCCGTTCATGGTGAAATCGCCCGAATGCACTAATATATCTGCATCAGGTAAATCATAAAGCCTGTGGTGACAACCGTGAGTATCTGAAATGTGTAAAATTTTATTTATCATAGTAACGTGTTTTCAAATAATTATATAATTCCGGATACCTGCTTTTTATCGGACTCATCAACTCTTGCGGATCAATTATGATATACTTTGATTGCTCGTTAAGCATATTGCGCCATGTCACCTCCATGTTTTGATTGGAAAACTTATATGTTTTTTGCAGTAAATCCACACTGTCTTTGGGAATCACATGAATATGTAAATAGTGGTCTGCTTTAATTCTTTCCGTTGCTTTATTTTTTACCATTTGTTCTGCCCATAGAGTTTGACGCATAAGTTGATAGAACGGTTCAAAGTAGTATGCTGAACTTTCATAATTCTCCAAAGATTTCAGTTGCTGCGATTTGGTAATAAGTCCATTATATCGCCTCATGCGTTCTCTTCCCTTTCCATGTTCTCCCTTGCACCATTCGTAATCTTCAAGCGACTTATCATCTTTTGAGGAATCACCGTATGCCTCTGTATATTTCCACTCAATAAGAATAATCCACTTCTCATTATTTATGTCCTCTGCATATATCAAAGCGTCAATTGAAGTACAATATGAGCCTCTAATATGTTCCGGTTCATTAAGATATGACTTATCACTTATAGCCTCAAAAGCAATATATGATATATCCGCATCGCATGGTACGGGAAAAACTTTTGTAAACTCAACCCGCTCCAACCCGTTAATCAGTTCCATTACTTCTGTCGGCTTTTGTCGTAAGAACATCAAATGGTTTAAACAGGCTATTTGGGAAGACACTGTATGCCCTGTTGGATAATCGGGATTGCCTCCCCACCATTCAATATCGTTTCCTTTGAAGTATTTTAAAGCCTCGTTCCGAATAGGTTCATATAGATTATTAATCCCATCTTCTAAAACAAAATTATATCGCTTTTCATCCTTTCTAAAATATCCGTAGCCTTTGTCATTGCCAAAAAACTTATCTTTGATAAGTTCTATATGACGTTTTTTTTCTTGCGACCTATACATCAATTTCACATTATACTTTTCCATAATCCATGTATTTAATTAGTACATTTCTTTCAGATGGAGTTCTTGCACTTCTTCAAATAATTATTCAGGCTACAAAATTATCGCATTAGTGTCTCATTTTTTGATACAACTGATATAAAACAGCAAATAATAATGCTATTCAACAAATTATTCAGCCTTGTACTGCAATATGATACAAGTCAGTAGTACCTTTATTCCTATATTATCAAAACAGAGTAGATATGAAGACAATAGAAAGACATAATGTGAAAATCTTCACGGACATAATTGATAAAAATGCCATAGAGCAAATCAAGCAACTTTTATCCATAAATGTCTTCGCTGACAAAAAAATCAGGATCATGCCTGACGTACATGCCGGTGCCGGGTGTGTAATTGGTTTTACCGGAGATCTCGGTGACTAAGTGATTCCCAATATAGTAGGAGTTGATATAGGCTGCGGAATGAGGGTATTAAACCTTGGGAATGTCAATGATATTGATTATCATGGATTGCATGAACATATCCGGACAAATGTTCCTTCCGGTAAAATTGCTCGGGAAGATAAATTCGGCTTCAAACCGCTTATTGGAGAAGAAATGGAAATATATCGCGAAGCAAAAGAACTGATAAAGGGACTTTACTGCTACCGTGAATTGAAAGATATTAGTCGTATTCAAAAGTCTATCGGAACACTGGGTGGCGGCAATCATTTTATCGAGCTGGACAAAGATGATATAGGGAATGTATATCTCGTGATTCATACCGGATCGCGTAATCTTGGCTTGCAGGTGGCGAACATTTATCAGGAGAAAGCTATAAAACATCTGACAGACGGTGCCGATGATTTGGAATTGCGCATCAAAGAAATAATTGAAAAATACAAGGCTACTGGCAGAAGAAGTGAACTAAAAGATGTCATAAAGAAAATACGTAAAGAGCAACAACACATCGCTCCCGCTCTTCCCACTGAACTTTGTTATGTGGAAGGTGAAACACGAAAATACTATCTTCACGATATGAGCATCTGTCAGCAGTGGGCAGTATTGAACCGCAAACTGATTTCCATTTTATTACTCAAATTCTTCAATGGAGTTGAGATAAAGAATGAATTTGAATCAGTTCACAATTATATATCGGATGACAACATGATTCGCAAAGGTGCAATCTCTGCAGCAAAAGGAGAACTGTGCATTATTCCGCTGAATATGAGGGACGGCTCTCTAATTTGTGTCGGTAAGGGTAATACTGATTGGAACTGTTCTGCTCCACATGGTGCAGGTAGAATACTTAGCCGCAATCAAGCATACGAACAAATCACCATGAAAGATTTTGAATCCTCTATGAATGGGATTTACTCCGAATCCATAAATGAATTTACCCGGGATGAAGCACCTATGGTTTATAAGCCTATTGAAGCAATCATTGATAATATCGGAGAAACCGTTACTATTGAGACTATTATTCGACCGATTTTCAATTTCAAGGCCATGTGATAATAATAGATTATGATGTATTACTAAATGCAACAAGTTTTCCGTAACTTTGCAGTAACTAATAATATAATTATGATTCAACTCCAAAAATACACATGGCTGATAGATACTATTCGACGAGCCGGTAAGATTTCACTTGAAGAGATTTCTGACTGTTGGGAACGTAACAAAGATTTGAGTGATTACAAACCTTTGAGTCGTGCCACATTCAATCGTTGGAAAGATGCCATTTTTAGCCAGTTTGGTATTATCATCTCTTGCCAAAGGGCTGGAGGTTATCTATATTATATAGAAAATCCGGAGGATATAGACGAAGACAAACTCAAGAAATGGATGCTTGATTCATTTGCTGTAAGTAACTTAATCAGCGAGAACCTTTCATTGAAAGACAGGATTATAGTCAATCAAATACCGTCTGCCCGTGAGCACTTGGCAACTTTGCTTGAAGCAATGAAAGAAAATCGCGTTGTTTCAATAACTTATTGTGCATTCAATAAAGCAAAAAGTTATACATTTCCCATTGAACCATATTGTGTTAAACTATTCGAAAATCGCTGGTATGTATTAGCACATAATATTACATACAATGACATCAGGATATACGGCCTTGACCGCATAGAAAAATTAACAATTACGGATGAAAGGTTCTGTCTGCCGAAAGATTTTTCTGCTGCTGAATATTTCTCTTCCTATTATGGAG
>OJRF01000244.1_pt1 | contig 28480 bp, 25 predicted proteins | sample 1599141 | NCBI WGS metagenome assembly OJRF01 (sample SAMN03922529, study PRJEB24848) | human gut metagenome | isolation source: stool sample | host: Homo sapiens | place: Germany | collected 2010-05 | reverse complement strand
ATTTTCGAGATGCTAATGGAGTCCCGAAGGTACACTACACTTACTGTTCCATCCGTGGCAAACTTTTCAACTGCACCTGCTGCACAAAGGACGAAGCCCAGCGGCTGTGTGAAGATTGGCTTATAAAACAGGACCGCTGCTATATAAACTAAAAAAGCCGCCGAGGACATCTCCCCAAAATGGGAAGAGTCCTCGGCGGTATTCGTTTATCGGGTCTGCGCTTTTTCGATGGTGTCCTTTTCTCCCGCAAAAAATCGTTCCACGTTTTTCTGTGCCCGAACCAGTTCTTGCATCTCGTTCCGTGCCTTGCGGTAGTCCGGGTAAGCGGCTTTCTTCTTGGTCAGTAGCTCTGCAAACTCCGCATCCAACTCCTTGACCTTCGGCAGCTTCTGCAGCCCGGCTTCGTCAAAGGCAGCTTTCGCCGCCTTGTGCAGAGTAATCTCCTCCCGATGGGCTTCCAAAAACTTTTTACTGTACCCCGACTTGCGGTAGGCATCATAGACCGGGCGGGTCTTGGCATAGTTGATGATGTGAGTTTTCAGCACGGCGATCTCTGTCAACCTTGCTTCTGCTGCCTTGATAGAATTGCCCATGGTATGATAGCGTTCGGCTGCCACCGTTGCACGTTCTCGCAGTTCCTCGGCACTGCTGATCTTCTGCTCCTGTAAGAACAGCAGCGTTTTGGACATTTCTTTCAGGTTGAACTTGGTCGCCCACTTTTTGTAGCCGACGCTTTTGCCCTCTGCCATTTTTCCCTGAATGTCCACCAGCAACTGGAAGGGCTGTTCTTTGGGCGGCTTCTTCTGATAAGGTTGGTGTTTCGCCTTACCCTCCAGCACAGCTTTGATTTCTTCCTCGCCATAGCCGGTGCCCAGAGTTCGGAACCGAATAAAGCGTTTCTGTCCCTTGCCCTTCACCGCCGTGTACTTGCCACGCTTCACCTCGTAGCCCTGCTGCTCTAGCTTTTGCAGAAACGTTTCATAATCTCCCGGTTTTTCTGCAAGGATTGTGTCGATGATTCCGCATAGGCGGTCCCTGTTGCTTTCCTTGGGAGGATAGAGAACACGCTTCTGCCGTTCCCGATAGGGCTTCTTCTCAATGACGGACAACTGGTGTTCCAAGCAAATCAGGTCGCTCAACCGCTGCACTGCCAACGCCGAAAAGAAAAAATCCCGGAACTTTCTGGTGCCATCCAGTGCCGTGGAGTTAAAGATCACATGGTTGTGGATGTGCTGCCGGTCCGTATGGGTGGCAACAACAAACGCATACTTGCCCTTGGTAAAACGCATGGCAAGTTCGTAGCCCACCTTGTTAGCTTCCTCTGCAGTGATTTCCCCCGGACGGAAGGACTGCCGTATCTGATAAGCGATTACATCACTTTTCTGCCTGCGTCCGTTTACGAGATCGTACTGCCGCTTGGTAAGCATAAATTCTTCATCTGCTGTCAGGGCGCTGCAAGCATAGCTGCTGACAAACTGTCCCTGCTCGGTCTTGTCCGGGTTTTCAATATAGTCTGTGCGATTTTTCAGGCAGGCCGCAACGGTCATGCCCTTGTTTTTGTGTAGCGCAATCAGCCGTGTTGCTGCCAGCATCATCACCCCCTATTGCAAAGAAAAAATGCCGCCCGGAGGCGGCATCGAGATCATTTGGATAATTTTTCGTAATCGGTAGCACCTGCCAGATACATTGCCTTATATCGGGTGCACTCCAGCTCGTTGCCGATCTCATCTAAGGCGAGATATTGCTTCCATGCTTCTTTGCTGATGACGTTCTGCAATGCTTTCTCGGCTGCTAGTTTGGCTTTTTTCAGCCGTTGATAGTTTTCGTCCTCGTCCAGCATTTCAGAAAAGATCGTGCTGTTGCGCTCAAAATAATAATCCTCTAACTTCTGTTTGTCCATAATATCCCTCACAGTTCTGCAAGCCACTCACTGAAACGCCCGATGCCCTCGGTGATGGCAGTTGCACCGAAAAAGAGGATGAAGCAGATGAACTCGGCCACCAGTAGGATAAAGAACTGATTCCAAGTCTGACGGTAAGCAGTGTAGATGCCGCAGCCGAAGATGTAGAGCATCAGCGGAGCAACTACATAGCTGGACAGGGTTAGCAGCCACCTTGCCATCAGGGCTAGAAACGCCACAAAGAGAGAAATCGGGAAAAGAACAATTTTCTTCAGCATAGACATCATATCAAGCACTTCCTTCCTGTTCGCCCTTATCATAAAGGTATCGACTACTACGTTGCAAGGATGTCAAGCATTATATGTACACCCGCAGTCCTCCAACTGCGGGAATTTTTATAGCTCTGCCAGCTTGGAAAGAATTTGCTTGCCGATCTCAATCAGTTCATCCAGACGCTGCCGCAGATCTTCCATGTCGGCGGCATAGACCTTGCCGCACTCGTTGGCACGCTTGGCGTACTGGTTCAGATTGTTGCTGCACATCTGCAAAAGATACGCCATGCGCCGCAGTTGCGGCAGGTCAAGGTTCAAGCAATAGCCGTCCAGTGCCATCTTGCGGATATAGGCACTCAGGCTTCGGATGCCCATACTGAGCATCTTTTCATAGATACGGTTCTTTTCTGTTTTGCTCAAGCGCAGGATGATGGTTTCGTCCCGCTTTTCTTTCATCGTGCATCACCATCCTTATCATAATAGCTGCGGAACGGTTTGACAGGCTCCGACTGATTGGTCTTTTCCCCCAGTGCAGCCAGCACAGACGGACGAGTTGCAAGTGTTTCGGTTTCCTCGGATTCTTCGGGAGTATCCTGCGAGGAACTGCGGTCACGGTCGATATTCAGTAGAGCATTCAGTTCGGCAAGGCGAGCAGACTTTTCAGCCAGTTCTTCTTCCTGCGCGAATGGCTTTGCCACTTCAATCTCTGCGGCCTGCTTCTGCTGTTCAAGGTTTTGCAGAGCATTTTCGGCATCTGCAATACGGTCAGCGAAATTGTCGATGGCATTGTCCAGACGAGTGATATTGCCGCGCGCATCATCGCCCAGCGACACCGGGTAACTCAACTCTGCCCGGAGTACGGCCTGATGCTCATTTTTGAAGCTGTCGAATCGAATGTTCAGTTCAAAGCCACGGTAGGTGCCCAGCAGCATCATATCAGCATTAGGCATCTCCTGCCGAGCCAGCAGCAGCCGTTCGCCTGCAGCCTTTTTGTCATCGTACACCATGCCCTTGATGGTCATGCCGCAGAAGTTTTCTTTGTCCTGTGGATGTGCTGCTGCAATCTGTGAATCCTGCTGCAAAGCAGTAATGCGGGTTTTCTGTTTCTGGATCTCTTCCGGGAATGTTTTGAGCAGCTTATCTTCCAGACGATATTTCTGATTCTGGAAGTCACCGCGCAGAACTTTCAATTTTGCCACCTGCACGTCCAAATCCATCTTTTCCCGGATACGAGGGTCGCCTGCACACAGAGCCTTGATTTCTGCGTAAGATAAAGCCTGTTCGTCAATATCATCGCAAGATCGCATAGGCGATTTGCTCGTCATGATCTGCGAGATAAACTTCTGTTTATTCTCAAGGGTCTGATAGAGGTAGGCGTCAAATGTCGATTCGGTGACATAATTATAGACGTAGACTTGTTTGTTTTGGTTGCCTTGGCGGATGATTCTGCCGTTGCGCTGGGTCATATCAGACGGACGCCAGCCTACATCCAGATGATGCACCGCCACAAGCAGCGTCTGGACGTTGGTCCCTGCTCCCATTTTTGCAGTGCTGCCCAGCAGCACACGCACCTGTCCGCTGCGGACCTTGGAGAAAAGTTCTGCTTTCTTGTTCTCCGTATCTGCGTTGTGGATGAACTCGATCTCCTGTTCGGGCACACCGGCATTGAGCAGCTTGGAGCGGATATCATCATAGACGTTGAACGAACCGTCCCCCTTGGGAGTAGACATATCGCAGAAAATCAGCTGGGTCAGCTTCTGCTCTTTGGTGTCGTTCCAGATGCGCAGGATGTTGTTGACGCAGGCATTTAACTTGCTGTTGGGGTCATCGGGCAGAGCGGAATTCATCAACCGCTGGTCAAGACCAATTTTGCGGCCATCCGACGTGATTTTCAACATATTATCCACAGAGGGGTCAACAGAACCGCTGTGGACTTCGGCTGCACGTTCGCTCAACGCCTGCACCATGTCCTGTTGGATTTCCGAAGGTTTGACCACCACCGTCTCAAATTTTGCATCAGGCACCGGGAGATGAAGCTGATCGCTGGTCTTGATATCCGCCGCTTCTTTGAACATCGCCATCAGTTCAGGTAAGTTGAAGAACTTCGCAAAACGAGTGCGTGCACGGTATCCGGTGCCTTCGGGCGCAAGTTCGATGGCAGTAGTAGTTTCACCAAAAGTAGAAGCCCACGCATCAAAATGGGTCAATCCTTTCTGTTGCAAGGTGTTGTACTGGAGATAGCGCATGAGGGTGTACATCTCGGTCATACTGTTGCTCAGGGGTGTACCCGTTGCAAAAATCACGCCACGGCCACCGGTGATTTCATCCAGATAGCGACACTTGCCGAACATATCGCTGGATTTTTGTGCCTCGCTCGTACTCAAACCTGCGACATTACGCATTTTCGTGTACAAGTAGAGGTTCTTAAACGCTTGGCTCTCATCCACAAACAACCTGTCTACGCCCAATTGTTCAAACGTAACCACATCATCTTTACGGTCTGCGCCTTGCAGCTTTTCCAGTTTCTGTTTCAGAGACTTGCGCAACTTTTCCAGCTGCTTTACTGTGAAATGCTCGCCAACCTGTGCTTTCGCTTCTTCGATGGCCTCCTCGATTTCATCCATCTGTTCCTGAATCAGACGCTCCTGTCGTTCTGCGGACAAGGGTATCTTTTCAAACTGGCTGTGTCCGATGATAACTGCATCATAATCACCGGTCGCAATTCTCGCACAGAATTTTTTTCGATTACCGGGTTCAAATTCTTTCTTGCTGGTAACCAGCAGCTTCGCATGGGGGTACAGACGTAAAAACTCGCTGGCCCATTGTTCCGTCAAATGGTTTGGCACGACAAAAAGACTTTTCTGACACAAGCCCAGACGTTTCAGTTCCATAGCGGAAGCCGCCATCTCAAAACTCTTGCCAGCACCGACTTCGTGCGCCAAAAGGGTGTTGTACCCATACAGCACATGGGCAACCGCATTGCGCTGATGCTCTCGCAAATTGATCTCCGGGTTCATGCCCACAAAATGAATGTGACTACCGCCATACTCACGGGGGCGGGTGCTGTTAAAAAGCTCGTTGTACTTTTTTACCAGTAGGGCGCGTCGCTGTGGATCTTTCCAGACCCAGCCAGCAAATGCGTCCTTGATGGCCTGCTGTTTCTGCTGGGCGAGGGTGGTTTCGTTTTGATTCAGCACACGCTTTTCTTTCCCATTCTCCTCGATGGTATCATAAACGCGGCTGTCACGCAAATTCAAGGTATCCTCCAAAATCTTGTAAGCGTTGGCTCGGCGGGTACCGTAGGTTTCAGTGGCCATAATGTCACCAAAGCCAGTAGCAGATTTATTGCTGATCCGCCATTCGGAAGTGTAAGGGGAGTAGCGAACGGTGATGGCATTGTTGTAGCGGATACGATAGGGCGGCTGAAAAGTTTCCATCATAAACTGTTGTACGATAGAGGGGTCAAGCCATGTGGCACCCAAACGCACATCAATTTCAGATGCCTCCAGATCTTTGGGCTGTGCCTTGGTCAGTGCGTCCACATTAACCTTGAACTCCGGGTGACTTTCCGCAGCAAGCTGTGCCATCCGCAGCTTATCGCGTACATTACCCGAAAGGTATTCGTCCGCAGTCTGCCAGCCCGCTTCCGGGTCGGTGGGGTCGGCGGCAGGGTCCTTGAAGATCACACCAGACAATTCAGTGGTGATGCGCCCGTACTCGTCGGGTGTGCCCAGCAGTTCTGCCATATAGGGCAAGTCCACCTTGCCATGCTCCCCGATGGACACCGCCAACGCTTCACTGGGGGTATCCACGCTGGTAACGGTGCGCTCCGGGCGAATCGTCCGTTTCGTGAACATCGCTGCCTTAGATTTAAGCTGCCCCTGCTCGTCCAGATTTTCCAGCGAACACAGCAGATAGTAGGAGGAATCCTGCTCAAATAGCCGCCCGTTTTTGCGGTCGTTCAGCAGACCGTACTTTGCGGTAAAGGCATCGTAGGCGGCGTTCAGCTTTGCCTGTGTCTCCTTAATGTCCTCGTCCGGGAAGTCGTTCAACTGCTGGTCGATCAGGTCCTTGACGATTTGCCGCAGCTCCACCATGCCGGTGACACGCCCTTTGGCGGTGTCGGACAATTCCACTTGTGTCATCACGGAATTTTCCCGGTAGAAAACCTCGCCGTCCACCACCGTGTAGGCGAAATTCTTCACCTCCGGGTCGGCAGGCAGAGTGCGCCGGGTGGCTTCTTCTTCGGCAATGTCGGGAGCGTCCACCTCGGCGGCGGTGTACTGCCCCTCGATGTGCTGCACCGCTTCGGCAAGCTGGTCTGCAAGGTTTGCACCCTCGATGGGAGCAACGGTCAATTCCTCTCGTCCATACTGGGTGCTTTCGGTGGAGAGTACGCCCAGAACCATCTCCGGGTGGTCTGCGAAATACTGGTTGATGGCAAAACCATCCTCGGTTTTGCCAAGCTGCACCCAGTCCGGCTCATGGTCAATGGGGCGGTCACGTTTTTGCAAAAAGATAATGTCGCTGACAACATCCGTGCCAGCGTTGGCACGGAAAGCGTTGTTGGGCAGACGAATGGCCCCCAGCAAATCGGCTCGTTCTGCCATGTGCTTGCGGGCGGTGCTGTCCTTGCTGTCCATGGTGTAGCGAGAAGTCACAAACGCCACGATGCCGCCCGGTCTGATCTGGTCGATGGCTTTCACAAAGAAATAATTGTGGATGCTAAATCCCAGCTTGTTGTACGCCTTATCGTTGACCTTGTAGTTGCCGAAGGGAACATTGCCCACCGCCAAATCGTAGAAATCACGGCGGTCGGTGGTTTCAAAGCCAGCCACGGTAATGTCAGCCTGCGGGTACAGTTTTTTCGCCATGCGCCCGGTGATGCTGTCCAGTTCTACACCATACAGGCGGCTATCCGCCATGCTGTCCGGCAGCATTCCGAAGAAGTTGCCTACGCCCATACTAGGTTCCAGAATGTTACCGCTGCGGAAACCCATGCGCTCCACGGCATCGTAGATGCCACGGATAACGGTAGGGCTGGTATAGTGGGCGTTCAAAACCGAACTGCGGGCGGCAGCGTACTCGTCCTCCGAAAGCAGTCCTTTCAGTTCGGTGTACTCCTTTGCCCAGTTTTTTTTGTTGGGGTCAAAGACATCTGCCAGACCGCCCCATCCAACATACTGCGCCAGCACTTCCTGCTCCTCGGCAGAAGCACCACGGTGTTCTTCTTCCAGACGGAACAGCGTTTTGATGGCCTCGATGTTCCGGGCGTACTTCTGCTTTGCGCCGCCCTCGCCCAGATGCTCATCTGTGATGCGGAAGTTCCCGGCGGGTTCAGGAACAGGCTCTGCATTAAGGGATTCATCCAAGGCGGCGGCATCCGGGAAAGTCTGCACCTCGCCATCAACCACCGCAGAGATCGGCAGTTTATCCAGTTCTTCGTCAGACAGTTCCGGCTCGTCCTGCTCCTCCTGCCGCAGTGCATTCTCGAATTGCTGCTTGTTGATAACCTCATTGTCCCATGACTGACCGTGCGCACTGGTGTCGATACGCACATCAGTATCTCCGATATAGCCGATGGTTCCTTCAATTGTTCTGGTGGGAAGGTCTACCACAACATCGTCCCCGACCTTATAATCAACGGCCTTTTCGGGAGCAGCGTCAAGGGCCTCGTCCTGCTGTTCGTACAATTCCCGGATGTGCGGCAGATGCTCGTTGCGGAAAATGGGCAGTCTGTTTTTCGTCAGCTCCATGTCCTGCAAGCTGACGGATTTGAACATAAAATTAACGTGTTCCACCCGAAAATCCCGGTCATCCAGCTTGATGATGCTGCCAATCGGCAAATAATCCGATTCCCGGAGATATTTTGTCTGGTGGTGGGAGCCATCTTCGTTCAAGCCAGCCAGATAGACGTTATTGCCCTCTGCCCACAGCTTTTTGGATTCTGCTACCCACTGCTCACTCGGAAAGCCAGTTACCTTGACCTTGCCGAGCGTATTTTCCTGTGACAGAAGATTGGTATGCAGAATCCGCTCCACAGCAACGGCATCTTTATCATAGAACAGATAGTTGCCGTTCAGTTCAAAGCCCACAAGAGTATTAGGATACTGCTCTTTCAGGGCAGTGTACTCTGCGGCAACCGTGCCGTCCAGCATCGGGAGCTGACGCTCAACCTCCTGTCTGACAGTACGCTGCTCTTTTTCCGCATCCGTCAGATACCGATCAGACTGAATCATCAGGTCGATATACTTTTCCACCTGTATCCAGCTCAACGGGATTTTCTGATAATCCGGGTAGTGGACAAATTCCAAGCCTTTTCCATCGTAATTCACAAATCCGCTACTGCCATCCAGATAATCGTGGGAATGACCGCCGATGCCGTACTCCTTTGCCAGTGCCTTGGCACGGAACTTTTTGTCAGGCTGGGTCTGGTACAGCTCAACAATTCGCTGCTTGCCATCCTGAAAGCCGGAGCCGTGTTTGCGCAGTTCATGTTCGATCTCTGCCTGTGACAAGGAAAAAGCGGAGGACGATTTCTCGTTCTCCGCTTGGTCGATGGTTTCAATTTGCTGGGCTTCGGTAGGAATGTGGGCATCGAAGAAACTCAGCTGTAAATCAGTTCCGTCAGCACCAGTTCCTCGGCCTGCGCTTTCAGGCTGTTCATGTGCTGTACCCACGCCAGCTGATTCTTCTCCTTGTCCGGGGCCGGGGTCTGTTTCAAGAGCTGTGCCATGGTCTGCTGCATCTGGCTCTCTGCCGTCTGCTCCACCTCCAACAGGTGCGGGTACAGGCTCCCGTTCAGGAGCATCGTGTTGTACAGCACCGGGCGATGGTCCTTCAGGTACGTCCGGCGCAGCCTGCCGTACTTGCCCAGCGGCTTCCGGGGCTGGTTCAGCGTCAGGTTCGGGAGCTGGTAGTCCCCGATGGTCGAATAGGTCACGTTCCTGCTGTTCGTATTCATATTGGCTCCTTTCTGCATTGCGGCGGCGAATAGTTGTTTTTACGGTGCGCTCGATGTTCCGCAGCACCTCCCGGCTCATGTCGCTGACGGCTGCGCCGAGGGCGTAAACACTGTCTGGGGTTGAGAAATTGTAGATTGCCTGAAAATCGTCCTTGTCGAACCACCCGGCAGGCTCAAATCCACAGCGTTCCAGCAGCGTGTAGGTGACGCTGATGGCGGCAGCAGACTTGAACTGCATCTCCACTCCGGCTTCATCATAATCCATCAGAAGCGAACCGTCAACGATGGCGAGAATGTCACCACTGTTGTTGTCCCAGTAATCTGCCACCAGTTTCCCGGCAACATCCGCAAGCTGCTGGCTGACACGCTCTCCGCTGATGCCGTAGGTGGCGGCGAGCATTTCTGAAACCGGCTGCACCAAATCGGGACCGAGCTGCCACACCTCCGGGTCACGGGAATTACGGCGCACCCCGGTGTCGCTTACGTCAAAAACGTAGTGCAGTCGAGGGAATCCGCTGGATTCGTCCAGCAGAGCGATGCCCTTAGAGCCACGCCTGACATAGCGGTTCATCCGGTTGCGCCAAATGTCAAATTCGGCGCAGGCGGTGGCATCCGGGCGCTGGGCGTAGATCATGAGCTGGTCCGCAAAGGGGTACTTGTACAGCCGGGATGCGGTGGTCAGGTAGTCCGTCCAACTTTCCCAGTACCGAGTCAAGCCGTTCGCCGTGCGCTGCGCAAGGGCAAGGTATTCTTCGGTTTTGCTTGGCATTTTGGCCTCCTTCTTCAGATTTTAGGGTATAAAAATAGCGGGCAACCGTTTTGGGGTTGCCCGCTGAGGGGATGGATTGATTTGACTGCTTGAATATTGGCTTTTGCGTTTACAGTGCTTTTCTCGGGCAGGCCTTTACGCACTCCATGCACAGGATGCATTCCGTGCCATTGAGCCGTTTTCGGGAGTTGTCCGTCATATCCACATTCATGGGGCACACCTGCCTGCACTTTCCGCAGGAGGTGCACTTTTCCTTATCGCACGTTACCCTGAGCAGGGAAAAATAGCTCATCGGCTTCAAAAAGACCGTTACCGGGCAGAGATACTTGCAAAAGGCACGGTTGTCTTTGCATCGGAATGCCAGTACAATGCCAACCGCATAATACAGAATGTTTCCAACAAGAAAAGAGACAAACAGGATCTTTTCCATGTTTTCGGCGTGCATCAAAAAAAGTGCCGCCACATAGACAAAGGATGCTGCAAAGGTGATGTATCGAAAGAACCCCAGCTTTTTCCTCGGTGCCTGCGGTATTTTGTAGGGCAGAAGATCCAGAACCATGGCTGTCCAGCAGGCGTAGCCGCACCACCCCCGCCCAAAGATCAGTGGACCGAAGATTTTTGCCACTGCGTAGTGGATGGTAGCTGCTTCAAAAACGCCGAGGAACAGGTAATACCAAAATCCTTCGATCTGCATATTCTCGTGGGAGAGAACACCGAGGTACAGCAGCATATAGCTGCCCACCGCCCACTGCACGAACTGCCGGGCGTAGCGTTTTCCCGCAGCAAACAGCGCCGTGCCTACTCCAAGGCAGCCCCCGATGTAGCTGAAATTAAGCAGGTAGAACAGGTTGCCTTTTGCGAGCCACAGCGCCACCGCCACCGTTTCAAACAACAGGAACAGCAGCAAGGACGGAACATATTTGTAAAGTCTGTTATTGTTTCTCATCGTTTTTTACCCAGAACAGTATTTGGTTGCCCGGCAGACTGGAATTTATTTTTCAAACTTTTTATGACACTTTGGGCACTCTTTAGGGATTGGTCTATAACCAACAAGTGAGCAGCCGCAATAAGGACATTTCATCATAATGAGATGATATACAATGCTGCCAATCACAACTATTGCACCGATTAACAGGCACAGGTTGATTTTGTACTCCTTTGTTGTCATTGCGCCTATTACTGCGAGCAATATTCCTGTTACCAAGATGAGACAAGAAATGACAGCGTGCTTTTGTGGGCTATTGTTTTTCATATGGTCACGCTCCTTTGTCAGATTCCGAATTGTCGATTTCAGTATACCACATCGAACCGCATTGTAAAAGAGAGTATGTATACCGCCCGTAGGCGGCAATAATCAGTCCGGGGGAAATTCCAGTTCGGCAAACTCTGCATCGGTCAGCAGTTTCAGTTTTTCGATAACACATTCTGACAACTCCCGCAGGGCGGTCTCATCGGGCATCAGATAGCACTGCATCAGCCGCAGTTCGTGGATAAGCCCCAGCCGGGTGCCGGTGTTGTAGAGCATCATCAGCATGAGTTCTTCATGGTTAAAGTTCATGGCCGCTCCTTTCTTTTTTACATCCGCTGGGATTGCACTCCGGGGCATCGCACTTTTCCTTGAGATTCATCAGTACCGAAGGGCATTCCGGCTGCTTGTCCAGAAACCCCTGTAAATCTTTGAAGCCGATGCTGTCCACATAATGCACAGACACCTCGCCATTGCGTTTGAGTGCGATCACATCGCTGACCGACAGGCTGTGCCCCTCAAAATCCTGCGGACGGGAGAGGTTGAACATCTGAAATACTTCTTCCAAAATCTCGTTGTTCGGCACATCCTGCCACATGGCGGGCAAATCAGCATAGTAGGTGACCTCATAATGCTCCGGGTCTGGCGTTTTGCCCCGACGATGCAGTTCCCGCATGGAAGCAAATCTTTCATCGAGGATTTTTTCGTCATGCCGCAGCTGCATCACCATATAAACATCGCACCCTGCGTTCAGAAACTTCTGCGGGATGTCCGTCATGGGTTCACCGTCAAAATTCAGGTTCCATTTTTGCTGCATAGTTCACCTCACAGTTCTGGCGCAGAACGTGCAGAGGATTTTGGTGCAGACGTATCACTTGCCAGTGCTGCCAGCTTTTCCAATGTGGAAGGGCGGTGGTCTGCACTCAGTTCCTCGGTTTCCGCAACTTTGTCCATGACGGCATCGTAGTCCTGCAACAGCCGCCGGCCCTTTTCCATGTGGTGTGCTTCCAGAATCTGCTCACGGGCTTCCTGAATGGTCAGTTCCGGGGCATTCAGCTGCCCGCCGTCCATCACAGAATAATCGCTGTGGTAAATGGTGTAGTCCCATCCATCCTCATAGGACTGGATGGCAAGGTAGCCTTTGCCGCCCAGTTCCCACGCCGCCTGCTCGTCCTGTGTCTGAATCTCCGGGTAGAAGTCTGCATGGTTTTGTTCCATGACTTCGGCAAACTGGCAGATGTGGAACACATTGCCCAGACCACCCATGTCAAAGTGATAATCATCCAGATGTTCCAGCCGTGCCGTAAAGCTGCGCCCATCCGGGTAATCCACCTGAATCACGCCGCCATCTGGAATGCGATAGAGGTCATCATAGTGGCTGTTGATGAGACGAATATCCTTCGGCAGCGTTTCCGGCTCCCAGATGCGCCGCCTGCCGATGCCCGCCTGCGGGATGTTTTCGAGGATCTTTACGCTTTCCTGCTGGATGGCCTTACGGTCATCGTCCGAAAGTTCAAACAGATACCAGTTCCGGGCGGCAGAAATGGCGTTCCTGCCATCGGGCGGCAGGTTCTTTTCCGAGATCTGCCCACTTTCCAGCGGCTCGCCAGTTACCTTGTTATAAGTGGCAAAGCCGACCCCTGCACCGTTTTCCCGGAGATGCAGATAGCGTTCATCGTTGATAAGGTAGACCGCTTCTTTTATCTGCTCCATCAGCACCCACCCTCAAATTCCAGAGAAAACTTGCTGCGACCGTCGGGTTCGGTGCCCAGCAGCACGGTGGCGTTGTAGGTCTTGCCCTTGGCACTCTTGCAGTCCTTCAGGCGGACACGGCCATCCCGTAGCAGCTTGTCCGCTGCATGAGCATCCAGACGCTTGCCCAGACGCTTGAAGAAAGCGTTATCCTTCCACAGCACGAAACGGCACTCCCGGTTCTCGCAGAACCAGCCCTTTTCACGCTCCACAACATTTGCACCGCAATTCGGGCAGACACCAACGATTTTGTTTTTCATAAGCGCATTCGCTCCTTTCCTAGCCTCGGTGGTCGTTACCAGCGAGGAGATCATCTCTTTGATTTCAGTCATAAAAGTTTCCGGCTCCATTTCGCCGCGCTCGATTTGCAGCAATTTCGCTTCCCAGTCAGCAGTCATATCTGCGGACTGGATTTCTTCGGGCATCACAGTGATGAGGGCTTTGCCTTTGTCGGTAGGCAGCAGCACCTTGGTTTTCTTGGTGCCCTTGCGTTCCAGAAAGCCCTTCTGCACCAGCTTTTCGATGGTGGCGGCACGGGTTGCCGGAGTGCCGATGCCCTGACGCTCCACGCCCTCCGGCATACTGTCTGCACCCGCTGCCTGCATAGCCGACAGGAGGGTATCTTCCGTGTAGGATTTCGGCGGGGACGTTTGCCCCTCTTTCAGTTCGGCACTGGCAACGCTGCACTGGCTCTGCTCCTGCACATCCGGCAGAACAGCCGGTTCTTTCTGCTTGCCCAGCAGCTCGCCCAGCATTTTTCGCTCCATGGCTCTCCATCCATCGGACAGCACCAACTTGCCTTTTGCGGAGAATTCCTCTCCGGCGCAGATAGTGGTGAGCGTAGTTTCTGCATAGCAGTGCGGTTCGCCCACAGCGCAGAGCAGCCGTGCAGCAATCAACCGCAGGACATTCCGCTCCCCGGCAGGGAGGGCGGCAAGATCTGCGTTTGCCATACTTTTCGTGGGCAGCAGCGCATGGTGGTCGGTGACCTTGCTGCCGTTGATGACCTGCTGCACATGGATAGGAACCGGTTCCTCCACAGCAAACGCCCTGCCCGTATCTGTCACCAGCCCCGGAAGGGATGCCGCCATATCCTCCGTCAAAAATCGGCTGTCCGTGCGGGGGTAGGTGATGAGCCGTTTTTCGTAAAGACTTTGGGCATAATCCAACGTCTGCTGCGCCGTAAATCCCAACAGACGGTTTGCATCCCGTTGCAATGCGGTAAGGTCATAGAGCTGCGGCGGGCTTTCGGATTTCTCCTTGCGTTCCATCTTCTGTACCGTAACACGCTCCTCCTTTCGGCACTTGGAAAGCAGCAGTTCGGCATCCTCTTTCTGAGCAAACCGCTTGCTGGCTGCGGTGCCACCGTCTGCAAGGGTCAGAGCCACCGTGTAGAATTTTTCCGGGATAAAGGCAGCAATGGCGGCTTCCCGCACCACCGTCATGGCAAGCACCGGGGTCATAACACGCCCCACCGCCAAGGGCTGGTTGTACAGACACGAAAAAAGCCGGGAAGCGTTGATGCCGACCATCCAGTCGGCGCGTTCCCGGCAGAGTGCTGCGTTGTACAGCGCATCGTATTCAGTTGACGGTTCGAGTTTCTGAAAACCCTCCCGGATGGCGTTTTCTTCCATGCTGGACAGCCACAGGCGAGAAACAGGCTTCTTACATCCAGCCTGTTCATAGACCAGCCGGAAGATCAGTTCTCCCTCGCGCCCGGAATCGCAACTGTTCACAATGCCATCTACGTCCGGGCGGTTCATCAGGTCTTTCAGGATACCAAACTGCTTTTTGGTGCTGGCAGACACCAGATACTGCCACTTTTGCGGCAGGATGGGCAAGTCTGCAATGCTCCACTTAACGTATTTGGCATCGTAGACATTGGGCGGAGCCAGTTCTACCAGATGCCCGATGCACCAGCTGACGAGATAACCGTTGCCCTCCCAATAACCATCCTGTCGATTGGTCGCACCGAGAACCTTTGCGTAAGCTGCCCCGACTGAGGGTTTCTCGCTGACCACAAGCTGATAAGACAATAAGCATCAACTCCTGTTCTTTTCAGATTTAGATATGTAAGGCGGCAAATGCCGCCTTACAATCAGATGGGTTCGGTATCCTCCTCGCCGGTGTCCTCCGGCTCGCCCTCGGTGGGGATCTCAAAATCGCCCTTGTCCTCGGTGTAGTTTGCATCGGGGTCAAGGGCTTCTTTTTCGGCCTGCTTTTTCTGCTTCTGCTTTGCGAAAGCGTAGAAGCCGCCGCCTGCTGCCAGTGCAATCAGCACCACCACACCCAAAAAGCCGGATGCGATCTTTGTGACCTTATTTTCCGTGGGCTGTTCTGTGCCGGATGCCGCTGCTTCTTCGGCGGCTTTCTTGGCTTCTTCCTCGGCTTTCAGCTTGTCCTGCTCTGCCTGTGCCGCTGCTTCCTTTTCGGCGGTGTAGGCATCCGCATCTTCCTCCTCCATCAAAGCCAGAAGATCAGCTTCGTCCACAAGGTTCATAAAGTGGACGGTCTGCTGTCCTTTGGCGTTGCGGTCAATGACCAGATAGAAGGTACTGCCCGATTTGCTGACCAGCGTAATGAACTGCTGTCCGCTGCCATCGGAATAGTCGGTGTGGTAGTCATCTACCAGCGTCAGATTGCCCTCCGGGGTCAGGGCACCAGAGGTTTCGTCCGTGATGGTGACAACATCCTCCTCCACCACTTCCGGCAGAACAGGCTGCTCCACGGGGGCGGCTTCGCCCTCAAAGGCAAAAGCGGGAGCCGCCATGCCAGCGCACAGCGCCGCCGATACCAACAGTGCACCCAGTTTCTTAATCTTCATCTGCACCGACCTCCTTCTCAAAAGTTGCACCCACAGCGGACAGCGCAGCCGGATTCGGGGTGGTGGTAGCCGACTGCCGCAGCAGGGCAGCAAGCTGTTCCGGGGTCACATTCGCAGTGCGTACCATGTTGCTGACCTCAGCGGCTTCTTCCTCCTGAATCCGACGCTCCAAGACCGCAATGCGGTTGTTCAGCTTGATGCGGCGTTCCTGCTCTTTCTTGAGCGTTGCCCGCAGCTTATCCAGTTTTTCGCTCATAGTTGAACCCTCCATTTCATTTTGAAAGCCGTCCAAAACCGGACAGGTATTTCTGCCAGTAGGACGAGTGAATGTTTGCGTACTTGATGGGGTCGCCAGCGGACACCATCATCCCATTTCCGAGGTAGATTCCGACATGGCTTTTCCCCGGTGTATCATACGTCCCTTCAAAGAAAACAAGGTCGCCGGGCTTTGCTTCGGCCTCGCTGATGTGCTGGCTTTTATTCCACAAGCCGTTGGCGGTGGTGCGCCCCACATCGTAGCCGTTCTGGTTGTACACCCAACAGACATAACCTGAACAGTCGAACCCGGTTTCCGGGGTGGAACCGCCCCAAACGTAGAGTGTGCCCACATACTTTTGGGCTTCCTTGTAGATGGCGGCGAACTCTTCATCCGTCAGGGCTTCTGCCGGAACCTGATAGTCGATGCCCGGCGAGCCGGAACCATCGGAGCCACCGGGCGGCAATCCGCCGTTGAACAGATAGGGTCTGCCGCCCAGCGTATCCTGAAAAATCTCGTACCGTTTCCATTGGTCGGCATTCAATTCTTCCCGGATGACCACCTCCAAGCCACGATTGACCAGCTTGGTGTGGAAGATGCGGTACTCATAGGGCACCTGCGTGGGAACCGGGATTCCTGCCGGGCTGATGACCCAGACGGTCTTATACCGTATCTGCACCTCCACCCATGTGGTCAGCTTGTACTGCTTCTTGAGGGTCTCCTTCAGCTTGCCCTGCACCTCCGACCGGGTGTAATCGTCGTAGAGGGTGGTCAAATACGAAGTAAGCTGCCACGGGTCATGCTCGATGGGGTCAAGGTGATACTGGTACTCATTGTAGCCGGGGTGGTCTGTGGGGGTGCGCTTGATCTTTTTGTCCAGCTCCTTTTCCAGCTTCTTGTAGTCCTGTTCTGCGCCCCGGATGTCCCGGTCCTCAGCAGAGTACATGGTCTGCCCGGACACCTGTGTGCCGCCGGAAAAGAGGATGCCGCAAGACGAGAAGCCGGACATCACCATGAGGACGAGCAAAAGAAAAACGCCCACGATCACCAGAACGTGTGCGTTGCTCTTGGCGGCATTCGCCAGCCCTTTCACGGCAGTGCTGACGGCAGTTTTGCCCTTCTCCACCGCCTGTTCCACGCCGGATTGGGCAGCGGATACACCATTGGATGCCGCTTTGCCGCCTGCGGTCTGCGCCGCCGTGCCCGAACGGGCGGCGGCATAGTAGCTTTTGTGGATTTCTTGCCGCTGTTTCCAGCGTGAAAGCCAGTTGGAGCCGCCCTCACCGGTGCCGGATGCGCCTGCATCTTGTGCCGCAGTCGGCTCTCGTGCAGAAGATTTTGCGGTTTTGGTGCCCTTCTTGCCCTGCATCTTGGCTTTCTTTTTCAGCTTCCGGGCATAGCGGCTCTTGGCAATATCGTGGGTGGTCTCGGCGGCTTTTTCGCCCTCGCTCAGAGCCTGCACACCGACGTTTTCATCCTCGTACTGGTCAACTTCCCGGTGCACCGCAGAGCGGGCGGCATGGGCGGCGTACATTTCCCGCTTCTGCGCCTTGCTCAACCGGCTCAACTCGTCCGGGGTCAGTTCCGCCTTGCCAAACCGCAGATGCTGTGCCTTTTCCGCAGCTTTATCTGCATCGGTTTTCAGCTTTTTCTTTTTGGGCACCGTCTGCTCTACCTTGGTTTTCTTCGGGGGAGAACGGGTCTTTTTGGCGGACGTTTCCTCTTTGATGTTCAGCTTCGGTTCACTCATTTCTGCGCACCCTCCGAGACTTCACCCAACTTGGTGGTCATAATGCGGTAGAGTTCCAGATTGGTGGGAAAACGGTCCACAAACGGCAGAATGACATTTCCGAAAAACAGCAGCCCTTCGCCCTCGCCGGAGTGGGTAACGTAGGAAAGCTGATGGGGCGAAATATTGAGCTGCTTTGCGAGAATTTGCCGGTCTCCCGCCGCCTGATTCAGCATGATGATCATGTCCGAATTTTCAAAAATATTCTCGACCTCACGGGAAGAAAGCAGGTCTTTCACGTTCTGGGTCAGCCCTGTGGGAATACCGCCCCACTTGCGGAAACGCTTCCAGATCTCCACGGAATAAGCGGCAGTCTGCTCCTCTTTCAGAAGCAGGTGCATCTCATCCATATAATACCGGGTGGACTTTCCGCTGCTGCGGTTTGCGGTGACACGCCCCCATACCTGATCCTGCACGATGAGCATACCGAGTTTCTTCATCTGTTTGCCCAGTTCCTTGATGTCGTAGCAGACGATGCGGTTATTGACGTTCACGTTGGTGCGATGGTTGAACAGGTTCAGACTACCCTTGACGTAGATCTCCAGTGCGGTGGCAACATGGTGGGCTTCTTTCTCGTCCTGTTGGAGCAGGGCATTGTACAAGTCCTCAAGGATGGGCATATTCTCCGGGCAGGGGTTCGCAAAATATTTGCGGTAAATCAGATGCACACAGCGGTCGATGACGGTTTTCTCCACCGGCAGCAGCCCTTCTTTGCCGCCCACCACCAGTTCACACAAAGAAAGAATAAAGTCAGCTTTCAGGGAAAGCGGATTATCTTCCTCCGAATAGTTGGCGTTAATGTCCATGGGGTTGATGAACTGGGTGCTGTTGGGGCTGATTTTGATGACCTGACCCTTCAAACGATTCACCAGCGGCGAGTATTCGCCTTCGGGGTCGTTGATGATAATATCATCGTCCGTCACCAGAAACGCATTGGCAATTTCACGCTTTGCTGAGAAACTTTTGCCGGAGCCGGGAGTACCCAAAATCAGGCCATTGGGGTTCTTCAGCTTCTTCCGGTCCACCATGATAAGGTTGTTGGACAGGGCGTTCAGGCCGTAATACAGGCTTTCTTTGCCAGACTGGTAAAGTTCCTGTGTGGTGAACGGAATGAAGATGGCCGTGCTGCTGGTGGTCAGCCCTCGCTGAATTTCGATCTGGCAGTCAGCCAGCGGCAGACTGCTCATCAATCCCTGCTCCTGTTGGTAGTCCAGTCTGCACAGGTTGCAGTTGTGCTTCTGTGCAATACTGGATGCCTGAAAAACATTGTTTTCCAACTCCTGCTCCGTGCGCCCGGTGTTCAAAACGAGGAATGTCACCAAAAACATTCTCTCGTTCTGGCTCTGCAACTCCTTCAAAAGAGCCTTGGCATCTCTGCCGTAGGTCGCCAAATCCGACGGAATGATGTCAATGTCATACCCGGCACGGATGGCTTTTTTCTGTTCCTCGATCTTGCTGCGGTCCAGTTCCGTGATGGTGCGCTTGACCGTCTTGATAGCACGGTTCTGATCGACACTCTGAATGTGCATGGTGACAATCTGGCTGGAATCCATGTCCAGAAAGTCCTTCAAAAGCTGGTCGCTGATGTCAGATGCCGTGATGCTCAGAAAGCTGGCAGCGCAAAAGATGCCGCCCATCTGGAAGGTGCGGCTGTTCTTGAAGGCAAAGGCGGTAGGCGCAATGGCATCCTTCACCGAAAGGCCGCTTTTCACAAGGTCCTTCCAGTCAAAGTGAAACTTGGATGCACCGTCCATGTTGAACATATCGTGCATGAGTTTCAGCCGCTGGGCACCGTTCAGGGGCTTTGCCTGCACCCCCAGCCGGTGGAAGTTGTTGAGCAAATCGTTCTGGATGTGGTCCAGACGGGGCTTGACCTGCGCCATGCTCTCGCCCTCCACACCAAAGGTGATGAACTTGGTCTTAGTCAGACCATTATTGCCCTTGGCAAGCTGCTGACGCAGCATTTGAGAATACTCGGCGCGAACATCGTCAAAGCCATCTTTCTGGTACGGGATGCGGATGCTCTTCTCAAACTCTGTGCTGTCCGTTGCCATGTTCACAAAGGACAGTTCAAACTTGATGGAACTGTCGAAAAAATTGAGGAATGAACACCATTCCTCAAAAATTGCAGTCTTATCCTCCTGCTGCGCCAACTGATAATTGATATCCTGATAGGCAATCGTCCGAGTATAATAGTTCGGCTTCACCCGGCAAGTGCCATCCTCGAACATCCGCTGCATGGGGATAGATTGCTGGGCGGTCCGGGGCACAGCAGGCTTCGGCGGCTTTTTCTTGCCGCTTTTATCGGTCTTTTTCCAAAACGGAATCATCGGTCATGCCTCCCTTCATCAAAATCGCATAGTAGTTGTTGGTCTTGTAGGGGCGAATCTTCGGGCGGAGAAACCGGGACTGCACATAGTATGACAGCAGCTTTTCCAAGGGCTGACCGTTTTTCTCGTACATCCCAAGGAAAAACGCTGGCAGCATCACCGCCATCATACCGAGGGTGGCGGCAGTGTTGCCGCCGGAATCTCGGAGAACAAAAAACAGCGGCACTCCAATGAGAGCCGCTGTACCGAAACAAAGCAGTTGCCGTTTGGTCAGGTTGAACGCCACTTTGGATTTGACCTTGGTCAAATCACGGGGCACGGAAATATACGCAGCCAATCAAACACCTCCTTTAGTGCGCTCCGAGAACGGATTTTGTCACGGAGCTGGTCTTGAACAGGCTGAAACAGAGCAGAACAGTGTAGCCCACAATGCTCCAAATGGAGTTGATGGCATCCCCGGAAATTGCCACGCTCTGGATCAGCACCGCGTAAATCGCCACGCAGATGAGGATGAGAAAGCCCTGAAAACCCAATGCGAACAGGCATTTCAGGTGGTTCTGCCCCATGTGCGACTGCTCGTGGTTGCCCCATGTTGCCATGGGGATGGGCGCAAGGCTCACCATGCAATAGATCTCGATCATTCTTCCGTACACGATGACAAAAATAATGATGCTCAAGATCCACATGGTGATGCCGATGAAGAAACTTTGCAGGAACAGTCCGAACAGGGGACCCACGTCCATCTGCATCAGGCTGGCTTCCAACATCGACAAGCCAATGTCGTTGACACGGGTGTTTCCGGCAATGATGCCGCTGGAATCGGACACTACCTTCTGGGTGATGTCGAACACTGCCATCACGATGTCGAAAGTATTGCTGATGAGCCAGACCGAAACAGCAGTCTTAAAGATCCAGCGCATGATGAGGGCAGGCTCAAACTGCGCCATATTGTTATGCTGAGTGATCATCTCGATCAACTCATAACAGGCGATAAAGGTCAGGATGATGCCTGCGATGGGTAACACCACATTTCGGGAGAGAGCTTCGATCATGGCGAACACTCTCGGTTCAAAGCTGGAGGGCTTGGTGCCCACCTGCTGTGCGATGTTGCCGACCTGCGTGTTCACATCGTCGAACAGACCGGAAAGGTTTGACATAATGCCTGCCGTCAGGATGCCTTTGATCCAGTCGGCAATGGCTTTGAGAACGGTTTCCATTCAGTCACCGTCCTTAGCTGAAGTGGTTGATAAGGGTCTTGAGAAGGTTCAGGAGGAAAATAATGTGGGTCAAAAACTGCATAAGACACCGCCTTTCATTGATGGGTGGAGATTCGTACCGCAATGCGCTCCTTATGATAAAGAGCTGTTATCCACAGCTGAGATGGAGCGATTGCGTATGTACAGGCGGGAAAACCCGCCTGCGGCTCTTAGCCGAACAGACCGGACAGCAGAGGAATCAGGGTGATGCCCACCAGAGCAACGCCGCCGCCAGCCATGAGCTGCTTCATGCCCTGAGACTTTGGTTGTGTAATATAAAGAAGCAATAGAAGTGTAAAATTTTTTGCCGTTCCTATCCGGCACTTGCGCATTGTGCCGGACAGGTCGGGCATTATTCGGGCAAGTCTACCTTGCTGACAAAAGAATAATAGATTTCAATTTCCTGCCTGCGGTTTTTGTTCTCGTCATAGCTGCACTCATGCACTACGATTTTCTCGATAAACTCCCGCAGCAGGGTAGGGGTAAGTTCCTCAAAGCTGGTGTACTTGCGGACAATGTTCATAAACTTCTCGGCGTTTACCGTGGCTTCCTGCGCCTTTGCAAGTTCCCCTTGCAGTTCGGCGGCTCTCTCTTTAAGCTGCCGCTGCTCGGCTTCATAGTCTGCCGACAACTCCGCAAACCGTTCATCAGAAATGCGCCCGGTCACGCTGTCCTCATAAAGCCGCTTGAAGATAGCGGACAACTCGGCTATGCGCTTCTCGGCTGCGTCCAGTTCCTTTTTCTTGGCGGCATTTCTGCGCTTGCCCCCGTCCTCGTTCTGCTCGATCAGCAGCTTCATAAACTGCTTTTCGTGCCTTGCCGCATAGTCGGTCACTTTCCGCAGATTGGCGGTCACTCCCGCTGTCAAAAGGTCGGTGCGGATAAAGTGCGCCGTACAGTCCTTGACACGCTTCTTGTAGTTCCCGCAGATGTAGCAGTCCTGCCGCCTTGTCTTGTTCTCATACCTCTGCTGGTAGAGGACGCTGCCGCAGTCGGCGCAGAACAGCAAGCCGGAGAACAAGCCCACTTCATCATAGCGGTTGGGGCGTTTGCGCTGCTTGCGTAACTCCTGCACCCGTTCCCATGTGGCAAGGTCGATAATCGGCTCATGGGTGTTCTCGAATACCGCTTGCTTTTCCTCCGGGTTTTCTACGCTGGACTTCACTTTGTAGGAGATTTTCTCGGTCTTGAAGTTTACCGTATGCCCCAGATACTCCTTGCGTTCAAGGATATGGACAACGGTATTTGTCGCCCATCTGTACGGGTAATCGGGGTAGTAGCGGCGGGTGCTGCCCGTCCTGCGGTATTCCAGCGTCCCCGGCGTGGGGATTTCCTGCTCGGTGAGCATACGGGCGATTTTGGTCGGGCCGTTCCCGGCAAGGCACAAGCTGAATATCTGCTTGACTACCGGGGCGGCTTCCTCGTCAATGATAAAGCGTCCGTCCTCGCCTTTTAAGTAGCCATAGACGGGCTGGCTGGTAATGGGCTTGCCGCTCATGCCCTTGCTTCTGAAAACTGCCTTGATTTTCCTGCTCGTGTCTCTCACCATCCATTCGTTAAAAAGATTTTTTAGCGGCGTTAGGTCGTTGTCGCCCTGTGCGCTGTCCACTCCGTCATTGATGGCGATAAAGCGGACGCCTTTCTTGGGGAAAGTGATTTCCGTAAACATTCCGACTTGCAGGTAGTTCCTCCCCATGCGGGATAGGTCTTTGGTAATGACGCATTTTACCTCGCCATTCTCCACGCAATCCATCATTTCCATAAAGCCGGGTCTTTGGAAGTTCGCCCCACTCCATCCGTCGTCAACGAAAAAACGGTAGTTCAAAAATCCATTGTCACGGGCATAGGTTTCCAAAATGCGCTTTTGGTTGGATATGGAATTGCTCTCGCCCTGCAATTCATCATCTTTACTCAATCTTGCGTAAAGGGCGGTAACGGGTGCTAATTGGGTGGTCTGTCTAATCATGGTTTCCTCCATTTCCGACAGCCGCCCCGCTATTCCGTACAAAGATTGTACCATACGGGGCGGCGGTCTGTATAGTGGTTTCTGCTTCTTTATCGCCTGTCATAATGACGATTTTTCAAAAAAGGCTTGTCATGTCACACAAGCGGTAGAAAAGTTCATACTTCTGTGCTATACTTTTGTCAAAGCAATTATTAAGCGGGAGAATAGCCACATGAAGAAAATATATTTAATCGGCGGGGCAATGGGTGTTGGAAAAACAACAGTAGCACAAATCTTAAAAACAAAATTATCAAACAGCGTTTTCCTTGATGGCGATTGGTGCTGGGATTCTGACCCATTTCAAGTTACAGAAGAAACAAAAATTATGGTTATAGATAACATTAGTCATTTGCTTAACAACTTCATTCATTGTTCTGCATATGACAACATCATTTTTTGTTGGGTAATGCACGAACAGAGTATAATTGACGACATTCTATCAAGGTTAGACCATAAAGATTGCAAGGTTTATTGCGTTTCCTTGGTTTGTGACCCTGATGTATTGAGCGAAAGACTGCGCAAAGATATAGAGCAGGGTGTTCGTTTGCCATCAATTATTGAAAAAAGCATTTCATATCTTCCGAAGTACCGACTGTTATATACAAAAAGGATTGATGTTTCTAACAGTTCGCCAAATCAGATAGCAGATGAAATAGCGGCGTTATAATCACTCCCATTCCAGCGGTCATGCTCCCCGGCATGACCGCTTTTCTCATACCCCCGGCTCATGCAGTATAGGGCGGCTTTGGTGCGGCTGCGGTTTCCGCTTCCAGCACTTTCATCATCTTGTCGGCTGCGGTGGCGGTGGTGTCTTTCTTGAAAAAGCCGGAAACAATGAGGACGGTGTTACCCATGCGGGTTTCCGTCACGCAATCCGGGCGGCGGTCTGTGGGGCTGGCGGTGCGGTGCTTTTTATCGGTCATAGGCAACTCCTTTCATTTCAGCAGTTCTTTCAGCCTGTCCAGCTTGGCTTTTGCGGCTTCCTTTCGGAAATTCTTTGCCGTGAAGCAGACAGGGGAACACATTTCAATCAGTCTGTCATAGATACGGGCGTGGGCGGTGTCCTGCGGGTTTTCCAGCATATCCGGCGTGTGGTTGGTGGTGACGATCAGCGGCTTGCCGCTGCGGTATCTGCTGTCAATCACATTGTAGACTTGCTCCAAACCGTACTCCGTCCCCCGTTCCATTCCAAAATCGTCAATGATAAGCAGGGGGTAGCGGCAAAGGCGGTCAATGTACTCGTTGCGCCCCTCGAAGCTGGCGGCAAGGTCATTGAGGATAAGGGCAAAGTTTGTCATGCGGACGGGGATTTCCTGCTCCATAAGGGCGTTTGCAATGCACCCGGCAAAATAGCTTTTCCCTGTGCCTACCTTGCCCCATAGCAGCAAGCCGTGGTTGCCCTCTTTCATCTGCTCCCAACGCTCCACATAGCTGTGCGCCATTCCCATTTGGGGGCATTTGCCGTTGTCATTGGCAAAAGTCCATTCCCGCATTTTGCTGTCGGTAAATCCCCGGCGTTTCAAGTCCTCTACGGTGTCAAGGTGTTTCCTGCGCTGCTCGGCGGCTTCACGCTCTAACCGTTTCGCCCGCTGGCAGTCACACTCTGCCGGGTGGCGGTCACGCCCGAACAGGGCGGCTTTATCTGCCGGGAAATATGCTTCTTTCGGTGTCCGGCAACTGCCGCAGTACAAAAGCCCGTCCTCCCCGGTGTAGTCCTGCGGCTCGGCTGCGGTATCGAAAACCTTTTCAAAATCATTCGTCATAAGCTCTGTCCCTCCTTGTAGGTGTAATCGGGTATGCCCTGTTTCGGGGCTGCCTTTGCGGTATCGTCTGCCGCCCATCTGCGGATTGTGGCAGCGTGGTTTCGGTATTTCTTCCCGGTGGAAGCGATATAGCCGGAAAGACGGTCAATATAAAACTCCCATTTGCCGGGTAATTCCTCTTGCAGTTCCGCAAGTTCTGTATCAGACAGGAAAACATTGCTGTATCTGCCATAGGCGGCGGGGGCGGGGTGTCCTATATCTCCCTCTCTCTCTTTCTCTAACTCTATATCTATCTCTTTCTCTATCTCTATCTCTGGTGGACAAATGTCCGCTTGATATGGTGGACATTTGTCCGCACCATGCTTTGGCAGGGCTTTTTGCAGTTCAAGCCTTGCCCTGCGCTTGCGCTCCCCCTCGGTGGAAGATTGCCCTATCAGCAGTTCAATATTGCTCATGTAGAGTGCGCCGTTTTGCAGCGGCTCTACAAGCCCCAGCTTCAAGAAAATCTGTAAAGCACGCTCTACTGTGCCGACTTGCTGCCGGGTAATGGTGGCAATCATCTGCGCCGTGTAGGGGATATTCTCGTCAAGCTGCAACTTCCCGCCGTTCTTCAGCGATTTTAAGTACAGCTTCAAGAGGATATTGGAGTACAAGATACCGTCCTGCATACTTTCCAGCAGCACGATAGCGTCCTCGTCAAAGTAGTTCTCTTTCAGCTTGAGGTAGTAATATTTGCGGTTATCTGACATTGGCGGTGTCCTCCTTTTTCCAGCGTTTGGAGTAATACCGGGGGCAGAGTACCACGATAGCCCGGAAACTCTGCTTGCAGTCGTGGGTACAGCCCCGGCATAGGTCGTTGTAGGTGATACGGTTGCGGTGGTTGAGGAAGAAAGACCATTCAAGCCGCCGCTTCTTGCTCATGCGTGGCATGGGTGACGCTCCTTTCTGCCGTTTCCTGCGGTGTAGCAGGATAGGCGGTAAATCTGTATATTCCCGGTGTCATTTTCGGGGATTTTCTGCCCTGTAAGCCCCTTGAAAATGCCGGGTGGTATTGCGGGTAGGGTGCAGGGCATACCCCTGTTTTTGTATGGTTTCGGTATCATTTCGGGGCGGTGTTTATCGGTCATGTTCGTGCCTTTTCTGCTGGCTCGGTGCGCCCCTCATCATCTGGTCGATATTGCCCTTGACCGTCTGCAACTCCCGGACACGCTCTTTTTTCTCCCGGTAATCGTTGTACCGGGCGTTCTTGTCGGCGGTTAGCTGCTCAATCTCGGCTTGCAGGGATTTGTAGGTTGGCAGCTTCTTTATGCCATGCTCCCGGAAGTACCGGGCGGCTGCGTCCGCTATGATAAAGTCGCTTTCGTGCTTCTGTCGGTAGGCAGCTCTTGCCTTGTCCGATTTCTGCGCTTTCAATCCGTCCCGCACATCTTTGGTCTTGGCATAGCGCAGGACATAGCCCTGCAACTCCTTTTTGTCCTGCAACGCCGCTTCAAGGGTTTTCAGTTCTGCGGTGCTGTCATGGAGATCCGCATAAGCGGCGGTAATGGCTGCGTCAAGCTGCTCCGGGGAAGTAAAGCCGTACTGCTCATAGGCGGCAACGGTAGCCGCCATCTGTTTGAGGTTGTGGACAGCCGCCCAGCGGTCATAGCCCACGCCTTTCCCCTCGGCTCGCTTGGCTTCCCGGTCAACCATGCGCTGGATAGCGCCCTGTTTCGGGGCGGTTTTCGCTGTTTTTCCCTGCTGTAATCGCTCCCGGATAGTGCGGGTGTATTCGGGTATGGCTGCGGCTTTTTCGGCGGCTCTGTGGGCGTTCTGCTCCAAAAGGGCAAGTACGGCGGTGCGGTCAAAACCGTCCCCCAGCTTCCGGGCGGTGATGGGCTTGGTGCGCTCCGGCGTGAGGTAGGACAATCGCCCCCGGCTCTCCTTGACAGTCACGCCCTGCCGGAGAAGTAAAGCGGAAAACTCGTCATAGCTGGTAGCAGAGGACAGGGCGGCTCGGATAATCTGCCGCAACTTTTCCTTGTCCGTTTCAAACTTGGTGGGCTTGGGCGGTTGCTCCCCGGCGGGTAAAGCGGCGGCTTGTGCTGCGGCCTGCCTGTCCAGCTTGGCTTGCCCTTTCCGCTGCGCCCAGTATTCACGCTCCGTCACCCGGTTTTTGCTCCCATGCAAGAGGTCAATCTGATAGAGGTTTTCCCAGTGGCACATCTCCATGACTTCGGCTTTGAAATACTCCATAGCTGCGTCGGTGCAGCGGTGCTTGCACCCGGCTTTTGTATCTGCCGGTCTGTCCATGTAGGGCAGCAAGGGTACTTCCTCAATCCGCAGACTGTTAATGACGATATGCACATGGATATTGCCGCTGTGGTTGTGTCCGTCCGGGTGGGTGCAGACAATGGCTTGGTGTCCGGGGAAGTGTGCTTTACAAAATCTCTCGCCCAACTCCTGCGCCCGGTCAACGGTCAATCCGTTGTCTGTCCCGTCCCGTGGGTCAAAGGAAATGATATAGTGGTGGCTTTTCACATCTTCCCGCTTTTGGTTTTTGCCATAGCGGAGATTGGAGCGCATACAGGCAACGGCAAAATCCTCGCCGCCGCAGTTCAAAGTGGCAAGCCGATAGTCCTCGCGGGGAACAAGCCGCCCGGTTTCATCAAGGGTGGGGCGCATGGTAAACTCGTCATGCTCAAAGGTCAAATACTGCTCGGCTGCGCCGTAGTCGGCATTTTTAGAGCTGATATGTTTGAATGTTGCCAACCGCTTCACCTACCTTTCGCAAGACTTCAAACTTCAAGGCGGCAAGGTCGGCTATGGCTGCCCGTACCTCGCCGGATAGTGCGTTGTAGGGTGTGCCGTACTCGTTGAGGGCGCGGGCGATCTGGTTGAGGTTGCCGCCGATTTTCCCGTATTCGGCGGTCAACTTCCCAACGGCGGCAAGCAGTTCATCATTGACCGGGGAAATGGTAACAACGGGGCGAATGGTAGCCCGTGTTATGGCTTGCCGGATAAACTCGGCTTGGCTGATGTCGTAATGCTCCAGCCGCCCGGTGAAGTCGGCGTATTCTTCCTCGGTCATGCGGGTCTTGACTACATGGCTGCGGTGGGGCGTGTTGTATCTCTTGGCTATGGGTATCACTCCTTTCTGTGCGTGGTATTCCGGCGTGGTGGTCTGAAAAAGGCAAGCTGCCCCTTTTACTACCCACACCACCAAAAAAGCAAAATTGCCAAACGGTTTCGGAAGATTTTTTGCGGCGCAAGCCGCATAGCAGGGTTTGGGGAAGGCACTCCCCAACAAGATTTACCGCAGGGGCAAAACCGCAGATATGCGGATTTTGGCACCGTGGTAGAATCTTGCTCTAA
>OJRF01000241.1_pt1 | contig 28924 bp, 20 predicted proteins | sample 1599141 | NCBI WGS metagenome assembly OJRF01 (sample SAMN03922529, study PRJEB24848) | human gut metagenome | isolation source: stool sample | host: Homo sapiens | place: Germany | collected 2010-05 | reverse complement strand
ATTTTCAGCCGTCTGGATCACGGCCTCATGCTCAAAGCGGCGGACCACCAGGTCGGCCAGGGCTTCCCGCTCCAAGCGTTCATCGTCTGCGATCAGGACTCGTATCATCTCAAAACTCCTCCTCTGCTCGTTCCATCAAAGGCAGATATAGGCGTACCGAGGTGCCCCGCCCGGGACGGGAGCACACCGACATCCGGCAGCTCTTGTCCAGCAGACGCAGCCGCTCAGCCACATTGTACAGACCGATATGTTCCCATCGCTCTCCGGGCTGGCCCAGTGCCTTGCGCAGCTGCGCCATCTGTTCCGGAGGGATCCCCAGGCCATTGTCCAGCACGCTCAGATACAAAAGCCCCTTCTCCGGCACAGGCGTGACCCGGATGCGCACCAGCCCGCCCTCCTCCTTGGGGCAGATGCCATGCTTGAATGCATTCTCCACGATAGGCTGGAGGATAAAGGAGGGCACCATCACCTCGGTAAGATCCACTGCATCCGAGATGCGCCACTCCATCCGCACCCGGTCTCCAAAGCGCACATGATAGATGGAGTAGTATTCGTCCACGATCCGCACTTCCCGGGCCAACGGCACCTGCTCGTCATTGCTCATCAGGCTGTACCGCAGAAGATGCGACAGCGCCGTGATCAGCGCCTGGGTGCGGTACGCTTTTTCTGTACCGGCAGTCTGCAGGATGACGTTTAATGTATTGAACAAAAAGTGCGGGTCGATCTGGCTGCGCAGCTGCTGCAAACGGCTGCGCTCCATCCGGTTCTGCAGCTCCAGCGCCTGGGTCTTTTGGCGGTGCAGCTCCCGCTCGATCTCGTTTTTCTCCTGGAGGGTATTCACCTGCTGGGCCATGGAGTGCTTCATTTTGTTGAACGCCTCTGCCAGCTGGGCCATCTCCAGCCCACGGGGCAGCGGGATATCCGGGCTGTCGAACTCGCTGCGGGCAATGGCCCAGGAAGCAGCGATCATCTGCTGCACCGGGGTCAGCAGCTGCATCACCATCATGGCACTGACGCAGCCCAGCGCCACGCACAGCCCCACCACCACGGTCTGCAGCATCCCGATCCGGGCCGACAGCACCGACAGCTCAGTATAACTGGTCTGGGCATCCAGAATGGCGGTCTCCAGCAGCTGCAAGGTATACTGGCTGAGATAATCCCCGCAGGCCGCCACCTGATCGTAATACAAACGGGAGGCCGCCATGCTGTTGTCCGCTTCCAGCGTGGCAGAGAGCCTGTCCAGCAGGTGCTCATAATGGGCATAGGTGGTAGACACTGCGCTGTACAGCAGCCGCTGCTCCTCGCTGACATCCTCCAAACTATGGATGCTGCTTTCCACCCGCCACAGCCAGGCGTTGCAGGTGGAGCGGGAATCCTCCATCCGGGCAAGGATCTCCTGCTGCTCGCCATTCTCCCAGCGGTAGCTCTCCAGCGCACCCACGACCCCCTCGACACCGCCCTGAAAACGGCTGATGGCGTGGAAAGAGCCCATCTGCCGGTCCATGACCCCCTGCACCGCACGGGACTGGTACACGTTCAGGGCGATCTGGGCCGCCAGCGCCGCAAAAAATACCGCCAGGCACAGCCCGATGCGCTGTTTCAGCGTGATACGGATGCATTTTTTCGTCAATGCAGGCACTCCTTTCCTATGGGGAGCAAGGCCCTCTCTGGCCCCGGCCCGGCAGACCTGGCCAAGGGCGACTCCCCCGAGAGGCGGCGAGCGTAAGCGAAACAAAGCAGTTGCCGATCCACTGCTTGTTCATTTTTAAACCGATAGTTTCTATTTTAGCACGTTTCCGGGCTGTTTTGCAAGATTGCCCTTGCCTAGCGGGATGGAATGTGTTACTATGCCTCAAAAGAGGCAATGTTAGGAGTGTGCACTATGTCCCAAACGATCTCTGTTTCGGTCCAGATGACCCAAAAAAACTTCCGGGATTTCCGGGTCTTTGACGTATTCCGCCACCAAAAAGCCTGGAAGCGCCCTTTGATCTTTGCGGTGATCCTGCTGACCAGCGCCGCCATCTGCCTGTCCCAGGTGGGCAAGCGGGAGGGTGCGCTGCTGCTGACCGTTGTTTTGACGGTGGTAGCGCTGGGCCTGCCCGGTGTATATTTCGGCACCTTCTTCCACCAGCTGTCTCAGATCATCAAAAAAATGAAGCTGCCCCAGCCGTTCTACCGAGTGGAGCTGTCAGGGGACGGCGTTGCCGTCTGGCTGGCCGGTGAGCAGGACAAACCCGCCCCCACCTACCAGTACCCCTGGGCGGATGTGCTGTGCGCCTACCGCACCGCCGATGCCATCTACCTGTATGTAGCCGCAGCGGACGAAAAAGCCCCCGGGGGCAAGCGCTCCCTGGCTTACCTGCTGGACCAGGATATGGACAGCGTATGGGAGCTGCTGGGCTGCCTGCCCGCAGACAAGCGCCGGGATTGCCGGAAATAACGGGAGGAACCAATGGCCTTTGAATTCGCCTTTCTGGACTGGCTGCAGCAGTTCGCCCATCCTGTGATGGATGCGCTGGCCGTGTTTTTCAACTGGGCGGGGATGCACGGCGAGCTATGGATCTTGTTTGGGGGCATCCTGCTGCTGCGCCGTTCCACCCGCAAAGCCGGGCTTGCTATGCTGCTGGCACTTTTGTTCTACCTGCTGGTGGGGGATATGATTTTAAAGCCCCTGTTTGCCCGGCCCCGCCCCTGTGACCTGAACACCCTGATCCAGATCTTAGTGGAGCGGCCCAACGGCCACTCGTTCCCGTCCGGGCACACCAGCTCGGCCTTTGCAGCCGCAGCCGCCCTGTTCTGCCAAAACAAGCGCCTGGGCATCCCCGCTTTGGTGCTGGCTGCATTTATTGGTTTTACCCGCCTGTACCTGTACGTCCACTTCCCCACCGACGTATTGGCGGGCATCCTGCTGGGGCTTATGCTGGGCGCTGCCGCATCGGCTCTGGTGAACTTTGCCGCAAAGAAGCGTGCCGAAAAAAAGGGCTGACCCCCTGCACGCAGTTTTTTCGCTCACACAGCAGAACCCCCGGTATCCTGCACGGATGCCGGGGGTTCTTTTTGGCCTTTTTGCACAAATCAAAAGCAGACAGCGCCGTGGAAAGGAGGAGAAAGCGGCGCTGCCTGCATATAAGGAACTCCTAACATTGCGGTTGCCAGGAGAGGTTTGGTAGTCTGTCCGCCGTCTTTGGCTATTGCCTCGCATAGGCGGGGGACAGTATTTTAAGGGAACCGGTTCACACCGGCTGAACTTCACGTCTGCCTGCAATGGTGGACGCTTTTTCTGGGGGAAGTTTTGGCTTCTGCCGTACCTCCCTTGCTATGGCTTTATTGTACCGCACAAAAATGGAGTTTCTTTGTGAGCTTTTTGAACAAATTGCAAATAAGGTCCCCGGGCAGAAATAGGCGCAGCCGCTCCTTTTCCGCCCGGGGACCTATCTTTGCTTCGTTGTTTTGTATTTCTGCGGGGCGGACATCACCCGACCCCAAAGAATTCCTTGGCGATATCTGCGCTGCGCTTGGCATCCTTGGCATACCAGTCTGCACCGATGGCTGCGGCATACTCCGGCGTAAGCACGGCGCCGCCTACCATGACCTTGCAGTCCAGACCGGCGGTGCGGAGGGCGGCAATGGTCTTTTCCATGCTGGGCAGGGTGGTGGTCATCAAGGCAGAAAGGCCCACCAGCCGGGCACCTGTGCGGCGCACCGTGTCCACCACCTGCTGCACCGGCACATCCCGGCCCAGGTCGATGACCTCAAAGCCGTAATTCTCCAGCAGCACATGGACGATGTTCTTCCCGATATCATGCACATCCCCCTGGACGGTAGCCAGCACGATCTTGCCCTTGCCTGCCTGGGAGCCGCCGCTTGACGCCAACGCCTCCCGGATCTGCGCAAAAGCACTCTGGGCAGCGCTGGCCGCCTGCAGCAGCTGGGGCAAAAACAAGGTCCCCGCCTCATACTTTGCCCCCACCTGGTCCAGTGCCGGCACCAGCGCTTTGTCCACCACCGTCAATGCGGGGGTATGGGCCAGCAGCTCCCGGGTCTGGGCGGCAGCTTGCCCCGCCAGACCCTGTTCCACGGCACGGATCAAGGCCCCATAGGGGTCCTGCTCCGGGTCTTTTGGTTCCGAGGTCGCTGCAGCCGGTGCTGCCGGTGCCTGCGCAGCATAGCGGGCAATGTAGCGCTGGCTCTGGGCATCCCGGCCGGTAAGCACATCGTAGGCCGCCACCGCCGCCATCATCTCCTGACTCTGGGGGTTCATGATCGCTGCATCCAGCCCGGCATACATGGCCGCTGTGAGGAAAGCGGCGTTCAATGCGCTGCGGTTGGGCAGACCAAAGCTGATATTGGATACGCCCAGGATGGTGCGCACCCCCAGCTCTTTTTTGCACCGCTCCAGCGCATGGAGGGTGACCATGACCTGCTCCTGCTGGGCGCTGGCGGTCAGGGTCAGGCAGTCGATATAGATATCCTCCAGGGGGATGCCTGCCGCCAGTGCCGCATCCCGGATGCGCCGGGCGATCTCCACACGGCCTTGGGCTGTCGGGGGGATGCCCGCACCATCCAGCGCCAAGCCCACGACGGCCGCACCGTATTTTTTGCAAAGGGGCAGGATGCGGGCCAGGGTCTCCGGCTCGCCGTTGACCGAGTTGACGATGGGTTTGCCATTGTAGACCCGCAGCCCCCGTTCCAGGGCAGCAGGGTCGGTGGAGTCCAGCTGCAAAGGCAGGCTGACCACGCTTTGCAGCGCTTTTACGGCCCGCTCCATCAACGCCGGTTCATCCACACCAGGGGTACCCACGTTCACATCCAGCACAGCAGCACCAGCTTCTGCCTGGCTCACCGCCTGTGCCAGCAGGTAATCCATATCGCCTTCCCGCAGCGCCTGCTGAAACCGCTTTTTACCGGTGGGATTGATCCGCTCGCCTATCACCGTAATGCCGTCCACCGTCACCAGCTGCACCGGGGTGCAGAGCACTGAGGGCATTGGATGGGCTGCACGCCCCGGGGCCGAATCCGCAAAAACGCCAGCCAGCAGACGGATGTAGTCCGGTGTCGTGCCGCAGCAGCCGCCGGCGGCAAACAGCCCCAGCTCCCGGTAGGGGCGCATCTGCATAGCGTAAAGCTGCGGAGTCAGGTCATAGCCGCTGCCGTCTGCCCGGGGCAGTCCTGCGTTGGGCTTGACAAACAACGGGAAGTCGCCCGGAAGCGCATCCGCCAGACGGCGGGCGATGGGGGCGATCTCCTTTGGACCCAACGAGCAGTTGATGCCCACAGCATCCGCCCCCAGGCCGCGGGCCGTTGCTGCAAAGCTCTCCGGCGTGCAGCCGGTAAAGGTGCGGCCGCCGGCTTCAAAGCTCATGCTGGCCAGAACCGGCAGGCTACTGTTCTCCTTGACGGCCAACAGAGCTGCTTTCAGCTCATAAAGGTCTGTAAATGTCTCCAGAAAAACCAGGTCTGCGCCCGCTTGCGCGCCTGCACGGACGATGCGCCCAAACTCCTCCACTGCCTGCTCAAAGCTCAGCGGGCCGCCCGGCTCCAGCATCTCCCCCAAAGGGCCGATATCCAGTGCCGTCAGTGCCCCAAACGGCTCTGCTGCCTGGCGGCAGAGCGCTACGGCAGCCTGCACCACCTGCTCCACCGTATAGCCGCTGCCCGCCAGCTTGGGGGCGGAAGCGCCAAATGTGTTGGTATTCAGCACCCGGCTGCCCGCAGCCGCATAAGCCGCATGGATGCTGCGCACCAGGTCCGGCTCGGTCAGGTTCAGTTCCTCCGGCCTTGCACCGGGGCGCAGGCCAGCAGCCTGCAGCATCGTGCCAAAGCCTCCATCCAGCAGCAGGGTCTGGGGCTGGCAAAACAGTTCATGGATCTTCACAGCGTTTTCCCCTCTTTCGATATTCACAGCGCCCCCGCAAAGCACAGTGGGCACATCCGGCACGGTGCCCCTGCACCGGATGTTCGGCCACGCCCAAAAGGGCGGTGATGCTTTTGCGGGGGGTCATCAGGCAATTTTCCTGCACATAAAGGCCGATCTGCCGGGGCGTATCCAGCAGTCTGGCCAGCAGCGGCTGTACAGCCAAGGGCCAATCCCCGTATCCGGGCGAGTAGCGCCCTGTCAGATACAGCCCCTGCCCCTGATAGTGCTGCACCAGCAGCCTTTCCGCCGCATCGGCGGCCTGCTCTGCCAACGCAGAAGCCAAGGCATCCGTTCCCGCTCCGGCGGCCACATCTCCGATACCCGCCCGGCGGATGGCTCCATCCGCACCCGGACCAAGGGTCACCGCCAACAGCACCCCGCCTGTACAGCCTGCAAGGTGACGGGCAATGTCCTGCCCCTGCAAAAGCCCCGCCTGTGCCAGGTCGGCTGTGCTCAGCTGCCGGTACACCGCCCGTGCCCTGCACGCCGCCATCAGCGGCGGGGTACAGCGTCTGAGCAGCGCAAGGGTCTGTTCGTCCGGTTCTCCCGGTGCTCCCAGATACCGCGCCGCCTGCCGAAGATCTGCTGTTTCCGGCAGCTTTACCGCCAGCGGGATACAGGGCATATACGCCATTGCCTTGGCCTCCTTTTTTGCAAAAAATGGATATCCCAGTATACCGCAACATTCATGCGGGTGCAAGAGGGGCATTTTTGCCCGTTGGGCAAGGGCGCAGCCTTTTGGACTGCGCCCCTGCGCCCTGTGCCCGCAAAAAACGGCCCGTGCATCTGCACGGGCCGTTTGCCATGTTTTAACGCAAAGACCGGAGCGGATGCCCGGTCCGGCGTGCCTTATCCCAGGCAGTTGCCGCAGGGCGTGTACCCGGCCCCAACAGCCTCCTCGTAGGAGGAGAAGAGGATCTGGTTCTTCTCTGCCGGCAGTCCGGAACAGCTGGGCAGATGGAACTTGTGGGAATTGACGTTGCCGATGTATGCCTGCTGGGGCGGCTCCGGCAGAGTGGGGTTCAGCTGCTGGTCCTCTGCGAACTGCTGGCTGGCGATCGTGTACCCTGCCCCGTCGCTGATGACCCGGATGGTCCCCATCAGGTCGGTGCGGTAGGTACCTGCACCAGCATCCCGAAGGCGGCTCAGCGGTTCCTCGTGGGGGTGACCGTATTCGTTGCCCTGTCCGCAGGATATCACAGCGATCTCCGGCAGCACCTGGTTCAAAAAGACATAGCTGGTGGAGGTGTTGGACCCGTGATGCCCCACCTGGAGCACGTCCACATCCAGGGGTGCGCCGCCGTCCACCAGGTCCCGCTCTGCTTCCGCTTCCATATCGCCGGTGAGCAGGTAGCTGGTCTGGCCATAGTCGATGCGCAGCACCAGGGAGGTGTCGTTGGTGTCCTCATAGGCGCGCACCGGCCCCAGCAGCTGCACCGTGGCACTGCCCAGCGGCCAGGAAGTACCCACAGCGGGGATCTCCACCTGCCGCCCCTGCTGCTGCGCATACTTTACAAAGTTCTGGAAGCAGACGGTGGTGGCATCGGTCACCGGGCTGTACACATGATCGGCGGGAAAAGCCGCCAGCACAGCCGCCAGGCCGCCCACATGGTCCTCGTGGGCGTGGGAGCAGAACACATAATCCAGCTTCTGGACTCCCAGGTTTTGCAGGTAGGAGACCACCAGTTCCCCATCCGGCACATTGCCGCCATCGTACAGCAGGTAATGGCCTTCACATTCTACCAGAACGCTCAGCGCCTGCCCCACATCAATAAAGTGTGCGGTCAGTCCCTCGCCCTGGGTCACCGAGGGCGCCGGAGCCGGTTCGGCCGGGGCGGACGCCGCCGGGGCACAGGCACAGACCCCCAGCGCCAGCGCAGCGGCCAGGGCCAGCGCTGCCAGGCGGCGGGCCAGCGCCGCAAAGCTTACTTTTTCTTTTTTCCAGTTTTCCACGTTGTGCTCTCTTTCTGTTGATAAGTATTGCCCTTGGCGGCTGTGCGGGGGGCAAACCGTGCGCCGGGGCTTGGTTTTTTGCCCGCAGACTTGCCCGGTCTTACCGTGTAGCTGCCGTCCGGGTGGATGCTGACCTGTGCATTTTCTGCTTTGCGGGCCGTGCGCTGCACAGCCCGACGGCCGGCTGCCGGCACCAGCAGCGGGATCAGATCCTCCCGGTGGGTGATGCGCAGAGCCTTGATGACCTTTTCTGCATTGCGGGGCTCATAGTATTGCAGAAGCGCACGCTGCAGCGCCTTGCCCTCGGCGGATTTCTCCACAAACACCGGCTTGAGGGTGTAGGGGTCCAGCCCGGTGTAGAACATACAGGTGCTGACCGTGCCGGGGGTGGGGTAAAAATCCTGCACCTGTTCCGGCCGCATATGGTTTTTGTAAAGGTATTCGGCCAGGTAGACCGCATCTTTCAGGGTAGAGCCGGGGTGGCTGGACATCAGGTAGGGCACCAGATACTGCTTTTTGCCTGCCTTCTTGCTCAGCTCGTAGAACTTGTCCTTGAACTTATTGAACACATCAATGGGGGGTTTGCCCATGTAGGCCAGGGTATTGGGGGCGCAATGCTCCGGGGCTACCTTCAGCTGACCAGAAACATGGTGCTCCACCAGCTCCTTGAAGAAGGTATCGTCCGGGTCTGCCATCAGGTAGTCAAACCGGATGCCGCTGCGGATAAACACCTTTTTTACCCCCGGCAGCTCCCGCATCCGGCGCAGGATGTTCAGATAGTCGCTGTGATCCACCAGCAGGTGGGAGCAGGCGGCGGGCGCCAGGCAGTGCTTGCCGCCAGTGCACATCCCCTTCAGCATCTGTTCCCGGCAGGAAGGCATACGGAAGTTGGCGGTAGGCCCGCCCACATCGTGGATATAGCCCTTGAAATCCGGCTCATGGGTCATGCGCTCGGCCTCCGCCAGAACGCTGTCCGCACTGCGGCTGGTGACCCGGCGGCCCTGATGCAGCTGGATAGCGCAGAAGTTGCACCCGCCAAAGCAGCCCCGGTTCTGGATGATGGAGAACTGCACCTCCCGGATGGCGGGCACGCCCCCCATCGGCTCATAGACCGGGTGATAGCGGCGGGTATAGGGCAGCGCATAGACCTTGTCCAGCTCCCAGCGCACCAGCGGCTTTGCGGGCAGGTTCTGCACCAGGTACTTCTCGCTCTGCTTCTGCACCAGGATCTGTCCGCTGACCACATCCTGATTATCCATCTGGATGCGGCAGGCCCGGGCATACGCCGTTTTGTCCGAAGCTACCTTCCGGAAGCCTGCGCACTCGATGTACCGGGGCGGCAGATGCTCAAAATCCGTCATATAGCAGGTGCCGTCCACATCGGTGATGCTCTCCACCGGCTCCCCTGCCGCCAGGCGGCGGGCAATGGCAGAGGTCTGCCGCTCGCCCATACCAAAGCTGATGATGTCTGCGCCGGAGTCCTCTGCGATGCTGGGCAGCACGGTATCCAGCCAGTAATCGTAATGGGCAAACCGCCGCAGCGATGCTTCCAGTCCGCCCAGGATCACCGGCAGATCCGGATACGCCTGCTTTGCCAGGCGGGTATAGACCGTGGCGCTGCGGTCCGGCCGGGCACCGGCCTTGCCGCCGGGGGAATACTCATCCTCCGCCCGGGGGATCTTGGCCACCGAATAGTGGCTGACCATGCTGTCCACGTTGCCTCCGCCGATAAAGAAGCCGTATTTCGGCTTGCCAAACCGCTTGAAATCCTCGCAGTCGGTATAGCGGGGCTGGGCCAGCACGCCCACCCGGTAGCCCTCGGCCTCCAGCAGGCGGCTGATGATCGCGGTCCCAAAGCTGGGGTGGTCTACATAGGCGTCGCCGCCCACCACTACAAAATCCAGCTCATCCCATCCGCGGGCTTCCATATCAGCCCGGCAGATCGGGAGAAATTCGGTGTTGGGGGTGTAGGTTTGTGTCGTGTTATCCATAGCGCAGGTCCTCTCTGTGCTCTGTGGGTGTATAAATCGTTCGCGGTCGTTACGGCGCATCCGGTGCGTTCAACTGCATTTCCAGCCACTGCTGGCGGCTGATCAGAACTGCACGGGGCTTTGCGCCTTCGTAAGGGCCGATGATGCCCTTCTGCTCCATCTCATCCATAATGCGGGCTGCCCGGGCATATCCCAGCTTACACCGCCGCTGCAGCAAGCTGGTGGAAGCCTGGCCCGCATCGATGACCACTTCCACAGCCTGCCCCAGCATCGGGTCGCCATCCTCGGCCTCATCGGGGTCGGCGGCGCCGCCCTTCTTGCCGTCCTGGATGGCGTGCTTCTCCATCGCCTCGATCATGGCTTCGTCATACTGCACCGTGCCGCTGGCCTTGATAAAGTCCAGCACACGGCTGATCTCCTCATCCCGCACAAACGTGCCCTGGATGCGGATGGGCTTGGGTGCGCCCACCGGCATGAACAGCATATCGCCCATACCCAGCAATTTTTCTGCACCGGCGCCATCCAGGATGGTGCGGCTGTCCACCTGACTGGACACCGCAAAGGCGATGCGGCTGGGGATGTTGGCCTTGATCAGGCCGGTGATAACGTCCACGCTGGGGCGCTGGGTGGCTACGATCAGATGCATACCCGCTGCACGGGCTTTTTGCGCGATGCGGCAGATGGAATCCTCCACATCCTTGCCCACCACCATCATCAGGTCGGCCAGCTCGTCGATCACGATGGCGATATAGGGCATCTTCTCCAGCATGGGGTCCGATGCAGCCAGCTTATTGAAGGTTTTGATATCCCGGACATTGTTCTCTGCAAACATCCGGTAGCGGCGCTCCATCTCCTGCACCGCAGAGCCCAAAGCGCCCGCCGCCTTGCGGGGCTCGGTGATCACCGGCATCAGCAGATGCGGGATGCCGTTGTACTCTGCCAGTTCCACGACTTTGGGGTCGATGAGCAGCAGCTTTACATCCTCCGGCCCGGAGCGGAACAGCAGGCTCATGATGATGCTGTTGACGCAGACCGACTTACCGCTGCCGGTGCTGCCGGCGATCAGCAGATGGGGCATCTTGCACAGGTCTGCCACCTGCGCCACACCGGCAATATCCTTGCCCAATGCAATGCCCAGGGGCGAGGTCATGCGCAGGAAGCTCTGGCTCTCAAACACGCTGCGGATATAGACCGGGGTCTTTTTGTGGTTGGGCACCTCGATGCCCACCGCAGGCTTGCCGGGGATGGGCGCTTCCATACGCACATCCGCCACCGCCAGGTTCAGGGCGATATCGTCTGCCAGAGAGGTGATACGGCTGATCTTCACACCCGCCATGGGCTGCACCTCGTACCGGGTGACCGACGGCCCGCGGGAGATATCCAGCACACGGGTGCGGACGCCAAAGCTATCCAGCGTATCCACCAGCTTCTGGGCGTTGGCTTTCAGCTCATCCTGCACGCCGCCCTCGGTCTCATCCGGGGCACGCTCAAACAGCTCGATGGGCGGATATTGGTACTGATAGACCGCCTCCGGGGGTGCTTCCTCTGCGGGGGCGCTGGCTGCCGCCTGCTCCGAGACCGCAGGTTTTTCCATAGCAGCTGCCACCAATGTATTCAGGTCCTTTTCCTCCACCGGCTCGGACGTGATGCTGATCCAACCATCCTCATCCGGCGCAGAGCGCTGGCAAACAGCGCCCTCGGCGCTGACCGGCGGCGGCGCTGCCGGTGTAATGGAGACCGCCGGGGCCTCGAACTCGCTGTCCGTGTCCAGAGGGAAGAAATCCGTCACAGGACGGGGGCTTGCCGTCTCCGGCTGAGCAGGCGCAAAAAACTCCGCTGCCGGAGCGGCCGGAGCCTCCGGGACCGACGGGGTCTGCACAGCCGCCTGCGGCGCAAAGAAATCCGCCGCCGGGGTCTCCACTGCATCCGGCACCACAGGGCGGATGGTGGGTCGGGGCACCTTCAGGGGGTCCATGCCAAAGGTCCCTCCCGGCCCCAGGATAATGGGCTCGATGGGCTCGCTCCCCCCTGCCGTCATAGGGGCAGGGTCCGGCCCAAGGTCGATGTCAAACGGCGCCCGCGGCCGGGGCGGTTCGGTATGTACCGGCGGAGCCGTCTGCTGGGGAGCAGCGGACTCCGGGGCGGCAGCATCTCCCTCCTGGGTGACCTGACGGCCCCAGTGCAGCACCCCGGTCATCCAGTTGGGCATCCCCACATGAAAGCCATCCCCGCCGGTTTCCGACAGATCAGACTGCTGGGCATACTCCTGCTGCTCCCGCTCTGCCTTTTCCTGTTCTTCTGCCTGCTGCGCCAGCCGGGCTTCCCGCTCTGCCTGGCGCTCCTCTGCCCGCTGGGCATGGCGGCTGCGGCCCTCTGCATAGGCGGCTGCACCTTTGTCCCGCACGCCTCCGGCCACACCGCTGCACCACTGCCACAGGTCAGCCGGGGTCAGATCCAGCAGGTACAGCATGGTGCAGGCCATCAGCACGACCATGACCACATCCGCAGCGGGATGACCGCACAAAGCCACCAGTGTGCCGCCCAAAAGCGCACCCAGCGCTCCGCCGGAGAGCACCGCCTCGTAGCCATTGCGGTAACACACCGCTACGATCTGGAATGCACTGAGCCCCTGCACCGGCACACCAGTAAGCACAATGACCCCGCCGGTGGCCAGCACCAGCCCCAAGGCCAGTTTGCTGATATGGGGCAGCAGATCTTCGCCCCGGGTGTAAAGCACCGCCAAGCAGCACACTGCCGCCCCCAGCACCAGCGCCCCGCAGCCCAAAAGACCAAACAGTCCATCATGGAGCGTGCGCCACACCGACTCTCCCTGCACAAAGGCCAGAGCCATCAGCAAAAGACCGGCAAACAACGTGCCCAGCCCCGCCGGCACCCTCTCCTGCGGGCGGCTGCGGCGGCGGTTTGTTTTTCGCCTTGCCGTTGATTTTCGTTTCTTCTTTGCCATGTTCCGCTTTTTCGCTTCGCCCAGCGGTGCGCCGCCGGGCCTCCTTCCCACACGAAATCTCGATTCTTTCATTGTACCACGAGATGGGACAAATGGCAAACAGGAAGGGAGCTTTGAGGCCGAACGCGCACCGTCTTTGGCGGCGGCCGCTTGTTTCTGTTTTTATCATCAGCGGACGACAGGTTTCTTGGTCCGGACGGTGGGGCACTTTCCGGGCAAAACCGTGCCATAAAGGGGCCGTCAGCCCCTCCCTTCGATCTCACGATACAGCCAGCTCAGCGCATCCGACAGCCCGCCCAGCTGATCGATGAGCTTTTCCTTTACAGCCTTGCGTCCATCCAGCACGGTGCCCACATCCATCACCAGCTCCCCGGTGCTCATCATCAGCTGGGTGTAGCGCTGCGACTGGATGCCGCTGTGCTCCACCACAAAGCCTGTGATGCGCTGCTGCATTTGCTCAAACCAGCGCATGGTCTGGGGAACGCCCAGGATCATGCCAGAGTGGCGCACTGGATGGATGGTCATGGTGGCTGTGGGCACGATAAAACTGCGCTGTGCGCTGACCGCCAGCGGGATGCCGATCGAATGTCCCCCGCCCAGCACCACCGCTGCGCTGGGCTTAGAGATGCTGGCGATCAGTTCTGCCAGTGCCAAGCCCGCCTCTACATCTCCGCCAACGGTATTCAGCAGCACCAGCAGTCCCTCAATGGCGGGGTCCTCCTGCACAGCCACCAGCTGCGGGATCACGTGCTCGTACTTTGTGGTCTTTTGCCCCTGGGGTGCCTCCACATGGCCCTCGATCTGTCCGATCACAGTCAGGCAATGGATGCCGTGAGCGCCCCTTGTGCGCCACACTGCCCCCAGATCCTGGATGGTCTGCGCCGCATCCTCCGGGGCACTATTCTCCTTGTCCGTTGTTTCTTTCATGGGCAGATGCCTCCCTGTCTCTTATACACATCTGCCTCCTTTTTCTCGGTACTTTTTTCAGCTTTCCCCCGCCGGGTGGGTTTATGCCCCTTTCCCGGACTAATTTTTTGCAAAAAACCGCACAGGATATTTGACATTGCATTTTGATGCTGTATACTCTATAATGATTGTTTTCGGAATAACGAACCATTGTCCCGGGCGGCTTCGCCCTGGCAGAAAGGAGTCCCCTATGAATACCCCCGGAAAAGCCTCCCTCCCCGTTATCAAGCGGCTGCCCAAATACTACCGCTACCTGCGCTCGCTGCGGGATAAGGGGGTCTCCAGCATTTCCTCGCGGGAGCTTGCCGCCCAGATGGGCACCACGGCTTCCCAGGTACGGCAGGATTTCAACTGCATTGGCGACGTAAACGGCCGTCAAGGCATTGGTTATTCGGTCGATAACCTGCTGTCCATTTTGGAGCAGCTGCTTTTTGGCGATGGCGAGCGCCTGCCCACCATCCTGATCGGCTGCGGACGGCTGGGCAAAGCTGTGAGCCGTTTTATCACCACCGATGCCAACGGCTACAAACTGATCGCCGCCTTTGACGCTTCTGCAGACGAAGTCGGCCACACCATCAGCGGCATACCCATTCTGCACGTAGATGAGCTGGAGGCCTTTTGTCAGGAGCATCATCCCCAGGTGGCGGTGCTCTGTCTGCCCCGAGCCGGAGCAGAGCAGATCAGCGGGCGGCTGGTCGCTCTGGGCATCCAGGGCTTCTGGAACTTCTCCCACTACGATCTCTCGGTGCCCTACCCGGAAGTCCTGGTAGAAAATGTACACTTGGGCGATAGTCTCATGAGCCTGGGATACCGGCTGCGGAACCAGGATTGACCGCCCCCCGTTCAGCTCCGGTACGCCGGAGCTACTTATTATAGTAAAAACACAACACAGTAAGGAGAACCCATGGCAAAGCTCTATTTCCGCTACGGCGCAATGAACAGCGGTAAGTCCACCGCACTGATGCAGGTGGCCCATAACTATGAGGAACAGGGGATGCGGGTGCTGATCCTGAAACCCCGGGTGGACACCAAAGGCGGAGATGAGCTGGTCAGCCGCCTGGGGGTGCGCCGCAAGGTCGATTGTCTGATCCCCCCGGAGATGGATGTATTTGAGGTGGTGCGGGCAGCAGCCGCAGATGGGCCGCTGGCCTGTGTGCTCTGCGACGAGAGTCAGTTCTTTACCGCTGCACAGGCTGAGCAGCTGTTTGCTGTGACGGTGGAGCTGAATGTCCCGGTGATCTGCTACGGCCTGCGCACCGATTTTTCCCTCAAGGGCTTCGCAGGTTCTACCCGTTTGCTGGAGCTGGCCCACACGGTGGAAGAGATGAAGACCATCTGCACCTGCGGCCGCAAGGCCCTGTGCAATGCCCGCAAGGTGAACGGAGCGTTTATCTTTGAGGGGGAGCAGGTCGCCATCGATATGCAGAACGACGTGCAGTACGTCAGTATGTGTCCCCAGTGTTATTTCCGCGCTCGGCGGGAGTTTTTTGCCCGGCAGACTGGTCCGGACAAAAATGCCTGAGCCCTTCCCCCCTCTGTTGATGCAAAGCGCCGCGATTTTCGCGGCGCTCTTTTTTTGCGCTATTGATATATCAATTTGCGCAACTGATATATTAGTAAATCCGGAAATATTTTCCACACAACTTTTCGGGCAGTTTGTAATGTTATTCGCCACAAATGGCAAAAAAGACGGTTTTCTTCATAAATCTTTCACCAAACCGGGCTTTTCCCTTGGTTTTCTGTGCAATTCAGCGAAGTATACATGTTGCACAGTTTTTTGGTGGAAGTTTATCCATTTCATCAAAGACGTCAATTTACGCAGGACAAGTACAGCAATATTTGTTCGTTTTTTATTTCTAAACTACAATTTGTGTCTTTCTTTTTGGACGGCCATTTGATATCATAATTGTATACAACGGATGCTTTGCAGAGGGCATCCAAAATCATTTGCACGATGTTTTCTTGAACTAGGAGGAGAACAAAAATGAGCAAGGCAATTTCTCGTCGTGACTTCATCAAGGTCACCGGCGCTGTGGGCGCTGCTGGTCTGCTGGCTGCTTGCGGCGGCAACAGCTCCAGCTCCACTGCTGCATCTTCCACCGCTTCTTCCGCTTCTTCCGCTGCTTCTGTGGCTGGTCCTTCCAACGAGGCTGTCACCCTGACCATGAGCTGGTGGGGCGGCGACGGCCGGCACAACGCTTACCAGGAGGCTGCCAAGGCTTTCTCCGCAGCCAACTCCAACATCACTGTTGAGCCCACCTTTGCAGCATGGTCCGGCTGGGAGGACACCATGTCCACCAAGTTTGCAGGCGGCGTTGCTGAGGATGTCTGCCAGATCAACTGGAACTGGCTGTACAACTACTCCGCTAATGCTCAGACCTTCATCGATCTGAACACCGTGTCCGATTATCTGGATCTGACCCAGTGGGACGAGGCTCCCATGAGCGCCTGCAATGTGGGCGGCGCTCAGCAGTGCGTGCCCATCTCCATGACCGGCCGTATCTTCTACTGGAACATGACTCCGTTCAATAAGGCTGGCATCACCGAGTACCCCAAGACTCTGGATGATCTGCTGGCTGCCGGCAAGGCATTCAAGGAGAAGCTGGGCGAGGATTACTACCCCCTGCACCTGGGCGCTTACGACCGTATGATCATGATGGTCTTCTATCTGGAGTCCGTCTACGGCAAGGCTTGGGCAGACCCCGAGACCTCTACCCTGAACTACACCGCTGAGGAGATCGCCGAGGGCATCGACTTCATCCGCAAGCTGGTGGCCGAGCACGTCGTTATGCCGCTGCCCACCTACTACGGCTCCAACGGCGATAACGCTGCTACTCAGTCCAACGAGTGGATCACCGGCAAGATGGGCGGCATCCTCGAGTGGGATTCCGGCGCTCTGAAGTATCTGGATGCTCTGGACGAGGAGAACAAGCCCGGCTTTACCGTGGGCGACGAGATCAAGTTCGGCGACTACAACGGCGGCTTCTCCAAGGTGTCCATGGGCATGGCCATCACCAAGACCTGCAAGAACCCCGCTGAGGCTGCTATGCTGGTGAATTTCCTGTGGAATGGCGAGGGCGCTGCCATCATGGGTTCTGAGTGCGGCATCCCTGCTTCCAAGGCTGGTCTGGCTGCTGCCCAGGCTGCTGGTGCTATCAACGAGATCACCGCTGAGGCAAACGGCAAGGTCATGGCCTTTGTCAGCTTCCCCCTGGATCCCCTGTTCGAGTCCAACGACCTGAAGGCTACTGGCACCGGCGTCTATCAGGAAGTGTTCGACACCGTTGACTACGACAACGCTGCCGGCGCAGATGTTGTGGATATCCTGCTGGATGGCATGGAGTCTGTGGGCTACACCATCGCCTAAGGTTTTGCACATTCTGACAAGCTCCTGATACGTTTCTGAACTGGAGGGGGGCATCCATCTATCTTTGGCTGGATGCTCCCTTTTTATCGGAAAAATGATGACAAAATTTTGTCTAAATCATTGCCGCTCTGTGGCCATCCCTCTCAGGTATGTTTGTCTCCCCTCACAAAAACCGAAAAAAGGAGGAATCCCCGGATGAAAAAAAGCAAAGCGCCTTCTCTTGGGCGTACCCCGTTCCAGAAATTCTGCGACAAGTGGCAGGGTCTTTTCTACCTGGTGCCCTGGATCATCGGCTTTGTGGTCTTCAAGGCAGTTCCTTTTGGTCAGTCGCTGTATTACAGCTTTACTGACATGAACTTCTTCAGCGGTATCTCTGAGTATGGCATCATGAACTATGTGGATGCTTTCTCGAATACCAAGATCACCAAGGCTTTGATCACCACCTTCCAGTATTCGTTCATTACTGTTCCGCTGAAGCTGATTTTTGCGCTGTTCATTGCTTATATCCTGAACTTCAGGATCGCCTGCGTCAACATCTTCCGTACCGTATACTACATCCCGTCTATTTTGGGCGGTTCGGTGGCCATCGCTGTGCTGTGGAAGGCTGTCTTCCGCGATGACGGTCTGGTCAACACCCTGATCCGTATGATCACCTTCGGTCACTTCCAGGGTCCCTCCTGGCTGTCTGACCCCAACTACGCCCTGTGGATCATCTGCTTCCTGCGCATTTGGCAGTTCGGCTCGGCCATGGTGCTGTTCCTGGCTGCCCTGAAGGGCGTACCCGCAGACCTGTACGAGGCCGCTACCATTGACGGTGCCGGCAAGTGGCGCCAGTTCTTCTCCATCACGGTGCCCATGATCACCCCCATCATCTTCTACAACCTGGTCACCCAGATCTGCCAGGCATTCCAGGAGTTCAACGGCCCCTTCATCATCACCAACGGCGGCCCCCGTGGTTCCACCACGCTGATCTCCATCCTGGTTTACAACTACGCCTTCAAGTCGAACGAAATGGGTATGGCCTCGGCTCTGGCATGGATCATGTTCGTCATCGTCTGCATCCTGACGATCATCGCCTTCACCAGCCAGAAGAAGTGGGTCTACTACTCGGATGAAAGGTAAGGTGTGACAGTATGGGAATGAAAGCATCCAACGCCATTGCGACGTTTTTCAAGTACGTCGTGCTGATCCTTGTGGGCCTCATCATGATCTATCCCCTGCTGTGGATGATCAGTGCCACTTTCAAGGACAACAGCGAGATCTTTGCAGGCATCGGCCTGTGGATCCAGAACCCCACCCTGGAGGGCTATAAGAACGCGCTGAATAACTTCGGCGGTTCCATCAACATCCTGCAGGCCATGCTGAACACCTATTCTTATGTTCTGCCCAAGGTCATCTGCACGGTCGTCTCCTCCTGCATTGCAGCTTACGGCTTCGGCCGCTTCAACTTCCCCGGGCGGAAGATCCTGTTCAGCATCATGCTGGCCACCCTGTTCCTGCCCCAGGTCGTGCTGAACGTGCCCCAGTTTTTGCTGTACACCAAGTTCGGCTGGGTCAACAGCCCCTTCTATCTGGCCATCTGGTTCCACACCCTCTTTGCTACCGAGACCTACTTTGTCTACCAGCTGGTCCAGTTCATGCGCAACGTCCCCCGGGACCTGGACGAGGCTGCCTCCATCGACGGCTGCTCCTCCTTCCAGACCCTGTACAAGGTGATCGTGCCCATGTTGATGCCCGCTCTGGTGTCCTGTGCGCTGTTCCAGTTCATGTGGAGCTGCAACGACTTTATGGGCCCGCTGCTGTACGTGCAGACCCCCGCCAAGTACCCCATGTCTCTGTTCGTCAAGCTGTCCATGGATGGTGACACCGGCTTTGCGTGGAACCGCATCCTGGCGCTGTCCCTGATCTCCATCCTGCCGCAGCTGATCGTTTTCTTCTGTGCACAGGATCAGTTCGTGGAAGGCATCTCTGCCGGTGCAGTCAAGGGCTAAGCCCCTGCCGCTGACATAAGCCAGCCACGACGATAACAATGCCCCCTGTGCCATATCCCGTAAATGTGGCACAGGGGGCGTTTTGTTTTGAAGGGCAGCCGGATCATTTGCGAAAGCCTTTGCGGTACTGCAGCGGGCCTACGCCCAGCAGCTCCCGGAACACCCGGCGGAAATGTGCAGCGGTCAAAAAACCGGTCTGTTCTGCCACTGCGGTAATGCTCAGCTCTGTTGTCTCCAGCAGACGCTGCGCCGCCTCGATGCGGCGGGCATTGATGAAATCCACAATGGATTGTCCGGTCACCCGCCGGAACAGGCGGCTGAGATAGTAAGGGGAAAGGTAAAACTGTGCTGCCACCTCCGAGAGGGAGAGCTTTTGCTGGTAATGGTCGGTGAGGTATGCGCAGATCTGATCCACCGTCTCGTTATGAGGCCGGCTCATGCTGCCGCCCTGGGCCAGATACTCTTTCTGGGCATATTGGAGCAGCAGCCCCAGATACCACAACACCGGGCTCTCCGGGTCCTCCATCTCACCCCACAGCAGTGCCAGCAGGGTGCGCAGGCGGGTGGTCCACTGCGCAGACCCATACAGCGTCAGCCGGCCCTGCGGCGGGAACATCCCTTCCAGATCCCGGCAACCCATCGACCGCAGTTCAGCCAGCGCTGCCGGCGGGAAATGACACCCCACCAAGTCCAGCGCCGTATGGCTGGTCTGCTGCATCTGCATCCCGCTTTGCGGCCCCAGCAGGACGAGGCACCCGGGATTCAGCGTTTGGGCAGGCTCCTGCTCTTCCTGCACCGGAAATGGGCGCAGCTCACAGCTGCCGCCAGATAAAAGGATCAGGAAGCAATCCTCCCCCGGGGGCAGCTCAAAACGGCCGCCCTCCACGCGCAGTCCCCCGGCGCGGATCTTTTCGCTCCATTTTTCCCGTTCGGGCCTCATACCGGCCCCCCTTTCCAAAATTGCTGCCCCAAAGGGCGCAGCACATCGTCTTTATCGTATCATACCATATTTTCATCCCTACCGACAAGCTCAGGAGGCTGATCCATCATGAATTTGACCTTGATCCGTTCCACCACCCGCAGCGCCGTGTTCGAGCTGGAAAACGGCCTGTGCTATCGCCCCGCCCATCCCTTTGTGGTGCGGCTGAACGGCGCCGTGATCTACACGGACTGCAACACCAACGTGTTCTCTCTGTTCTCTTTGGAGCCGGACACCACCTACACCGTAGAAGCCGAGGCAGAGGGCGAGACCCTGACACTGGATTTTACCACCCAGCATGAGAGCTTTTTTGTGGATGCATCCCGCTACGGTCTGGTGCCGGATGGTGTAACGGACAACACCGCCCGGCTTCAGGCCGCTCTGTCCACCTGCCCGGCTGGGGGCACCGTGTACCTGCCTGCCGGACGTTACCGCACCGCCAGCCTGTTCCTGAAAAGCGAGACCACCTTTTACCTGGAAAAGGGCGCTGTACTGCTGGGAGACAACGACCGCACCCACTACCCCATCCTGCCCGGTGTGCTTCCCAGCGCCAATGAGGTGGACGAGTATTACCTTACCGGATGGGAAGGCAACCCGCTAGACAGCTTTGCCAGCCTGATCAACGTGACCCAGGTGCACGATGTGGTCATCACCGGACAGGGCGTGCTGGATGGCGATGCCGCCAACGGCGACTGGTGGCAGGACCCCAAGACCAAGCGCATTGCCTGGCGCCCCCGGATGGTGGCAGTGGTGGACAGCGAGAATGTCTGTCTGCACGGCGTGACCGTCCAAAACAGCTACGCCTGGACCATCCACCCCCTCTTTGCCCGCAACCTGGATCTGCTGCATTTCAACATTCACAACCCCTACGATGGCCCCAACACCGACGGCATCGACCCGGAGAGCTGCGTCAACACCCGGATCATCGGCGTCAACATCCATGTGGGAGACGACTGCATTGCCATGAAGGCCAGCAAGGTCTTTTTGGGCATGAAGCTGAAAAAAAGCTGTGAGCACACGGTGGTGCGCAACTGTCTGCTGGACAAGGGCCATGGCGGCATCGTCATTGGCAGCGAGATGAGCGGCGGCGTCAAGGACATGGTGGTGACCCAGTGCCTGATGGATCACACCGACCGTGGCCTGCGTGTCAAGACCCGCCGCGGCCGGGGCAACACCGCTGTGATCGACGGGCTGGTATTCCGCAATGTGGAGATGCGGGGGGTAAAAGCACCTTTCGTCATCAATATGTTTTACTTCTGTGATCCGGACGGCCACAGCGACTATGTGCAGGACCGCCGTCCCCTGCCGGTGGATGAATACACGCCCCGGCTGGGCACCCTGACCATGGAAGATATCACCGCCACCGATGCCCAGTACGCTGGCTGTTACTTTGACGGCCTGCCGGAGCAGCCCATTGAGCGGGTGTCCATGCGCAACGTGAGCATCACCTTTGATCCCCAGGCTGAGGCGGGACAGGCTGCTATGGCCGACAACCGCCCCCATGTAAAAAAACTGGCTATCTACGCCGAGAACGTCCGCTCCATCGACCTGCACAACGTACAGATCGAGGGCTACGAAGGCGAGCGGCTGCACTTTGCCAATGTGGAACATTTTGAGGAGGAGTAAAACCATGACCCATGACGAGATCCTGACCATGCTGGGCGACTATGTGGACTACCTGATCGATCACTCCAGCGCAGAAGCCCCCATGTGGAACATCGAAAAGGTGCGCAGCGGCCAGCCCAACAAGTGGAACTATATCGACGGCTGCATGATCACCGCCACCCTGAGCCTGTATAAGACCACCGGGCAGGAAAAATACCTGCGCTTTTCCAAGGACTTCATCGACTATTTTGTGCAGCCGGACGGCTCCATCAAGACCTTTGACCCGGAGGAGTACAACCTGGACAATGTAAACCAGGGCAAAAACCTGTTTACCCTGTACGATATTTTTGGCGAGGAGAAATACCGCAAGGCCATCGACACCATCAACAGCCAGCTGTTGGGTCAGCCCCGCACCAAAGAGGGCAACTTCTGGCACAAGAATATCTACCCCTGGCAGGTCTGGCTGGATGGCGCCTATATGGCACAGCCCTTCTACATGGAATACGAGACCCGCTTTAATAAAATGAAGGGCTGCATCGACAGCTACAAACAGTTTATGAACATCCAAAAGCATATGCGGGATGAAAAGACCGGCCTGTACTATCACGGCTATGATGAGAGCCGCCAGATGTATTGGGCCGACCCGGAGACCGGCTGCAGCCCCAACTTCTGGCTGCGGGCTATGGGCTGGTTCATGGTGGCCATGGTGGACGTGCTGGAGCGGATGGACGAACAGCTGTACAACGAATACCGCAGCATCCAGGCCATGCTCAAGCAGACCATTGAGGACGTGCACAAGTTCCAGGACCCGGAGAGCGGGATGTTCTGGCAGGTGATGGACCACCCCGGCGAGCAGGGCAACTACCTGGAGACCAGCGGCACTGCTCTGTTTGCCTACGCTGTGCTCAAGGGCGTACGCCTGGGTCTGCTGCCCCCGCGGATGACCGCCTGGGCGGAAAAGGCTTTCTACGGCACCTGCGACCGATATCTTTCCAAAAACCCGGACGGCAGCCTGCAGCTGGACGGCATCTGCCTGGTGGCAGGTCTGGGCGGCAAGGATCACCGGGACGGCTCCCTGGCTTACTATTACAGTGAGCCGGTGGTCTGCAACGATGCAAAGGGCGTAGGCCCCCTGGTGCTGGCCTATACCGAGATGATCGCACGGAAGTAAGCGCCATCCACTGCTCCCTGCAACAAACAAAAAACCGGACAGTCCAAAGACTGTCCGGTTTTTTGTTTATTTACTTTTTAGCCGGGGTAATCGGCGGTATGGAGCAGCTGCTCTGCCCGGCGGACCTGGTCTGCCGTGGGAGGCACTGCATCCTCCAGCGGATAGGGGATGCCCAGCTGTTTCCACTTGAACAGCCCCAGTGTGTGATACGGAAGCACTTCCACCCGCTGCACCGTAGAAAGGCTCTGGATAAAGCGGCCCATCTCAGCCAGGCCCTGCTCCTCATCGGTAAGGCCGGGCACCAGCACATGACGGATCCACATCGGGACGCCCTTTTCCGACAGGTACCGGGCCATAGCCAGGATATTGGCGTTGTCCCGGCCGGTAAGGCGGCGGTGCTTGTCCGGGTCCATCTCCTTCAGGTCCAGCATGACCAGGCTGGTCTGTTCCAGCAGCCGGTCAAACCGGGCCAGGTAGGCCGGGTCGGTGGAAAACGGCCCGCCTGCCGTATCCAGGGTAGTATGGACGCCCTTAGCCCGCGCCAAGGCAAAAAAGTCGGTGACGAAATCCATCTGAAGCAGCGGTTCTCCGCCGCTTACCGTGATGCCGCCTTTTTTGCCCCAGTAGTTGCGGTAGCGCCACACTTTCTGGAACAGATCCTCTGCGGTCCAAGGTTCGCCCCCTGCGTGCCAGGTCTCCGGGTTATGACAATACTGGCACCGCAGACCGCATCCCTGCAAAAACACGACATAGCGCACCCCCGGCCCATCCACAGAGCCAAAGGACTCCAGCGAGTGGATGTAGCCGATGCGATCAGAGGCTTGCATGGCAGGTACGGGCGATCACGTCCATCTGCTGCTCCCGGGTCAGATCGATGAACTTGACAGCGTAGCCGGAGACACGGATGGTGAAGTTTGCGTACTCCTCCTTCTCCGGGTGCTCCATAGCATCCATCAGCTTCTCCTTGCCAAAGACGTTGACGTTCAGGTGGTGAGCGCCCTGGTTAAAGTAGCCGTCCATGACCTGTACCAGGTTCTCCACCCGCTCGGTCTCGCTGTGGCCCAAAGCGTCGGGGTTGATGGTCTGGGTGTTGGAGATGCCGTCCAGTGCCCAGTGGTAGGGCAGCTTTGCCACCGAGTTCAGAGAGGCCAGCAGGCCGTTCTGCTCTGCGCCGTAGCTGGGGTTTGCACCCGGGGCAAAGGGAGTAAAGGCTGCACGGCCGTCCGGCAGAGCGCCGGTGTACTTGCCGTACACCACGTTGGAAGTGATGGTCAGGATCGAGGTGGTAGCCTCGGAGTTGCGGTAGGTATGGCGCTTCTTGATCATCTCCAGGAAGGTGCGCAGCAGCCACACGCCGATCTCATCGGCACGGTCATCGTCGTTGCCGTAACGGGGGAAGTCGCCCTCCACCTCAAAGCCGGTGGTGATGCCGTTCTCATCCCGGACTGCCCGAACCTTTGCGTACTTGATAGCGCTGAGGGAGTCGATCACATGAGAGAAGCCTGCAATGCCGGTGGCAAAGGTACGGCGCACGTCGGTATCGATCAGCGCCATCTCGGCTTCCTCGTAGTAGTACTTGTCGTGCATATACTGGATCAGGTTCAGCACATTGACATACAGACCTGCCAGCCAGTCCAGCATCTTGACAAACTTGGGCAGCACCTCGTCATAGTTCAGGTACTCGCTGGTAACGGGGGCATAGTTGGGGCCGCACTGCTCGTGGGACTTCTCATCCACGCCGCCGTTGATGGCGTACAGCAGGCACTTTGCCAGGTTGGCGCGAGCGCCGAAGAACTGCATCTCCTTGCCGGTCTGGGTAGCAGACACGCAGCAGCAGATGGAGTAATCATCGCCCCAAACCGGCTTCATCACATCGTCATTCTCATACTGCACAGAGCTGGTGTCGATGGACACCTTTGCAGCGTACTTCTTGAATGCCTCCGGCAGGGCGGCAGAGTACAGCACGGTGAGGTTCGGCTCCGGGGCGGGGCCCATATTCTCCAGCGTGTGGAGGAAGCGGTAGCAGTTCTTGGTGACCATGCTGCGGCCGTCCATGCCGATGCCGCCCACCTCCAGGGTAGCCCACACCGGATCGCCGGAGAACAGCTGGTTGTAGCTAGGGATACGGGCAAACTTGACCATGCGGAACTTCATGACCATGTGGTCGATCAGCTCCTGTGCCTGGCTCTCGGTCAGGATGCCCTTGTCCAGATCCCGCTGGATATAGATATCCAGGAAGGTAGAGATGCGGCCCACGCTCATGGCAGCGCCGTTCTGGGTCTTGATCGCAGCCAGGTAGCCGAAGTAGAGCCACTGGCAGGCTTCCTTGGCATCCTTTGCAGGCTGAGAGATGTCGTAGCCGTAGACGGCAGCCATCTTCTTCATATCCTTCAGGGCGTTGATCTGACGGGAGATCTCCTCCCGCAGGCGGATCACCTCATCGGTCATGGTGCCGTCGCCACAGTTCTCCAGATCCTCCTGCTTGAAGCGGATCAGTGCGTCAATGCCATACAGCGCCACACGGCGGTAGTCGCCCACGATACGGCCGCGGCCATAGGTATCCGGCAGACCGGTGATGATGTGGGTGTGGCGTGCCTTCTTCATCTCAGGGGTATAGGCATCGAACACAGCCTGGTTGTGGGTGCGGGTATAATCGGTGAAGATCTTGTGCAGCTCCTCGCTGGGCTGGTAGCCGTAGGTGGTGCAGGCCTGCTCTGCCATCTTGATGCCGCCATAGGGCATAAAGGCACGCTTCAGGGGCTTGTCGGTCTGCAGACCCACGATCTGCTCCAGATCCTTCAGCTCCTCATCAATGTAGCCGGGGCCATAAGCGGTCAGACCACTGACCACATCGGTCTCCATATCCAGCACGCCGCCCTTGGCACGCTCGGCCTTCTGCAGCTTCTGCAGTGCGCCCCACAGCTTATCGGTAGCTTCGGTAGGCCCAGCCAGGAAGCTCTCGTCTCCGTTATACGGAGTGTAGTTTTTCTGAATAAAATCCCGAACGTTGACTTCCTCTTTCCAGATGCGGCCCTCAAAGCCCTGCCATTGTTCAAAATCGATCATGGTGGAAACCTCCTTGTCCTTTGTGCAGGCTGTCCTGGGGACTCCCGCTATGGTGGATGTTAGCAAAGGCTAACTATTGTCGTATCAAAAAACCGCTTTTGCGGCTCTCTCGTGCTCCTATCAAGGGCACGCTATTATAATAGCAATGATTCCTGAAAAAAGCAAGTGACAAAACATGGGATTTTTCTGCCGGTTTTCTCTTTCATTCTATTCAAAACTTCCATCTCATAGCGAATAAGTAGGACTTATACCCCAAAATCCGCTTCTCTACTGTTTGGACTGGCAGCATCTGCCGCCCGCTGCCCTATTTCGGCAAAGATATTTTCGCCTCCCCCTTGACAAGCCCTTGCCGCCGTGATATCCTTATGGCGCGTCAGTTAGCTTTGTCTAACCGCTCCCAAGAGCATGACCATCTCTTGGGATACCCCTGTTTGTTTTCCTCCAATTTATTTCTTCCTCTCATTCCGATCTTTTCAAGAAAAACAGAGCCTGCGCAGGAGAAGGCGCAGGCTCTGTTTTTGTGTATATTTTTATCAGATCGGAATATTTTAAGCAAAATTTACTGCGCGGCTTTCGGATGCATGGCCGCAGCCCGGCGCTGTGCAAAGAAGAACCCCGCCACACTGGCGGCAAACACTGCGTAATAACTGGCGATCCGGTAGAGCATCAGGGTGGACATCACTGCGCCCTGTCCCAAAAATCCGGTAAACACCAACAGGAATGCAGCTTCCACCGAGCCCATGCCCGCCACATTGGGCAGCGCATTGGAGATAAATAAGGTCAGTGCAGCCAGCAGCTGCACCTGCCAAAAGCTCAGCTCACAAGGCAGCTGCATAAACTGGAGGCACAAATACGGCAGCGAAAACAGCAAAAACAGCTTGAATGTCTGCACCGCAAACAAAGTCAGACAGCGGCGTTTATCTTGCAGCAGATGGCGGCTCTCGGTACTCAGGGCGTCCAGCTGCCCCATCCAGGACTCCCGCCGGGCCTGCCAGACTTCGGTATCCGGCAAAATGGACAGCAAACGCCGGGCCAGTTGTTGCACCAGAGGCGACACACACAGAGCCACCAGGATCAGGATGATCCCTGCTACGATCAGATAGGCCAAGGGCAGGTACCGCAAAAGGCCGGTGGTATTATCCCTAAGCCACTGCCCCTGCACCAGCAGCAGCACGCTTGCATACAGCAGCACCGTACATTTGTGGGAAACATACTGCAGCGTAAGCAGACCTGCACCCGGTCCCACCGGCAGCCCGCACCGGTACAGATAATACATCTGCATCGGCACCGACCCTGCGCCAAATGCTGCCACATTGCCGAACACCCCGAGCCAGGAGACGTCCAGCCCGCAGCGCAGCGGATAATCCGGCATCCGGCTGCGCACCGCTATCCAGTTGCACACCCCCTCCAGCAGAGGGTGGGTCAGCCCCAGAGCCAGCACCAGCAATACCTGCCACAAGCGCAGCTGAGACAGCGCCGCACTGATCTCATCCCAGTTATCCTTAAAGACCAGCACCAGCACGCCGGTCAGCGCCAGCAGGATCAGCACGGAAAGCAGCGTTTTTTTGCGGGACGGTGCTGCAGAGGAAGGGGTGGATTGCATAGACGATAGGATCTCCTTTCAGCAAAATAATGCCATTGCTTGCAGTATATCATACCAAAGTCGTTTTTTTATGAACATGAACCAAATTTTTTTGTTCATTTTGGGAGGAATGATAAGTCGCCTTCTCCATTTTGTAGAATAAGGCGTTCTTTTTCCTTTTCAGCAAGATAGTTTCTCTTTGGCAAGGGCTTACCCCAGCGATGCTTCTTCCATTAAGGTTTTGGCGGAGACGAGAAGTGCTGTGTTCCTGCTTTTTGCAGCTTCTTAGTTTTACGCTACAAGCAGGACGTTCCGCTGGGCCAGAGGATGGATCAACCCTCTCCGTCACGGCTTCGCCGTGCCACCTCTCCCGAAAGGGAGAGGCTTTGGCAAAGGCGGAACGTTTACCGCTTATCGGCTGACTTCTTCTGCCATTGACTAGTGAGGACGAGAGTTACCCTTTTTGCCAAGGGCTCTCCCCCTCGGGAGAGCTGTCGCCGTAGGCGACGGAAGGGGTTCGTCCGCCCTCTCTGCCAGGGCCCAAAAACCACCGCTTATAATTCAACTTTTCTATTATTGACTGAGCGGACCTCAAAAAAATTGGCTGGTGAATCTTCACCAGCCGTGTAAAAAGCATTTTAACTTATTCCGTCAGTTCCTGCACCAAGCGGGTAAGGTTTTCCACAAACGCCGCATTGGAATACTGCTGCTCATAAAGGCGGCGGCAGGCGGGCGCCATTGCAGCCAACTGCTCCGGATGGGTGATCGCCTGCTCCAACGCCGCAGCCAGCTGCGCCGGGTCATCCTCCCGGTACACAAACCCATCTACGCCCTCTGTCACCAGGCCCGCCGTGCCGGTGTGCTCCGACACGATCGAGGGCTTGCCAAAGATCAATCCCTCGGTCACAAAGGTGGGCATCGGGTCATCCCGAGAGCTGCACACCACACAGGCACACTGCTGCATCAAAGACTTGATCTCGTCCCGGGTCAGCCGCTTGCGGTAAAACACCGTCTGCGGCATATCATCGGTCAGCTCCCGCACTGCGTCCATCATCCGGGGATCTGCCGCCTTGCCCACAAACAGGAACGCTGCCTGCTCCCGCACTGCGTCCGGCAGCAGCCGGATGGCCTTGCAGAGAATATCCTGTCCCTTGCGCAGCTCAAACGAACCCACCGTCACAAACAGCGGCCGTCCCCCGGTATAGCTCAGATCATAGTGTGCAAACTGCTCCTGTGCATAGTCCGGCAGGCCGTAGATCAGCTGATCAATGTCAAAATCCGGCCGGACCGAGTGCATAGCCGCCGCCGCATGGCTGCCCACTGCACAGAGCCGCACATTGGGGCTCAGCTTGCGGGGGATCTGATGGGTCA
>OJRF01000136.1_pt1 | contig 41007 bp, 58 predicted proteins | sample 1599141 | NCBI WGS metagenome assembly OJRF01 (sample SAMN03922529, study PRJEB24848) | human gut metagenome | isolation source: stool sample | host: Homo sapiens | place: Germany | collected 2010-05 | reverse complement strand
TCGAGCTCAACATCATCGGCTACATCATCGACCAAGACCCCGGCAGCATCCTCTATGTGCACCCGACCATCGACGACGCCAGAAAGTTCAGCCGGTTGCGCGTCGCCCCCATGATCCGGGACAGCAAGCCCCTGAAGGCAAAGGTGCACGATGTCAAAGCCAAGGACAGCGGCAACACCATCCTCCAGAAGTCTTTCCCGGGCGGTATGCTCACGCTGACCGGCTCCAACAGCGCCTCGGCGCTGGCATCCACCCCCGCCCGCTACATCATCGGCGACGAGCGTGACCGCTGGGCCACGAGCGCCGGCACCGAGGGCGACCCGTGGGCGCTGGCCGAGGCCCGTCAGGCGACCTTTTACAACGCCAAGGCCGTCGAGGTCTCGACCCCGACCATCAAGGGCGCCAGCAACATCGAGACCAGTTTCTACCAAGGCACACAGGAACGCTGGTGCCACCGCTGCCCCGAGTGCGGCGAGTACAGCGAGATCGTGTTCGACGCCATCCACTTCGAGCCCGAGGCCAAGCGCGTGCGCGGCAAAAAGGTCTGGAGCCTGAAGGGCGGCGTCTCGTGGGCCTGTCCTGCCTGCGGCTGCCTGATCTCCGAGGAGACCATGCGCCGGCAGCCGGCCAAGTGGATCGCAGAAAACCCTGACGCCTACAAGAAGGGCGTCCGCTCGTTCTGGCTCAACGCCTTCAGCTCTCCGTGGACACCGTGGGAGAAGATCGTCCTCAAGTTCCTCGACGCCAAGAACGACCCGCAGCGGCTCAAGGTGGTCTACAACACCCTGCTCGGCCAGCTATGGGAGGATCGCGGCGACCTCGAGGACGAGGACACCATGCTCGCCCGCCGCGAGGACTACGGCACCCGCCCGGACGGCACTCCCGTGGAGCTGCCCGACGGCGTGCTGGTGCTCACCTGCGGCGTGGACACGCAGGACAACCGCCTCGAGTATGAGGTCGTCGGCCACGGCAAGTACGGCGAAAACTGGGGCATAGTCAAGGGCTACATCATGGGCCGGCCGGACACCCCCGAGGTCTGGCAGCGGCTCGACGATGTCATCGACCATGTCTACAAGTTCAAGAACGGCCGGGGCCTGAAGATCTCCATCACCTGCGTCGACTCCGGCGGCCACTTCACCCAAGAGGTGTACGAGGCGTGCCGGGCCCGACAGGGCAAGCGCGTGTTTGCCATCAAGGGCAAGGGAGGCGACGGGATCCCCTACGTCTCCCCGCCGACCAAGGTGCCGATCCGGGACAACAAGAAGATCACCTGCTGGCTCTACACCATCGGCGTCGACGCCGGCAAAGCGGCCATCATGGCCGGCCTGAAGGTGCAGGAGCCCGGCCCGAAATATTCCCATTTCAACCGGCACCCCGACGCCGGCTACGACCTCAACTACTTCAACGGCCTGCTCTCCGAGAAGCTGGTGCTCACCAGCACCCGGCGGGGCGACCGCTGGGCGTGGGAGAAGCTGCCCGGCCACAACCGCAACGAGGCTCTCGACTGCCGGGACTACGCCAACGCCGGCCTCAAGATCATCAACCCCGACATGGACGCCGTCGAGCGCCGCCTGCGCGGCCTCGAGGAACAGCCAAAACCGGCGCCGCAGCGACGGGCGCGCACCAAGCGCAGCAGCTCCAGCGCCTTCGACGACTGGTAAGGAGGACACGACCACATGAAAACACGCAAGACCATCGAGATCGAGCTCGCCGGCAAGCGGGAACGGCTCGAGCTCTACCTGAAGCGGGAGGCCGAAATGCTGAGCGGCGGCGTGCAGAGCTACGGCATCGGATCCCGCAACCTGTCCCGCTACAACACCGATCTCGCCGCCGTCCGGGCGGCCATCAAGGAGCTCGAGGACGACATCGCAGCCCTCGAGGCCCTGCTCAACGGGCAGCGCCCCCGCAAAGCCGTGGGCGTCGTCCCCCGTGACTGGTGAAAGAAGCCCCGAAAGGGGCTTTTTTCATAGGCTGACGCCGGGAGTTTTCGCTCCTTTTCTCCCGGCGCCGGCCATTTTTACCCGAAGGAGGTGAGCACCATCAGCAGACGAAAGAACAGAAGCCGACCGCAGAGCGGCCGGCAGAGCCCCCGCCCCGTGAACAAGGGCTACGGCGACGCCGGCGCGAGCTGGCACAAGAGGTCGACCAAGGGCTTCAGGGCCTTCAGCGGCAGCCCCAAGGAGGACATCGACGCCCACAACTGGACGCTCCGACAGAGAGCCCGGATGCTCTACATGGCCGCACCCATCGCCACCTCGGCCATCCGCACTAACCGTACAAACGTGGTCGGCATCGGGCTCCAGCTCAAGAGCCGGATCGACCGGGAGGCGCTCGGCATGACGCAGGAGGCCGCAGACGCATGGCAGGCGCAGGCAGAGCGCGAGTTCAGCCTGTGGGCCAACAATAAAAGGGCGTGCGACGCCACCGGCGTCAATAACTTCGCAGCCATGCAGCAGCTCGCCCTCGCCTCGTGGCTGGTCAGCGGCGACGTGTTCGCAGTCGTCAAGCAGTACGACCCGACGCCCCTCATGCCCTACTCGCTGCGCATCCACCTGATCGAGGCCGACCGCGTGGCAACCCCGACGAGCTCCGGCATCGTCACCCCCATGCTGCTGACCACCGGCAAGGCGGCCAACGGCAACACCATCTTCGACGGCGTCGAGGTGGACGGCAACGGCCAGATCGTCGCCTACCACATCCGCAGCACCTACCCCTTCGAGCTGGGTGCAGCGGCGACCAAGTGGGCCCGCGTGGAAGCATACGGCCGGCGCACAGGGCTCCCGAACATCCTGCACATCATGGAGAGCGAGCGCCCGGATCAGTACAGAGGCGTCAGCTACCTCGCGCAGGTCATCGAGCCCCTGCTTCAGCTCCGGCGCTACACCGAGAGCGAGCTGACCGCGGCCGTCGTGGAGAGCTTTTTCACGGCCTTCATCAAGACCGAGGCCGGCGCCGGCGACAACCCGTTCAACGAGGTGGGGAGCAGCCTGCCGGAAGTGAGCCGGGATCCCAACGAGTACGAGATGGGCCCGGGGCAGATCAACATCATGGAGCCCGGCGAGGATGTCACCTTTGCCGACCCGAAGCGACCGGCCAGCGGCTTCGACAGCTTCCTGCGCGCCATCTGCGAGCAGGTGGGCGCAGCCCTCGAGATCCCGGCCGACCTGCTCCTCAAGGCGTTCAACAGCTCGTACAGCGCCAGCCGCGCCGCCCTGCTGGAAGCGTGGAAAGCCTTCCGCATGAGGCGCAAGTGGTTTGTCGATGACTTCTGCACCCCCATCTATGAGATCTTCATCGCCGAGGCCGTGGCCCGCGGACGCATCAGCGCCCCGGGCTTTTTCGCTGACCCGGCAACCCGGGCGGCCTACCTCGGCGCCGAGTGGATCGGCCCCTCGCAGGGGCAGCTCGACCCGACCAAGGAGATCACGGCCGAGATCCTCGCCATCGGCGAGGGCATTACCACCCGCGAGCAGGCCACGATCCGGCTCAACGGCGGCCAGTGGGACGCCAACATCGACCAGCTCGCCCGGGAAAACGAGAAGCTGCGGGCGGCTCAGGGAGACACCGGCAGCACCGGCGACTCCGGCGGCACCTCAGTGGCCGGCACATCCCTCTCGGCTGCCGTGCGGCGCGCTGCCATCGTCGCCGAGGTGGAAAAGACCATCAAGGAAGGAGACAAGGACAAGCATGAAAACGAGTAACACCCCGCGCCTGTGCGCCGGGCCGCAGGTCGTCCAGCAGACGCCGACGAAGTTCTGGAACATCGCCAGCGTCGGCGAGGACTCGGGCGAGATCGTCCTCTATGGCGATGTCGTCGCCCGTCAGCCTGTGGACTGGTGGACGGGTGAGCCCGAGCCCGGCCTCTATATCGCTCCCGAGAGCTTCATGGAGGATCTCGCGGCCGTCAAGGGCAAGAGCAACATCACCATCAAGATCAACAGCACCGGCGGCGACCTCTACACCGGCATCGCCATCCACAACGCCATCAAGGGCCTGAGCGGCCACAAGGTCGTCATCGTGGAGGGCATCGCGGCCAGCGCGGCCAGCGTCATCGCCTGCGCCGGCGACGAGGTGCAGGTCTACCCCGGCAGCATGGTCATGATCCACGGCGTCGCGGGCCTGCTGATGGACTACTACACCCTCGCAGACCTGAAGAAGCTCCAGAAGGACTTCGACGCCAGTGAGCGGGCCATCGCGGAGATCTACCACGCCAAGACCGGGATCGCGGTCGAGCAGCTCCGCACCATGATGACCCGCGAGACATGGATGGTCGGGCAGGAAGCCATCGACAACGGCTTCGCCGACACCCTGCTCGAGGGCGACGGCCCCGATGTCAGCGTGAGCGCCGACAAGCAGGTGCTCCTCGTGGCCGGCATCCGGCACAACATCAAGGGGCTGCACAATGTCCCGAGCACGATCCGCATCAACAGCATCCACGCCGCCCCTGCGGCTGGAAATAAGCCGACCGGAAACGGCGGCAAAAACAGAAAGGATGATAAGCCCATGACTCTCGAGGAAATGAGAGCGCAGCACCCCGACCTCGTCGCTCAGATCGAGCAGCAGGCCGCCGCAAATGCCGTAACGCAGGAGCGGGCCCGCATCGAGGCCATCGACAGCATCGCCGCAAGTGTGGGCGACGCTCAGCTCGTCAGGGACGCCAAGTTCGGCGAGAACGCCTGCACCGCTGAGCAGCTCGCACTCAAGGCCATGCAGAAGCAGGCGGCCCTCGGCGCCAAGCACCTGAAGGACGCCGCCACCGACAATGCTGACTCCGGCGCGGCCGATGTCGGAGCCGCCCCCAATGGAGGCGAGGAAGGCAGCGAGACCGACGACAAGGCCAAGGTCGACGCCATCGTCGGCATCTACAACACCACCAAGAACGGAGGTAAGAAGTAATGAGCAAGAGACTGGATGAAAACCTCGGCACCGTCGGCTATGACGGGCTGATCGTCACAAATGAGCCTGTTGCGGACGTTGTGACCGTGACCCTCGCCGCATCTCAGGGCGTACTCGCTCGCGGCACTGTCATCACCGGCACCGCCGGCGGTGAGATGTCCGCGGCCGCTGCGGCCCTCGTGGCGACCAACGCGGTCTATATTCTCGCAGACGAGACCGACACCGGCACCGGCGCCGCTGTCACCGCCACGGCATACCGCACCGGGCACTTCGCCCGGAACAAGCTGTCCACCGACGGCTCCTACACCCTCGTCGCAGCCGACGAGGAGATCATGCGCAACGCCGGCATCCTGCTGAGCGACGCGCTGGACTACTAAGAGAAGGAGGACAAGATCATGCCTTTTAACTTCTACGACACCCACACGCTGCTCATGGCCGTCCAGCAGCTCATCCCTGCGACGACCTTCCTGCGTGACAGATACTTCCCGACCAACGACGCGACCGACATCTTCGCCACCGAGGATGTGCTGGTGGAGTACCGCGACGGCACCCGCAAGCTCGCACCCTTCGTGGCCCCCCGCAAGGGAGGCGTCACCATCCTGCGCAAGGGCTACACCATGGAGCGTTATACCCCGCCCTTCGTGGCTCCCCGTCGCACCCTGACCCTCGACGAGCTGCGCAAGCGCGGCTTTGGTGAGGCCCTGTACTCTCAGCTCGGCTCGGAGATGTGTATAAGAGACAGCCCCTGAGCAGCGCCAGCAGGTGCTCATCATGCGTGACGCTGACGAGCTGGGCGACCTCATTACCAACCGTGAGGAGGCCATGGCCGCCGAGACCATGCTGACCAACGGCTGCATCATGAAGCACATCGCCGACGACGCCGACAAGAGCGACGAGATGGAGATCCGCTTCTACTCCGAGGGCACCAACCCCGCCACCTACACCCCGACGATCAAGTGGGACGCAGAAGGCGCCAAGATCCGCGCCGACCTCGGCGCAATGGCTCGTATGCTGACCCGCCGCGGCCTGCGCGCCGCTGACCTCGTATGCTCCCCCGACGTGGCCGACGTCATCGTCGAGGATCCCGACATCAAGGAAATGCTCGACAACCGCCGCTATGAGCTGGGCTCCGTCGCCCCCGAGGAGCTGGCACCCGGCGCGTCCATTATGGCCCGCCTGAACATCAACGGCCGCATCATCAGCGTGATCTCCTACGACGAGACCTACACCGACGACGACGGCAACGATCAGCTCTACATCCCGAGCGGCAAGTGCATCCTCACCGCCCCCGCTGCTGGCCGTACCTGCTACGGCGCCGTCTCTCAGGTGGAGCAGGCCGACGGCGAGTTCCACACCTACGCCGGCCGCCGCGTGCCGAAGTATGTGTCCAGCGCCGAGGGTAACACCCGCACGCTGACCATCTCCAGCCGCCCGCTGCTGATCCCTAACAACAAAAACCCGTGGATCGTTGCCGACGTACTGGGGGAATAACGCCCCCTGTTGACACCGCTGCGGTCGGCAGGGGGACGGTCGGCGCAGCCATTGTAGGAAAGGAGTGACAAACATGGCTTACACACCTACCGAGTGGAAAGACGGCGACATCATCACCGCCGAAAGACTGAACAAGCTCGAGGCCGGCGTGCAAAACGAGCAGGTCGGGCCGCAAGGCCCCAAGGGAGACACCGGGGCAACCGGCCCCCAAGGCCCCAAGGGAGACACCGGAGAAACCGGCCCGCAGGGCCCCAAGGGGGACACCGGCGAAACTGGCCCGCAGGGCCCCGTCGGAGCGGATGGTGCCAAAGGCGATACCGGGGCAACCGGGCCCGCTGGAGCAGACGGGAAGTCTGTTAAGAGCATCACCCTCACCGCAGACAGCACCGGGAAAGTGACCGGCGGCACGGCCACGCTGACGGACGACTCCACTGTGCCGATCACCGTGACAACCGCCACCGCCTAAGACCAAGGAAAGGAGCACGAATATGATCCAGATCATCGCGGGCACCTTCGGCTATTACAACGGCCGCAAGGTCGTCCCCATCACTAACGCGGACGGGCCTCAGAAGTTCGACCCCGAGCTCGAGGCCCGTGTGCGGGAGCCCGGGGCGACATCTGAGACCGACGGCACGCCTGCCGCTCCCGAGTACGACGAGGACATGAAGCTCGACGAGCTGAAGGAAGTGGCGACCGCCTACGGCGTGGACGCCTCTGCCATGCGCAAGAAGGCTGACATCATCGACGCCATCGAGAAGGCGAAGGCGGCAGCCGACGACGGCCAGAATGGCGACGACCAAAACGGCGACGACGAGAAGCCCCCCGAGATCGGCGCCGCAGATCCCGTCTAATGGCTTTCGATTTCAAGAAAATGGTCGCTGACGACCGCCGCCTCGTGTTTCTCAACCTCGCCGAGTTCGGTGAGGAGCACAAGGTCGACGGCAAGACCATCACCGTCGTGCTGGATGACAACGCCCTGAAAGAACGCCAAGGGGGGCAAGAGCTGGGCGTGGCAGAGTCGTCCCTCATGCTGTATGCAGCAGTCGAGGATCTGCCGCCCCGGCGCCCGGCGGGCGAAGGGCTCAACATCGACGGCCGCGAGTATATCGTCAACGACTGGAGCGAGGACATGGGCGTCGCCACCATCGCACTCGGCCAGACCGTGACCATGTAAAGGAGGTGCAGCCGTGTCCATAGTCAACAGCATCGAGACCGTCCGGGAGTGGCTGGACTCCACCGTCTGCCCGATGGTGCAGCTCAAGCTCCCCGACGACAGCGCGACCGACGCCTCCTACCCCTACAAGCTGGTCAACCCGACCGCGTTCTCGCTTTTCGTCCCGTCGAAGGACAGATTGCCCCCAAAGGTGCCGGCTCCCATCCCCTCGGTCTGCGTGCAGATCGTGGAGGGCACCGACAGCCTGACCATGAGCTCGAGGAGCATCAAGATCCGGCTCTGCTTCTCTGCGTGGGATCCCGGCTACCACGGGCGCGACATCTTCAAACCGAAAAACGACGGCAGCGGCGCATACGTCCAGTGGCAAAACGAGGAGGCCGCGGCCTTCTTCGAGAAAAACGGCGAGGGCTGGCGCGACGCATGGAATTTTGTGGACACGGCCCTCCGCATGATCGAGAACGCCGAGTACATCGGCTCGCTGCGCGTCATGAAGGAGGACGGCATCACCTTCGGCCCTGTCTCTGAGCAGGACGCCGTCCCGGACTTCTACCCCTACTGGTTCGCGTGGGTGGAGTTTTCTGCCGAGGAGCCCCTGATACGCACGCCGAAGGACTACCAACACCTGCTTTAAGGGCAGCCGGCCGGCTGCTCTAATTTTATGCAAAGGAGGAAAAGCAGATGGCAAATGAATACCTCTACGGCGCATACGGCCACATGGGTGAAACTGTGGCACAGAGCGCCGTACAGGCGGGCACCACGCCGGTCTATATCGGCACGGCACCCGTCAACCTCGTGCGCGGCTTCGCAGACGCCGGCGTCATCAACGAGCCGATCAAGCTCAGCAACATGATCGACGCGCAGCGCAAGCTCGGCTATGCGGCCGACTGGGGCACCTTTACGCTCTGCGAGGTCATGAACGCGCACTTCAACAACACCCTCGGGAACATCGGCCCCATCTACGTCATCAACGTCCTCGACCCGTCTGCGGGCAAGCACCGCAAGGCGACCGAGACCACCCAGCAGCTTTCTTTCACGGGCGGCCGGGCCGAGTTTGCGAGCTCCACCATCATCCTCGACACCATGACCATCGCCAAGAGCGTTGGCGGCGACTACGCCGAGGGCACCGACTACGCTGTGGACTATAACTTCACCAAGGGCACCGTCATCATCACCAGCCTGATCGCGGACTCCCCGCTCACCGGCACCCTGACGGCCAGCTTCTACGAGGTGGACGACAGCGCCATCGAGGACGACGACATCATCGGCGGCGTGACGGCCGGCGGCGAGTACAGCGGCCTGAGTTCCATCGCGCTGCTCTACCCCGAGCAGTTCGCGGTCTGCAACCTGATTGCCGCCCCCGGATGGAGCCATAGCCCGGCGGTCTACAACGCTATGCTCACCGCGAGCCAGAAGATCAACGGCCACTGGGACGCCTTCGTCGTGGCTGATCTGCCCCTTGTGAGCGGATCCTCTGCGGTCGGGCAGGCCGAGGTCGACGAGGCGCAGGTCGGTGCCACGGCGGTCGACACCATCGAGAAGGCCATCGCGTGGAAGAAAAGCAACGCCTTCGACAACGAGAGATCCAAGGTCTACTGGCCGCAGGGCATCGACAACCTCGGCAACGTCTACCATCTGAGCACGCTGGCCGTGGTCGAGCTCATGCGGGCCGACTTCAGCCACAACAGCGTGCCGATGGAGACCTGCGGCAACAAGGCGATCCCCATCATCAAGCAGTATTTTGGGGCCAACGCCACCAACCGCGGCTTCAGCCAGCAGGAGGGCAAGGAGCTGACGCAGAACGGCATCAGCACGGCCGTCGCATGGGGCGGCGAGTGGGTGCTGTGGGGCGACCACACCGCCGCCTACACCTACGGCGCCGACGTGGATCCCCGGGCGATCTTCGACGTGTCCATGCGTATGCTCATGCACATCACCAACGACTTCCAGAGGGAGTGGAGCCCGCGCATCGACGAGCCCATGACCCGGGCGCTCAAGGACGAGATCATCAACCGCGAGCAGGAGAAGCTCGACGGGTATGTCAGCATGGGCGCGCTGCTGGGAGAAGCTCGACGGGTATGTCAGCATGGGCGCGCTGCTGGGCGAGCCGCGGATCGTGTTCCTCGAGAGCGAGAACAGCACCACCGACATCATGAACGGCGACTTCCGCTGGGACATCGCCGTCACCCCGACCCCGCCCCTCAAGTCTGCGAGCGTGTACGTCGCATACACCGACGCCGGCTTCTCTGTCTACTACGAAGGAGGTGACGAGTAATGGCAAATCTGTGGCTTGACCTGAAGGGCCCCGTCCTCGCCGACACCGTGTACATCAACGGCGTCCTCGTCGCCAAGGACGTGACCATCACCCTGCCGGCCGTCACCCATGTGACCGCCGATTATAAGGCGATGGGCACCTACACCGCACCCATGACCGGCCAGATCGAAGGCATGGAGGCCGCCATCACCAAGATCGGCATCGACAAGGGACTGCGCTCCATGGTGCAGCTCGAGAGCAAGACGCTGGAGGTCAGATGGGCGCAGGATGTCAAGTACGCCGACGGCTCCACCAAGACTGAAGGCTGCAAGGCGTTCATGCGCTGCGTCCCGAAGCTGATCCCGGGCCTGTCCGTGGATCCGGGCAACCCTTCGGAGAACGAGGTCACGCTGGCCGTGAGCCGCTATCAGGTTTTCGTCGCCGGAGAGGAGTTCTGCCTGATCGACCAGCTCAACACCATCATGCGCATCGGCGGCGTGGACTACGTCAAAGACCTGCGCAGCGTGCTGTAACAACAGATGGGCGCCGCCCAAGGTGGGCGGCGTCCCTCTTTTTATCAACGAAAGGAGACAACGACCATGGAAAAGCTGACACTCAGCAACCCCATCACCATCAACGGCAAGAAGGTCGTGTATAAGAGACAGACCCTGACCTATGACACCGGCGCGATCACCGTGGGAATGTTCGCCGAGGCCGAGGCGCTGAAACTGCGCGCCACCACCCACAAGGCCGGCGGCAGCGCCGGCGCCACCGAGCTCGACTACTCCATGCACCTCTACCTCGCTATGATGGCGATCACCGCCGTCAACCCCGACATCGACATCGCTGACCTCGAGCGCATCAGCGGGCCCGATGTCATGGAGCTGGTGAGGATCGGCCGAAATTTTACCACAACGAGGTCGGCGGCACCCTCAGAGCAAAGCGGCTCGGAGAGCTCACTCGAGACTACTCCCGAGCCTTCCACATCTCAGTCGGAGAGCTCCGACGGGAACGCCTGACCGACTTCCTGCTCGAATACTACGAAGCGGCCGAGGAGGCGAAAAAGCAGCGGGCCAAGATCCCGAAGCCGAGGATCCCCCACATCCGGCCGCATAGGAGGAGGTGACGCCAGTGGCCAAAAATAAAATGCTGCAAGCCGTCGTAAGTCTCGCCGGCACCATTGACCCGTCACTCGGCAAGGCGCTGGACGATGTCACCGGCAAGCTGGAAAACGTCAACTGGAAAGCCGTGGCCGTCGGCGGCGCTGTGGGCGGCATCGCAGTCGCAACGGGCAAGGCGGTCGTGGAGGCCGGGAAGTATCTGGCCGACCTCGGCAACGAGTACAACACGGCCATCAATCAGCTCTCGGCAGCAACCGGGGCGACCGGCGACGAGCTGGACGCGCTCGGTGAAAGCGTCAAGAACATCTACGCCCAAGGGCTCGGCGATGACTTCGCCGACGTGGCCAACGGTCTGGCTGCAACGCAGCAGGCCAGCGACCTGACCGGCGAAGCCCTGGAGCGAGCAACCGCCGCCGGCTTCAACCTGCGGGACGTGTTCGACTACGATGTCAGCGAGAGCGCCCGGGCAGCGTCGGCCCTGATGAAAAACTTCGGCATCGACGCCGAGGAAGCCTACGGCCTGATCGCCGTGGGCGCGCAGAACGGCGCAGACAAAAACGGCGACCTGCTGGACACCCTGAACGAGTACAGCCCGCAGTTTGCGGCCCTCGGCCTCAGCGCCGACCAGTTCATCGGCACCCTCGTGGAGGGCGCTGACGCCGGCCTGTTCTCTATCGACAAGGTCGGCGACGCCGTCAAGGAGTTCAACATCAGAGCGAAGGACGGCAGCGACACAAGCCGGGAAGCCTTCGAGAGCCTCGGCCTCAACGCCGACAAAATGTTCGCAGCCTTCGCCGCAGGTGGAGACACCGCGGAGGCCGCGTTCTTCGACACCGTCGAGGCCCTCAACAGCATGGACGACCCCCTCGCCCGAAACGCGGCCGGCGTGGCCCTGTTCGGCACACAGTTCGAGGATCTGGAGGCCGGCGTGCTGCCGGTGCTGGCGAGCATCGAGACCGCAGCCTACGACGGCGCGGCCGCTCTCCAGCAGATCAACGACGTGAAGTACAACGACCTCGGCAGCGCCTTCGAGGCGATCAAGAGGTCGGCCGAGGTCTCGCTGCTGCCGATGGCGTCCATGATCGCCAACACCCTGACGGCTCTGGCGCCGATCCTGCGGGAGACCTTCGAGGCCATCGCCCCCGTCATCACGGAAACGCTCAACGCTTGTATGCCGTTTGTGCAGGCCATTCTCCCGCCCATCGTGAGCATCCTGACCTCAATCCTGCCAATGCTGACGCAGATCATCTCGACGATCCTGCCCGTCCTGACCAGCCTGATCTCGGCCCTGCTGCCTGTCATCACCCCGCTGCTCGAGGTCGCGCTTCAGATCGTCAACAGCGTCATCATGCCCCTCGTGCCCCCTCTCATGCAGATCGTCGAGGCGCTGCTGCCGCCCCTGATGTCGCTGCTCAATGCCATCATGCCGATCCTGAGCCCCCTGCTGGGGCTGCTTCAGCCCATCGCGTCGGTGCTCGGCACCATCGCCAGCGTCATCGGCAAGATCGTGAGCTTCGGCGAGGGCGTCATCAACAGCATCGCCGGCCTGTTCGGCGGCGGCGGTGGCGGCGGGGCTTCCGGCTTCGCAACCGGCGGCTTCACGAGCGGCCCGTCCATCGCGGGCGAGGATCCGCGCTACCCGACCGAGGCCGTTATCAGCTTCAACCCTGCATATAGGGCGCAAAACCTGTCCTACTGGGCCCGCGCCGGCGAAATGCTCGGCGCCATGGACGAGGGCAGCTATGAGCCCATCAGCTCCGGCTCGGGCACGTCCGTGGTCTACGACCTGAGCGGCCTGTCCTTCAGCCCCACGATCAAGGTCGACGGCAACACCGACGAGGACGCCCTGATCCGAAAGCTGCGGGATCTGGAGCCGGAGTTCATCGACTTCATCCTCGAAGCACTCGCAAGAAGGGAGGGCGGCGCCTATGTCACAGCGGATAGTCGGCTATATTGATTACACCGCGCAGGGCGGCGACACCTTCGACAGCATCGCGCTGGCAGCCTATAACGAGGAGCGGATGGCGAGCACCATCATCGACGCCAACCGCGACCTCTGCGACGTGCTGATCTTCGAGGGCGGCGAGGCCGTGCGGATCCCAATCGTCGAGACTGTGGAGACGCCCGACACCCTGCCGCCGTGGAGGAGGTGAGCCTGCCCTGTGAAAATCATCTACGAGGGGACGGACATCTACCCCGAAATCAGCGTCCACCGCTGCTACCACGATATGTACGCAGACAAGCAGAGCGACGAGCTGCTGCTCAAGCTCAACGACACCCGGGAGCTGTGGGACAGGTGGAGCCCCAAGAAGGGCGACACCATCGCCGTCGAGGACGGCGCCGCCAAGACGGGCAAGATGTTCGTCGAGAGCGTCGTCCCCGAGTCCGGCCTCATAACCCTGCGGGCCTACTCGGCCCCGCAATCCACCAAGGACAAGAGGAGCAAGTCGTGGGAAAGGGTCAAGTTCCTGCAACTGATCCAAGAGATCGCCGGCCGGCACGGCCTCACGGTCGAGACCTACGGCATCACCGACCAGACCTACGACTACGTCGAGCAGAACAACCTCCCCGACTTCGCTTTTCTTCAGGCACGCTGCACCCTCGAGGGCGCGGCTTTTTTAGTCTATGACGGCAAGCTGGTCGTCTACGACGAGGCATACATGGAGGGCCAGCAGCCCGTCGACACCATCACCATCACGCCGGCCAACGACTTCGAGTACCGGGACGAGGGCGCCTACGCCTACGGCTCGGCCGAGGCCGTCAACGGCGGCCTGACCGGCACCTTCTCGGCGCCGGCCGGGGGCGACAAGGTGCTGCGCAAGATCCTCCCCTTCCGCATGACTGACCAAGCAGAGGCCGACCGCTTCGCCAAGGGCCTGCTCCGGGACGCCAACAAAGAGGCGACCGTCGCAACGCTCTGGACGGGGACGCTGCTGCGCGAGTACGCGGCGGGCTCCGTGGTGACGCTCTCCACCGAGGGCGTCGCCTCGTGGGACGGCACGGCCTTCGTGAGCCGGATCCGGCACGACTACGTCAAGACACGGAGCAAGCTCTATCTGCGCAAGCCTCTGGAGGGATATTGACCATGCCAAACAGCAACACCCAAATGATCCAAAAGGGCAAGATCTCGAGCATCGAGGGCGAGCCCGACAGAAACGGCGACAAGACCACGGCCCGGGTGCTCCCGAGCACCGCCGACAGCCTCGTCACGAGGCCGCTGACGATCCCGTGGTATCTGCGCGGGGACATGGGAAACCTGAGCCCCGGCGTCGAAGTCGCCTACGCTATGTTCGAGGACGGCACCGGCCTGATCCTCTCCCGCATGGACGGGGAGTGGCCCGGCATCGTCCCCGGCGACATCACCATCAAGAAGGGCGCGCTCACCGTGCAGGACAAGGGCGTCAGCGTACCGTCGGCCGATGTCACGGCCAGCGGCATCAGCCTGAACAGCCACACCCACACCGCACCGCACGGAGAGACAACCGGCCCGCACTAAGAAAGGAGGCCGAGCATCATGTCCGTCATGGCATCGTGGAACGGCAAGACATGGGGCGTCTCCCCCGAGCGGATCGCCGCCCTGAATGGCGTCTCGGCCAGCGTGGAGCTGGACACCGAGAACAGCGACGACAAGGCGGGATCCCCGGCCACCAAGACCAAGGCGCTCAAGCTCCAGAGCATGAGCTTCGACTTCGATCTCGGCGTCGCCGTGGGCTGCGATGTCCGCGGCGAGTACGAGTCGTGGACGGCGCTGGTGGGCCAGTACGCCCCCTTCTACCTCGGCGGCACGCGCTTCGGCCCGGCCAACCTTCAGCTCACTGGCGTGAGCCTCGGCGACACGACGGTCGACAACTTCGGCCGGATCCTCAAGGGCAAGATCACCATCAACCTGACGGAGTTCGCCGAGGAGGCCAGCAGCAAGAAGGCGACCGCCGGCAGCTCCAACGGGGGCAGCTCGTCCCCGGCCGGAGTCTCCACCGGCGTCGGCCCGCGCCTGAGTGCCATCACCGTCGGCGCATCCAGCAGCGACAAAGCTGCAAAGAAACCCAACAACACCCAACTGACCTAAAGCGAGGTGATCCCATGAAAGCAAGCGGCAACGCAGCGCCCGAGACCTGCGTGCAAAACCTCCTAAAGACCATCCGCGGCGAGGTGCCATACGAGCGCATCAAGGGGATCGACCGCACCCTGATCGACAAGCCGAGCGGGACGGCTGCCAACGATCTGGCCGCCGACGTGGAGTTCGTCGTGGAAACCTACGAGCCCCGCGTGCGCCTGAGCTCGTCCGATCTGGTCGCTCTGGTCGCGCAGACCGGCGACTTCGAGCTGCGGGCCAGCATTGACAACAACACACTCTGAAGGAGGTGAACAGCATGAGCGACGAGACCAACACCTACGGCGACGACATCCACCTCACCACCACCGACGCGACGACCATCTACAACACCATGATCGCTGCGCTCGAAAAGGGCGCCGGCGAGCCTCTGTACCCCGGCGACGAGCGCCGGATCTTCGGCGAGGGGCTCGTGGCCGTGTTCGTCGCCCTCTACAACAGCCTCGACGACACCGGGCGGCAGACCCTTCTCCGCTATGCGCGGGGCGAGGTGCTGGACGCCATTGGCGAGCGGCTGGATGTCCACCGGCTGGAAGGATCCCCGGCAAAGACGACCATGCGCTTCTCCGTGAGCACGCCGCAGCCCAACAACATCATCATCCCGAAGTGGACGAAGGTGACGCCGGACAGCGACCACTACTTTGCCACCGACGAGATCGCCGTCCTTCAGGCCGGCGCCTACTCCGTGGAGATCCCGACCTCGGCCGTCAGCAACGGAACCGAGTACAACGGGTATGCCCCGGGCACCATCACCACCATCGTCGACCTGATCCCCTACATCGAGAGCGTCACCAACATCACGGCGACGGCCGGCGGCGACGACGGCGAGACAGGCCCTACACCGAGGAAGGCGACAACCGGCTGCGCGAGCGCATCCGACTGGCGCCGGCGTCCCGGTCTACGGCCGGGCCGGAACAGGCTTACATCTACTGGGCCATGACGGCCGACAGCTCCATCATCGACGCCCGGGCCGTCAGCGAGACGGAAACCATCAACCGCACCCTCACGGTCTACGACGGCCACGCCTTCATCGGCGGCGGCCGGCTGCTGCCGGACACCCTGATCGTCAAGGAGCACGGGGAGAGCACGGCCGGCGTGGAGGACACCGACTACACTGTGGACTACACCGACGACCTGCTGACCATCGAGCTCAAGGGCGCCCTCGCGGACGCCACGAGCCTCGACATCACCATCACCCGCACCCTCGAGGGCTGCGTCAAGATCGTCCCCCTGCTGGAAGGCGGCGCCGTCCCCGACGAGAGCATCCTCGAGAAGGTGCTGGAGGCGTGCAACGCCTCGGACATCCGGCCGCTCACCGACGTGGTCACGGCCGTGGCGCCCGAGGTCATCACCTACGACATCGAGATCGTCTACTACACCACCCCCGAGACAGAGGCCGAGGTCGTCGCCAATGTGGAAGGCACCGGCGGCGCCATCGACCGCTACAACGAGTGGCAGGTGGGCGCGCTGGGCCGGGACATCAACCCCGACCAGCTCCGCAAGCGGATCCTCTGCCCGTCGTGGGGCGAAAACCTGACCGGTGCCTTCCGTGTGGACGTGACCAAGCCGGTCTACACACCCGTCAGCGACACACAGGTCGCCAAGTTCAGCGGGCACCTGACTGTCAGCCATAAGACAGAGAGCGAGGTGGTCTAAATGCGACTCAGCGAAGTCGAGATGATCAAGCTCCTGCCCTCATGGATGGCGCAGGACGGCGCCGACCGAGGGCTGGCCGCCGGCTGCGACACCCTATCCCGGGACGCCTTCGCCCGTCTGAAGCTGCTGAGCAGGTGGGACAAGATCGACCAGCTCAGCGAGGCCGAGCTGGACGAGATGGCGTGGGAGCTGAACATCCAGTGGTATGACAGCACCGCGCCCATCGAGACCAAGCGGGCCGTCATCCGCAACAGCGACCGCGTCTATGCCAAGCTCGGCACCCCCTACGCCGTGGCGCAGATCATCGCCGACTACTTCGGCACCGGGGAGGTCAGGGAGTGGTATCAGTACGGCGGCAAGCCCTACCACTTCAAAGTGCTGAGCGACAACCCGGGACTCGTCAACGAAAACCTCGACCTGTTCCTCTCGCTGCTGCGCACCGTGAAGCGGCGCAGCGCATGGCTCGACGCGATCCTGATCTGCCTGACCGGCGAGATGTTCCTTTATGCCGGGATGGCCGTGCGAGAGCACGGCGAGGAGCGGCACGTCATGGGGACGGACGAGATCCACCTCTACCACGGGGCCGTCGTCCACGACAACAACCGGGAGACCGTCACCATCGGCACCAGCGTCCTCGCTTCAGACTAAGGAAAGGAGATAGACATGGCCGCATTTATCAACAACGACATCACCGCCGCGGGCCTTCTCGTTCTGGCGAAGGGCGTGGCGGGCAAGCAGATCAACTACACCAAGATCGTCCTCGGCGACGGCTACCTCGAGGAGGGCCAGACGCCCCGCTCCCTCACCGGCGTGGTCAGCCCGAAGGCGACCATCGACATCACCAAATGCGTCGTGAACGGCGACGGCACCGTCACCGTGGGCGGCGTGTTCACCAACGACCAGACCAACGACGGCTTTTACTACCGCGAGCTCGGCCTTTATGCGGACGATCCCGACGAGGACGTGGGCGAGGTGCTGTACTGCTACGGCAACTGCGGCGACCTCGCCGAGTGGATCCCGCCGACCGGCGGCGCCACCATCGTCGAGAAAACCATCGACATCGTCACCGCCATCGGCACGGCCACCAACGTGACCGCCTACATCCCCGCGGACGCCTACGCCACCAAGGAGGACTACGAAAACTACAAGGCCATCGCCCTTGCGGCGCAGGCCACGGCCAATCAGGCCATCCTCCTCGCGCAGCAGGCGGTCGAGATCGCGCAGCAGGCCGCGGCCGCCGTGATCGACCTGAGCAACGTCGTCCAGCAGAACACCAGCAAGATCACGACCCTGTGGGACGCCGTGTTCGGCGACATCACGACCAACCCCTTCCAGATCACCTTCGCCAATCTGGACGGCATCACCCTCACCTCTGGCGTCTGGAACACTACGCTTCAGCGCCTCGAGTGCTAAGCCGTGGACGGGTACGGCTACACGCCGATCCCGCCCGCAGAGGCGTCGTGCATCATTGCGCACCTGTTTGTCGAGCTGGCGCCGCCCTGCTCATGCTGCAAGCGTGAGGACGGCGTGATCGTCATTCAGGGCACCGCCTACGACGGCACCGGCGCGAGGATCACCATCAAAGGGGAGGAGGTGAGGTACTACGGCAAGCAACGGACACTCGCGGCCATACGAGCGGGCCAATGTAGGCCGCCCGCCCTTCGGCCGTGAAAAGCTCCCGGAGATGCAGGTCATCAGCGACGCCAAGGAGCTCGAGAAGCACACCTACATCAAGACGCGCAACCCGAACATCTTCCCCAAGAAGGAACGGCTCGGGCTGGCGCAACGGATGATGAACGAGGCCAGCGACCTCGTCGCCGACCTGATGGAAGCCAACGACCTGCTCCTGACCGACCCGCAGGAGCGGGAGCTGCGATACCGGGCGCAACGCTCGGCCCTGCGCAACTGCCGGAAGCTGATCCACCACATCGAGCTCGCCCACGAGATCCTCAGCGGGCTCGGCGACGACGCCTTTGCACACTGGTCGCGGATGGCGGCCGGCGTCAAAAACCAGACCGCCAAATGGTACAAATCCGATAAAGAAAGGGCCGCCAAGATGGACGCGCAGGCGCGCCACCAATAGGCAGCCCGTGGGGTACGCCTTGTTTTTTCGTGCCGGGTCGGCCAACAACGCCCGCAACGTCAGGAACGATGGCACGCTGAACAGGAACAACGCCTACAACGGCAACAACGGCCTGCGCCCCGCTTCGATGGATAGCCCGACTTATTAACCGGCCGGAGACGGCCGGCGAACACTGTGCACCATCATCCAAGGAAGGCGTATCCCTCCCGCACCCGGCGCCGTATGACCGGCCCGGCCATGGGTAAACACAGGACTGCCGATGCTCCCGGCGGCGCACGCAAAGCGTGGCCGGAGCTGCCGACGGCAGGGATTTTTTCACATGGAGAACATCGTCAACAGCTTCAACTCGCTATACAAAGCATACCGCAAGACCCGCTGCGGGAAGCGGGACAACCCCACGGCCATGCGCTACCGCATGGAGGCCATCGAGCGCACGGCCGACCTCTCTGACCGCCTCCAGCGGCGCGAGTACACCTTCGGGCCCTACTACCCCTTCAAGGTGTATGAGCCGAAGGAGCGGCTCGTCCTTGCCATAGACTTCGAGGGCAAAGTCGTCCAGCACTCGCTCTGCGACAACGTCCTCGAGCCGGCGTTCTCCCGGCGCTTCATCCGGGACAACTATGCCGGCCAGATCGGCAAAGGCACCCACGACGGCCTCGACAGCCAGTATTCTCCCGGCGCTTCATCCGGGACAACTATGCGGGGCAGATCGGCAAAGGCACCCACGACGGCCTCGACCGTCTGGCCGGCGCCATGCGCCACTACTTTTTCAGCCGGAAGGCAGCAGACGAGGAGGCCCGGCGGGCCGCCGGCCTGCCATACCGGCCGATGGAGGAGTGGGACTACGCCGAGGGCTGGGTGCTGAAAGGTGACTTTTCCAAGTTCTTTTACACCCTGCTGCACGCCGTCTGCTTCGAGAAGGCCCGCAAGGCTCTGGCTTTCCTGTCTGACGAGGAGCTGATCGACTTCGTCGAGTGGCTGCTCTGGATCGTCATCGACAGCACGCCAGACCCCGGGATCCCAATCGGCAACCAGTCGAGCCAACTGCTCGCCCTGCTCTATCTGGACGACTTCGACCACTGGCTGCGGGATGACCTCGGCCTCGTCTATGGCCGTTACATGGACGACTTCTACATCATCAGCAGCGACAAGCTGCTGCTCCGGGAGATCCTCAAGCGGATCGAGGAGTACATCAAGCCGCTCGGCCTTCGGCTGAACGGCAAGACGCAGATCCTCCCGCTGAAGAACGGCATCGACTTCCTCGGCTTCCACACATACCTCACGCAGACCGGCAAGGTCGTGAGGAAAGTGCGGGCCAAGAGCATCGACAACATGAAGCGCAAGATCCGCAAGTTCCGCGCTCTGGTGGACTCCGGCAAGATCACCCTCGACAGCGTCGTGCAATCCTACGCGAGCTGGACGGGCCACATCTCACACGGCAACACCTACCACCTGCGGCAGAACATGGACGCCTATTTCTTCAGCTATTTCCCGGAGCTCAAACCATCACCGAAAGGAGACACAACTCATGGCCCAAAAACTGAGCAACCTCGCAAACAAGTCGAAGGTCAAGTTCGGCAGCCTGTACGGCAGCCCGATCATCTGGATCGTGGCCGATAAGAACCACACGGGCTACCCCTCCAACAGCGTCACCCTCGTGACCAACCAGATCATCAAGATGCTGTGCTTCGACGCGACGGAGCCGAGCAGCGGCGTCAGTGACCGCCGCAGCTACGGCAACAACCGCTACATCTACTCGAACCTGCGCCAGTGGCTCAACAGTGCCGCGGCCGCCGGCCAGTGGTACACCGCGCAGCACAGCACCGACCAGACGCCGGACTCCTCCCACGTCTGGAACAGCGTCAACCCGTACAGCGGCCTCGCCGGTTTTCTGAACGCCTTCACCGCCAACGAGCGGGCGGCCCTGCTGGACACCACCATCACGGTCGGCAAGAGTTCCACGGACGGCGGCGGGACGGAGACCTGCACGGACAAGATCTTCCCCCTGTCCTGCACGGAGGTCGGCCTGAGCGGCGACCACGTCTGCGGCAGCAAGCTGGCGATCTTCAGCGACAACAGCAGCCGCATCGCAACCGTGACGGCCTCCTGCGTCGCAAACTCCAACTATTCCAGCAATCCGTCCTCTGGTGCCGCGTGGTACTACTGGCTGCGGGACGCCTATGCCGGCTCGGCCCGCGACGCCCGCCTCGTCTACTCCGATGGCGCGCTGTACTGGGGCAGCGCCTACAGCGGCTACTGCGGCCTGCGCCCCGCTTGTAATCTGTCCTCTGATCTCCTGATCTCCGACTCCGTCGACTCGGATGGATGCTATACAGTGATCTACAATCAGGCACCCACAGCGCCGTCGTCCATCACTGTCCCGAGCGAAGTGCTCGGCGGCGAGAACCTGAGCATCTCGTGGGCGGCCTCCACCGACCCCGACGGCAACCTCTCCGGCTACGTTCTGGAGCGCAAGGTCGGGAGCGGCACATGGGCGCAGGTCTACAAGGGCTCCGCACGCACCTACACCGACACCATCACCTACGGATGGACGAGCGTGCAGTACCGCGTCAAGGCATACGACGCAGCCGGCGCAGAGAGCGCATACACCACCAGCGCCACCCGCACCGTCACCAACAACAGGCCGCCCGTCATCAGCGGTAAGGACGGCGCCCTCGGCAGCTTCGGCACGGCGGCCCCGTCCTACGAGTACACCGTCACCGACGCCGACGGCCATCAGGTCGACGTCGTGGAGATGCTGGACGGCGTCACGCTGCGCAGCTACACCGTGACCCTCGGCCATACCAACACGCTGACGATCGGCTCCGAGGCGTGGCTGAATGTCGTGAACGGCAGCCACACCCTGAAGATCGTGGCGACCGACGCCAAGGACGCCAGCGTCACACGCACGCTGACCTTCACCAAGGCCGTCACGTCCGTCGAGTTCGAGCAGACCCTCGCTATGGAGGCCGACGCCATGCCGACCAAGGCCCTCGTCAACATTCAGGGCAATTTCCCGGCCGGCTGCACGCTTCAGGTCTGGATCTGCAACAACGGCAACGACGCGAGCCCGACGTGGGAGGACATCACACAGAAGGCCCGCACCGGCCAGAAGCACTATTTCACCAACCAGACCAAGACGGCCGCAGCGTGGGGCGTCAAGGTCAAGGCCAAGCTGCTCCGCGGCTCCGCTACGGAGACCTGCTACATCCAGTCGATCGGAGGTAACTTTGCATGATTAAACACAGAGCCGACAGCATCCAAAAGCTGAACGACGAACAGGCCGCAGAGGCCAAGAAGGACAAAACCATCGCCGAGCAGGCTGACACCATCGAGCTGCTGAAAGGCTGCATCATGGAGCTGGCCGACGTGGTCTACGGCGACGGAGGGGAGGTAACAGCATGAGCAAGATCGTCGAGCTGTACGTCAAGGAGCTGACCCGCGAAGGCTCCACCATGACCATCAACGACGTCCCGAAGAAGCTGCGCAAGCAGGTCGAGGTTGCAGGAAAGGAGGAGCGTGAAATGCTGGTACGTCTGTATGCAGGCGAGATCATCATGGGCCGCATCACCGAGGACGACGTCCCCGCGAAGCTGAAGGCCCGCGTGCACAAGTATCTCGTCGACATGGGCTACTTCGACGACGTCGAGGAGTAAGCCCAACAACAAGGAGGGCCGCGTCCTGCGGCCCTCCGGCTTTTATGAGGTGACACAATGATCGAAATCAACATCGGCGCGCTCGTCGTCCTTTTGGGGATCCCGACGGCCGCGACCGGCTTCTGCTTCTGGATGCTCGAGCACAGGATCCAGAAGCGCGAGAAGCAAAAGGAGGCCGAGGAGGCCAAACGACAGAAAGAGGCAGCGGCCCGAGAGCGTGCCCGTGAAGATCTCCAGATCATCACCATTCAGGGCACGTCGGCAGCCATCGCCCTCGGCGAGGCGACGGCCCGGGCCGTGCAGCGCATCCCTGACGCGCATTGTAACGGTGATATGCACGCGGCCCTCGACTACGCTGCCAAAATTAAACACGCGCAGAAGGACTTCCTCACCAGTCAGGGGATCCACGCGATCATCGACTAAGGAGGTGAGCAGCATGGCCGCAAAGAAGCGCCGGCGCAAGCGTAAAAAGAAAATCGAGGCGAGCAAAAAGCTCGCATACTGGGCGGCCAGCGTGGCAACGCTCAGCGCAGCCAGCTCTCTGCTGCTCTCTGCCTTCGGGCGCGACCCGGTCGGCGAGCTGACCGGCACCATCTTCACCGCCTGCGTCGGCTATCTAATCACATACGCCGGCAAGAGCCTCGGCGAGAAAATCAGCCGAAACCGCCACGGGCTCGACGCCGACGGCAACCCGCTCCCGGATCCGTCCGGGGACACTCTCAACAATGAGGAGGCAAAAGGATGAACACTATCGACATCACACCCATCGTCAACGCAGCCCTCGCCCTGATCGGCGCCGGCGTCAGCGTTTTCCTGATCCCGTGGCTGAAGAAGCAGACCACCGAGGCACAGCGCAAGGAGCTGACCGCGTGGGTAAAGATCGGCGTCGCTGCCGCTGAGCAGCTCTACGTCGGACAGGGCCGCGGCGAGGAGAAGAAGCAGTACGTCCTCGACTTCCTGAAGCAGAAGGGCTTCAAGGTCGACGAGGAAAGCGTCGTCAACGCGATCGAGGCAATCGTCAAACAGCTCAACACTGAGGGCCTGACCATCGAATAACGGAGAGGGCGGGCTCCGGCCCGCCCTTTTCTTGCTTGTAAAGGAGGCAAACCCATGAAAAACCAGAACACCGACGACATCAAGCTGAAGCCCGGCGAGACCGTCACAGACGAGACTCTCGACGAGCTGACCGGCGGGAAAGGAGACGACAATGAGTAACAGCCCTCTGGTGGTCTACACCAAGCTCAGCCCGAACCACTCGGGCAAGCGCACCAAGAAGATCGACACCATCACGATCCACTGTATGGCCGGCAACTGCTCCGTCGAAACCTGCGGCAACCTGTTCGCCAACTCTGCGCGGCAGGCGTCCAGCAACTACGGCATCGGCACCGACGGCCGGATCGCCCTGTACGTCGACGAGGCAAACCGCTCGTGGTGCACCTCGTCCAACGCCAACGACCAGCGGGCCGTCACCATCGAAGTCGCCAACAACGGCGGCGCGCCTGACTGGCCCGTCTCCGCGAAGGCATACGCCGCGCTGCTGAATCTCGTGACCGACATCTGCAAGCGCAACGGCATCAAGCGCCTCGTCTGGTCGACCAGTAAAAACGACCGCGTGAACCACCTGAACGGCTGCAACATGACCGTGCACAGGGACTACGCGAATAAGAGCTGCCCGGGCGACTACCTCTACAACCGCCACGGCCAGATCGCGGCCGAGGTCAACAAGCGCCTCGGCATCACGGACGCAGGCGGCAGCGCCGGCGGCCAGATCTCCGGCAACACCGAGACCGGCCTGAAAGTCGGCGACGTAGTCGACTTCAAGGGCACGCAGCACTACACCAGCGCAGCGGCTAAGGACGCCAAGACCTGCAAGCCCGGCAAGGCCACCATCACGGCCATCGCGGCCGGCAAGGCGCACCCGTACCACCTGAAGGCAATCAGCGGCGGCGGCTCCACCGTTTACGGCTGGGTAAACGCTGCGGACATCTCGACCGGCAGCACCGGCACGGCAACGAGCTACCGCGTGCGGACGACGGCCGACGTGCTGAACATCCGCAAGGGCCCCGGCACCAACTACGGCGTCGCCGGCCAGATCAAGGGCAAGGGCATCTACACCATCGTCGCCGAAGCCGCAGGCCCCGGCGCGACCAAGTGGGGCAGGCTCAAGAGCGGCGCGGGCTGGATCTCTCTGGACTACGTCACGAAACTCTAAAACCGCATAGAAAAGCAGAAACCCGCCCGGAGATCCCGGGCGGGCTTTTTCTGTTTTATAGGGCACCGCACCGCTTTAAGCTGGCGGCTGCCATTTTGTAAACCTTCGTGCCTCTGTTCGGGCCCGCGAAGTCATAGACGTCACGCTCCTCCAGAGACTTCAACAGAGCGGGATCTTCGGCAATCTCGGCTCCGCAACTGCGCAGAGACTCGTACACCGGAAGGCAACGCGGATCACTGAACGCTCCACCGCGCTCCTGTCTGTAAACGGCATAAGCATACAGCTCACCGCGGGCAGCTCCGTGCATCTGGCTGACCATATACGAAAGCAGAGCCTTCTCGCCTACAAAGCGCGAAAATTTAACCCCGCAGGCGTGCGCGTACAATGAAAGGCCGGGATCTGGCGCGGCTTCGTCCTCGTCGGTGATCCTGCTGATGATCGCACTGACGTCCTCCTTGCACACACCGTCGGGGAGCATAGCCTCGAGCTCGAGCGCGTAGTCCATTTGCCGATCGGTCGGAGCAATCTGCGGCTCTACCTGCACTGCCATAGGCTCAACGAGGCCATCAAGCGCGGCCGCAGCTCTGGCATCCGCTTCGGTCTGTGTCTCGTACCGCTTCGTGTTTTTTCGCCCCGTGGTAGAGTTCACACCAGTGACACAAAAGCGCCCATAGTTCACAAAACCGCCGGACGGGCTCACATATCCTCCGATCTCAGCAAGAGGGAGCTCGCCGCGCGTCTGCTGCTTCACCTCCACGGTCTGCGTGTGGATAGACGCCGTGATCGCAGGAGTCGGCTCCTGCTCCTTCTTCTTCAAGAAATTAAACAGTCCCATGAAGTACCTCCTCCCGATGACTTGCGTTTTTTAGCATTTAGTCATCTTTGGCATAATATTACCATGCCAAAACTGGTAAAGTCAATATTGCATAGTCATCTTTAGGATAAAAGGAGGCGAGGGCTGCGAAGATATACAAACCAGACGGCAGGTGCAACATCTGTATAAGAGACAGGGCCTATCACAGGAGCAGCTCGCCTATAAGCTCCAGATCATCGGGCTGGACGTCACGCAGAAGGTCATCAGTCGGATCGAAAACGGCAGCAGAGTCGTCGCTGACTACGAGCTGGACTATCTGGCGACCGCTCTCGGCACCACCATCAACCACCTGCTCGGGAAAGAATGAGAAAACCGCACGGCAGCGACGCCGTGCGGCTTTTTTGTGGAAAAACGCGGGAAAATGTTGAAAATCTGCCGAATTATGCTTGACATTATAGAGCAAATGCTCTATAATATAATCACAGGCAAGGGATAGCCGAGTACAGAAAGAAAGGAGAGCAAAACCGCGGAAAGGAGGCAAAGCCGTGGATACTGAGCAGATGAAAAAACTGCTCGAGCTGCTGGAACAGGCTCTAAAGTGTGAACAGGTTGCCACCATTACGATCACAATAAAGCCGAACCAAAAGCCCAAGCAGTAAGGTCGAAGGACGGCGGGAAAAATCCCGCCCGCCGTTCCTTTTCATTATAACCACGAAACCACGGCAAAGTCAAGCGGGAGGAACAACATGGACATCTCGATCAAAGTGACCTACAAAAGCGAGGGGCTGCAAAAGCTCCGCAAGGCTGCCGGTCTGTCTCAGTCTCAGCTCGCCGATCTGGCCGGGATCAAGGTGCAGGTGCTCCAGCAGTACGAGCGCGGCGCCCGGGACATCAACGGCGCGAAGCTGCCGACGCTGCTGAAGATCTGCAACGCGCTGGAGTGCAGGCTGGCTGACATCATCACAGACGAGGAGACGCTCGAGCTCCTGAAAAAGTACGAGGAACACTGACACACAGAAGGGGCGGCCGGCGGGCCGCCCCTTTTCTTTTATCACGGAGGGGAACACAATGGGACAGCACTGGAGCCATCTGACGCCGACCAAGCGCATCCAGCTCGACGCCTTCATCCGCGCAGGAATGAAGCCGACGGACATCGCAAAGGAGCTCGGCGTCCATCATACGACCATCTACCGGGAGCTGAAGCGGTGCACCTATGAGCACCTCAACAGCGACTACACCACCGAGACCAGATACAACCCCGAAGGCGCACAGGCCCGCTATGAGGCCAACCTCCGCGCCAAGGGGCCGGAGCTGAAGATCGGCAACGACTACGAGCTGGCCGACTACCTGATCGCCAAGATCCGCGACGAGAAGTACAGCCCGGAGGCTGCGATCGGCGAGGCTGAGGTCAAGGGCTGGCCCTTCAAGACCCACATCTGCGCAAGCACCGCTTACAACTACATCCGCGGCGAGATCTTCGGCGACGAGCTGACCGTCTCCATGCTGCCGCAACACGGCAAGCGCCACCAGCCGGAGCGCCCGGCCGGATCCATGCCCCGCAAGCCCGCCGGCCGGAGTATCGAGGATCGCCCTGAGCACATCAACGACCGCAGCACCTTCGGTCACTGGGAGATGGACAGCGTCGAGAGCTGCCAAGGCGTCAGCAACACCTACATCGTGATGACCGAGCGGAAAACGCGCTGGGAGCTCATTATACCGTCGCCGGACAAGACGGCCGCCAGCGTCGTCGCTGCGATTGACGGGCTCGAGGCCAAGTACGGCGACCTGTTCCCGAAGGTATTCAGATCCATCACCTGCGACAATGGTTGCGAGTTTGCCGACGCCGCCGGGATCGAACGAAGCGCCAGCGGCAAGGGCACCCGCACCGAGGTCTACTACTGCCACCCCTACCGGCCGAGCGAGCGCGGATCCAATGAGAACCAGAACGGCCTCATACGTCGGCACCTGCCGAAGGGCACCGACCTGAGCACGATCTCCTACGAGGAGACCAAGCGGATCGAGGACTGGCTGAACAACTACCCCCGCAAAATGTTCGGTTATCTGTGCTCCGAGCAGCTTTTCCGGGAAGAAATCGCCCTCATTCTGGCCTCATAAAAAATATTTTTGCTTTTTTGTGCATTGTGGGCTCGGAGATGTGTATAAGAGACAGGTCCATTATCATTAAACGCACAGAGACTCAACTGAGTCGGCTGTGCGTTTTTTCTTTACTACAACCCCATAGGACGGAGGTGAGACTGACGGGAAAGTACCGCTACCTGACCTTCGAGGACAGGAAGAAGATCGAGGCGTGGCATCTGCTCGGAGATCGGCCGGTCGATATTGCGGCCCGCCTGAGCGTCCACCACACCACGATCTACAAGGAGCTCCAGCGAGGCGCGACCGGCGCGCTGGACGCCAACCAGCGCGAAGGGTACAGCGCAGAGCTCGCCGAGAGGCGGCTGCGTGAGAGCTTCAAGCGCAGAGGTAAACGAGCACCGGCCGCACAGTAGCCAAGAACACCCGGCAACGCCGGGCCGAAGAAAGGAGAGCCCAACATGAAAACGATCACACGACCCCGACGCTGAAAATGGACGAGCTGCGCACCCCCTCCGCGCTGCTCTCTGAAGCGATCCGGCGGTCGTGTTTCTGCTTTTCAGGGACTCGACACCACAAAGATCCCCGGCTCCGGCCGGGCCAAGACGAAAGGAGACCACCATGACACAGAAAGAGCTCGAGCAGAAGGTCATCGACGCCGAGGGCCGCGTGGCGAAGCGCGAGGCCGTACTCAAGAAGCACAACAGCCAGCTCACCAAAATGATTGAAAAAGGCGCCGACCGCTTCGACATCAGCATCAAGCGCGAGGACATCAAGAGCGCAACCTCCAAGCTGGCCGAGGCCCGCGAGACCCTCGCAAACTGGCAGGATAAGCTCAACACCCGGATCACCCGCGACGCCTACCTCGAGGCAAACACCCCGGAGATCCTGAAGGACTTCCTCGAAAACTGGAAACAGCACGCGATCGGATACTACCGAGAGAAGCGGATCCGCTTCATCGAGTACCGCGAGGGCCTGAAGGCCAAGGAACGGGCCGCCCGGCTGGAGGCGCTTCAGGCGCTCCCCTCTCTCGAGAAGTACCGCGAGCTCTACAAGGGCCGCGAGCTGACCGACTACGACCTCGCAAACCTCTGGCCGCGCCGCGACGTCGACGCCTTCCTGAGTGAGCGCGGGCTGGAATATCGCCAGATCCAGAAGAAGCTCCGCGAAGCGGGCGACCAGATCACGCTCAAGCTGCTGGAGATCCACAACGAGGACGAGCGCGAGGCATGGCTCGAAAAGACGATGGAAGAAGAAAAGCGGGCCAAGCTGCTCGACCTGATCGGTCGCATTATGAGCACGGTCGGAACCATCACCGACGCCGCGGCGCTCTACATAGGCCCCGAGGGCGACATCAACGGCATCATCGTCGGCACGGAGGGCAAGGCAAAGATCCAGACCATCGGAGCCGGCGGCTATAACATCCAGTGTTTCCACTTCAGGACGCTGATCCACGAGATAAAGTGAGGTGACGAGCATGAACACCAAAGCCATCCGGCAACTCGCCGACGTCACGCTGGACAAGTACCGCAGCTCGATCCCTCGCAAAGCCTTCGAGGAGTTTGTGAAGGACATCATCACCGGCGAGAACCGCGCGACCGCCTTCAGATACGAGGCGAGCCCCATCTGCCGGGCCTCGTTCCCGTCCACGCTGGACGAGGACGGCGCCCGCTGCACCGTGGAGGTCACGGTCTACCGGCTGAACGCCGTGGCCGCCACAGCCTTCCTGCTGGACGGGCCCGAGACGCTGCTGCGGCACATCGGGCTCGACGAGCGGGACACATACACCACCAAGCACGAGATCGACGACCTCGTCACCGTCGTGCACATCACCAGAGAGGAGGCGCCAGCATGGCAGCACTGAGAGACATCGCCCGAGACTTCGCCGCGGAGATCCGCGACGGCATCGGCTGGACAATCGTGTATCGCACCGGCCGCTCGTGGAACGCCCTGACGATCTGGAGCGACATCTGGAACGGCGAGTGGGAGACCGACGACCTCAACGACGCCATCGGGATCCTGAAGGCCGACCCGGACGCCGTCATCGTCAACGGCTACTACTGCGGCCACTTCGGTGAGGACATGACCATCGACGAGATCGCCGCCGGGATCCGCTGGCACTACGAAGGCGGCCGCAACCGCCTCGCGGACTATTACGAAGTCACGCAAGGTCGGGACGCCCTCGAGGAGGGCCGCAAGGCTGCCGAAGCTGCCGGCCTCCCGTTCTGTGAGCGTCTGGCCGACGGAGGCGACAACGAGCTGAGCCCCTACGTCTACGACGGCAGCATGACGCTCGCCGATCACGAGAAGATGCAGCAGGCCCGCGAAGCCTTCGAGAAGCTGGCCGACGCTCTACGGGAAATCGCCGCCAAGCTGGCCGAGGCCCTGAAGCCGGTCATCAACGCCGTGCTCTCTGCCCTCAAAAAGCTCTGGAAGGTATCGGCCAAAGCCATCGGAGTGCCGCCGAAGTGGCTGCACCTCGCAGCTCACGCAAAGAAAGCCAGAACCCGGAAGAAGTACCGCAACCGCATCCAGCGCTACGTTTTCGAGGCTCTGGCTGCGGAAGGAGGTGGAGGCCCATGACAGCCAAGTGCGTCGGCTGCGGGCTCGACTGGAACGTCAGCATCTACCAGAAGATCCCCCGCACCGGCTACATCTGCCCGCACTGCGAGAGCCGGCTCCGCGCCGGCGAGACCCTGCCAAACATTCAGGCCAGCCAGAAGGCTCGGCCGCAGAGAACGAAAGGAGCAACCCCATGAAAAAGATCGCACTCAAGAACGCCGCCCGCGGCACGGCCTTCGACTATGCCGGCCAGAGCTGGATCCTGCTGGAGAATGATGACGGCCGCGCCCTCTGCCTGAGCAAGGACATCATCGAGACCCGAGCCTTTGACGAGGGCAACTGCAACAACTTCGCCGTCGCCAGCAGCAAGGAATACCTCAACGGCGCCTACCTCGACAACCTGCTCGAGGACGTGAACGGCCCCAACGCCTTCCTGACCACGGAACTCGACCTGACCACCGACGACGGCCTGAAGGACTACGGCACCTGCACCGTCACCATCTTCCTGCTGACGGTCGACCAGTACCGGCGCAACCGCGACGTCATCCCCAACGCAGACGACTGGTGGTGGCTCTCCACCGCCTTCAGCACGAAGTCTAACGGCTACGAGTCACTCGCCCGCTACGTCGACTCCGATGGCACGCTGAACTGGAACGACGCCTACAGCGGCCTCAACGGCCTGCGCCCCGCTTGTTATCTGGACTCCGATCTCCTGATCTCCGTCGAGGACGACGAAGCCACCGACGACGTCACGCCGGAGCACGCCGGCGAGATCATCGCGGCGCTGGCCGAGCAGTTCGGCGGCACCTTCGCCACCGAGGATCAACTGACCACGGCCCTCTCGTTTATGCTCGGCACCCTGAGAGCTACCCGCGAGAAGGAGGCCAAGCATGAGTAACCTCTCCACCCTGTTCGACCGCTACAAGGCCCTCGTCGTGTTTGATACCGAGACCAGCGGCCTCGACTTCGACAACGACCAGATCATCGAGCTCGCCGCCCTGCGCGTGGAGCGCACGGCCACCAGCGGCCTGCGGATCGCCGGCAAGATGGACACCTTCATCAAGCTGCCCGATGGCGAGACCCTCCCGGAGAACATCGTCAGCCTGACCGGCATCACCGACGAGCGGCTCCAGACCGAGGGCGTGCAGCCTGCCAAGGCGGCCAGCCAGATCGCCAAGCTCATGCAGAACGGCCCGACGCTGATGATCGCCCACAATGCACAGTTTGACGCCTGTTTTCTCCGTGGCCTGCTACGCGGCCAGAAGGTCGGCCGGATCGACTGGCTGGACAGCCTGACGGTCTACAAAGACCGCAGGGCCTACCCGCACAAGCTCGCCAACGCGATCATCGCCTACGACCTCACCGGCAAGGTACAGAACAGCCACCGCGCCATCGACGACGTGCTGGCCCTGTTCGAGGTGCTGAAGGCGATGGACGACGAGCGCGAGGATCTCGGCAGCTACGTCAACCTGTTCGGCTACAACCCCAAGTACGGCGTCAGCGGCCGCCGGATCGTGGGCGTCAGATATGAGCCGCAGAGCTTCAGCAAGGGCCTGACTCGCCCGGAGCAGACGCTCCCGGCCCGCGTGGCGCGGAGGTGACAGCATGAGCCCGGAGATCACGATCACGAGCGAGGAGCTGCGCGAGCGCGCCCTACGCCCGCCACAAAAACGAAGTAAACCGGCAGCGGCACCCCGAGATCGACTACTACGACAACGACTACCTTGTGCTGCTGACCGCTGACACCGTCCGAGAGACTGAGTTCAGCGACCTCACTCACGCCCTCTGTGATCTGACCGTCGCACGGGCTCAGTGAAAGGAGAAACCAATGGAAACCACAAAAGAAAGGGCCGCCCGTTGCGACCGGGCGACCCATGCGAGAAGATCCAGCAGCCTGCCAGCATACGGATCACGCACCGCAAGTATAACACGCCGGCGCCGCCGTGCCAAGAGGAAAGCCCTGAGAGCTGCCACGCTGGCCGCTGCCGTCCTTCTGCTGGGCGGCATCTCTGTGGCAATCTTCACCACCCCGACCGGCAGCAAGCAGGAGACCAACATCCTGCCGCCGACCACCACCGTCGGCACATACATCCCGGACACCTCCGCACCGGCCGCTGAGACCGTGGAGCCGACCGAGCCCGCCGTACGCTACCCTCTGACCGACGCCGAGCGCGACGTCGTCGAGCGCGTGGTCATGGCCGAGGCCGGCGGGGAGTCCTTCGAGGGCCAGATGCTCGTCGCTCAGTGCATCCTCAACGCAGCCGAGAAGCGCGGCGTCGACCCCTCTAAGGCCGTCGTCCTTTACAGCTACACCAAGAGCCGGCCGGATCCCACACAGCGCGTCAAGGACGCCGTCGCGGCCGTGTTCGACCGAGGCGAGACCGTCGTGGACGAGCTGATCCTCTACTTCTACAACCCCGCCCTCGTGACCAGCGACTTCCACGAGAGCCAGATCTTCGTCATCGAGGAAGGCGGGCACCGTTTCTTTGCAGAAAGGAGTACCAGATGAAACACCTCACCGAAATGAAGCCGGGCGAGACCCTGCACCTCCGCAGCGGCCGCGACCTCGAGCTCGAGAGCGTCACCCCTGTCACCTGCGGCGTGATGCTCACCTTCAACGTCACCGAAAGAAAGGAGCACAACAATGAGCGATAAGACCACCGCGGCCCTCGCTGCCGAGCAGGCAGACGCAGAGGCCACCACCACGCAGGAGACCGAGCTGCTGCCTGCTGCCACGCTGGACGAGCTGGAGCAGGTCGACCTCGGCACCGTCGCAGAGGGCGAGCGCGCCCCGTTCCGCATTACCGACGACCGCTGCGCCGACTGGGCCATCCGCAAGATCGCCGACGAGCGCAGCGAGTACGACCGCCTGAAGGCACTGGCCGACGAGCAGATCGCGGCCATCAACGAGAAAGTAGCGGCCGCCCGCAAGCGCATGGAGAACGGCACCTCGTACCTCACGAGCTGTCTGGCTGACTTCTTCGCCACCGTCCCCCACAAGGAGACCAAAACGACGGAGAAGTACCGCCTCCTCTCTGGCACCCTGACCTTCAAGAAGGGCACCACCAAGACCAAGCTCGACGAGACCAAGCTGGTGCCATGGCTCAAGGCCAACGGCTACGGCGAGCTCGTCCGGCGACATCGCAACCCTGACCGAGACCGGCGAGATCGTGGAGGGCGTCACCGTCTACGAGACCCCGGGCATCTTCACGGTCGACGTGTAAGGAGGCACCGATATGGCAGAAACCAAGAAAACCGAGGCGGCCGCTGCTGCGGCCCCTCCTGAAGCCGCCTGCCTGACGCTCCGGCAGAAGCTCGTCGAAATGCGAAAAGCCTGCCCGGAGATCGTAAAGAAGCAGCACAGCGACGGCGTCAGCTACAAGTACGCCAAGATCTACGACGTGTGGGAGAAGATCACCCCCATAATGAACGAGCTCGGCGTCGACTTCGACGTCATCAGCGAGCAGGCCACGCGCCACGCCGAGAACGGCGACCCGGTCTACTGGATCACCATGCAGACCAAGACCCGCAACGGCGACAAGCTCATGTTCCTCTACGAGGCCGACCTGACGATCCGCTGGCTGAACCTCGACAACGACGACGAGACCATCGAGGCCACCGTCCACGCCGTCGGCTGGAACGATGACCCCGCCAAGGCCAAGGGCGCGGCCCACACCTACGCCCTGAAATACTACCTTTTTGAGAAGTTCACCGTTGACCAAGGCGAGGACGACCCCGACAACAGTGACTTCGGCGCGCAGGGCAAAGGATCCGGCGCTGGAGGCCGCCAGCAGGCCGCACAGGGCCGTCAGGGGCAGAGCTCCGGCCGTCTGAGCGACGCGCAGCTCGCGCGCCTCTACAAGAAGGCAGAGGCCGCAGGAATGACCAAGGAGCGCACCAACGCCCGGATCGTGGAGAAGTACAAAAAGCAGGATCCGGCCACCCTGACCCGCCAAGAGTACGACGAGATTTGCACGTCCCTCGACAACGCGGCCGCACAGCATAACCAGCAAGGAGGAAACGCCTAATGTATAACCACACCGGCCTCCAAGGCCGTCTCACCGCCGACCCCGAGCTCAGATACACGCAGCAGGGCGCGGCGATCACCAGCTTCACCCTCGCCAGCGACACCGGCCGCAAGACCAAGGACGGCAAGAAGATCACCAACTTCATCGAGTGCGTCGCATGGCGCGCACAGGCCGAGTTCGTCTGCAAGTATCTGAGCAAGGGCCGCCTCGTCCTCGTCGAGGGCGAGCTCACGAGCCGCAGCTACGAGGACAAGGACGGAAACCGCCGCAAAGCCGTCGAGATCACGGTCGACTCCGTCCACTTCTGCGACAGCAAGAAGGACGGCGGCCAGAGCTCTGGCAGCGACTTCGCCGATCCGGGCTACTCTGAGGGCTCCGGCGACTTCACGGAGATCGAGGACAATGGCGACCTTCCTTTTTAACCTGACCGCCGGACGACCGGCAGACGACCAAAAGCAGGCCGCAAACAAACGACCACAGAAAGGAGGTGACGACCGTGGCATGGCTGCAAGTGCATCAGACACTCAAGGATCACCGCAAACTGTTCGACGCTGCTGACCAGCTCGAAGTCGAGCCGCCGCACATGATGGGGCTGCTCGTCTCGTTCTGGCTGTGGGCCCTCGACAACGCCCCGACCGGCAGCCTCGTCGACATCACGCCGCGCATGATCTCGCGGGCCGCTCAGTGGGACGGAGACCCCGAAAAGCTGGCGAAAACGCTGATCCGGGCGGGCTGGATCGACGAAAAAGAGGACGGGACGCTCGAGATCCACGACTGGTACGAGTACGCCGGCAAGCTGATCGACCAGCGGCAAGCCGAGAAAGAGCGCTCCCGCAGTCGCCGGGCCGCTGCTGCGGCGTCTGCCGACGCCTCGCCAGACGACCCAACGCCGACCGCCGGACGACCGGCAAACAGCCGCAAGAAAGCCGGAGGCAGAGTAGACCAGAGTAGAGAAGATAAGACAAGAGAAGGTAATACACCCCCTTCCCCCTCTGACGAGGGGAGTGACGGCGGCACGAAGTCGCTCGTCGAGGCCAGATTTCTCGAGTTCTGGAAAGCCTACCCGAAAAAGACCGGCAAGCAGTACGCTCTGAAGGCGTGGAACAAGATCAAGCCCACCGCTGAGCTCCACGAGAGGATCATGCAGGCGGTCGACGCTCAGAAGCGGAGCGACCAGTGGCGCCGGGAGAACGGGCGCTACATACCGAACCCGAGCACATGGCTCAACGGCGGCTACTGGGACAACGAGGAGGTGAACGAAGGTGCAGAAAATCAGCGAGATCCTGAACAGCCCGACAGCTCCGGCCGAGACTGGGGCAAGGGCTTCAAGCCGGCCGACAACGAGTGACGCCGGTAACTGGATCTGGAGCAACGACGAGCGCCTCGCCGGCCGTCCCGGAGTCCCTGAGCCCGTCCCCTGCGAGTTCTGCGGCGCCCTGCGCTACCACAAGGGCATCCCGCTCGGCAACCGCATCCTCTGGCCTCCCTACGGAGCCGAGCGATGCACCTGTCCAGAGGCTGTGGCTGCCTACGAGAAGGAGAAGGCAGAGCGCGAAGCTGCTGAGGCCGCAGCCGCCAAGGCTGAGGAGGAGAAGAAAATGCGGGAACGCATCAAGCGCATCGTCGGCGAGTCCGGCATGGGCGACCGTTTCCTGCGGCGCACCTTCTCCACCTTCCAGCTCACCGACGACAACAAGCGCGCAGCGGCAGCCGCCCGGCGCTACGCTGAAGGCTTCGACACCATGCTGCCGCAGCCCGGCCGTCAGGAACCCGGCCGCAACGGCCTGTTCATAGCTGGCCCGCCGGGCACCGGCAAGACCCACCTCGCCGCTGCCATCGCCAACCACCTGATCGCGCAAGGCAAGCCGGTCATCTGCATGACGATGATCGACCTGCTGGAGCGCATCAAGCGCACCTACTCCGCGACCGGCGGCAGCGAGAGCGACGTCCTGAAGATCTACAAGACCGTCCCACTCCTCGTGATCGACGACATCGGCAAGGAACCGCCGACCGAGTGGGCGATCTCCACGGTCTACAACATCATCAACGGCCGCTATGAGGCATACCTGCCGACCATAGTGACCACCAACTACGACACCGAGGCCCTGATCGACCGCATGACGCCGCGAGAAAGCCACGACAGCATGACGGCCCGGGCCACCATCGACCGGCTCATGGAAATGTGCAGAGGCATCACCCTCACCGGCCAGAGCTGGCGCTCACGATAGGAGGAACAACATGAAAAAGGTTTACATCTGCTCCCCGTGCCGCGGGGACTACGAGAACAACATCCAGCGCGCCAAGGAGTACAGCCGCGCGGCTGTGGAGAAGGGCGTCATCCCCGTCACCCCGCATATCTATCTCACGCAGTTCATGGACGACAACGTCCCCGAGGAGCGTGAGCTGGCCCTGAAGATCGGCAGCGAGCTGGTGCTCGGCTGCTCCGAGCTGTGGGCCTTCGGCATCGACCACCCTTCGGCCGGCATGGCCGCGGAGATTGAGCTCGCCAAGGCGCACGGCATCCCCGTCCGCAACGGCTTCGAGGCCATCAGCGAGCTGAAGCCCGACGAGGAGCCCGAGGACAAGCCTGACATCGGCAGCGTGACGCTGCACCTGCCAGCCTTCAAGGCGATGGCCGTCTGCAACCAGCACCTCGACCACGGCCCCATCAGCATCGAGCTGGATGGTGACGAAGTACGACCCGAGAAAGAACGCGGAGGGCTACAACGACCCGACGCCCTACGCAGCCGAAAAACACATGATGGCACAGATCCGCGGCAAGCAGGCCAGAGTCGCCGGCGGCTACTTCGAGAATATCATCTCGGCCTCGTGCGACTACTACCTCAGCCGCGGCCTCGCCAAGATCGAAAAGACGCCGGAGCCCATGAAGCCCCTCGGCGCCAAGAACCGCAAGGGCCAGTTCCTCGCCTGCTATACCAAGCAGGCCCAGCCGGACTATGGCGGCACCCTGAAGGGCGGCCGGAGCATCTACTTCGAGGCCAAGCACACCGACGACGAGCGCATCGAGCAGCGCCGGCTCACTCAAGAGCAGCAGGACGACCTCGAGGCCCATCACAAGCTCGGCGCCATCGCCTTCGTGCTCGTCTCCGTGAGCCTGACGGACTTCTACCGCGTGCCGTGGCCCGTCTGGCGCGACATGGCCGAGATCTACGGCCGCAAGTACATGACGCACGCAGAGCTATCCCGCTACGAAGTACCGGCGACGGCCGGCTTCATCAAGTTCCTGCACGACATCGAGTCGGAAACGCTTGGAAAGGAGGATGCCCATGATCCCACTCCCTGACAAGAAGTACAGCATCATCTACGCCGATCCTCCGTGGAGCTATCAGAACCGCGGCACCAGAGCGGCAGCCTCCAAGCACTACGACACCATGACCATCGAGGACATCAAGCGCATGGGCGTCGGAGCTGCGGGGGGGGGTATTGCTAACGAGGATTGCGTGCTTTTCATGTGGGCGACCTTCCCCATGCTCCGCGAGGCCCTCGACGTGATCGAGGCGTGGGGCTTCAGCTACAAGACCGTCGCCTTCAACTGGGTAAAGCAGAACAGAAACGGCACCGGCATCTTCATGGGGCTCGGAAACTGGACGCGCAGCAACTCAGAGATCTGCCTGCTGGCGACCAAGGGCAAGCCGAAGCGCATCAGCGGCAGCGTCCGCAGCATCGTCCTCTCCCCGCTCCAGCAGCACAGCAGAAAGCCGGCCGAAATCCGCGACAGGATCGTCGAGCTGATGGGAGACCTGCCCCGTATCGAGCTTTTCGCCCGAGAGGCTGCCCCGGGATGGGACGTGTGGGGCAACGAAGCGCCGACGCCTGAAGTCAAGGACGCGCCAGCCGACAGCGTCGAGCTGGCCGGAAAGGAGGAAACACATGAACCAGACAACCAAAGAGACCCGGCGCCGCAGCTATGACGCCGTACTCCCCAAGCGGGCCGCCCGCTGCCGCCTGATCCTCGAGACCCTCGGCAACCGTGAGCTCACGGCCAGCGAGATCACTGAGGAGCTCGTCGCAGCCGGCCGGATCCCGTACTTCAACCGCAACTACGTCGCCCCTCGGCTCACAGAGCTGAAGGAGATCGGGATCCTCACGACGGTCGGCCGCCGCAAGGCCACCCGCTCGGACGCCACCGAGGCCGTGTGGGCCAGAGCGGAGCCTTCAAGCCCCACGGGCCAGACGGCCGCAGCATACGCAGACAACCCGACCGAGGCCGAGCAGATGACGCTCGGATCGGCCACCTGAGAGGAGGGCCAGCATGGAACGTCTGACCCACGAGAGAGTCAACGGCATCAAGACGGGCTACTGGAGCGCAGCCACCAAGGAGGTGCTCGTCCAGAAGCTCGCCGCCTACGAGAACACGGGCTACGAGCCCGACGAGATCCGCGCAGCCATTGAACAGGCTGCCAAGAGCAGCGAAACCAAAACCGCGACAGTCATGGCCGAGTGTATTGCGGGCGCCCTGAAGGACACGCTCGAGAAGTACGGAACGGCCGGAGACAAAGAGAAAGGAGCAACCACATGAACGAACAGAACCAGCGCGACAGCATCATGTCGATGGCTCGCGGCGCCTTCGAGGAGCGCGTCGACTATGAGATGGACAAGGTGATCCAGAACATCCTCGACCCCAACACGAAGGCCACGGCCAAGCGCAAGATTACCCTCACCATCGAGCTGACCCCGGACGACGAGCGCCGCACCATCGGCGTCTCCGTGACGGCCAAGTCTACGCTCGCAGCCACCAACCCCGTCGCCACGGCCCTCTATGTCACCTCTGACGGCAACGGCGAGCTCGTCGTCGCCGAGATGGTGCCGCAGGTGCCCGGCCAAATGAACATGGACGGCACGCAGCAGGAGGCACCGAAGCTCCTGAAGCTCGTCCAGCACGGATAAACACCCACAACACAGAACAAGGAGGACAACACAATGCTCGCAAAAATGATCGACAAAATCGTCAGCCTGAAGGAGACCAAGATCTTCGAGATTGACGGCCAGACCTACGCCGACGCATCACTCACCCGCATCCCGCCCCACGTCGACCGCCCTGACTGCATCAGCGTCAGCGGACTCGATAGCATCTGCAAGCTGATCCGCACCGAGCTCGAGAAGGTTGGCACGACCATCATGGTGCAGGTCAAGAGCAACGACACCGTCGAGGTGATGACCACCTACCTGAGCGACTTCTCCCGCAACACGCTCTACCGCGCCAAGGCTGACGCCCCGGGCCTGTACACCGGCTTCAGAGGACGCGAGGTAGCTCTGATCGAGCTGCGGAGCCTCTGCATCCCCAACGAGGGCACGGCCTACCTGCTCGACCTGCTGAGTCGCATGACCAACGAGAACAGCGTCAGCACCAACGACAACGGCGTCACACAGACCGTCGAGGCACGTCAGGGCGTCGCCCTCAACGCGGTCGTCGAGATCAAGCCCCGCGTCATGCTGCGGCCGTTCCGTACCTTCCTCGAGGTGGAGCAGCCCGAGAGCGAGTTCCTGCTGCGCGTGGATCCCGACGAGGGGATCGGTTTCTTCGAGGCTGACGGCGGCATCTGGAAGCTCGAGGCCAAGAAGAACATCGCCGACTACTTCCTGAAGAACATGGGCGATCTGATCGACGCCGGCAAGGTCGTCGTCATGCAGTAAATGGAGCGCCGGGCGGGCTCCGGCCCGCTCGGCTTTTCTGAAAGGAGCAGCACCGTGAAAGAATACGAAACCCTCACCCGTGAGAAGGTCGACGTCGTGCCCTTCGGCTGCGGTATGCCGGAGACCCACCTGATGCAGGACTGGAGCGACAGGATGCTCGACCTGATCCTGAACGGGCCCACCATCAACGGCATCAAGAAGGACGAAGTGCGGGCCATGCTGCGCGAGACCTACACGGCCCTGAAGCAGTACGAGAAGATCGGCCCGATGGCCTCGCCCTTCATCAACGACCCGACGGCCATCGTGGCCCGGGCCTTCTCTGAGCTCTACCCCGGCGTCGAGTACGTCGCGCAGTACGTCCCCGACCTGCGGGACGAGACCAACGGCACCGCCTACGGCCTGACCATCTTTCCCGACGACGGCAGCACGCCGATCGTCTGCATCTCGGCCGAGGCGCCCATCAGCGCCGCCCCTGAGCTGCTGGCGCACGAGCTGGCCCACGCCGCCACCCCGGAGGACACGGAGCACGGCGAGAGCTGGAGCGCAGCGTCGGAGGCCATATTCAAGAAGTACAACGAGCTCCTCGACGCCATGATCCCCGACGGGCCCGAGCCTGTCCTCTCGCCCCACCGGCCCGGAGACGGCGGGATCCTCACCATGCCGCTGCGCGATAACGTCCCGGAGCCTCCGACTGACGACTGGCAGCTCACCACCTGCCCCGTCTGTGGCGCTGAGTGCTGGCAGACAGACACGGCCCGCCGGATCCTCGCACTGGAGCCCGACGTCCGAACCGCCTGCACAGCCTGCGCGCTGAAGGGGCTCGGAAAATAATACTGGAGGTAATACATGAACAACGAAAGAAACAACACGACGGCCGGCGGGATCGGCTTCTGCGGCCTTCTCGCCGTCGCCTTCATCGTCCTGAAGCTCACCGGCGTCATCAACTGGAGCTGGCTGTGGGTACTGGCCCCGATCTGGATCCCGACCGCCATCACCCTCGCCATCATCGTGATCGTGCTCGTGGTCATACTGGTCAGAGAGCTGACGAAGGGAGGCCGCCCGTGATGACCACGGAGGAACGCCGGGCCCTGCTGGATCGTGCGATCACGACCTACGGCGCGCCGGCACAAATGGACATGGCCGTCGAGGAGATGGCCGAGCTGACCAAAGCCATCTGCAAAATCAAACGGGCACAGGCTGGCT